>Ga0187819_10000144_pt1 | contig 32875 bp, 28 predicted proteins | sample NC_wetland_sal_i_15_FD_132411 | JGI IMG/M metagenome (GOLD analysis project Ga0187819, IMG submission 132411) | Wetland sediment microbial communities from Neuse River Estuary, North Carolina, USA - SO4_4 | ecosystem: Environmental > Aquatic > Freshwater > Wetlands > Sediment | place: USA... | reverse complement strand
GGTTTTTTCGCATGAGCGCTATGGCGGAATTGGCGATCGAAGTCGGATTGCAATCGCCGAGCTTCAGGATCGCCATCAGGCAGCGCGCCAGTTCGGATTGGCGCTCGCCTACCTCCAGCATGCCAAGCGTGGGATCGAATTCGACATAGGCCCATGCCTTGGCGAAGGCAGCACTCAAAATCTCGATTTCCGAGGAATCAAAAACGCTTCGCTCCAGTTCGAGCGAACTCACCGCCTCCGCGAGGGCGACGGCCTCACGACGCACGCTTTGCCGAACGATGACTTTTGCAGACGCAGCCCGGGCGGGTATCAAGAGACTCTCCCCTGTTACCCCCGACCCCCCAGCAACGACATTTGATACTATCGCAATAAAAATTGGTGTCACCTGGGACACAGTCAATTTTTGTGAATATCCTTCCCGATGCTGCAATGCAGCTATGCTGATAACCGTTTGTCCTTCAAAGGACTGGCCGAATGCGCCGCCATCACGACGGCTGAGATGTTGTCATTCAACCGTCGCGCGCTGGCCGCAAACGAAGGTAGCCGGTGTGCCACCAGTTCGCTCAGTCTCGTGGTTGCGCCGGGACCCAGCACGCGCTCGAGACCGGCGCGGTATTCCGGAATATTGCTCCATTCCGCCACCGTCGAGGCGGTGATCTCAACATGATATTGCAGTCCATACGCGTGCGGCCCATAGCGGAACGCTTGGACCGGGCACGACGAATTCATGGCGAGAACTTCCGCGCCGTCCGGCAGCTGCGAGATTTCCGCGCCATGCCATTGAAATGTCTCCACCGGCGCCGCAAAGCCGGCAAATAGCGGATCCTGCCCGCCCGCTTCGGTCAAAGTGACCTCGCCAAGACCGATTTCCTGCTGGTCCATCAGCCTGACCACCCCGCCGAGCGCAACCGCAAGCAATTGATGCCCAAGGCAGACGCCGAGAAAAGGCCGACCGAGATCCTTCACCCAATGTCGGATTGCCGCCTTCTCGGGTCCGAGCCAAGGGTAGAGATCCTCCTGCCAGACATCCATTGGCCCGCCCATCGCGACCAGCAGATCGAAATCATTCAAGTCTGGAATAACTTGGCCGGCATCCAATTCGACGGTGCACCATTCGTCACCGCTTTCTCGCCAGAGTCGGCAAAACGCGCCCGGATGCTCCACCGGAACGTGCTGGAAAACCAGAATGCGCATGATGGTATCCCGTTCGATAATCGGCCAAGGCAAAGTAGCATGAAAGAAGGCCGTGCCGGGCGAAAGGGCGTTCTGTCCCGGCCGGCAACTCTTGTGGGTAAAGAGGTTACGCGGCCTTGTGCCAAGCATTAATTGCGTCGAGCATGGAGCCGAAGCCGCCAGTAGGCACCGCGATCTGAACGACAAACGGAAAGCGTCGTTCGCTGAACGCGGGCCGATAGCTTGTCCTTGCGAGAAGAATGACGCATGGCGGTGTCGCTCCGAAGCGTTCTCGGCCAAAACTCCCCGAAGCACATCAGAGCAGTTGTTGGAGGGCTTCGGTGACTTCGGTAAAGTTTGGTAACGCAAGCATTACTGCCAGACTCGCTAACAGACCGACGATGCAGAAGCCCGCGAGAATCAGCAGATCCGCATTGGTAAAAAACGATACAATTTGATCCCAGACGGTTGTCCTCTGAAGGATCCGGCGATCTACCGCGTCGAGAATTAGGCGTTCAGTACGCCGCCAATAGGAATAGTTCATTTGCCACCTCACAATGCCGGCTCGACCCTCTGCCGCTGTGTTTAGCGACCGAGCACGTGCTTCGGGGGGCATAGTGGAGAGATCGCCGCGATGTCTGTGGCGCGGGTCACAGCAAACGGCGCCTAGATATGCGCTTGCATTTGCCGATGCGCGCCGTGGGCCCCTGCCCCAGCAACGCCGGCCAACCGAGTATTGGATTTAGCTAAATCGATTCTACCAGCCCGCGAAGCGCATCCGGCTTACGGATGATGGTCCAGCGGTTCTTCAATTCTATGATGCCCTGGCGCTGCCACTCGCGCAGGCAGCGATTGACCTTTTCCCGAGTCCCGCCGGCCATCTCCGCCAATTCGCTCTGCGAAAGCGACAATTTCATTCCGGCGCGAACTTCCGGCTCGTAGTTGAGCAAGGTCTTGGCGAGCCGCACGGGCAAGTTGAAAAAAGCGATGTCCGCCATGCGCTCATCCGAGCGGCGGATGCGCGCGCAAAGCATTTCCATCAATTTCATGCAGGCGCCTGGGTTACGCTCGAGGAAGGGCAACAGATCGCGCCGTTCCAAGACCATCAGCTCGCAATTCGTGAGCGCCGACACATTCGCGGAGCGCGGCTTGCCGTCGAGGACCGCAATTTCACCGAACAATTCTCCGGTCCGCAGGTCCGCCAGGATGACCTCTTTGCCCCTCGTCGTCGGCAGCGAAATACGCACCGCGCCCACGACGACTGCCATCATGCTGTCGCCGCGATCGCCGAGCCGACATATCGGCTCGCCAGTGCTGAAGGTGCGCGGCTTCGCATAGGCGGCAATGTCGCGTCGCGCTTTTTCATCCAGCGAACTGAAAAGCGCGCACCTTTCGAGCAATTTGCGGCCGCGATCGGCGGGGCTCATATTGGTCACAGGACGAACAACCTATAGATCAGGAAAGTAACAACCTGGCCCGTAGAGCAAAGGAGACCCCCATGATCCGCAGGGCAAAGGCAGTTTGGCGCGGCACCGGCCGCGCAGGCAATGGCCATCTTTCGACCGATTCCGGGGTGCTGGCCGAAACCCCGTATTCCTACAAGACGCGCTTTGAAAACGAGAAGGGCACAAATCCGGAGGAACTGATCGCCGCTGCGCATGCCGGATGCTTTACCATGGCGCTTGCCTTTCAACTCCAGGGCGCGGGCTACACGCCCACCGAATTGACTGCCGATGCGGCGGTCAGCCTGGAGCCGGAAGGTCAGGGTTTTCGCATCACCCGCTCGGCGCTCACGCTGCGTGCCAGCGTACCCAACCTCGACGAAGCGAAATTCATGGAATTGGCCGGTATCGCCGAAAAGTCATGTCCAGTCTCTAAGGTGCTCAATGCGCAAATAACCTTGGATGCGAAGCTGGAATCGGCGAAATAGACCGAGTGTCTGTTCTTTTACCGTGTCGCACTGCGCGTGAAGCTTGTGCGGGAGTGAATATGATGGCCAACATTTGTCCGCTTGCCGGGCGATCTCTATTTGCCGCGTGCATTTTCCTGACCGGATACCAGGCTGCGGCGGCCCAGAGCGGGCCGCCGCCCGCTGTCACCGTCACGCCAGTCGTAAGCCGCGAGGTGACGGCTACCGGAGATTTCATCGGTCGCGTGGTGGCAATTGACAAAGTTGACGTTGTCGCTCGGGTCTCGGGTTTCATCAACGAGCGCAACTTTACCGAAGGGCAGCAGGTCAAAACCGGCGATCTGCTGTTTCGCATTGAACCCGACACCTACAAGGCGGCCGTCGACCAGCAAAACGCCAATCTCGCCAAGGCAAAAGCGACGGAAGTCAACGCGAATCTGCAGCTGCAGCGCGGCCAGGAACTCTTGCACAACCAGAACATTCCCCAATCCGAGGTCGACCAGCGCGCCGCCAACGCGCAAGCCGCGCACGCCGATGTCATGCAGGCTCAGGCCTTGCTCGAACAGGCGAAGATCAATCTCGGCTACACGGAGATCCGTTCGCCGGTCGACGGAAGGATTGGACCCGCAAACTTCACTGTGGGCAATCTGGTCAGTCCGTCATCAGGAACACTGGCAACGATCGTCAGCCAAGATCCGATCTATGTCACGTTCCAAGCCAGTGAGGCCGACGTTATCGAATATAAGCACCGGATCGCGGCATCCGCCGACAAAAATCCGCATGTTACGATTCACATCAAGCTACCGGATGGCACCGTCTATGCGAACCCCGGACGCACCAATCTTCTTGATGTTCAGGTTCAGCCAGATACGGATACGGTATTGGTGCGCGCGCAATTGCCAAATCCGGAAGGCATGTTGATCCCCGGCGGGATCGTCGGCGTCATGGTCGAGCGTGGCGCGCCCCAGGCTTCATTGGTTATCCCGCAATCAGCCGTGCAGCTCGATCAGGCCGGCCACTATGTGATGGTGGTCGGCGCGGACAAAAAGGTCGAGCAACGGCGAATCACGACGGGCGTTGAGCAGGGCCGCGACATCGTGGTGGCTGAGGGTCTCAAGCAAGGAGAACTTGTCATCGTCGAGGGGATACAGAAGGTTCATCCTGGCCAAGTCGTGGCGGCGAACCTCGCAGCACAAAACTGAGACGATGTTTTCAGCAATCTTTATTGATCGGCCACGGTTCGCGATCGTTATTGCGATCGTGATCACGCTCGCTGGCGCTATCGCGATCACAGCGATCCCGATTGCGCAATTCCCTGACATCGTACCGCCGCAAGTCTCGCTGACCGCGAACTACCCTGGGGCCGACGCCGAAGTGGTCGAAACCACGGTCGCGCAGCCGATCGAGGAACAAATCAATGGCGTCGATAATGCCATCTATTATCAGTCGGCCAGCGGCTCGGACGGCAGCTATACGCTCAATGTAACATTTTCGCTGGGGACCGATCCCGATATCGACACCGTCAACGTGCAGAACCGCACTAGCCTCGCGATTCCGCAATTGCCCGCGGAAGTTTCACGAGCGGGTTTGTCGGTCCGCAAGAAATCGGCGGCGCTGCTTCAGGTCATCAATATCTATTCGCCGAAAAACACCTATGATGCGATCTATCTCAGCAATTATGCGACCATTAACATTATCGATACGCTGGCGCGGATTAAAGGCGTAGGCCAGGTCACTTTGTTTGGCCCGCTCGATTATTCACTGCGAATTTGGCTCGATCCGGACCGGCTCACAGAGCTTAACCTCACTCCAAACGACGTCATCCAGGCTGTTCAAAATCAAAATGTTCAGGCGGCGCTCGGCCGCATCGGCGCCGCTCCGGTCGCAAGCAAGCAGCAAGTTCAGATCAACATCAAAACCAAAGGCCGCCTGACCCAGCCGCAGGAATTCGCCGCGATCGTGCTGCGCGCCAATCCGGATGGATCGGTTGTCAGAATAAGCGACGTTGCCCGCGTCGAAATGGGTGCAAAAACACAGGACCGCTACAGCCGTTTCAACGGCGCTCCGGCGGCAGCAATCGGGATCTATCAGTCACCCGGATCCAATGCTGTCGATGTTGCAAAACAAGTGCGCGACACGATGAACAGTCTGGCGACGCGCTTTCCCGACGATCTGACCTATGGGGTTTTCTTCGACAGCACGGTCTTTGTCACCGCAACGATGGTGGAAGTCGTTCGCACACTCGTCGTCGCGATCATCCTCGTCGCCATCGTGGTTTTCCTGTTTCTTGGCAAGCTGCGGACAACGCTGATTCCGCTTGTGGCGGTACCTGTGTCAGTCATCGGCACATTCGCGGTGCTCCTGCTCATCGGATACTCGGCCAACACCATCTCGCTGTTGGCCCTTGTGCTCGCCATCGGCATCGTCGTCGACGATGCGATCGTGGTTGTCGAAAACGTAGAGCGGGTGATCGAGGAAGAGCCCAACCTCTCCGTTCCGGAAGCCTGCAAGAAGGCGATGGCGGAAATCACCGGCCCGATTCTGGCCATCACATTCGTGCTGTTGTCGGTGTTCGTTCCGGTAGCGTTTATACCGGGAATCAGCGGCCAGCTGTTTCGTCAGTTCGCCGTCGCCATCTCCGTATCGATGCTGATCTCGGCGCTCAACGCGCTGACGTTGAGTCCGGCACTATGCGGCGTGCTGCTAAAGCGCGGGCAAAGGAGCCGAGGCCTTATGACTTACGTGCTCGGCGCCATCGAACAAACGCGCGGCGCTTATGTGTCCGCGATCCGCAGGCTGGCGCGCGTGAGCATCGTTGCGGTTGCGGTCGTCGCGGGAGCGCTAGCGGTATCGGTACTGATTTTCTATCTCACGCCGCAAAGCTTCCTGCCGGACGAGGACCAAGGTGCAATCTTTGCCGCGCTGCGGCTGCCGGAAGGCGCATCAGTCAACCGCACGGAAGCCGTGGTCAAGCAGGTGGAAGACATCGTCCGGCCCATTCCCGGAGTTGAAGGCATATTGTCGGTGGTGGGGTTGAATTTCATCGACTATGTCGCCTCGTCGAACCAAGCTTTCTTCGTTATCCGGCTCAAACCGTATGAGTTGCGCAAGGAGTCGGCGCAGAACGCCAATGCGATCATCGCGCGTTTGCGGCCGCAATTGGCGGCGATTCCCGGCGCCATAGCATTTCCGTTCAATCTGCCGCCGATCCTCGGCTTGGGCAGTACCGGCGGCTTCCAATATGTTTTGGAAGGGTTGCAAGGCCAAACACCGAACGACCTCGCCGCCGTACTTCGGGGGTTGCTGGTGACCGCCAACAGCCAACCCGAGCTCGCCGGCGTGTTCAGTACTTACGCAGCCGACACTCCGCAGATTTATCTCGATATCGACCGCGACAAGGCGCAGGTGCTCGGTGTCAAGATCAGCGACATCTTCAATGCGCTGCAGTCCACGCTGGGAAGTTTTTACATCAACGACTTCAATGTTTTCGGCCGCACCTGGCAGGTCAATCTGCAGGCGGAGACGCCGTTCCGCCAGCGCCTCGATGACATCGAACGCATCTACGTGCGCAACGCACGTGGCGATATGGTTCCAATGCGCGCGCTCGCGAAAGCTACGCTCGTGCAAGGGCCGCAGACGGTGGTCCGCTACAACGGCTATCGTGCCGCGGTCGTGAACGGCGCGTCCAAGCCTGGCTATAGTTCCGGCCAAGGTCTTGCGGCGATGGAACGGATCTCTGCGGAAACACTGCCAGCAGGCTACAGCTTTGAATGGACCGGGACCGCATTTCAGGAAAAAGCCGCCGGCGGACGTACAGGACTCGTGCTCGGTCTCGCGGTGCTTTTCGCGTATTTATTTCTCGTCGCCCTCTACGAAAGCTGGAATATCCCGATTCCTGCGCTGCTATCGGTCAGCATTGCGATCTTGGGTGCGCTAGTGGCAATAAAGATCGCCGGGCTGAGCTTTGACGTATACGCCCAAATCGGCCTGGTGGCGCTCATTGCGCTCGCCGCCAAGAACGGCATTTTGATTGTTGCTTTCGCGGTCGAGCAACGACGGCTCGGAAAAGACATCCCTACGGCTGCTATCGAGGCCGCAGCGCTGCGTTTTCGCCCGGTCATGATGACGAGCTTCGCCTTCATCTTTGGACTGGTCCCGCTTGTGATTGCGACCGGCGCGGGCGCGGCAACTCGTCACGCGGTGGGCACACCGGTATTCGGCGGAATGATCGCGGCGGCGGTTTTCGGCGTCTTCGTCATTCCGCTTCTGTTCGTGATTGCTGAACAGCTTCGTTATCGCACAAAGAGATAGATAGTCTGTTGTTGACGGCGATGTGCCACGTCTTTGCAAACTAGGATCAATGCTCAGCGCGAACCGGTATCCAGTTGTAGAGCGAAAGCCCGCCATCGACTACGACCGTTGCTCCGGTGACGTAACGCGAAAAGCGATCGCACAACAGAGCGATCGCCATATCCGCGACGTCTTCCGGCGTTCCGGTCCGGCTGAGCGGGATCATCTTGGCGAATGAGGCGATGCCGGCGTCAAATCCGCCGCCGGGAATTGCACCAGGAGCAATGGCGTTGACGCGAATGCCATCTGCGCCGAGCGCCCGCGCGAGTTCTTTCACGACCATGGTTTGGCCTGCTTTGGTCGCGCTGTAATGCGGCAGGTTTCGCGGCGTATAGGCGTGCAAAGACGTTATGAAAAGTATTCTCCCTTTGACGTTGCGCGCCTTCATATGCGCACCCGCAGCCTGACCGAGTAGGAAGCCAGCGCGCAGGCCAACCGATGTCATCGAGTCCCATTCGGCTTCGGTCACAGCCAATGCCGTCTCGCTCTCAAAACGTCTTGGCGATGCGCTGTGTACAAATATTGAAATGGACCCAAGCGCTCGCACCGCAGCCTCGAACAACCGGCGCGGCGCCGCCGCTTCGTTCAGATCGGCGGCGATGAATGTTGCGTCCAGCTCGCGTGCAAGCGCGGTTCCGGCCTGCTCGGCGATATCGCTTAAAACGAGTCGAGCGCCTTCCGCGGCTAAGGCTTTTGCGATGCCGCGTCCAATGCCTGACGCTGCGCCGGTGACCAGCGCCGTATCGCCCGCCAGCAATTCCATTTCGCCGCTCCCCAATCGGTCAAGCACTCACTAGGCTGTGTCGCACAACATTTCGCGGCCGTGAAATTATTTACATATGCAGCAACAACCAGGCGCCGCCGGCGATGAAAATGCAGCCGGCGATACGCGAGACGAATTTGCCGAACGGCAACGCCTTCTCCAACAGAACCAACCCAGCCAGCGCAGCGATCCACAGCACATTCATGACGCCGCCGACGAACAGCAGCAACATCAGAGCCCAGCAGCAGCCAATGCAGTAGAGACCGTGGCGAAGACCGAGCGCGAGCGCGCCGCTCGCGTCAGAACGAAATCCGCCATGCCGCATGAGGAACGTCAGCGGCGCTTGGCAGTAGGAGAGGCACGCCTCTTTGACCGGAGTCCATTGATAAACTCCGGCGGCAATCAGGACTATTGCACCGAGCACTGCGCTGGCAATCTCCATCATCGGCGTGAGCAGTGCGGTGCGCTCGAGTACCCATTGCGCGGAAGTCGCGGCGAGCGAGAATCCCAACCAAGCAATCAGATAACCGGAGGCAAACCATCCACTCGCCGCGAATGGATGTCCGCCAATGACCGCTTGCCTGCCAACGCGCGCATAGATGAGGATCATCGGCGCCACCGACGGCGTCATCATCCCGATCATCATGACGGCCCACATCGCGAATACATAAGCGAACTCGAGCGGTTGCCACGGCGTGCTTGCCGGCATCATGAGTCCCTGGCCGGCCGGAATCATCCGAAATCCGGTCATGTCCATGCCGTCCATCGCCATGTCATCGGCGAGCCAGATGATATCGGCCCAGGCAAGCATGATAATGACCGCAAGCGCCGCGAACACGATAGCGCGGTCGCGCCGCAATACAGCTTCAAGCGAGGGATTCATTCCCGTCTAGCGCAGGATGCCACTCTGGCACATAGTGCCCCGAGTCTATTTTTCCAAAGGGTTGGACTGTTAAACCAAACTAAATCGCGACATTGGATCTAAAAGCGTTTTGGCGTGCTGTGTCAAACTTCGGAGCGTCGGCATGACACAAACACCAGCGACCCCGGTCTCACGTGAGCAGCGCTGAAGCCATTGAACTGCTCGCCGGTGCTGTGCGCGTCCGCACGCGCGTGCGGGGTTTTGCGCCGCGGAGCGGATCGGATGTACAGCTGGCTTGCCATTCTTCGCCCTGCCTACGACCACCGCCTGACGGTGTTTGACCGCTTCCAATCGGTTGGCGCGTCGTAATCCAGCAGGGTGACGCGTATCCATCAATGAGGCGCCTGGCGCCGGAGCTCTGCGACATCCTTATCAGTCAGCTTTGAATGCTCGACACCGAAGCGTGCGGTCACATAGTTGGCAACGGCCGCGATTTCCGTGTCCGAGTAGGCGTCGCCGAAGGCCGGCATCGATATGACGCCCTCCGGTGTGTGGCGCTTGGTGCCGGAAAGCACGATCTGCACGACATTGGTCGCGGTGCGATCGTTCACGCCGCGCGTGCCGGCAATTGTGGCGAGCGGCGACAGCTGGCTCACGCCGGTCCAGTCATGACAACTCACGCAGGCGCCTTCGAACACGCGCTTGCCAAGCGCGTCCGCCGTCGCATTTCCCGCCTTCGGCGATTCCGGAGCCGGCGGCGCAAGCCTGGCCGGCAGATCGGGCGATACCACTGGAGGGACGCTTCGCACGTACGTGACCAGCGCATGGATATCGGCCGAAGCGATATAAGTGAAGCTGTCGTCGACGGCTTCGCCCATTGGGCCCGCTGCGGTGCCGCGGCCCGAAGCATGGCCAGTCGACAAATAGTCACGCAACTCGTCGTCGCCCCACGCGCCGATGCCGGTTCCTTTGTCGGACGTGATGTTGAAGGCGTACCACCCATAGACCGAGCCGCTGAATTTGTTTCTGTTGTCAAGCGCGAAAGCCAAATTTCGCGGCGTGTGACATTCGCCGCAATGCGCCAGCGCCTCGGCCAAATAGGCGCCCCTATTCCATTCCGCGCTCTGAGCAGGATTGGGCCGAAAGCGCGCATTGTCATTGAAGAACGCGGACCAGAAGGTCATCAGCCAGCGCTGATTGAATGGAAAACTGAGCGTATTCGGCAAATTTTCTGCGTGGACCGCCGGCACGCTGAACAAATAGGCCTTGATCGCCAGAGCGTCCGCGTCGGTCATCAGGGTGTAGGACGGAAACGGCATCGCCGGGTACAGGCGCGTGCCGTCCGGCCGTATGCCGCGTTGCACGGCATTGAGGAAATCCTGATCGCTGTAATTGCCGATCCCGGTTTCTTTGTCGGGGGTAATATTGGTGGAATACAACGTTCCGAACGGCAGAGGTAAAGGAAGCCCGCCGGCATAGAGCCGGTCGCGCGACACGGTGTGGCAGGCCATGCAATCGGCGGCGCGCGCGAGATATTCGCCGCGCTTGACGACATCCGCATTTGCGAGAGCGGCGGGAACGCCCGTTGGATCGGTGGCGTGATAATCGGCGAGCGCGACGGTCGATCCCTCCGCAAAGGCCATAGGCCCTGGATTGAATATTTTCCAAGCGAACACGGCTCCGACGATCACAACGACAGCGATAGTTGCGAGGATCGTGCTGAGCATACGCATGGTTCTCATGCCTTGCCGGTAACGGCGAGCGCCTTGCGCTCAAAAATGTAATCTTTTGCCCGCTATTTCATGGCACGTGCCCGCTATTTCACGGCACGCCTGGGGACGGTCCAGTCCGAGCGGGGAGTCAACGGCTTTTTTGCGGCTTAGTTCCGAGTCCTCGCATCATAAAGAATAAAAACGACAGGCATAGCAGTGTTGTTGACACCGCCGTGGCCTAGATGCGGGCCTCCCGGAGCCAGCTCAACAGCCGCGCCTAGCTGGTGAAGCCGGCAGGGCGATGTGGCTTCTCTTTTACAGTGTCACTTGCACCGCCCTAGAACTTTTTTCGTGATCGCGCAAAAAGGACCGCCCCGATGCCTTCACATCGGGGCCCAGTAGCGCGTCTGCTTCTCTCGCTTTGCATCGGCAATGCAGATGTAAACGAACAGTAGTGCTAAACCTGACCGAAGGTTTGACAAAAAAGCAAGAAAGAAATCAACGGCCGGATTTTAAGATGCCACTCTGGCACAAATTGACATGCGCGAACTGCGCGTAGGAATCAGCAAGCGTGAATTGCATAGGACGCGAGACAGCCGTCCAGCCACGCCCGATTTCAGCGAGCGAATATTCGAATCCGTTGGGGATGTCGATGCGGACGCGGTATTCATCGCCAGTGATCGGATTTTTGATCGGCTCGCCGCGTCCTTCGGTAACCCCGCGCACAATCACCCGGCCTTTGCGGTGATCTATGTCAACCTCAAAGTCGATGGCGGCGAAGATCGGCTCGTGTAATTTCTCAAAAGTTGTGGAGAAAACCTGGAAAATGGTGGCGCCGGGTTCGGTGTCCTGTCCGGTTAAAATCCGCAGCAATGCGTTGCGCTGCGCCTCGCTCGCTCGCTCGTCAATCACGACCGCAGCTTCCCCTTTGCCTTCGTGGATCGCCCCCGGCCAGCGAAAGATCCCGACGAACCGCAGGCCGTCGAGGCGCGTGTTGCCGTGAATTCCTTCGTCGATCTGCATCGCAGCGACCGCTTCACAGTGACCATAGCTTGGCCGCCCATTAAATTGACACGGACAACCGTAAGAACAATTGCAGTTAACGAACTCCCTCGCTTTGATGCTCCATTTCACGTCGGTCATCGAAACCTCCCGAGTGCGCCGGATACCGCAGGGCTGCCACTGTAGTTTATCGAACTGCCCGCTATAACAACACAACAAACTTTGTTGTTTGAATCCGAGGTTCAACTGTTGTCTGGATAGATCAAGACACCATCGGGCCGGCGCTTCGCCGTCGGCGTTATATGCGCCTCCTCGAGGTGCCCGGGGCCGAGAATGTGAAATACTGTCTCACCCGCTGCGAGCAGATAATCGGAGATTATTCGCCGGTGGCAGCGCCACCATAGCGTCTCGGCGCATATGATGGCGCACCGCCTGGCATGACCCAGTTCGCGCAGTTCATCCAGGCCCGACTGAAATTCGCGGCTCATGGCGTAATCCGCATAATTGTGAAAGCTCTGGTTTTGCCAGAATGCATTGGTGCCCGCCGGAATCTGTTTCTGTCTGGGCCGCAGACCCCCGAGCTCAGCGATATGCCTGTATTCGATAGTAAATGCGGCGAGTGAAGCGGCAAGCGCCTCGCGATCAAATTGGGGATTGGTTCTTGAACGCGGCGCGGTTCGCACGTCGACCACGAGTTGAACCTCCGCCTTGTTGAGTAACTCTATAAACCCGGCGATCGGTCTGGTGGCGTGCCCGATCGTAAAAAACCGTCTCGGCATCTGCGTTCCGCCAATCGTGCCCACTTGCGAATTTATGTCGTCCGTTATTTTGGTATCAGATACGTCGCCCTGCCATTTCGACTCGTCAGGCCTACCATTTCGCGGTACTATTGCAGGTGGCGCCGGAGACTTAGGGGAATGGTTCCATGAACAATGACGTTGCTGATTGCGTCGAAAGTTACGAGATAATTCTCAATGTCGATGTTCCAGACGACGCACTGGAGCGCGCCGCGGGCCGCTTTGAGGGCCAGGCGATTACGTGGATATATTGCACCCACGTTTGGTACAATTGCGGGTGGCCGCAGTAATCTTGCCGCGTTTCGATCGGGCTTTGCTGCCATAATGATGAAGAGGCCGCGCCAGATTTCGCGGCCTCTTTTGTTTCTATTATTCCGCCCTGATCCCGGCCGCTTTGATGATCGGCCACCATTTTTCGATCTCAGCTTTCTGTTGCGCTGCGAGCCCGTCCGGCGTTTGTTTGTCGCGTGGCCAGGGCTCCTGTCCGAGCTCAATGAACCTTTGATGCACGGCTGGATCGGCCAAGCTTTCGACCACGGCACGATCGAGTTTGGCGATGACGTTTGGCGGCGTTCCTTTGGGCGCCCACAGCCCATGCCAAAAGGACGCGTAGAGACCTGCTACGCCGCCTTCGTCGCTTGTCGGCGTGTCGGGCGCCTCCGCCCATCGCGTCTTGGCCATCACGGCGTAGGCTTTGACCTGACCAGAGCGCACCTGCGCCAGCGCGCTTGCCACCTGCGTGAAGGTCAAGTCGATATGGCCGGCCAGCAGATCCTGCATGATCGGCGCCGCCCCACGATACGGCACGAATTGGAATCGCGTGCCAGTGTTTTTTTGGAAATAGGTGCCCACGACGTCAGCGCCGCCGCCGGCGCCGCCGATGCCGACAGTAGCCTTGCCGGGACTTTCCTTCAGCCAGGCGATGAGCTCCTGCAGGTTTTGCGCTGCAAGGTCCGATCGTCCAACCAACCACATCGGACAATCCGCAATGAGTGAAATCGGCGCAAAGTCGTCCACGACATCGAACGGCAGCGTATAGGTGGCGCCGTTGACAACATGGGTCTGCCAATGACCGAGAATAAGCGTGTAGCCATCCGGAGGCGAACGGGCGACATGGGTGCTGCCGATCGTTCCTGCTGCGCCGGTCAAGTTTTCAATGATGACGGACTGACCGAGCGAGTTTTTCATCCGGTCGGCGAGCACGCGGCCAAGGGTATCGGTCGGTCCGCCAGCCGGGAATGGCACCACAATCGTAACTGGACGCGTAGGAAACGTTTGCGCCCACGCGACGCGCGAGGTGACTGAAGTCGCGCTCGCCGCGGCAAGCAGTTGTAAAAGCCTTCGCCGTCGAACCTTCATAGACCGTCTTACGAACTTGGTACTGTCCCGCGCAACAGGTAGGATCACGGGGCTTTATTGGATCGATCGCCCGCCGAAGGCATCTCGCTGCCTTTAGTTGCATCTGAACGCCGGCCCGTTCCGTCAGCAGCTCTGAGCAAAAATACACCAACACTCGGGCTGCGGGTAGAGCCGCGTTTTTGAGTGTTTTGTCCTTCGCCCCTTGCGCTGTATTACGCCGCTCCCCGACTGGTGTCAGCAATTCGGCTGCCGTCAAACTCAAATGCTGCTTTCGCACAACTCTCAGCACATCCACTTTTCACCACCAAGCAGCAACTGATACACGTGGCTGAATTGGAGCCGATGCAAGGGCGCACTCCTCTCCCCCATTGCACAACCACGGAGGTTATGAAAGCATCAGCATCGCGGCCTTGAAAAGCTTGCGCATGCTTTTTGATTCCAATTTCGGCGTAATCAAACCGCTGGACGAAATTCGCAGGTCCTTGGTTTTTTGTCCCGATCGCGTCAAGCTGCAAAGGCGGTCTTTGTCGAGGTGTAATCAGACCGCCGCTGGTGGGGGGCAGCTTGACGGCGCCTCCAACCGACAGCAAGGTGGGCGATGACAACGGCAACGTGGGAATCTCAACGGCCGACGTCGAAGGCGCTTCTGGCAGAGTACGATAGTGATCAACACGGGCCACTGTTCGCCGTCAGTGATGAAGGAAGCGCGGGGCCAGTCGTCCTAGACGCGGCGCTCTCTTCGGCGAAAGCAGCTGCCGGCGCGTCGAGCCCCTTTCGACTTGGTGTCATCCTTGATGGGGAACGGATGACCAGTGCCGGTGAGGTTCCCATCGGCCCGCCCGAATACGGTGCGCTCTCATCTGCGGCTGCGGGACAGCTTTTCCTCACGACCAACGTTGGCACGCGCATCAACGTTCGCCTGACTGGGCAGTTGCCTGAGTTCCCGGCGCTGGAGAAATCCGCCGAAGCCGTCATCGCTGCGTTCCACCAATTCCTCGACACCCCCGACCGCCGACCGCGACCTCTGACAGTCCGGCTGCAGTTCGACCCAGGGGCGGACTGCACGCGGCTCGCTGCCCTCGTCGGGAAATTGGATGAGGCTCGGAAGAAAGGGAAGATCGGTCCTGCCAATATCCACCAGCTATCGGTTCTCATCTCCTTCAAGGAGGAGATCACCACTGACGCCCAGCTCGAGCAAACCGAGGCAGTCATCGGTGCAGCTGCCGACCTCGGAGTTCCAGAGGTCGCGATTGACGGCGCCCAACTCTCCTACGCCCGCCGGCGGTGGGGTGCTCAAGGGTTGCTCAATGTCCTCAGCATTCCGGCATCAAACAGGCTGCTAAAGTTCGCGACCGCGCGCGGTGTGCGCTTGAGGCCGCGGTACCAAGTAGACGTCGACTCAGCAGCTCGGACTATCTGGACCGGACTGGAAGCGGCTCGAGTCAACGGGTTTGACGCAGGCAAATATGGCCTCCTCCCCCTCACGCTCGAAGAGCAAGGGCAGGTGATCGAGCTATTAACGCGATGGACAAGCGGGTGGACGGCAATTCCAGCGTTCTATGTAGATACGCCCCTGGTGACCGCTACAGAAGTATTCGAAGTGGCGCAATGCGAAGTATCGGCTCGTCGCTGGCTGAAGGCCGCCCGGGGAGCTGGAGCAACCACCGTGCTGTTCGACGCTCCCGACCGCGTGAACCCGCGCAAGCTGGTGCAGGGTAGCGATAGTCCCGACGGGGTACTCACTCCCGATCAGATCGAAGCCCTTCGCGACTATAGCGACTTATTGGGAGTTAAGATCCTGTGGTCGGGGGGCATTACCTCGGCGCAGGCTTTCGATCTGGCTCGACGACGCGTGTTTGGCATTTTCAGCACGTCGAGCACTGCCGCGAAAATAGCCGTCACTGCCGAGTTCGAACGGGACCCCCGGCTGGCAGCCGAAAACGAGCCGACCGAGTTCGGGGTGCAGCGCATGCACGCGATCATTCAGGGTGGGTTTCTGTCCAGCCGAATGGGCGAGTTGCACGCGGGCGTTGCCCGCGAGCTCGAAATGGCTACCACGAACTTAGTCGCGAGCGGAGGCGAGGCCGCAAAGTCGCAGGCTGCGCTGGAGGCATTGAATGAGTTGTTAGTACGCGGCTGGCGACAGCATATAGGCATGGCGGACGACACTAGGTTGCAAGTTGCTAATCGCGACCGCTATGCACCGCGGCCCGTACCTGCGGATTCGGTCCGGGTCTTCCGAGGCCGCAAGAAAGCTGACACCCGGCGGGACATGTTCGTCCAGCGCCTTGGACAGGTCTTCATGCCGATTACAGTCCAAATGCAACGCCTATACGGGCTGACGGCCTACCTTCCCGCCATCCTGCCTGAGTCGAAAGGCAGCACGATCCCGGATGAGGTTGCCCTCGTCTTCTATCGCACACAGGAGTGCTACCACGAAGCTAAACGGTGCATCGGCGGCCGAGCATATAGCGAGCTACATGAGTTAGCTTTCGACATGTCGGCCAGCCATAGCGAGTTCCCTAGATTGCTCGCGGCAGACGAAATCACACCCGATCAGCCCTATCACCTCTTCGAGCGGTCCATTGATTGGCAGACCGGCTATAGCCGCCTGTTCGTTGGAACCCGGAAGGCTGGTGCGGGGTCCGACGCCTTTCTCGCAGGCGTGGCCAAGGTCGCTCGACAGGTGCAGGCGGACCCACGGTCACTCGACGCTGTCATTTTCTGTGCGACCAGTGATTGGGTGGTTTGGTGGGACCATTCGCCAACGGGCATGGCAACAGGCCCGGCGCACTATCTCGATGCTGTGGCCGAACTAGTGCACTCGTCGGCGGCTCGCTGCCTCCGCGTCCCGCCAAACCTGCTTGAGCCGTACGCGGGGCTTTCGCTGAACGCTCAAACAGACTTCCTTAACCTGCAATTCCCCCGCGTGTAACTGCCGCATGGTGATCGGACACCGAGGATCAGCAAGAGTGGAGGCACATCAATGGGAAAATTGGGGACACCGAATCTGCTGCGCGATGCTCGCGTATATCTTTCAGGTCCAATGGATTTCGTTGCGTCGCGAGAGGCTGAGAAGAAGTTTGGCTGGCGTAACCGCGTTAACGAATTTCTTCAGGAGCTTGGGGTCACGGTGTTCGATCCTTGGTTCAAGCCAGAGATTCAGGGCGTGAAGGAGTATGGACGAGAGGATGAAACAACCGCCAGGGTTCGGGCGCAATGGTGTTTTGACCCCTCGGAGAAGGGTGCGAAGACGCGGGCCAACTGCGCTGACCATTTCTGGCCCGCGCTGCACATGGACCTACGCATGGTTGATACGAGCGACTTCATCGTCGCGTACGTTCCAACCAACGTCTACAGCGTAGGGACGCCGCACGAGATCATCCTTTGTCGATTGGAGCGGAAGCCGGTGCTGTTCGTTAGTCCACCAATAAAGTTTCCAGCGCTTGCCCGATTGCGGGATCATCTGGCGGAAAAGGGCGATGCCGAAGGTTCTAGGATGCTGAAGGACCTCGAACAGCAGGTTCCGATCAAAGAAAACCCAGACGGTTCTCCGAGCCTGTGGTATATGCCGCTAGTCGGTGGCGAGCACTTCTTTGATGGCTTCGGCTTCGCGCAGTATTGGGATCGCTTCAAGTGGCAGCGCGTGGAGATGGACGATCGCGAAGATGCAAACCCGCCCCGAAAGCCGCTGCTGCCTTTCCTAGAACGCTTGAACCTACAACTTCCTCTGAAATGGGACAGCCATTTACAAAAATTCGGGCCCAATGACGATTGGCTACTCTGGAAACTCGATCGAGGAACTGCGACTGGGGCGCAACTCGAGGGAGATCATCAGCCCAAATAGTAAGTCGGAAACATCTCGGCTGACGGTGCTGAAGAATGCGAGCCTACAACAAGACTGGTTCACTTTCGGTGCAGGCAATCGCTGGCGCCTACGTGGTGCTCCTCGGCATCGACATGGAGGAGGCTGCCAGCGACGGCGTGCTCGGGTTTGGGATTGAGCGGATCGAACACGGACACGGCAACTCACGTGCATGGTTGCAGGCACTCAAGGTGTTCCCCGACCTGCCCGTAGAAGAAGGCATGGTTTCGACCGAGCACCACCCGATTCAGGGATTTTTCTGGGGCGATTTTACGACACGCTACGGTCACGAGTATACCTATAGGATCGTAGCGATGCGGGGCGAGCCCGGTGCGTTGCGCGCCTCTGAAACTGTCGAGGTAAGAATTGCGACGGAGAAGGAGGATGAAGGACAGCACGCGGTCTACTTCAACCGCGGCGTTGCCGGCTCGCAGGCCTATGTCAGAAAATTTGGCGATCACCGCCCAGCGGACGTTCCCAATCGCGCAGCGTTTCAGTGGCTGTCGCGCGGCCTCTTTCGAGCGATGCTCGATTTCATCCATAAAGCCAACGGCCCTGATTGGGGCCTTCGTGTCTCCGCTTATGAACTTCAGCAAGGAGCTGTGCTGAACGCGTTCAGAGAGGCTGCCGACTCAGAAGCGGATGTGAAGATCATCTTCGACGCGCGGGTAAAAACAAACGGACCGGCTGACGCCAATTGGACGGCAATTCGCCAAGCCAAAATTGAGGATCTTGTGATTCCGCGAACCCGAAGTCGCAGTGCTATTTCTCATAACAAGTTCATGGTCCTGCTCCACAATGGTGAGCCCGTCGAGGTTTGGACCGGATCGACGAACTTCACGGATGGAGGCATTTTCGGGCACTCGAACTGCGGTCACATTGTGCGGAATAAGGATGTCGCCGCCACCTACTTCAAGTATTGGGAGGAATTGCAAAAAGACCCGGAAATGCGAGATATCCGGCCCGGGAACGATGAGATTTTCCCGATCCCCGATGGACTTCCTGCGATCGGCACAGGAGCAGCGTTTAGTCCGCGGTCTAATCTGGATCTGCTGAGATGGTATGCGCGCCTAATGGATAAGGCCAGTACTGCGGTCTTTTTCACCGCAGCGTTTGGCGTTAACGATCTTTTCGAAGAAGTACTCGAGCAACCTAAACCTTATCTTCGTTATGTTCTGTTGGAAAGCGCAGATAAAGACATTGAATCGCTCCTCAACGAGGTCGCGGTCGCCAATATCCTGCCTCAAAATGAGTTCGAACGATGGATGGAAGAGCACCTTAGCGGGCTGAATACCCACGTCAAATATATTCATACAAAATACATGATCATTGATCCATTGGGAAAGGACCCCCTGTTGATCACGGGTTCCGCAAATTTCAGCGACGCATCGACACGCAAGAACGATGAAAACATGTTGGTGATCCGGGGGGACAAGCGAGTCGCGGATCTTTATTTGTCAGAGTTCATGCGCCTCTTCAATCACTTCCAGTTTCGTGGCCTTGCACATGCGCGAGCTGCGACGGGTCCAGAGAGCGCACGATCATTCCTTGTCCCGAACGACTCCTGGAAGGCCCGCTATTACCAGCCAGACACGCCCAAATATCTGGAGAGACTCTACTTTGCCGGTCATCCTAGCCGGTAGAAGGGACTCCTATGTCGCTGCAGTCTGCGGGCCGCAAGTATCGGGAGTGATGACCAAGATTTTCAAAACGGTCTCGGGTGATAAACAAGGGCAAATCGCGGATCTGGGGTCAATAACTGTAGGCGATCATTCATCGCCGACCATTTAGTCCCGTCAATGTGCATGTCGCAAAATAAGCGTGTGGTCGCTTAACAACTGAACCGTCTCAAATGGTCGCCACGTCACGACCCTCAGTGGAGCAGCTGTAAGACTATACAATCTTACTGCGAGCAACATGATCAGTGAGAATTATCCTGCTCTGTTTCGGTCCGCAGATGAGGCTTCGGACAGGAAGCAATCGCTTTATCTCATGCTCATTCGTTGCGAGTATCTTCTGCTATTTGTCGCCGCAGTCCTTTCCATCGAGCTGTTTGAGAGTGCAAGTTTTTACTTGTTCTACGCGTTCATATTTGTTCTCTCAATATGCCTCCTGCTTGCGCGCGCTATGATGAAGCCTGAGCAGGACTGGTACCACTGCCGGGCCCTCGCCGAGAGCGTTAAAACCCTAACTTGGCGGTACGTAATGCAGGCCCAACCATTTTCGAGTGACTTGGCACCACCAGTTGCTCGGACTGAGTTCATACAACATCTGCAACGCACACTTGACGAAAATCGGAGTACCGCTGAAGCGATTGAGGCAGAATGGTCAGATCAAGACCAAATCACTCCAGAGATGGAGCGGCTAAGAAGCCTAACATTGGAAGAAAGAAAGGCCGTTTACTTACGCGATAGAGTGCAAGAGCAGCGCTCGTGGTATAATCGTAAAGCGATCACCAACAAAAAACTGGCCAAGAGGTGGATTGGACTTGGTGTGTTTTGCTATGTCGCAGCTATCGCGCTCGTTCTTAGCAAAATTCGATTTCCCGACTGGCATTACTGGCCAATTGAGCCCGTTATCGTATTGGCCTCGTCGATCATTGGCTGGATGCAAATCAAAAAATTTAATGAGCTTGGAGCCGCATATGCAGTAGCAGCTCACGAGATTGGACTCATTATTCCGCGATTGCTAGATGTTTCGAGCGATGCAGACCTTTCTGCTTGCGTGAACGAGGCTGAGTTAGCGTTCTCTCGCGAGCACACTATGTGGATAGCACGCCAATCGAACTAAGAAGAGTTTTAGATGGGCGATAGGGATCCATCATACGTCATCTTAACGGTGATGATGGTAAGTGGGCATCGGCTAGGTGAAAGCATTGAAGACCAAGGTAATCGAGTTCGGTGTATCATGTCGCAAAAGGAAAGTTGTGCCGCGCGTCACAGTAAAATAACTCTGGCCCAGATTTCTAGTTGAAACTTTCGAACCGTCCTTTTAGCCTAGGGGTGACCGTCCGACCACGAGTTGGCGACGCCGGTGTCGCGATAAGCCCCTCGCAGGTGGAGGACGCGACCAATGCGCGTGGACGAGGCAATAGTAAAAGGGCTGGAGTCTATAGGGATCGGCGGCGTGTTCGGCGGCTCGGGTGAATTGGCTCTTAAGCATTGCACCGACCGCGATACTGCAAGGTTCGTCCGACGCGTTTACCCCTTGGTAAATATTTTGACGACGTTCTTCGCATGGGGAGTTTTCCATGCGTGAGATTTTTATCAGCTATTCTCGCCGAGACATTTCCACCGTTCGAGCACTGACGGCGGCCTTGTCTCAAAAAGGGCTCACCGTCTGGGTTGACAGGAGCGACATCCAGGAAGGCGATGCTTACGATACCCAAATCGAGGAGGCGATCGCCCAAACCAGTGTTGTCATCGTTTTGTGGTCCGAAAACTCGATCAGATCCCATTGGGTGCGCGCCGAGGCGGCTTACGCGTTGGCTAAACATAAGCTATTGCCGATTACGATCGATCAGAGTCAGCCGCCGCTTCAGTTCATGCAAATTCAGACGCTCGATTTCGGCGGCTGGCAAGGCAGCTGCGAGGACGAGACATTTGAACGTCTTTTGGCCGCCTTGTCCAAACGCCTTGATCGTCAACTTTCCGTCAGTCGGTCAGCCGCCGCTGCGGCAATCACAGCGGCCGCGCCTGGCACCACAATCCTGCCGAAAACGGGTGTCGGCCAGAACTGGATCGGCAGAATATTTGTCGGCGGCATGGTCGCCGTCGGTTTGCGCTTTCCGGAAAAGATCATCGAGAACGAATTTCAAGACTATTTCTGCAACCGCATGTATGGCATCGCCCAATTTGGGATGCTACTGGGGTTTATCGCCTACATCGTCTACGGCGTTTCCGATTTGGCGAGCGACGCCGCAATTAGCTCGACGCGCTTTCGGTACATGGTTGCCTCCCCGGTACTCCTGCTGTTCTACTTCATGAGTTTCAAGGAATTCGCCAAAAGGCATTCCCAACTTTATATCTCCGCCTTCGCCGTTACGCTTGGCGTTTGCCTCTATATCACAGTTCGGCTGCTTGGGATCGAGACACCCTTCCGCATCGAGACTGGAAACGCCACAATGAACTTCATTTTGGTATTGGGCCTCCTCGCGCTGCTTCCACTGAGCGTCGTTTCGACTGCATTGATTGGCGCCGTGATAGTGGGATTACATGCGCTCATCATGATCGAGACGCAAATTCCGCTAGCGACGAGCTGGCTAAATTATCTTCATGTCGTTTCAATGTGGACAATCGCCTGCTGCATCGCATATTGGCGCGAATATCAGCAGCGGCGCTCGTTCGCGGAGGAACTGACCTGAACCGCAAGCAGTCCTGCACAAGTGCGCATGACCTCGAACATGAGGTGGGCAGTGTCTCCCGAAAATCTGGTGCTCTATGAAGTGCAGAGGTCGTTTATCGAGCCGATCCTGCGATTGTGCCGACTTTGGAACACCACCTTCGACATGCTCTTTTACGACGTCGGTTTACTTACCATGACCCTTTTAACGAAGGGCACGATCGTGGTGACAGAGGCGACAGCTTCACCAAGGCATCCTCTCACAATCCTCAATCTTACGGCACAATCTAATCCGAGTGGCTCGATTATCATCGTGGACGCCAACCTAGCGCCCTATGTGAGCGCGCCTTTTCTCGAGATGAAACAGTTCTTTGATTTTGCGAATAGTTTTGCGAGTGCAAAAATTCAAACGCTGGCCGTCTCAGGCGTTGGCAGCTCCGCATTTGGATCGGTCGCCTTGGCCTGGGATGTATCGGAAGCTCTTGGCGAGCCTGTCGCCGCCATCGTACCGGGTTACGGCCTTGCCGATGTGGTTCCGCAGGCGCTTGGCGGCTGGTTCGGCTTCGAAATGTATGATGTGGTGCAAAGCGCAACTCAGGAATTTCTTGCAAATTTTGCACCGACACTTGCCATGATGGGAAAGGATCTCGCACGCAGTACGCCGGGCCGCGAAACGGCACCAACCGGTGCACCGGTATTTCGTTACGGGAGTGCCGCCTCAGACGACGTCCATGCAATCCTCCGAAATGTTCCTGGAATCACCCGTGTCATCGGCCACAGTAAAGGAGCTTTGGCGATTGAGAATGCCTTGCGATCACTCCCCTCCGATCGAACGGAAGAGATTACGGTGCATACGTTCGGGTGCGTGATCTCAGAGGACGTACCATGCCGAAGCTACGCTCAGCACTTGGGCTTGATCGACGCACTTGGAACCCTGAACTCCCTCGGCAATTCGCCAGAATTCCGGCCCCTTGCCGATCACAGCACCAACACCTTCATTCCGTGGAGTTTGCAGGTTGCCAAAGCTTTGGACTGATTGAGCCTCGGAGCCGTGCAAAGCAATAAGACGACTCCTCAAATCGCCCACCCTCAAGTTCACATAGCGGGGACGGCTGACCAAAAGATGGAAGTAATACGCAGCTGATCTGGAAGGAAGCTTAGCTGCTATGCGGTCTGGAAGGCTACCGAGGTGATTCTATGGAAAAAACAAAATTCGTACGCCTGAAGAAAATGCTGACTCAGATCGCGCCCGGAAATGCCCTCGAGGCGTTACCGCGGCCTGGCGCTGAAGCAATCGAGCGCGGGGGATTCGAAAGCTTGGGACCCGGCAATGCCGCCGCAATCGAATCGGGACTGCAAAAACTAGCGGAGGACCGCTCCCAGGAAATTACGCCGAGCGAAATGTTCGGCTTGGAGGCAATCGTACTTCCAAGAAATCGGCCGGTGGCATTTGTCCGTGGCGAGTCGTACGACGATCTCGAAGAGCCATGGCTTAACCTCAATGACGACGTCATCAAACGGCGGATTAGTCCACTTCTTCCTTTGATAGGGCGTGTTGAAGTGCCGAGCTCGCCGTTATTGCCGTACGCAGGAACCGGATTTGTGGTCGGCAAGGGTCTGATTGCAACGAATCGGCATGTTGCCCAGCTCTTCTCTCAAGGTCTCGGGCTCACCATTCGCTACCGCGCCGGTGACGCGGCGATCGATTTCAAGCGACAGATCGATGCCCCTGACGACGACCGCGCCGCCTATTTGTCGGTTCGCGCCGTGGAAATGATCCACCCATACTGGGACATGGCCCTGCTCAGGGTCGATAATCTTCCGACAGATCGCATGCTTAGATTGTCGGTGAAATCACCGGAAGAGTTACTTGACCACAATGTCGTCGTGATCGGCTATCCGGCCAGAGACGACCGATCCGATCTTGCGCTGCAGGACCGCGTATTCACCAGAACATACAACGTCAAACGGTTGCAGCCTGGCTTTATCAGAGCGCGCGCAGAAATTCAAAGCTTTGAAAATAATGTCAACGCAATGACCCATGATGCTTCCACGCTGGGGGGAAATTCAGGGTCTGCAGTCGTCGATATCGATTCTGGAGACGTAGTCGCGCTGCATTTTGCCGGCGAGTATCTTAAGGCCAACTACGCGGTGCCCATGTACGAGCTGGCGCGGGACGGCCGCGTCGCGCCGCTACTGAACTTCGAGGGAACGCTTCCACCGACCAATGACTGGGCGCCGGCCTGGCGTTCCGTGGAGGGGACCGAAGGTTCGCCAAGCGCGGCCGCGCCTCCGCAACCGAGTCCCCCTACTCGGGTTATTCAGTTACCGTCGTCGTCGACTGATGTCTCGTCGTGGACAATTCCACTTCGGGTCAGCGTTGCGATCGGTCGTCCGTCGACCGCACAGCCGGCTGGAACGGCAGCCGACCAGATACTGGACTGGGACGATGGAGGCGCGGAAGAAGCCATCGCGATCGATCCGGACTATAGCAATCGGCCGGGATTCGATCCGAGCTTCCTCGAGACCATTGCTGTGCCGCTACCTCGCGTGAGCAAGGCGATGGAGCAAGACACTGCACGAGTGAGATCGGATGCACAGAAGAACGATGATCCATTCGAACTCGCTTACTATCATTTCAGCGTGTATATGAACAAACGCCGCCGCACGGCTTGGTTTTCTGCAGCCAATGTCGATGGTGACCATCGTCCCAATATCGGTAAACGGCGGGGCGACAGATGGTACATCGATCCTCGTATCCTGAGATCGGAGCAAATCGGGCAGGAGGCCTTCGAGCGAGGAATTGATCGCGGCCATTTGACCCGGCGCGAAGACACCGCTTGGGGCAACGATGTCGCCAGCGCCACCCTGGCAAACAACGACACATTCCACTTTACCAACTGCTCGTTACAGGCTTCTCCCTTTAATCAAGGTAAGGACCGTTGGCAGGGATTGGAGCAGTTTCTTTTGGAGCAACACGCGAAGAAGGAGCGCAGACGCCTAGTCGTCATTACAGGCCCGCTGTTCGCAGCGAACGATCCGGTATACAAAAATGATCGAATGAACTACTCGGTGCGGTGCCCGTTGCAGTTTTGGAAGATATGCGTGCTGATTAGACGGGACGGCACACCTTCAGCCACAGCGTTTGTGCTCGGACAAGAGGATATTCAGAACCTACCGGGCTTCGAGGAAGCGTTCGACGTGGCGGCTACCCAGATTAGGCTGGCTGATCTGGAGGAGCGTACTGGTCTGGATTTCGGCGATATCAAGAAATCTGATCACTTCGCTGCGGGCGGGGTGCCGGGAACACTGGAGTTGCCTGGTAGCGTCGAGGGGGAGACTCGGCGCACGAAAATCGTCAGGAATGGCAGCGATATCGTCGTGTGATATTTCTTCGGCCCTATCGTCGCTAGGGTAGCAGCAACCAAGGTCGCACGTTGGGCTAGCCGCTAGCCAACTTTACCTCGGTAGGGAGCCGGCATAATGGAGCCGAAACAATATCTCACCGAACTCCAGTCGGCTTTAGAGCAGTATCGTTTCCGTGACGTCCGAGCCCTCACCGATCAGATTGACCCGGCTGGTTTCGACTTGCCGCAAATCAAAAAAGCACTGGGTTTGATCAGGCGCAAGCGCCAGTTCGCCGACCTTGAGCATGCAGCCAGCCTATTCACCATGGCTGGAAGGGAAGACCCCGTTATTCGGCGACAATGGTGTCAGTCGCTCATCGACCAAGAGCGCGTTCCGCAGGCGTTGGCCACCTTGAATTTTATGTCGCAAAAGTACTCCGATGACCCGGTGGAAGGTCCGGAGATCCGAGGCCTGGTCGGGCGCGCCTATAAGCAGCTGTTTATCAAGGACGGCGATCCAGAAAGCTTGAGGGCAGCGATTACCGCTTACCGTGTCGATTGGGAGCGGCGTCAAGGCAATTATCGCTGGCATGGCATCAATCTTGTTGCGCTGCTGTCGCGGGCGAAACGCGACGGCATTGCTACGGGTAATGCTCTGGATGCGGCTGCAATCGCGCAGCAAATCCGTGATGACATCGAGGCGCAGGGAGCGAGCGGCGTTTGGGACTATGCGACGAGTATGGAAGCGGCGATCGCGCTAAAAGACGAGGATGCCGTTCTGGCATTAGCAAAAAAATATATTCAGCATCCGGATGCCGACGCGTTCGAACTTGGCAGTACGCTGCATCAACTGAAGGACGTCTGGCGTTTGGAAGGGACCGCCATCGGAAATAAGCTTTTGCCGGTCTTGGAATATGCCGTGCTGCAGCGAGAGGGCGGCTCGGTGCGTCCAATGCAACTCGGCAAGGTTCCCGATGGAGAGGGTTTTGAGGCAGTTTACGGCACCGAAGCGGTGGTTAAGCTGCAATGGTTCGACACTCTTTATCGATGCTGCACGGCCATTGGCCGCATCGGCAATTCCGCAACCGGCGATCCCGCTGGGACGGGCTTCCTTATGTCGGGGGCGGACCTCTACTCCGCCTGGGGGAACGGGCCATTGTTTTTGACCAATTCCCACGTGATCAGCCTCGATCCTGTGGATGATGCCCCCTTGCGTCCATTGCAGGCGGACATCGAATTCACCCGGCTCGCCGGCCGCCCGCGAGTGAGGCTGGGAGAACTCGTATATAGCTCGCCGCGCGTCGAGATGGACATCTCGATCTTGCGAGTCATTGCCCCGCCAGACTCGAGCAGGCTCGAGCTCTGCTCCTTTCTACCGAAAATTAGCAACACCTCAATGCAACGCGTGTACGTGATCGGCCATCCTAGAGGCCAAGAACTTGCAGTTTCGCTGTATGACAACAGCCTTGCAGAATACTCACAGCAATATGTTCGCTACCGAAGCCCCACTGAAGAAGGCAATTCTGGGTCGCCGGTCTTGGATCGCCAACTTAGTTGCTTCGCCGTTCATCATCGGGCGTTGATGGCGAAACAGCTAAACGAAGGCATCACCCTGGAGGCGATCAGACGTGCCATCGCGCAGGTCGGATCGTGACCGGGATTCCAGTCGCGCCGCTTGTGTTCTGATCTAGGCGGGGACTTCATCAAAGCGGTTGCTGGCTCGACGGCAACTATCGCTTGGCCGATCGCCACACAAGCGCAGGAGGCGTGGGCGCGGATGCTGCGGGCTGGCGTCCATGGACCGACGCCTTTGTGGCGCGACTGCGCGAACTCGGCTGGATCGAGGGTCGCACCGTCGCGATCGAGTATCGCTGGACGGAGGGCCGTGTGTTTTCGTGTATTATGAATTTCGGCACATAGCCGAGATGCCTGATGGCGGCCAAGGTTTTTATTAGCTACCGCCGCGACGACAGCGCGGGTCACGCCGGGCGCGTTCACGACCGGCTGGCCCACGAATTCGGCGCCGACCTGCTTTTCATGGACGTTGACAGCATTCCTCTCGGCTCGGACTTCATCAAGGTCCTGCGCGAGGAGGTCGGCAAGTGCGATACGCTATTGGCGGTCATCGGCCGCCATTGGCTCGATGCCCGCGATGCTGAGGGCAAGCGGCGTCTCGATAACGAGAACGATTTCGTCCGTGTCGAGATCGCGACCGCGTTGCAACGCGACATCGCGGTGATCCCCATCCTGCTCGATGGCGCCAGGGTTCCAAAGCCGGAAGATTTGCCGGCGGACCTGCGGGGTCTTTCGGCACGCAATGGCCTCGATGTTCGTCACAGCTCGTTTCACGTCGATATGAACCGGCTGATCGGCGCATTGAAAGTCGGAGTACCCCACGCACTGGCCGAAGGAGCAGCAAGGCCGCCAGAAGGTGCGACAACTGGCCGGCGTCGCGGCCCGCTTTTGATCGCGGGCTTTGTCGCCATCGCCTGTGCCGGAGCGGCCGTGGCATGGATCGCCATGACACCGCGAGAGCGCATTGCGCCGTCGACGCTCGCTCCGAACCAGCAAACGGCGGTACCGCAACCGGTGCCGGCGCCACAGGCTTCGAATAGCACGCCGACTTCTGCACCATCGCAACCGTCTGCCGCGCCACCACCGGCCCAGCAATCACTGAAGTCGGCCCTAAAGCCAGTAGCTGCGCCCGCTCCCTCACCCGGCAAGCTCTCGCCGTTCAAAGTCGAATTGCTGACGCAGGCGCGCGAACACGCCTTGCAGCCCAACGACAGCTTCAGGGAATGCGCGGCCTGCCCGGTGATGACGGTGATCGCGCCTGGCACGTTTAATATGGGATCGCCGACCACTGAACTCGGCCGCGCCGGCAGCGAGAGTCCGCAACACCAGGTCACGATCGGACGTAAATTCGCCTTCGGCCGCTTCTCCGTGACTTTCGACGAGTGGGATGCCTGCCTCGCCGATGGTGGCTGCAATGGCTACGCTCCGGCCGATCAAGGATGGGGACGCGGCAAGCGGCCGGTGATCAATGTTTCGTGGAACGAAGCCAACGCCTATCTGGCGTGGCTGTCGCGCAAGACCGGAAAACCGTACCGGCTTCCGACCGAAGCCGAGCGCGAATATGCGGCGCGCGCTGGGACGATGACGCCGTTTTGGTGGGGAAGTTCGATCACCAGCGAGCAAGCCAATTATAACGGCACCTACATCTACGGTGACGAAGGTGTTCGCGGCGAGCTGCGCGGCCAGTCGGTCCCGGTTGATTCATTTCTGCCCAATCCGTGGGGACTCTTCCAAATGCACGGCAACGTATCGGAGTGGACGGAGGATTGCTGGCACGACAACTATTACACCGATCCTCCGACCGACGGCAGCGCCTGGACTTTTCCCGATTGCAAGCTGCGCGTGCGCCGCGGCGGCTCGATCGGAAGCCCGCCGCAGGTACTGCGCTCGGCGGCGCGGCTTTCAGGTCCGCAAGACAAGGGACAGCCCTTCATCGGCTTTCGGGTCGTCCGGCCGCTTTCCGACTGATAGCTGTCGTTTAAGCTGGGCTGGGAAGACGGCAACCTATGAAAGGCGCAGGATGCCGTCATCTGTTTTGTTGCAGTGCATGAGTCCGTTTATGGCCGATAGTGTTGCAAAAGTCGTTTTGCATCCTTGATCACAAAATTTCTGGGCCATAGGCGCGTTTTTCATGTAAGGATGTGGGGGGTCACATGATCTCGCGCTGAACTCATCAGCGACTTCGGTAATTGGTCTTGAGTCGCCTTTATTAGCAGTTCTCGCTTGTTTAGGTTTCAGCCGAAAAAATCAACGCTCAGCGTTTAGCGACTTTTGCAACACAATCGGCCCCGAACGGACATAGCTGAATGTCCCTCAGAACCTGCAGCAGAGTTTCGGGTTCGCTTGCTACCTTCACTTCCCTTACGATCTTGCCCGTCTCGTCCACAATGCAGATGCTCGTGTCCTTGACCGAGACGTCTAGTCCAGCAAAATAGTGCTGCGCTTCTCCTTCTGATGCTCGAGGCCGCATCCGCGGACCTCGTTTCACCATCAGCCTGAAGCGCAGCACCCTTAAATCTTCAGCTATCCACAAGAACGCCGGCCGATTACCCCATCTATCAGGAGCTTAACGGACGCGACGCGGACATTGTCCAAAGTCCGAGTCTGACCCGATTCAGAAGTCGAGCCTCTGCGCGTCTTCACCACGATCCGATCATGGGCTCAGGCGGCTATTACATAGGGTTGACGGACAAAGAGAGGGCACGTCGGATTCTTAGTAGCGTTTCCGAACCGGACTTCGCCTAATTCCGGCAAGGGCCAGCGCCTTCGAGCTAGATAACCGATAGTGGCTTGTCCAGTCCTGCGGTAGGATTGGTTCGCCCATTTCGGGGGCGTTATGGCCGACAAGATTTTTATCAATTACCGCCGAGAAGATTCAGCCGCCACCGCTGGTCGGCTGCACGATCGCCTGGTCCAGGTTTTCGGGTGGAAGCAAGTCTTCATGGATGTCGATCAGATTCCGGCTGGGACTGACTTCGCGGCGCATCTGAACAGCCAAGTCGCCGCCTGCAACGTCCTCCTGGTCGTTATTGGTTCCCACTGGCTGGACGTGAAGGACGAAGCAGGGCAGCCCCGCCTCCATCAGCCCGACGACTTTGTTGCGATCGAAATCGCGGCGGCGCTTGCCCGCGACATTCGTGTCATCCCTGTATTAGTTGATGGGGCAAGCATCCCCAAGGCGAGTGAGCTCCCGGACTCCCTCAAGCCGCTTGCGCGCCGCCAAGCCATCGAGGTGCGCCAACTTCATTTCGGCCGGGATGCCGAAGCGCTGATCGAAAGAGTGCGCGAGGCACTCGGCGACAAGGCCGGACTGGGCCGCTGGCGCGTGCGGGCGTTGGCGGGTGCGGCGGCAATCGCTGTGCTGCTGCTCCTAATTGGGGTGGGCGGCTACGCATTCGTTCGACATATTCTAGAGCAAGGTGTGAAACAGGCGGAGCTTAAGTGGGAGGAAGAGCGCAGGGCGGCCGAGGCGGAAGCCAACCGCAAGGTGACGGAGGCAGCTACTAAGGCAGAGGGGGAGCCCCAAGCAAAGGCGGCGCAAGAGGCAGAAGCTAGCCGCAAGTTGGAGGAGGCGAAGAAACAACAGGCAAGTCCTAAGGCGGAGCAGGAAGCCGCGCAACGCGCGCAATACTCTGCGCTGATAAGCCAAGGCACGGCGAATGCAAAAAACTATGCCGATGACAAGGCTATCGCGGCTTTCAGCGAGGCCATCCGGCTCGATCCTAATGCTGCAACCGCCTTCTACGAGCGTGCCAATGTCTACCGTAATAGGAGCGATTTCGTTCGAGCGATTGCCGACTACAACGAAGCCATTCGCATCGATCCGAAGAATGCAAGCGCGTTTAGCGAACGATGCTCCGCTTATTGGAATATAACCGACCTCGACAAAGCAATCGCAGACTGTAACGAAGCAATTCGGCTCGACTCGAAGAACGCCAGCGCCTTTACCGATCGAGGCATCGCGTTTGCCAACAAAGGGGCCTTCGACCAAGCCATAAACGATTACGACTCGGCCATCTCAGGCGATCCCAAATATGCCCGCGCCTTTTTAGTCCGGGGCATCGACTTTCAGAGGACTGGCGACCGCGACAGGAGCTTGGCCGATTACAATGAAGCAATTCGGCTTGTTAACGAAGCCCTTTCGTTCGATCCCAATGACGTTCGCGCCCTTGTAGTCCGCGGTGCCGCCTATGGGGGAAAAGGCGACTACGACCGAGCGATTGCCGATTACAACGAGGCAATTCGATTGAACCCTAACTTCGCTATCGCCTTTAACGGCCGGGGTTTTGCTTATCAGAATAAAGGCGACTACGACCGAGCGATCGCCGATTACAACGAGGCAATTCGATTGAACCCTAACTTCGCTATCGCCTTTAACGACCGGGGCAACGCTTATCGGAGCAAGGGTGACAACGATCGGGCGATTGCCGATTTCAACGAGGCGATTCGACTGAGTCCCAACTATGCTCTCGCCATTGCCAACCGGGGTTTAGTTTATCAGAATAAAGGCGACTACGCCCGAGCGATTGCCGATTACAACGAGGCGATTCGACTGAACCCTAACTTCGCTATCGCCTTTTGCAATCGAGGATTTTCAAAAAGCAAAATCAATGATCGCAGTGCTAGTGAGGATATCGCGAAAGCAAGACAGCTAAACGCTTCCTCTTGCCGATTATGACGGCCGTGATAACGACAGCAAAGGCGACAAGTATCCAACCAACGGTATCAATTTGCGCCGTGTACTTCGGATCGCTAGTCTCGTGCAGCATGATTGAAGAATTTGACCTAGCCGACTATTCGTTTGTCGTGAAGCGGCGAGGGAACCCCCAAATGGTCCAAAAAACCTTTCGCGCTGAGTTTCCATGTGCCGGCACTCCCGTTACCGGACTGTTCGAGCGGTTCACGAGTCATCTTTCCGTCCCCTCTGGCTCCTGGTCGTTCGCGCCCCATTTCCTCGACGTACCGGGAAGGCAGCCCGCTCGCCGCTTGCGATCTAGTCGAATGAGCGCATACTCGGCCTCGTGGGCGACATAGATCCGAACCTGACGATTAGGGCACAGCAGCGCAAAGATGGCACATGGGGCGATTTCCACCGCCGACCAGGCCAAGCTGTTTCAGGAGTTCCAGCAAGCCGACAATACAATCACCCGCAAGAAAGGCGGCACCGGCTTGCGGTTGGCCATCTCCAAGCGCATCGTCGAGATGCATGGCGGAAAAATTTGGATCGATTCGACCGTCGGCCAAGGCTCAACCTTTACATTCACCGTCCGCATTCGCGTTGACCGGCAGGTGGAGGCGGCATGAGCAAGCGCATTCTGGTCGTCGAGGACCAGGAGGATGATCGGCAGATCATTCGCGACATGCTCGCCGGTACCGGCTACGCAATCACTGAGGCCGAGGACGGTGAGCAGGCGCTTGCAGCAGTAGCAAAAGAGCGTCCCGATCTCATCCTGAAGGAAATCCAGCTGCCGAGTATGGACGGCTATGAGGCCATGCGACGCATCAGAACCGATCCTGCGCTGTTATCGATCCCGATCATCGCGGTCACGTCGTACGCGCCGAATGAGGAAGAACAGAAAGCGCGGGCGGCTGGCTGCGACGACTTTGTGCCCAAGCCTTACCGCCCGCGCGAATTGCTGGCGAAAATTCGACAGCACATACCTCAATAGCCCGCGATCGATTGCTGCACTGCATATGTCGCCTTATGCCGAGTAGGTCCGGGGAGTTTCACCCCGAGCCTCTCACAGATCCGGACTTGATACTCTCGCATCATCCGGCTCGTGCCACCGCGCGAAGGCTGCCGCCTTCCATTGAACATTG
>Ga0187819_10000143_pt1 | contig 33148 bp, 33 predicted proteins | sample NC_wetland_sal_i_15_FD_132411 | JGI IMG/M metagenome (GOLD analysis project Ga0187819, IMG submission 132411) | Wetland sediment microbial communities from Neuse River Estuary, North Carolina, USA - SO4_4 | ecosystem: Environmental > Aquatic > Freshwater > Wetlands > Sediment | place: USA... | reverse complement strand
GAGGTTGCTGCGCACCCGCCAAGTATCTTGCGCGTACCCTGCATACTCGTAGTAGCGGTAGTCTCGACGCTCGACAGAACCTAGCGGTGCAGCGGTGCCCGACTTGCCGTAGATGAATCCTGTCTGGTCCTCGTTCAACAGCCCCAGGGCTCCCCCAAAGAAACCGTCCCAGTTGGACGCCGCGATGCCGTTCGGATCGACCGTCGGGCCCGACAAGATGTTCGCGGGCCGCAGCGCCGGGCTTAGGCTCGGGATGTTGCCCCCCAGCCCCTCGCTGATGAAGTTGAAGGAATTGCCCAACGTGCTACGCACGCGAATCGGCTTCCACTCGCCGCCGAATTGAAACGTATGCTTCGACCTCAGCAGCGACACATCATCGCGAAACGTCGGCACTGGATCGATGCGCGAGCTGCTGGTTTGCCTTGTAAAAGGAATGGCCAGGCTTCCGCTAAACCAGTTCAGCGGGAAATTATTCCCATTCCCGTTGAATAGCACGGGAAAATCCAGATTCACCCGCGTTTCCCCGTATACGAATTGATTGATTAGCCGTGGGCTGGGGGTCCATGTTTCCCCGATGACCCAGGCCCGGTTTCTCTCTGTCACCGGGCACGTCAGCGGATCTCCCGGAAACTGCTCCGAAGTGCAGCCGTTGCTGAAATTGACCGCATTTTCATTGTTGAAATTGAACCTGACGAACATCTTGTTTTTGCTGTTGATGTTGTAATCCACCCGCGTTGTGTAGATGTTCTCGCTCAGGTTATTCGGGGCATTGAACCGCAGTCCCCCCGTGTTCAGCCCGTCTCCGGAAGAAAGATCGTTCGGGGCCGGATACCGGCTATTGAATAGGCTCAACAGGGCCGGGTTGAATCCGGGACTCGTGAAACCCGGCGTGCCTGCGCATGGATTGCCCGCCGCCGAGCAAGGATCCAGTGCCGCAACCTGCGCTGCGCTCAGGATCGTGACGCAGTCCGTACTCGTGTCGCTCGCGCCCAGCCGGCTGGTCGGGCTGCACGGCTGCCCTGTTACGCTGCTGGTCGCGTTAATGTAGGCGATCTCTCCCTGTTTCACATGGTTCAGAGGGACGAGCTGAAGTTGACTTGCCTGTTCCGCGTCCCGCCTTCCTTCGTAGTCGAAGAAGAAGAACAGCTTGTCCTTCTTGACCGGGCCTCCCAGATTCGCGCCAAACTGGTTTCGCACCAGGGCTGTTCGTGGAACGCCGTTCGCATTGTTAAAGAAACTGTTGGCTTCGGTCGCGGCCGTGCGGTTGTATTCGCTCGCCGACCCGTGCCACAAATTCGTTCCGCTCTTCGTGGTGATGATCGTCTGCGCTCCGCTGCCTCGGCCGTATGCCGCTACCGGATTCCCCACCTGCGTGCTGAACTCCTGCACCGCATCGACGGGAATGGCAGCCTGCGTGGTAAATGCCTGCCCGATCGCGAAGTCCGTCGCGTCAATGCCATCCACAATGATGTTGTTCTGGTCCGCGCGCGCGCCGGCCACAGAGCCGTCGCGGCTGCCGCTCGGATCGGTCGCCAAGTTCTGGTTAGGGCTTTGCGCGCTGACCACACCGGGCTCCAGCCTCAATAGCGCGGCCGGATCGTCTCGAAACTCCGCTGGCAGGCTCTCAATGGTTCGCATGTCCATATTGTTGCCGATGGTGCTGTCCGTAGTGTCCAGGCTGACCGATCCTTCCGACTGCACTTCCACCGTCTGCGTCACCGTGCCGAGTTCCAGCGTCACGTCCTGCGTGCGCGTCGTCGCCACCGCCAGGTATAAGCTCGTAATCGTGACCGTCTTGAAGCTTTGCTTGCTAATCGTCAGCGTGTACCCAGGGCCGGGTGGAACCCTCGCGAACAGATAAGCGCCGAAGCTGCCCGTCTGCGACTCGTACGCCGCACCCGTGCGGGTGTCCATCAGTTTCACGCTCGCATCCGCAATAGGCCCGCCCGTCTTATCCACCACCGTTCCCGTGATGGAGGCCACATCCTGGGCCTTGGCGCCCGCCGCTAGGAACGTCACCAGCAGCGCCAGCGTCGCGACAAACCGCAGGCATCTCCCGGCGAAAACTCTCCCTTTCGAACGGCTCCGCTCGCTTGCTTCGAGCCTCTGCAGCGGTGCCGGACGCACCGCACTCACGCTAGCGGTTTTCATTCTTCCTCCACATTCGCACATCAGTGCTTGTCGATTGGTTCGGTAACGACGAGGGCGTAACGGTCCCCCCGGATAAACCGCCCCAGTACCCCGATGCTAGCAGCACGCGAGTATCCATCGGAGAGGATGTGGCCAACTCAATACTGCTCTTTCTAAGTCGATATATTTACTAAGGCTTACGTCGCGTTCTCATCCATCAATTGCGTGGAAAGTGACGCTCTCTATTGTTTTTTTGAGCGAAATCCAACGCGCCTACATTTTTCAGGAGACTTTAGATGCGATTTAGGAAATTTAGACTTCGCAGATACAACTGGTTGCCCTCTCGACGCATGCCTATTTCCCTGGATACAGGAGCGCCAGCAGGAAAAGCCAGAGGCCGTCCATGAAGTGCCAGTAGTAGGAGGTGATTTCAGCGGCGAGCGCCCGCGAGATGCTCGTTTTTTCAAATGCACGGAACAGGACGTAGAGGAGCGCAGCTACGCCACCCACAATGTGCAGGCCGTGTGCGGCAGTGAAGATATAGAAGAAGCTGCTGGCGGGATTGACCGCCACGTAGATACCTTGCTTCGCGAGCTGGTGCCAGACGACAAGCTGTCCAGCCAGAAAGAAAATGCCGAGGGCTGTGGTGGCCCGCCAGAAGGTGCGAAAGCCGTCCAGATCAGCAATCGCGAGCCGCCTCCGCGCCAGCTCCAAGGTGGCGCTGCTGGCCAGCAGAATGACCGTGTTGAGCCAGATCACCATGGGCAAGTGCACTGGGACCCAGTCGTTGGCGGTCCTGCGGACGAGGAAGGCGCTAGTCAGCGCCATGAAGAACATAAAGATGGAAACGATGCCGAGGGTGATGGCGATGTAGTAGCGACGCGAAGAGGGCGGCCCAGGGCGGCGGCGCTTGTCTCCATCGCCCTCATCACCGCCGGCGGGCGGCTCGTTTCCCCCGCCTCCACCGATGTCTTCGATGATGATCTCGATTTCCTGGATCTCGCGTATGCCTGGCATGGTCCTCTTTCTGGGCTAGCCGGTCTCGGCGGGTAGCGTGGTTCGTGGCACGGACGCACCGCGCGTCGTTTGAGATTGCGCGCGAAGCTCGGAGGCAGCGGGCGGGAGATGTTGCGGCACGAAGTCTTCTTCAAAGTGTGGCGCGCTGAATTCGTAAGCTCCGCGATACACCGTAGGTTCGCCGGCCGCAAAATTCTCGAGCGCGGGCGGCGACGGCAGCGACCATTCGAGAGTGGCAGCGCGCCAAGGATTCTCCTGAGCGGCTTTCTTGCGCCGCAGCAGGGTCCCCACAAAATTGATGAGAAACAGGACTTGAGCGGCAATCGTGACAAGTGTTGCGACGGTTGTGAAGTATCGCAGGAAGGAACCAGCGGCGATTGCCGCTAGCGGCGTTCCCGGCGAGATACGCGAGTGCGAAATCAACCCAAGCCAGTGCATCGGCATGAAGACGCAATAGACACCGGCAAACGTTAGCCAGAAATGAATCTTGCCGAGGCGCTCATCGAGGCGGCGGCCAAGCATCTTGGGGAACCAGAAAAACAGGGCGCCGAGCATCGCGAATGTAGCGGCGACTCCCATCACCAAATGAAAATGGCCGGTGATGAAGTCGTCGTTGACCGCGGCGGTGAGATCGTGCCGCGCGAGGATCAATCCGGATAGGCCTCCGGTGAGGAACAGGGAGACGAAACCCAGGGCAAAGAGCATGGCGGTGGTTAGCCGAATCTTGGCGTTCCACAGCGTGCCGAACCAGCTCAGCACCAGAATCGATGCCGGCAAGCCGAGCGAGGCGGCCAAGAGCGAGAAAACGAGCCCCGAGTACGGGTTCATGCCGCTGGCGAACATGTGCTGGCCCCAGACGCAGAACCCGAACAGGCCCACGCCACACAGCGCCAGCACAACCGCGCGGTGGGCCCAAACGGGTTTGCGCGAAAACGTCGACAGAAGATGCGTGGTGATTCCGAAGCACGGGAGCATGGCAACGTAGACTTGCGCCTGGGCGAAAAACCAGAACAGCCTGTGCCACACGGCCGGGAATCCCGGTTGCCGCGAGGATTGCGGCATGCCGGAGAGGAAGCCAGCGGCGGAGAAGAAGTGCGTGCCCAGGATGCGGTCGGTGAGCAAGTAAACGCACGCAGCCAGCAGAATGCTGAAGATCAGCATGCCGAGGATGGCGTTGAGGAACCAGGCCCACACGGTGATGGGCAGGCGCGGAAGCGTCATGCCCTTGGCGCGCAGGTCGATGGTGGTGACGCTGAAATTGAGGGCGCTCGCGAGGGATGCGGCGCAGAAAAGCGCGACGCACGCGGCCCACAGGGTGATTCCTGCCTCGGGCTGGAGGAAGAAGGCCGCGGTTATACCCAGCACCGAGGCGACAGTGGCCCAAAACGCAAGCATGTTTAGCGTTGGGAAGGCCAGCTCTCGCGCACCGATCTGAATGGGCAGCAGATAGCTTCCCAAGCCGGCTTGAGGCGCCGCGGTCAGGACCACGAAGACCATGAGCGAGCCATGCAGCAGGGTGAGAGCGGCGTAACGCTCCGGCATGTTTCCAAAGCCGGAGAAGAGCGGCATTGGCGCGCCCGGCCAGACCAGGTGGATGCGCATCACCAGCGACGTGATCATGCCGATGAAAACGCTAAATAGCGCAAGCCAAAGGTACTGGAGGCCGATGGCTTTGTGTCCGGTATGGAAGAGGAGGCGGCGCAGAAAGCCGGGCTGCGGTGCTTCGGGTGCGTTGGCGCCGCTATCGTAGGTAACCATGCCCGGTATCGGAGGAGCACCTGACGGCCCGAAACGCCGACCGGCAAGCGCAGTTCTCAATACATCCCATTTCGGCGGGAAATTCAAGAGCGAGTCGACAGTTGACAGTTGAAAAGTCGAAAGCGAGGTTGCGGGAACGGTGTTGCACCGATGCGGACCGTTGGGCGAGGGAAAAAGAACGCCTAGTCAGAGGGAGCAACGCACCCCCCTCGTAAGAGTATGATTCGATGGGACTTTAAGTCCAATGATTTTGTAGGAGTAGATTCTAAAGGACTTACGGGTGGATTTTTCGTAAGAGTGAGATCCAAAGGACTTAGCAGATTTGGAGTTGATTCTAAGGGAGTTATTTGTCGAAGATTGGGGCAAAATAGAGCAGTTCTCGCAAGAGTCGCGGGCAGTGACGCGGCCAGCCGTTTCGAGTGCCTCAACCGCCCCATGCACATTGGACTCAAAGGTTTCCGTGCCGCGCATCACGATCTCGCCATCAATCATCTGCCAATCAACGCCTTCATCAATAAAGAACTCATTCAATGCGTCCTGTAATTTCAGGCGAGGTCGAGAGCCATCTTTAGGGCGCGGTGGAGGTCGGCGAGTTTGGCGGGGGAGAGGGAGCCGACGTAGTTGGTGAGGTCGGACTTGCCGAGGCTGACGAGGTTGTCGCACATGATCCAACTCTGGTGCTTCATGCCTTCGTCGGTACCGATGGAGACTTGCGTGGAGAGGCCTTCGCCGGCGGAAAAGACGGAGGCGCAGACGACGGTGGAGAATCGGGAGTCGATCAGAACCTGGCGGCTGACGACCACGAAGGTACGGTATTGCTTGGGATCAGCGCCGGGCTTGTAGACGCGATAGAGTTCGCCGCGAGTCATGCGAGGTCCTTCGGTATTGGGGGCTACTCGCGCGATTCGCCCGAGGCTTGATAGTCGAGAACGTCGGAAGCTTCCAGGTTGAGGCCCTCGGCAGCGCGATTGATGCGGGCGAGATCACGAGCGTGGAGAGCGGCACGGGCGCGGTCGCGGAGATACTTGCGGAGGACGCGCTCGATGAAGGAGGAGCGGGAGTGCTTGGAGCCGGCGAGGCGGTCGACCTTGGCTAGGAGGTCTTTGGAGAGTGTGATGGAGGTCTTCTCTTTCATACTACCATTATACTACCAGGACTACGCGGAGAGGAAGAAATTTGAACGCAGAGACGCAGAGGACGCGGAGCGGAGCATGGGGAGGCATCACCGGGCTGAAGCCCAGCGCCTACGTAAGGGGGGCGGCTGGACGAGGGGTTTGTGCCAAGACGCGACGGCAGGAGGGGCTTAGGCCCTCCCCTACAAGGGCGAGGAAAGGAGTGACTGGTGAGGCGAGATGTCAGCTGGACGGAGTTGAGGAGGCAGGGTGGCCTACGCTTGGGCGGGGCGGAGCCATTTGACTTTCCAGAACAGGAGGATGAGGACGATCAGGGCGAGGGTGTTGGTCATGCCGTAGTGGGTTTCTTTGGCGCGGATGATGATGTTGATGATGCGGGCGAGATTCAGGAGGGCCAGAATGCCGAGCGCCGAGAAGTAGAGGAGGACGGACTTCCAGGATTGCATGCGCTTCCAGTTCATGAGGAAGACGGTAGCGAAGAGCATGGAGAAGATCTGGATGTTTTCGGCGCCGGAGCATTGCGAGGTGATGGCGACATCGGCGGCGCGGGTGATGACGTGATCCCCTTCGGTGCGCGCATTGGGGACAAAGGACGCGGCCGCTTTAGCCCAGTACGGACCGAGAGTGGACCAGTTCACCCGAATCCCGTAGGGCACCCCGGTGATGAACAGGGCCAGCAGGAGCGCGAGAACGTAGCCGCTTGCTTTCATCGAGTGACGAGCTTGACGAGCCCGATAGCGAACAGACCCAAGAGAAGAGTGAACAGGGCCTGGTGCCCGGAGAACTCATCGCCGGAGACGTGCGATGGCGGCGGCGCGGGCGTCGGCGGCGGCGCGGCAGTTGGCGGCGGGGCAGAAGGTGGCGGCGACGGCGGTGGCCCAAAGGTCGGCGGTGGTGTGGAAGTCGGCGGCGGCCCAGAAGGCGGCGGCGCGACGTTCACCGGCAGTACGGAAGCCGGCGGTGGAACCACCGATGCCGGCGGAGGACTGCTGTGCGAACCGCCGGGAGGCACGTAGAACGGCGGTATGAAGAAGAAGGGACCCTTCTTCTTGCGCTCCGCAGCGGCGGGAGCAACGGGCGCCGGCGTGACTACCTCGGCGGTGGTCGTCGGGGCGTAGCTCAGCGGTGGCACGACGGCGTCGGCGGGGGCTTCCAGGAGTGCGGGCGGGATGTCTTCGCTGGGTTGCATGGGAGCCATGCTAATCAGATTGCCGCAGCGGGCCAGCACGGTCTTGCCGCAGAAGGTCATCACATACTCGCCTTTGTGAACGAGCAAGGGCTTCTGGGCCCACTTGATCTTGCCGCCTTTGCGGAAGGTGGTGAAGACGGTAATGTCTTCCGGAAGCTGGTGCATCGCGGCGTTGCGGTCTCCGCAGTCTCCAAAGAAGGAGTGCAAAACGGGATCTTCGTTGACGCGCTCGAAGAACTCATCGACGGAGGTAAAGCCGCCGCGGAGGAGCGCAAAGTTGAGGGGACGGAAGGCAGCATTGATCAAGGGAGCCGTGCCAGCAGGGCCGTCTTTGGGCATGAAATCGCTGTGCTGCGCAGGTGCTGCCGCCGGGAGGGCGTTGCTGGCCTTCACGCTGCCGCCGTGTTTGCGAAAGATGCCTTGGTTCACTGCTGCGAGCAGGAATGCGAGAAGCACCATCAGCCCCAGGTCAAACCATAGGCTTCTTTGCCGCTTCCACTGTTTTGCTCTTGAGAGGATCGACTGACGTGATGCTTGATCGAGGCTAAGTTTCATGGTGCCCCAAGACTCTAGTCGGGTCGGGGTACCCGGCGTTTCATCGCTTTCTTCTCGTCGCTTCGCTACCCGCCGAACTGCTGTCGCTGCGCGGAGAATACTAAGATGAGCATGTGACAGTCCATCGCCCGAAGGTGCTGGACGTACTAGATCGCTGGCTGTCTGTAGCCCTTAAAGTGCCTGCGATCAGGGAGTTCTGAGGGGCGCGCCGCGGATGGCGAAGAAAAACGAGGAGCGCGCTGAGGAAAACTTTTTGCGCTGGAATGGATTCTGTAGGGCAACTATTGGAATTGTTTCTGAAAAAAGGCGAGTTGCTGCTTCAAGTCGGAGAGCTCGGAGCGAAGTGCGGCGACTTCGTCTTCAAGGCGCGCGAGTCGCTCCGTGTCCGGAGAGCCGCCCGGCGTTTCGGAGGCGGCGGAGGGATCCTGCGGTGCGCGCGGCGCAGAGGATTCACGAACGTCGCTGGAGAGAAGGTGGATGAAGCGGGCTTCCTTGGTGCCGGGTTGGCGGGGGAGAATTTTGACGAGTGGCGGCTCGCGCCTCATGAGGAGATTGAGGGCCGAGTGGACGGCGGCAAGATCGTCGAACTGGTAGAGGCGCTCGGCACGAGTGCGAAGCTCGCCGGGGGTCTGCGGGCCGCGGAGAAGCAAGACGCACAGGAGAGCGATTTCGTGGCGATGGAAATTGAAGACGTCTTGAAGGCGGTGCTCAAACTTGGCGACGCGGCTGTCCGTTGCGGCGGAGCGCGCCAGGCCATGCTGGTTTAGGGCGTGGAGAGCGTGGCGGACGGCGTCTTCATCGAGTGCCATGATGGGGTCGCGGTTTGACTTTTGGTTGCAGGCGTTGAGGACGGCGTTGAGGACAGCGGGTAGTACTCGGGAGTAGTGATTTCTTTTTCGACCAAGGAGCCGAGAACACGAGCTTCGGTGGGAGTCAGATGAATGTTCACGGAGATAGATGATACATGGGAGGTGCATTGTCGGGAAACGGAGGCTGCTAGTTCGATCCGTGCGACACGTTGCGGAATGAGAACACAGCCCCCTCGAAGCTCCCTTCATTCCTCAGGGCAAGCAGGGTAAACAGAAATGACTGTGCCACGGTTTGGCAGACACACAACTGCGACCTACAGCTGCGACTCGCAACAAAATCGGTTATCGCTTATAATCGGGGACGATGTGCGGTCGTGGCGGAACTGGCAGACGCACCAGCTTGAGGTGCTGGCGGTAGTAATACCGTGGAGGTTCGAGTCCTCTCGACCGCACCATCTAATAAAAGTGCCGGAAAACCCTTCCAGAGTTGCGGGAACTGTGTCGGCAAGGCTCCAGAGAAGTCCTATCTGAAGAGAAGCTTCCTTGAGAAAAAATTAAGAGTTGCCCTGGAAGATTTTCGCCATCCAGCACCAGGCTCCACGTTCCTGGAAGTCTGCGCCAACCAAAGGCGCCCACCTCAGAAGGTGGCCGCTACATGGTGGTTACGGCTTCTTGGACGGCGCGGGTGTGGGCTGCGTGCTCGCCGGAGCCGAAGGTGCCGGCGTCTGGGTGGCAGGCGCAGCGTTCGATTGAGGCGCGGCGGATTGCGGCTTGGCTGGCGTGACCGGCGCGGGTTTGGCCGCCGGCTTCGAGAATCTCTGCAGGATCGAGCCGCCTTGTTCCACGGCGCGATCGGTGCGCAGGACCAGAGCCATGGCGCAAACCATGAACATAATGGCGCACCAGGTGGTGGCTTGAGAGAGGAGCGTGGCAGCGCCGCGGGGGCCGAAGGCGGTCTGGCTGCCTGCGCCGCCGAAGGCGCCGGCGAGGTCAGCGGCTTTGCCGCTCTGCAGCAGCACAACGATGATCAGGACGAGGCAGTTCATGATGAAAAACGTGGTGAGCAGCCATCCGGCAAAGCGGAAGCCAAGAGCGATGATGGCGAAACCGATGAGCAACGCGATGGCCCATTTCATCCAACTTGGCATTCCTTGCATGTTGAGACCTCGTTCCACCTAGAAGATTTTTGCCGCGGGCGCCCTTAGGCATGGCTTGAACGCCGGGCTGAAGCCCGGCGCCTACATGCACCGACCCGCCTTGCGCGGCGTCACGCGAAGTTGACGATCGCGGCGAACGACTTCGGGTCCAGGCTTGCTCCGCCGACGAGCGCGCCGTCCAGTTCTTCTTGCGCCATCAATCCGTGGATATTGTCGGGCTTAACGCTGCCGCCGTACAGAATCCGCAAGGCGGAGGCGTGTTCGGCGGAAAAGTGCTCAGCGGCGCACTGCCGCAGAAAGCGATGGGCGGCGGCGGCAATTTCCGGCGTCGCCGTCTTACCCGTGCCAATCGCCCACACTGGCTCGTACGCCAACAGAATACGGGAGAATTCACTGGGGGTCAACGCGCCGGGGCCGTTGCTGAACTGGCGTTTGAGGACCTCTTTTTCGAGACCGGCGGAGCGCTCTTCGTCCGTTTCGCCGACACACACGATGGGGATGAGGCCAACGCTGAGCGCGATCAAAGATTTCTTGGCGACGTTATCGTCGGTTTCATGGAAAAGCTGGCGCCGCTCGGAGTGCCCGATGATGACGTAGCGGCAGCCGGCTTCGACGAGCATGGGGGCGGAAACTTCTCCGGTGAAGGCGCCTTCTTTGCTCCAGGAGACGTTCTGGCCGGAGATGGCAATGTTGGTGCCCCTAGCGGCTTCCGCGGCGGTGGAGATGGCGGTGAAGGGTGGGGCGATGACGACGTCGCGTTGATTTGTGTTGGCGACAAGCGGGGCGAAGGCGGAGAAGAACGCGCGAGTCTCGGCGAGCGTCTTGAACATCTTCCAGTTGCCGGCGATTACGCGGCGGCGGGTCATGCGGGCCTCCGAGAGAGCGGAGAAAGAAAGAAAAAGAGACAACGCTGAGACGCTGAGGGCGCGGAGATTTCGCAGAGAGGATGGGGCGTCATTTGTTGGTGAGGGCGTCCACGCCGGGGAGCTTGCGGCCACCGAGAAACTCGAGGGAAGCGCCGCCGCCGGTGGAGATGTGAGAGATTTTGCCGGAGACGCCGGATTGGTGGACAGCGGCTACGGAATCGCCACCGCCGACGATGGAAGTGGCGCCGGCCGCAGTGGCCGCGGCGACGGCCTTGGCGACCTCGAGCGTGCCCTTGGCGAAGGCCGGCATTTCGAAGACGCCCATGGGACCGTTCCAGACGATGGTTTTGGCTTTGGCGATTTCGGCGGCGTAGGCGGCGGAGGTCTTGGGGCCGATGTCGAGGCCCATTTGATCGGCAGGGGTCGCGGAAACGTCGCAGATGGCGGCTTTCGCGTCGGCTTTGAACTCGGGGGCAACGACGTGGTCGATGGGGAGGAGGAGCTTGAAATTTTTCTGCTTGGCTTCTTCGAGAAGACGCTTGGCGAGATCGATTTTGTCGTTTTCCACGAGCGACTTGCCGATCTGCAAACCTTGGGCTTTTTCGAAGGTGTAGGCCATGCCGCCGCCGATGAGCATGGCATCGGCGATTTTCATGAGGTTTTCGACGACTTCGATCTTGTCGCTGACTTTTGCGCCGCCGAGAATGGCGACGAAGGGACGCGCGGGATTGGTGACCGCTTTGCCGAGGTAGGCGAGTTCCTTCTCCATCAGCAGGCCGGCGGCGGATTGCTTGACGAAGCGGGTGATGCCAACGACGGAAGCATGGGCGCGATGAGCGGAGCCGAAGGCATCGCAAACGAACAAGCCATCGCAAAGCTTGGCGAGTTGCTTCGAGAAGGCTTCGTCGTTCTTTTCTTCTTCTGGATGGAAGCGCACGTTTTCGAGGAGGAGGACGCCGCCGTCGGCGAGGGCTTTGCTCTTGGCTTCCGCGTCGGGGCCGACACAATCGTCCGCGAAAACGACGTGCCGTTCCAAGAGCTCTTCGAGTTTTTTTGCGACGGGCGCCAGGGAATACTTGGGGTCCGGGCCGCCCTTCGGCCGGCCCAGATGCGAGGCGAGGACGAGGCGTCCGCCTTTTTGGATGGCGAGGCGAAGAGTGGGAAGAGTTTCGCGGATGCGCGTATCGTCGGTGACGACGCCGTCTTTCAGCGGGACGTTGAAGTCGACGCGGATGAAAACGCGCTTGCCGTGAAGATCGAGATCGTTGAGGGTGAGTTTGTTCATTAGGTGGCGACTCGGAGGAAGTGACTGGTGACTAGTGATTGGTGACTGGTCACCCCTCTAAAATTGGGTGCAAAGACGCAACGGTTGAGATCCTTCGGCGATCCTCGCCCTTGGCGCGAAGCGCTCTGGGCAAGTCGGATCGCCTCAGGATGACAGGTTGGCGTCCATGTTGACGTTGGATCGTGCGCATCGGCGGCAACCGGCACTAAAACTTGGAAGCGAGGAGCTTGATCAGGTCGCGGCAACGGCAGGAATAGCCCCACTCGTTGTCGTACCAGGCCAAAACTTTGACGCACTTGTCGCCGACGACTTTCGTATAACCGGCGTCGACGATCGAAGAATTCGAGTTGGCCTTGAAATCGGAGGAGACGAGCTCTTCTTCGGTGTAACCGAGAATGCTCTTCATCGCGCCGTGTGCGGCGGCTTTCAAAGCGGCGTTGACGGATTCGACGGTCGCCGGCTTCTCGACGAAGACGGTCAAGTCCACGACGCTGACGTTCGGGGTGGGAACACGCATCGCGTAACCATCCAGCTTGCCCTTGAGAGCGGGAATGACGAGGTGCAGAGCTTTGGCGGCGCCCGTGGAACTGGGAATCATGTTGATAGCGGCGGCGCGAGCGCGGCGAAGGTCTTTGTGCGGCAGATCGAGAAGCTTTTGATCGTTGGTGTAGGAATGGATAGTGGTCATCGTGCCGCTATGGATGCCGAAGGTGTCGTGCAAGACTTTGGCGACAGGGGCGAGGCAATTGGTGGTGCAGGAAGCGTTCGAGACGACATTGTGCTTGGCCGGGTCGTAGGTATTGTCGTTCACTCCGAGGACGAAAGTGGCATCGGGACCGTCGGCTGGAGCAGAGATAATTACCTTCTTCACCGGCGCGCGGAGGTGCTTCTTGGCGTCGGAGCCTTTGGTGAACAAGCCGGTCGATTCGACCACGATATCGGCGCCAACGGAGGCCCAGTCGATTTCGGCGGGATCTTTGATCTTGAAAACCTTGAAGCTCTTCCCTTCCACGGCGATGGAATCGTCGGTGTGGGTCACATGGTGATGGAGGTTGCCGAGGATGGAGTCGTACTTGAGCAAATGGGCGAGCGTTTTCGCATCGGTGATGTCGTTGACGGCGACAAACTGTATGTCCTTGTCGTCCAGCGCGGTGCGCACGATGTTGCGTCCGATGCGGCCGAAGCCGTTGATGCCAACCTTGATGGGCATTCTTCCTCCGATAGGGGTGTAGTGATCTGCGGCCGGGCCAGACGAGAATTCGGCCACGCTGCGAAACATAAAATGCTAGGGGCTATGTGAAGAAAAGTCAACGAGCCCGAGGACTAGCGACGCGAGAAGCGGTAGCCAAACGCCTCTCAGCGGCGAGAATTCGCTGCTCTTGCTCTTCTTCGGAAAAGCTCGAAAGATTTCGAAGAGCGAGCTCGGCAAGTTCTTCAGCTACTTTTTCGGCGGTCTTCTTCTTGAGGGCCATGTGTCGGTGCTCGCGTCACAAGCGTGTCGATGGTCTATTGTACCCACCCGTCTGCGCGAATTGCGGAGTTACTGTGGGTACTGGCGGATGCTGGTGACGCGGTCGCCTTGGAAGCGGACGAACACGGTCTTCGAGGGTGGCTGGCCGTAGATCCAGTCTTCAATTTCGTTGCCTTCGGAATCGCGCTCGCGGACTTTGTGCTCGGGCTTGCCGATAGCGGCAACGACTTCTTCGCGGTCCATGCCGATGGCGGGGCGGCGGTCCTGAATGGCTTTCTTCATTTCAGGCGGAAGGGTGTCCGCCCAATGCACGGAGGCGGAACGCTGCCGGGAAAAATCGAGGAACGGAGAAAGCAGTTGCTTCAGATCCTCGGGCGTAAGATCGGGCAGGGCCTTGTCGAATTCGAGAAAAATCGTGCTGCCCATGCCGGGCTGAATCCCTGGAGGGGCGCCTTCTTGCCCGGTGGTCTGCGAAGAAACGGTTGGAATAGTACCGCCCATTCCGAACTGTATGTGATCGCGCCAGTTTTTCTTGCCGCGTCCCCCGCCATTCACATCGACGACGATGGTGTGGGCGCGAAAATCCAGCTTGGTGATCTGCACGTTGTCGCCGGTGTTGACGGCAGCGCCGTGAGTGGCAACCGCGCGATTCAGCAACTCGAGGCTCAGTGGTTTGCCGACGTACACCAGAAAGCCTTCTTTACCGGCGGGAAGCGGCTTGACGGCTTTGGCAAATTCTCCGGAAACGTAGCGGATCAGGTCCAGCTTCGATTGGTCCTGCAGCGTGGCGCTCTTCGGCGTGCTTGCCTGGCCCGCTTGCGGCTCCTGGCCGTCGGTGGCGGAATCGACCACCGGCAGAACGGAAATGGCTTCTCCAGAAGGAAACGGCTCGGCGGGAATCGAAGAAGGATGGAGGCGCTCGACCCCGGGCACATCTGCAACGGCGAACAGAAAAACGGCGACCGTTAGCGTAAGCCAGTTCGACACGAATTTTAGGAGGCCAGCCGCCAGGCGACCGGTCCCTCCTATTCTACGATGCTTGGAGGCTGCTGAACAGATACCTGCTATTTTCCGACGTGGCCAACCCTTGCCCGCACTTAGGAGACGTTGACCCTTACCCCCGACCGATCTATTTTCATCGGCAGGAGCTGGCCTCCGGCATCGACGATTGCGGCTTCAACGCGCTCGCGGCCTGCGGGCTCGATCAGCAGGACCACGCACCCTCCACCGCCCGCGCCACAGACCTTTCCTGCCAGAGCCCCTTTGCGACGGGCGCCTGCAACGATGCGGTCAATCGTTTTCGTGGAAATGGTCGGCAGGTTTTTCTTTCGGAAGCTCCACTCTTCGCGCATCAAGCGGCCCGCCTCGCTCCAATTGGATTGTTCCAGAGCGCCGCGGAGCTGTTGAGCGACTTCGGAGATGCGGGCGAGGTTGTGATGGACTTTGGCATTTCCATTGATGTGTTTCTGGAAGACGTCCCAATTGTTGATGGCGGACTTGCGCGGCTTGCCGGTGTAGCACAGGACCAGGCGGCGCTCCAGTTCGGAGAGATCGACGCGCAGCTCGGTGCGACGCTCACCGCCGGGCGGCAACTCAATAGCGGCAGCGCCTCCAAAGGCGGGAGGATAGTGGTCCTGGGTGCCCGTGGGAACACGAATCACGATGGCTTCAGCGTCCCGGCTGATGTGGATCCAGTCGGCTTTGCTCTTGCCTGCTCCGGTGAAGCGATCGAGCGCGGCGCAAATCGCGACGGCCATGGCGCTGGAGCCGCCGATTCCCGCACCCGCGGGCGCCTCGGAATCGGTGGTGAGCGTGAAACCTCCGTCAGGCTGGAAAAATTTGACGATCTCGGCGAGCAGCGGCAAGCGATAGCGCTTCCCTTTCACGAGGGCGGCGAAAGAGTCGAAGCTTTCTTCGCGCCGGGTGTCGCGGGAAACGAGCTTGATGCGGTTGTCGCCCCGCGGGTGCTGATCGATCACGCAGGAGGCGTAGCGCGTGATCGCCGCGTTGACCGTGACCGCGCCGGGATGGAAAAGATAGAGCGGCCAAATATCCAGTGTGCCGCCGGCAAGATCGACGCGGGTGGGAGCTTTCGATTCGATTCGCATTATTGTCCGTCGGTTAAATTTACGGCTGAGGCGCCAGCGGGGTCAGTGTGACGGAAGAACCAAGCAAGCTCAAGCATCGCGGGAGAACGATGCGAAGAGAGAGACAACAGCGCGCGTCACACCGTTAGTGGGACGGATCAGGAGTTACCGGCGCTGGCGGTGCGATTGCGGATCAGAAGAGGCGCGTCTTTCTTTTCCCTGGCGTTGGCGGGATTCGGCTCGAAGCAGCGGCGGCAGCGGGCTTCGTACATTCCCGAGGCGCCGACGACCACGAGCTCTTCACTCTCGACGAGGCGTTGCGTGTGCACCGCGGGATTCCCGCAGCGTACGCAAATGGCCAGGAGTTTGGTGATTTCTTCCGCGACGGCCAAGAGGCGCGGCATGGGCTCGAAAGGCCGGCCGCGAAAATCGGTGTCGAGACCCGTGACGATGACGCGCTTGCCGAGATTGGCGAGCTTGGTGCAGACCTCGACGACCTCGTCACCGAGGAATTGCGCTTCGTCGATGCCCACGACTTCGGTGCGTGGCTGGACCTTGTCCATGATCTCAGCGGCCTTCGTCACGGTGTCCGACGGAATGCCGAGGCCGGAGTGGGAGATGATTTCGTTGGCGGCGTAGCGTTCGTCGATGGCGGGCTTGAAGATTTGCACGCGTTGACGGGCGAACTCCGCGCGGCGGAGGCGGCGAATCAGCTCTTCGCTCTTGCCGGAAAACATCGGGCCGACAACGACTTCGATCCAGCCCATATTGCCTTTGACGATATCCACGTCCGTCCTCCTGATCCGATACCTGGTAGCGCCGCGCTCGAGGCGACGGGCCGGGCTGAAGCCCGGCGGCTACCTAAACTTTAGCGCGCTAAGGCGGCCGAGCGATACATTCTTGCGTTGTAGAACGGCGCGAACGCCGCAACCGCCGCCACGCGGAACGCTTCCTGGCGAGTGATCAAGTCACCGCAAAGCACGCCCCAGGCACCCTGCGCATCGCGAATGCCCACGGCGCCCGCAAAACGGTCGACCGCAACCGAGAGTTCTACGCCCTTCTCGAGGACTTCGTGGGCAAGCGCTTCGGGAAGCTCGACGCAGCCGGAACGGCCGTAGTGTCCACGAGCACCGTCGCTCACATAAGCCCAGCCCTCGAGGAAGACGCGACGGCCAGAATCCTCCTGCACAACGTCCAAGCCGCCCTCAAGGCCTACGAAATAGCGCCATGACCGGCCGGTGTCGCGCGCAAGCTGCACGAGCGCCTCCGAGCGCTGGCGAGCCCCGCGCATCAGCTCAGCGCGCGAGGACGGGGTGTGGCTGACGCCGCTCTCGACATCGACGCCGACGACCTCGAATTCGGCGCCGGGACCCAGAGCCGAGGCGAAAGCCTCCACCGCGTCGGCCACTGCGTTAAGCTTGGGCCGCCGCGTGCTGCCGACAGCAACGAGTATCTTGTCCATGGGGTGTGCGAAAGCGACGCGCAGATTCTAACGGCATTGCGGCAGAAAGTTCACGTGGAAATAAACGGCCTGAGGAAAAGGTGGAAGGGAGAATGGAGCGGCCTATCGGAATCGAACCGACACCTGAACCTTGGCAAGGTTCCGTACTACCACTATACTAAGGCCGCTTAACGTCAATTCTTTTTATAGCATGCCCGCCCAAGCAGCGACAAGCACTCCCTGACAAGCCCCACTCGGAGACTTAACAGGTACAACCGGGACAACCCGTCCTCAGGAAACCTGGCTAACACGCGCCGATTTGACAACGGGAGACCTGCGCTGCCGTTCGGCAAACCGCGAGGCCTTATCCCGGTCCGTGTACACGCGGCCGAACTTTTCGCCGTCGGCATAGTAGACGGTGACAAGCCAGTGATGGTGCTTGCGCCGCCGATCCTTGCCGAAAGTACTCTTCTCTTTACTGGTCGTTTTTTTCGTCGCAGTTTTCGTCACAATGAGTATCCCTGTACTGGAAGGTCAATGACGGCACTATCGCAGGGAAACGAAACCTGCGCAAGTACCATAGAAGATAGTCACGTAACTCTATCACAACGGGCGAAGAGAGAGGCATGGAATCATGTCAAATTTGGAGAAGGTCACGGACGGCGTGAAGTGGTGAGCGATGGCATGGAGTAACTGCCGCAACGAAGGGCTGGAAGATCGGGCACCCTTGGCAGATCCTGCTGCCCCCAAGGAACCTCGTCGCAAAATCCATACACTCGTTTGGCCGTTTTTTGCATCTAATTAGGAACTGGAGGTCCGGCCAATTGCGCGAAAAGTGGGCGCCGCGCTCCAGGAACTTCTTACCGCGGGAAGTTGCGGTTCATGAAACTTTTGTCGAATTCTTACGTCTTTATAGGTGAGGACAACGCTAAGCTATATGTGGCGGAGAAACGTAATGACCATCACAGTGCAAAAACAACCGCCCCTTCTGGAAGACCTCCGGAATCACTCGCCGGAGCAGATAGCAGAACTCCGTCTGCTTTTGAGTGTTGGCGCGCCTTCGCGCCCCGACCCGCGGCGACCGGGCTTTTTTGAAGTGGACGGTGACTCGACCGTGTTCTACATTTTCAAGTATCCGACGGGCACCAAGGTCCTGCTCCTGGGTGTATGGGAGCGCGACCGCGCCGCTGAGATGGCGACGTGTGCCTGCTCGGCTGCGTAATTCGTCTTTGCCCTAACAAAAGTTCTTACACGGCGCGCTGCGGGGTTCCGCAGCGCGTTTTGCTTTAGTCTTCGTCCAATTTCAACGCCGCGGAGTTTATGCAATAGCGCAGGCCGGTCGGGTGCGGGCCATCGTCGAAGAGATGACCGAGGTGAGCTTCGCAGCGGCTGCACTTCACCTCCGTGCGGGAGATCCCGTGGCTGGCGTCGGTCTCGGTTTCCACCGCCTCATTGCTTGCAGGTGCGTAAAAGCTCGGCCATCCGGAGCCCGAGTGGTACTTTGTATCAGAACGAAACAAGGGCTGGCCGCAGCAGATACATTGATAGGTGCCTGGCGTCTCGGCGTCTTCGTACTCGCCGGTAAAGGGAGGCTCGGTGCCTTTCTGGCGAGTTACATAATACTGATTCGGCGTGAGTTGCTTCTTCCAGTCCGCATCCTTCTTGCTAATTTTCTCCGTCATCCTGCACCTCCGAATTGTTCCAATGTGGCACTTCCCTTGCAGTATCTGATTCAGCGCACCGGCTTGACGTTGCAGCCGGCGCCGGGAATAGTGGAAGGCAACTAGTGCCCACTACGAAAGTCAGCATGCCAGAAGAACCGAAAAAGGAATACGCCGAACAGCGGCGGAGCCGGCGGGCGAAGATTGCCCGTACGGTACGCGTACGCCCCTCGGAGCCGCGGGACGAGCATTTCGAAGACTTGCCGATCAGCGTCAACGCCTCCAAGGAAGGTATTTATTTCACCACGCGGCGCGAAACCTACTATCCCGGCATGCGCGTGTTCGTGACTTTTCCCTACAGTTCGCCGCACGATCCGATGAACAGCGAATATGTGGCGCAGGTGGTGCGCGTCGAGAAGTTACCCAACAACAAATTCGGTGTAGCGGTGCAACTGCTGATGACCGTGAACTACAGCGCGTCCACTCCGGGGACCTCGCGCACGCGCGCGTGATTCGCCCAGGGGCAAGCCAGTCATCCAAACCCAGGTGTCAAACCCGCGTTGACAGGCGGATCGAATTCCGTTACCTTCTATTTTCGCCATGAGCACCACTATCACCGGCAAGGCGCATCGGCATCATCATCACCACGGCCACGCGCCGCGCCTGCTGAGGTGTGCATAGCGATTCGCTAAACAAAGCACCCATCAGCCCGCTGGCGCACCAAGCCCCAGCGGGTTTTTTGTTTTTGGGCGCCCGTTCCAGGAGGACACAACATGGAGATTGCCTTCGCCAAGGCCGGCGGCCTCGTTCCCGCGATCGTGCAAGACGACCGCAGCGGGGATGTGCTCATGCTGGGGTTCATGAACGAGGAGGCGCTGGCCGAGACACGCCGGGCACAGGAAGTGGTCTTTTACAGCCGGTCGCGGAACCGGTTATGGAAGAAGGGCGAATCGAGCGGACACGTATTGAAAGTGCGCGAGGTGCTGGTGGATTGTGACGCGGATGCCATCTTGGTGCGCGTGGAGCCGATCGGACCCGGCGTATGCCACGAAGGCTACCGGAGTTGCTTCTTCCGGCGGATGGAAGACGACGGCAACGCCACCGTAATCGCGGAACGCACGTTCGCGCCGGAACAGGTGTACGGACAGGAGAAGAAGCGATGAGCCGCTTGAAGCTCGGCATCCCAAAGGGCAGTCTGCAAGATGCGACAGTGGATTTATTTGCGCGCGCGGGATGGAAAATCGCGGTGAGTTCGCGGAGTTACGTGCCGTCCATCGACGACGCGGAAATCGAGTGCTTGCTCGTGCGCGCGCAGGAGATGGCGCGCTACGTCGAGACGGGCGCACTGGACGCGGGCATCACCGGCCACGACTGGGTGGTGGAAACCAGCGCGGCCGTGGACGAACTGGCGGAGTTGGTTTACGCGAAGCAGCGGCTGGCGCGCGTGCGCTGGGTGCTGGCGGTGCCGGAAGATTCGCCGATCCGCGAACCACGCGATCTGGCCGGAAAAGTGATCGCGACGGAGGTCGTGCACATCACCGAAAGCTATCTGGCGCGGCACGGCGTGACTTCGCGGGTGGAGTTTTCCTGGGGAGCAACCGAAGTGAAAGTTCCACAGCTGGCGGATGCGATCGTGGAAGTCACGGAGACCGGTTCGTCCCTTCGCGCAAACCGCCTGCGCATTGTGGACACGGTGCTGGAATCGGCGACGGTGTTCATCATGAACCGCGCGGCGGCGGCGGACGAATGGAAGCGCGAGAAGGCCGAAAACCTGATTCTGATGCTGCAAGGAGCGATTGCTGCGGCGAGCAAGGTGGGATTGCTATTGAACGTGCGCCGGGACAATCTGCCGGGCGTGCTTGACGTTCTTCCCGCGCTGAAAAAGCCGACGATTTCGACGCTGAGCGATCCCGAATGGGTGGCCGTGAACACCATCATCGAAGAAGCAGTGGTGCGGCAGATCCTGCCGAAGCTCAAAGCCGCTCATGCGCAAGGGATCGTGGAATATCCCTTGAACAAGATCGTGCTGTGATGCGAATCGTGAAATTGACACCGGCGGTGGAGAAGGAGCTTCTGCGGGCGCGGCAGCAGCGTGACGTTGGGGCGGAGCGCGTCGCCGCGAGGATCGTGGGCGATGTGCGGCGGCGTGGGGATGCGGCGCTGTTCGCGTGGACGAAGAAGCTGGACGGCGTGGATCTTCGCGGTGATAGCGTGTGGATTTCACGCGACGAGATGCGCCCGGCGGTAAGCTCGGTCTCCGCGGACTTCCTCCGGGCCGTGAAGCACGCCGCACGCAACGTACAGCGCGTTGCGAAGCAACAAATGCCGCGAGCGTGGATGATCGAGGTCGAACCCGGCGTGCGCGTGGGGCAGATGGTGAGGCCGATCGAGACTATCGGTTGCTACATCCCGGGTGGCCGCCACGCGCTGGTTTCGACACTGGTAATGACCGTGGTCCCGGCGAAGGTCGCTGGAGTGCAACGCGTGGTCGCCGTCTGCCCGCGTCCAAATGCGGAGCTCCTGGCGGCCGGCAGTTTGCTCGGCGTGACCGAGATCGCGAGGATCGGCGGGGCGCAGGCGATTGCGGCGCTGGCTTACGGCACAAAGAGCGTTCTACGCGTGGAAAAGATTTTTGGCCCGGGCAATCGTTTCGTGACGGCGGCAAAGCAACTCGTGAGCAGCGATTGTGCAATCGATCTGCCGGCGGGACCCACCGAAGCAATCGTTCTCGCGACGAGCGGGAATCCAGCATGGCTCGCTGCGGATTTGCTGGCGCAAGCGGAGCATGCGCCGGACGCGGGAAGTTTTTTCGTGACCACGTCGAGGGCGATGGCGAAGCAGGTGCAGTCTGAAGTCATGCGGCAACTGGAACAGCTGCCGCGAACGAATGCCGCGCACACTTCGATGCGACGCACTGGCGCCATATTGGTTGCGGCGTCGCTCCGGGCTGCCTGCGAGTTCGTCAACCGCTTCGCGCCGGAGCATCTCAGCCTCCCCGACAATCCCGGCGCGCTGCTGAAGAAGTGCCGGACGGCCGGAACCGTGTTTCTCGGTCCGTGGGCTGCACAACCGCTGGGCGACTACGCCAGCGGCAGCAATCACGTGCTGCCGACGGGCGGGTGGGCGCGGCGGCGGGGCGGGCTAAGCGCCGCCGATTTTGTGAAATGCATCAGCGTACAATCCATCGGCCGCCAAGGCTTTACACGACTGGCCAAAGATGTACAAACGCTGGCCCGCGCGGAAGGGCTTGCGGCTCACGCGAACGCGGTGGAGGTGCGCCAATGAAGGTTCAGTTGCCGGTGCGACAGGCGATTCTCGACCGGCGCACGTACGAGCCGCCCGGCGAGGGGCGCGCAAACAAAATGCGCTTGGACTTCAACGAGAACACGGCGGGCTGCTCGCCTGCCGTGCCCCGCGCGCTGGGAAGACTCTCGACCAAGACGCTGGCGATGTATCCGGAATACGAGCGCGGCGCGAAGCGTCTTGCACGCCATTACGGAGTGAAACTGGAAGAATTAATGCTGACCAACGGCGGCGACGATGCCCTGCGGGTCTTCGTCGATACCTTTGTAAATGCGGGCGAACGCATTGTGATCTGTGAGCCCACGTTTCTCATGTACCGGTATTGGGGAGAAGTCGCTGGCGCGAAAGTCGACGTGCTGCGCTACAGCGCGGACATGGAGTTTCCGCTCCAGGACGCTTTACGAGCCGTGCGCGCGCGGCCGCAAGTGCTGTTCATCTGCAATCCGAACAATCCGACGGGAACGCTGCTGCAGCCGCAAGTAATCAAGACGATTCTGAACGAGGCTACGCACACGGCCATTGTGATCGACGAGGCTTACGCGGAATTCGCGGGTGTGAGCGTCGTTCCGCTGATCCATAAGTATCCGCAACTCTTCGTAGCGCGCACATTCTCGAAAGTAGCGGGCCTCGCAAGTTTGCGGCTGGGAGCGGTGATCGGTGATGCCGATTCGCTAACCACCTTGCGGCGGGCGACCGCGCCCTTTCCGGTCAATCTCGCCGCGCTCGTGGCCGCTGTGGCTGCGGTGAACGATCCCAAGACGATGAGGCGCTACTTGCGGGACATCGCTAACACGCGCGAGTGGTTCGAGAAACAGCTGCAATCCATTGGCGTCAAAACGTATCCCAGCCCATGCAACTTCCTCCTGACGGACTTTGGCGCCGGCGGACCGAAATTGTTTCAGCGGCTGCTACGAGATGGCGTCCTGCTACGGGATCGATCAAAAGATATTGGCCCAGGATTTGCGCGGATCTCGATTGGAACACAAGCCGAAATGGAGCGCCTGATGAAAAAGATCAAGCGCTACCGGTAGATACAAATGCCTAGAACAGCTACGCTCCATAGAAAGACCAACGAAACCGACATCCGCGTTCGCCTGAATTTGGATGGGCGTGGAACGGCGCGCGTCACCACCGGAATTCGTTTTTTGGACCACATGCTGGAACTGTTCGCGCGGCACGGCGCTTTCGATCTGACGCTCGAAGCAAAGGGCGACCTGGATGTCGATCAGCACCACACCGTCGAGGATGCCGGGATCGCTCTCGGTGAGGCCGTCGTGAAAGCACTTGGAACGAAACGCGGAATCTTGCGCGCGGGTTACTTCCTGATGCCCATGGATGAAACGCTGGCCGCCGCTGCGGTCGATCTTGGCGGACGGCCCTATTGCGTGTGCGACGCAAAAATTGCAGCGAAGCGCATTGGCGATTTCCAAACCGAGTTGACCGAGGATTTCTTCCAGGGGTTCGCGCAGGCGGCCCGTGCCAACGTTCATTTGCGGGTCCTTTACGGGCGGTCGTCCCATCATCAGATCGAAGCCATGTTCAAGGCATTTGCCCGAGCGTTGCGTTTCGCGGTGTCGCGCGACAAACGGCTGCGCCGTGTTCTGCCGAGCACGAAAGGCCTGTTGTGAAAGTAACCTTGCTCGACTACGGTGCGGGGAATGTGGCTTCGGTGGAGCGGGCGCTGCAGCGGCTCGGCGCCGAATCGCAACGCGCAGATTCTCCAGAGGGCATCCGGAGCGCCGAAGCCCTGCTCCTTCCGGGTGTCGGGCACTTTGGGGCATTGATTCGCTCGCTGGACGAACGCGGCTTGCGCGCTCCTCTGCTGGAAGCCTTGGTGCGCGGTGTGCCTTTTCTCGGAATTTGTCTGGGGCTGCAGGCGCTCTATGATTCGAGTGAAGAAGCGCCGGAACTATGCGGCCTGCGGCTGTTGTCCGGGCAAATTCAAGCGCTTCCGGCGGACGTCAAGCTGCCGCACATGGGCTGGAACCAAGTGCGGGTCGCGCGCGCTTCTCGATTGCTCGAAGGTATCGAGCCCGGCGCGCACTTCTATTTTGCGCATTCCTACGCGGCGATGGCCGCGAGCGCAGATGCCGACACGGTGGCCACGTGCACCCACGGCGCGGAATTCATCGCGGTGCTCGAAAGACAGAACCTTTGCGCGGTGCAGTTCCATCCGGAAAAGAGCGGAACCGCGGGTGCGCGGTTGCTCAAGAATTTTCTGAGGCTTGCGGCATGAGCCTCGCGAGCCGGATAATTCCCTGCCTTGATACCGACGGCGAGCGCGTCGTCAAAGGCGTAAATTTTGTCGGACTCCGCGACGCGGGCGACCCGGTCACGCTCGCGGCGCGGTACAACGCGGAGGGCGCGGACGAACTGGTGGTGCTGGACATTGCGGCTTCGCGCGACCGGCGTCCGACGTTTCTCGAAACCATTCGGCGAGTCGCCGCGCAACTTGCGATCCCTTTGACGGCAGGCGGAGGAATCCGCGCTCTGGACGATGCGCGGGCGGTGGTGCGGGCGGGCGCGGACAAAGTCACCGTAAACACCGCAGCCGTTGCGAGGCCGGCGCTGCTCTCCGAGTTGTCGCGTGAGTTCGGCGCGCAGGCTGTGGTCTTGGCCATCGACGCGAAGCGCGAGGGCGACCGTTGGGATGTGATGGTTCGCGGAGGGCGCGACTCGACGGGCCTCGATGCGGTAGCGTGGGCGAAGCAGGGCGTTTCGCTCGGAGCGGGGGAGATCTTGCTCACCTCGGTCGATCGTGACGGAACGCAGAAGGGTTTCGACGTGCCGCTGACCGCGGCCATTTCGCGTGCAGTTACCGTGCCCGTAATCGCTTCCGGCGGCGCCAAACTCCCCGAGCACTTCGTGGAAATTTTCACCCAAGGGGCGGCGGACGCGGCGCTTGCGGCGTCTATTTTTCACGACGGCATCCAGCCGATCCGTGAACTGAAGAAGTTTCTTGCCGCGCGAGGCGTTGATGTGCGCCTGCCGTGCTGATTCCCTGCATCGACCTGCAGGGCGGACAAGCAGTTCAACTGGTGCACGGACGGCGGCGGGAGTTGGCGGTGGCGGACGTATTTTGCTTGCTCCAGAGATTTCGGAAATATCCTTGGCTGCACGTGATCGACCTCGATGCGGCGATGGGCAAGCCCGGAAATGACGACCTTGTGCACCAGCTCTGTTTGAAAGCGCGCAGCCAGTATGGAGTGAAAGTGCGCGTGGGTGGCGGAATTCGCACCGCGTTGCGCGCCGCGGCCATCGCGGGTTGGGGCGTCGAGCAAATCATCATCGGGAGCGCCGCGTTTCGCGCCGGGAAAGTGAACACACGCTTTCTGCGGCAACTACGGAAGAAAGTGGACGCGCGGCGAATCGTGATTGCGCTCGATACGGAGAAGGGCCGCGTCGTCACGCACGGATGGAGAAGCGCGCTGAAACTCCGCGCCGAGGACGTGATGGCGCAGCTCGAGCCGTTCTGCGCGGCATTCTTGTGTACCGACGTGGACCGCGAAGGAACGATGAGCGGTGCCAATCTCAAATGGTTTCGCCGGCTGCGCAGCGCGACGTCGCATCCGATCATCGCCGCGGGCGGAATCAAGACGCGGCGCGAGATCGCAGCGCTGGAGAAACTCAGCATGGATGCCGCCGTCGGCATGGCGGTTTACAAGAATCGCCTGGGCTGACACACGAAGGGCACAAGTAGGGTAGGATACGCGGCCATGCGAACTGCAAAATACTTGGTTTTCGTATCCCTGCTTCTCTCCACTGCCGGGCAGGCTCAGGCGCCTGCCACGCAAGCGCCGAATTCCCTTCTGTTCACCCTGAAACCGCTGGGCCACTACGTTTGGGCGGCCATCGACGACGCCAAAGGCGAGGCCGGCGCAAACGCCGGCTTCGTCATCGGCGACGAGGGCGTGGCCGTCATCGACACGTTCGAGAATCCGGAAGCGGCCAAGCAGATGCTCGCCGAAATCCGCAAGCTTACCAAGCTGCCGGTGAAATACGTCGTCAACACGCACTATCACATCGACCACGTTGCCGGAAACCGCTTGTTTCAGGAAGCGGGAGCGGTGGTATTCGCGCAACGCAACGTGCGCGCGTGGATTCACACGGAAAACCTGAAATTTTTCGGCAAGGACATCAAGCCGGAACAAAAGGCGATGGTCGAGGGGCTCGGCGCTCCGGACATGGTCTACGACAACAGCGTGACGCTGTTCCTTGGCTCCCGCCGACTCGAGGTGCGAGTCTTCCCCGGGCACACGGGTGGAGACTCCGTCGTTTTTATCCCAGACGGGCCGGTAGTCTTTGGCGGCGATCTGTTTTGGCGAAATACGCTGCCGAACCTGATCGACGCGACGACAGCAGCATGGGTCTCGACACTGGACGCCCTCTCGAGCGCCACGCCTTCCGCAACGTTTGTGCCGGGCCACGGCGACGTAGGAACCGTTGCCGACGTAAAGGCATTTCGCACCTATCTCGCCGATTTACGCGGCTGGGTTGCGGGACCGGTGAAAGAAGGCAAGGCCGGCGACGCGCTGGTAACTGCAGTACTGCCGGCGCTGACAGAAAAGTACGGGAAGTGGGACTTCTTCAAGTACTTCGCGAAGACCGACATTTTGAATACGGCGGCGGAGTTGCGCGGCGACAAGAAAATTCCGCAACCCGAATCTAGTGCCTCGCCGGCGCCCTAGCGCAAGTATGCGTCGGTCACGTATTGCTGGACCATGCGCTGGGTGTTGAAAAACGAGCCATTGATGGCGATGGCGTGCTGCATCACTGCCAGATAGCGGCTGCGCTCCTTGTAAAACATCGGCAGGATCACGTTCTCCAATTTTGAGTACAGCGACTGAGCTTCGCTGGTATTGTCGGTAGCGGCGGCAACAGCCCCAGAAGGCCGGGATTCGCCGATGGACCAGCCGGTGACGCCCTCGATATGCCCTTCGACCCACCAGCCATCAAGAATGCTTAGGCTCGGGACGCCGTTCAGCGCGGCTTTCATCCCGCTGGTTCCCGAGGCCTCGAGCGGAAACTGCGGCGTGTTCAGCCACAGGTCCACGCCGGAGGTAATTTTGCCGGCGATCTCGAGGTTGTATTCGTCAAGAAAAACGACCGGCACAGTCTTGCGCAAAGCCTTCCGCGCATGAAAAATATGCCGGATGATTTCTTTGCCTCCCGTGTCGTGGGGATGGGCCTTGCCGGCATACACGATCTGAAACTTCAACCCGCTCTTGGCGATCTGCCGCAGACGATCGAGATCGGAAAGGATGAGGTCCGCGCGTTTGTAGCCGGTGGCGCGCCGCGCAAAGCCGATCGTAAATACTTCCGGATCGAGCGTCAGGCCCGTCTTCATGCGCACCGCCCCGAGAAGCTCATGCTTGGCAATCAGGTGCGACGCCCAGACCTCCTCCGGCGGGAGCCCCAGGGCGCTTCGCAAGCTGTAGTTGTCTTCCCGCCAGGAAGAGATGCAGCGATCGAAAAGCTCCTTGAATGCCGGCGAAGTCCAGGTAACCGCGTGCACGCCATTGGTGATGGCCTCGATGGGCACTTGCGGGAACATCTTGCGCGAAGTTTCGCCATGAAGCTTGGCCACGCCGTTGACGTAGGTGCTCAGGCTCAGCGCCAGGTAGGTCATGTTGACCGAGGCGCCCGCCCGCGCCGCTTCCAGCAGATCCGGGTAGGCCTGCTCGGCTTGCAATACGCTCTTTAGCAAGTCCGCGGAGGAGGCATCCTTCAGGTCGAAGAAACTGTTCTGGTCCGGGAAGACGCGGGTGAGGTATTCCATCGGGAACCGGTCGTGTCCGGCAGGCACGGGCGTGTGAGTCGTAAATATGCATTTACTGCGGACTTTTTCGATATCCTCGCCACGGATCGAAGTCCGGCCGGCCTTCTCCGCTTCCTCGCCGAGCAATTCGAGGGAGAGCAGCGCCGCGTGGCCCTCGTTCATGTGGTACCGGGTCAGCTCGTCATGGCCGAGAGCGCGAAGCATGCGAACACCGCCGACCCCCAGCAGGACTTCCTGACAAAGCCGGTAGTAGGAGTCCCCGCCGTAGAGAGTTCCGGTCAGGTTGCGGTCGCAATCTTGATTGGAAGGGAGATCGGCGTCTAGAAAGTACACCGGTACTTCAAACCCGCGCACACCTTTAACGTCGTAGCGCCAGGACCTGAGCTCGACGCGCCGATTCTCGAGCGGGACGCTGACGCGAGCGGCTTCCTCTTGCAGGAAGTCTTCCACCCGCCATTCGACCGGCTCTTCGGTCTGGGTGCCATCCTCGGCCAGCCGCTGGGAGAAGTAGCCTTTTCGATAGAGCAGAGACACCGCCACCATCGGCAGGCGAAGGTCGGCCGCCGCCCGGATGGTGTCGCCCGCCAGAACGCCAAGGCCACCACTGTAACTGGGCATGGCATTCTCCAGCGCGATCTCCATCGAAAAATATGCAACGAAACGTTTCGGCAATTGCGCCTGCGTCACCATTTCCCCCGACACACCCCAACGGCCAGCACCTGAGGCCTGCTGTCCCGCACAAACGCGCTACCCAAGAGTACCCAAGCAGCTCATTTTCGGGGATTGGAGTCCCACACGCAAGCTAGGAACGGGTGACGGTTGCCATGAGCTGGGGCTGCTGCCGCGGGGGCCGACACGAGGCCGATCAACAGGCCGGGAAGGCTGCCTGGGCTCCTGGAGCATGTGCAATGGCGCGCAAGTTGTAACGTTTTCACCCATCGCATCGGCCAAAACCGACCCCCTGAGGCAGTAGCGCTCGTAAGCCTATTATTCCTATAGACTTACAGCGCATCCTTCTTGGCAACCTAGCTGCACTCCTTAGCCGCAGATTTTTGAGTCGGACTCAAAGTCCAGAAGAATATCGAGACTTACGGAGACGTTAATGATCTGCGGTTTGCCAAAGCAACACCGAACGAAGTTTTTGCACAAACGGCAGGCGACTCGCGGCTTCACGCTGCTCGAACTCGTCCTTGTTTTGCTGGTTGCGGGAATCCTTGCTGCGATTGCTGTTCCGATGATCCAGAACACGCTGCGTGTTTACGAACTGCGGTCCTCGGTGACTGCCGTGACCGGCGCCATCCAGGCCACACGCTATCAGGCGATCTACCATGGCTGTGACTACCAACTTGTGTTTAACGCGGCTACCTTCAACTACACGGTGCAAAGCGAAGCGCCTGCCGTTGGCGGCACGGCGTGCTTGGCCGCATACCCTGCGGCGGGCACCCCAATTCCCCTACCTGGAAAAGGAGTCACACTCGGCGGCAACGTGACACTGGTGTTGCACCCGAGCGGGCAGGTGCAAACTACCGTGGGCACGGTGAGTCCGATGACCGTGACGTATCCCGGCCTGCCCGTAGAAAACATAACGGTGTCGAACTATGGGAGGGTGTATGTCACACCGTAAATTGCGCAGAGACAGTGGTTTCACCCTCATCGAAACGATGGTGGCGATCCTCATCTTGACGATCGGCCTGGTGGGCACGGCGGCGCTGATGAGCACGACGGTGAACACGACGGCGCGTTCCCACCTGATGAGCACAGCGGCGATGCTGGCCTCGGAAAAACTCGAGGACCTGGATCGTTTCGATAAGAACGACCCCTCTGTCGCCAATGGCGGCAGCCTGGCCGCCGACACGGTGGCAGGCGCGGTGCCGTACTTCGATGACGTGCAAATCTCTGTCGACAATGGTGTCATTTCCGAAACCACCAGCACAGCTGGTGTGAGCACATCTTATGTACAGCAGCCGGGTGGCAACATCACGGTGACGCAGGGTGCGGGTCTACCGGCGCCTACGCCGGACACTTTGACCTTCGATCGGCGCTGGATCATCCAGGCCAATACACCGGTGGCCGGTGTGCGTACGGTCACGGTATTGGTTACCGCAACGGGACTAGCTCTCAAGCCCCAAGTGACCTTTCAGATGAGCATGGTGCGTCCATGACACGTACACGATTGCAATCCGCGGGAACTTCACACCTCGGGCGGCTGGGGAAAGCCTCGGGCTTCACGCTGATCGAGCTGATGGTGGCCATGACGGTCTTCTTGGTGATCGGCGGCGCGGCGATGTCCCTTTTCCGGTCCCATGCCGATCTGTACAGCACGCAGCAAGCCGAAGTAGGGCTGAACATGTCCTTGCGCAACGCGCTCTCGCAGATCCAGATGGACGCCGTACAAGCGGGAAACGGCTTCTTCATAGGCGGCGCCACGAACATTTCAAACACGCCGATCGGGGTAACCATTACGAATAATGCAGGCTCGTTCGATTCGTTGACCTTGATTCAAGCATCCACGCCCGCCGTGCAGCTCAGCGGGGCCGCTTGCGTGCTTACAACCAGCGGCACCGCTACTCTGGCTGCGACCGCCGGAGTGACCGCCGCAAATTTCGCTTCCGGCGAGATCATGTTCATGAATTTCAACGGTAACCAAATGACCGTCGCGAAGTTGACCGGCAGCGCCGCGGGCGCGGGCGGAACGATAAATATCACCTACGGCCCGACCCAAGGCAATGGAACCAACACCGGTGGCGTCGCTGGCAACGACCCATTTGGTCTGACCTGGAACCTTCCTCCGGCCACCGACCCGGACCAACTCACCGACCAGTTTTGCCCGGCCACTGGCGACTATGTGGTGGGCCTCAGTTACGCCACGTACAGCGTGAACGCCACAAATCAGTTGACGCGCACCACCGCGGCGACGGTCGCCGCTCCCGACATCATCGCCGACCAGATTATCGGATTCAAAGTCGGCGCCGCCACGTACCAGAGCGGCGGAGGCAGCACCAGTACTCCGTCCTACAGCTTCACTGCCGCGAACGCGCCTGGGGCAACCCCTCCGGGGTATAACTCTCAGTTCACTTTGATTCGCTCCATTCGCATTTCCCTGATCGGACGCACGCCGCCGGGTCAATTCACCGGCAGCGCCTTCCGGAACTCGTTCGACGGCGGGCAGTACAGAATTCAGGCGCTGTCTCTCGTCATCAATCCACGAAATCTCAGCATGAACGATTGAGGAGTCCAGATGAAATACCATACTTCTTTCTCTGCGAAAGCAAGGCGTAGACCAGCTCAGCGGAACCAGCGCGGCATCGCCCTGGTCACCACGCTGCTGCTGCTCCTGTTGCTGACGGCAATGTCCCTCACCATGGTACTGTCGGTGGGCTCGGACATGCTCATCAATGGCTACTACGGGAACGAGCGCGGTTCGTTCTACGCCGCAGACTCGGGCGCCAATATTGCGCGGCAGGCCATAACGGCTGGGATCCTCAACGCCGTCCCCGCTACGTTTTCCAACACGACGCAGCCTATCCCGCCTGGCACGAACGCGACCGTCCAGGCCTCGGTCTTAGGGACCTACGGCGGAGCCACCCAACTCAATGCGGGCCCGGCTGGTTCTTGGCCGGAAAAGTTTACGATTACCAGTCTTGTTCTGGGCGCTCCGACGTGTACCGTTACCGGCGGAGCCATCGGGGCCACCTGCGCCGCGCCCGGTGCTGGCGTTACCGGCTATCACTACATCTACCCGTACACGCTAACCGCCGTTGGCCAGTCTCAGGGTGCCGAAGCAACGACCCTGGTGGACTCCGGGAACCTGCTTTTCAACGGAACGGTTGCGGCCTCCGGAGCCACGACGGTCAGCTTCGCTTCCTATGGTACGTTTATCGACAAGTACCCTCCCTGCAGCGCGCCCTTCGTCGCCGGCACGCTCACTGGTCCATTTTTCACTAATGGCGCGTGGAATTTTGGAGACGCCAACGCTTTGGGTTCGGCAACGAAATACGACTTCACGGATACCACTGGCCAGGGCAATGGAGCGGCCAGCTATTGGCATGGGAACCAGTGTGACAACGACGCGGCGGCTACGGACACCGCCAACGGCACGACGATCGCGCCAACATTTCAGAATGGATTTAATCTCGGGCAGGCCGCCATCGCGCTTCCGCAAAACGACTACAACCAGGAACAAGCGGTGCTCGATGGCATTGGACAAGCCTCTTCAGCCCCGACGAACGCGCAACTCAACGCCGTCCTCAAGAATGTGACCGGGACGCCTTACCCCACGGGCGGCGCAGCCTCCGGCGTGTATGTGCCCTATTCGATAAATGCCTCCACCGGCGCGAAGACCTTCACCGGCGGCGGTATCTACGTGCAGGGTGACGCCAAGGTAACCTTGTCACCGACGGGCTCCAGCGGTGAGGTTTACACCATCGTGCAAGGGGGTGTAACCACCACGGTCACGATCAATCCGACCGCCACCGGCGCCGGCACGACGACGATCAACTCCGGCGGCGTCACCACGGTAATTAACGGCGTTCCCGAAATGATCGATCCCAGCACGGGAGCGGTCGACGAGAATGCCACCATGCTCTACGTGAACGGGAACATCACTTCGCTCGCCGGCCCTGCCGAGTATCAGCCGGCTATCAACAACGGTGTTGCGCTTACGGTTACCGCGGCACAAAACGTAACCGTCACCGGCGACATCCGTTACACCACCGAGCCGGTCACAACCAGTGGCAGTACCCCAGACACTCTGATTCCGGCAAACAATACCGGGCAAGTGCTCGGCATCTTCACGGCCACCGGTGACATCCAGATGAACAACAGCAACGCCGATGCGAACCTGGAGATTGACGCTTCCATCGCCATGATCTCCCAAGGTGGCACGGGAGGCTGGATCAACGTGGGTCCCCACATCAACACCTTGAACGTTGTGGGCGGCCGCATCGCGAATCAAGCCAAGGCTGGCAATACCACGACGCGAAACATTTACTTTGACCGGCGCTTTGCCCAAGGCGGGTTTGCGCCTCCCTGGTACCCCTCGACAACCGTGACGGCCAGCACCACAGACACCTCCACATTCACACCGCCGACCGTACAGCGGCTGCAATGGTTCTATAAATCGTCCTACCAATGAGTTGGGTAGCTTAGCCGGGATCTTGGCCGTCGCGATTGTCCCCCGACGGCCAAGGCCGGCACCTCTCCTCGAAGCGACAAGGGCCCTCACTAATCGATTCGGTGAGGGCCTTTGCTTTGGCGCCACGCAATTCACTCCGTGTCCTTTGTCCAAGTTGTCCGCTGAACTCTTCAGCTCTACAAGTTTGCTGCGCGAGACTCTTAGCGCCTCGCCAGATCTCTGCACTAAAGGCGGACACACTAAAGGCGGAGCGTGTCAACGCAAAGTAGAAATGTCCGGTTTTTAGCCAGATAGAAATGTCCGCTTCCACGGTCTTCTCCAAGGGTGCTCGGCAGGCACATGGTATTTGGATTTGATTTGGTTTTGGGGTTTC
>Ga0187819_10000142_pt1 | contig 33174 bp, 26 predicted proteins | sample NC_wetland_sal_i_15_FD_132411 | JGI IMG/M metagenome (GOLD analysis project Ga0187819, IMG submission 132411) | Wetland sediment microbial communities from Neuse River Estuary, North Carolina, USA - SO4_4 | ecosystem: Environmental > Aquatic > Freshwater > Wetlands > Sediment | place: USA... | reverse complement strand
TCTCGAACATCCTGATTGGGTTCTCCGCCCTTGCTGGCCCCCGGCTTGCGGAGAGGTTCGGCCAGCTTCGCGCCATCCTCCTCGTGACCGGCTCGTCGATGCTCTTCATGCTGAGCATGGCCTTCGTCCCGGCCTTCGGCCTGGCGGCCGGAGTCTACATCGTCAGGTCTGCGCTCATGAACATGTCAGGACCACTGATGGACTCTTTTTCGATGAGCATCTTCCCGCCTGAACAGAGAGGATTGGTGAGCGCTTTGAGCAACGTCATGTTCAGGCTGCCGAACAGCTTCGGCACCTATCTCGGGGGCTTCATACTCGGGATGGGTCTGCTCCAGCTGCCTTTCTTCATCGCCACGTTGCTCTACACTATCGGCCTCACGGGGTTCTACATCTTCTTCGCCAGACGGCCGCCGGCGGCGTTGAATGCGGTAAAATAGGCAGTCTATCAAGCATGGGTGGCGGGCCCGTAGCTCAGTTCCCCACTGGGGAGAGAAGCCAGGATAGAGCATCGGGCTTTTAACCCGAGGGTCAGGCTCGAAACCCCCTAGGCGGGTTCGAATCCCGTCGGGCCCGCTCCCACCCGCGTTCGAGTCCCAGCGTTAAGAGGGGACCGCGCCCCGGAGGGCATGGCCAGCGGGCAGAGGAGGAGAGGAGTTTCGAAATACTCGCACCTCCTCGACGAGGACGACACCTTCAGGGCATGGTACCGGAACGTCCTTAGAGGGTCCTACGCGACGGGCTCGGTCTACCTCCTCAGGCTGGGGAGGCTGTGCGAGCTCTGCCGGGTCACGCCCAGGACGATAGCGTCGATGAACAAGGTCGAGCTGATGACGTTCGCCACCAACGCGATATCCGAGCTCGAGGAGACGGGCATCTCCGGGGTCACGGTCGGCTCGTACCTAAAGGCGATAAAGTCCTGGGGGAGGTTCAACGGGACCAAGCTGGACGAGAGGATCAGCGTCCCGGATGGTGAGCCGAGGTACGCCGAAGAGGTCGTGCCGAGGCCAGAGGAGGTCCAGTCCCTCTTCGACCACTCCCCCCTGAGGGTAAAGGTATCAATCTCCCTGATGGGGTTCAGCGGCCTCCGCCCCGCGACGATAGGCAACGCGGAGGGGACGGACGGCCTGAAGCTGGGGGACCTCCCCGAGGTCGAGATCCGCGACGGGGCGATCACCTTCGCAAAGGTGCCCACCCTGGTCGTCGTGAGGAAGAGGATCTCCAAGATACGCGCCTCCTTCGTCACATTCGCCCCGGCGCAGTTCTGCGAGTATCTCAGGCAGTACCTTGAGGACAGGCTGCGGCTCGGGGAGAAGCTGGGGCCGGACTCGGCCCTGGTCACGGTCACCGAGTTCAACAGGCAGACCCGGAGGAGTCGGGAATGCTTCTTCAAGAAGCCGTACGGGCAGCACGTCACGTCAGCGAACGTTCGTGAGATGGTCAGAGTGGCCATACGAGAATCCGGGTTCCGCTGGAGGCCCTACGTCCTGAGGAGATACTTCGACACCAGGATGATGCTCGGGGAGGCGGACGGCCTGGTCATCCCGGACTGGAGGAGCTTCTGGATGGGGCATTCGGGGAACATAGAGTTCGTCTACACCCTGAGGAAGGGGCTGGACGAGGAGACGATCGAGAAAATGAGGGCCTCGTACCTCAGGGCGGCCAACAGGTACCTCTGCACCAGTGGAGGCGCCCACGAGGAGGACATGGCCACCAACATCCGGAAGCAGCTCCTCCTCACCGTGCTAACCCCCGAGGAGATTGAGAAGCTCCACGTCGACGAGAAGACCGACGAGGAGATGATAGGGCTCCTGCGCCAGCGGCTGATGGAGGTGACGTTCAACCAGGGCTTGAAGCAGAAGGTGGTCCCAGCTCCCGAGGTGGAGGGCTGGCTCGCAAAGGGGTGGGCGTGGAAGGGGAACCTGGGGGACGGGAGGGCGGTCATGGAGCCGGGGAGCTAGCCGGCGCGGGCCAGCCGGAGCCAGACCCGGGCGCTGGCAAGGAACTCTTCCGCGCTCACTTCGTCCGGCTGCGAGAGTATGTCGTCGCGTAGAGGACCGCGTCGGAGGCCCTCGCGGGCGAATTTTTTCATTTTCTCGAGGCTCACGCGCCTTTGAGCCCGGTCGGACGCTTGCATGACCAATCGGCCTCAGAGAGCCGCTCTCGATTTAACGGGGGGCGGAGGCTTTGTGACAGATTTGCGCCGCAGCCCTCCAGCAGGTCCGTAGGATAACGTTAGAATGACTCGAACGAGTGGAGATTGAATACTTAGTCGACGCCATAAACGGTCGACATGATGAGTCCGGCGAACGAAAAAATAGGTTCTATACGGATATTGGTGCGGGCCGGAAGGGATGCAATTAATGATTTAAGAGAATCCTGTAGAATGGTTCAATCCAATCATGGTGCGGACGCGTAGTTCAACCCCGGCCACTCCGGCCAATCTGTCCTTGTGACCATTCAGAAGTTGGCCGAATTTGCCTCTTCATTGCGTCTTCGCCCTACTTACGCACAAATTTCAATAGACTCTTCACGCACGAGCCAAGTACTGGACTACGAATGTGTAGAACTCCTGTAAAATCAACCGCGCACGATCTTGGTAAAAATAGAGATAGCTCGAGGCTATTGTTCCGTTGAAGGACTCTCATAGTCGGGGTCTTCACTTTAGTGATAACGGCTGGTTGTTTGGCCGCAGTGCCGCACGCTTGCCATGAAAACGGAAGAGTTCAGAGACTTACATACCAACGATGGTGTCCAATAAAGAGCCAGTATTGCGGATTTTGATTTTGGCCTTGATGGACGATTATTGTTGGAGAAACCATGGCCGTTCCGAAGTACTGGTTGTTGACACCGGTCGTCCAGGCAAGACTAAGCGAGGAGTAATGAGCTGGGCAGAAGAGATTAACGTCCTTTGGGGGGATTGCGTTTGGGCAAGGCACTGAAGCTTTAGGATACACGGGCGCGAAGAAAAAAAGCAACATGAATCCCGCGATTAGGATTGCAAGATCAATTCTTCGCTTCATGTCCACAAGTTTATCGGTTCGGCTTCTAATAAATCCTAACTAGAACACGTTCCCACATTAATGACTCCGCTGTCGCCCATGTTCCTGAAAGAGCAAGCCTGCGGTCAGACGCGTGCGGTTCCGATTCGTCTATTCGATTGAATAGTGTGCACTTGGTGTTGGAAGAGAGTCTTGCGGCCTTAGCAACCGTTAGGCGGCGTGTATTGACTCGATTTCCAGGTGGAAGTGAAATCACCCCCTGAACCTAGGGTTCCCTCTTGGATATTGGTAACAAGACTCCCCGAACAACTCCCACCAGAGCCAGCTTGGTTTTCCATATCGTATGCGGTTGGGTAGTAAGAATTAATGTTCCCTGTGTGCCCAGAATCCACCTCAATTCCGGCATCTACAGTTGAGAACGACCCGAAGTCAGCAAGTGGCTGACTATTACTAGTTATGCCATTTTCAGCCATGAATTGGCCGTAGGATGGCTGATAAAGCTGCGGGTCTTTGTCGCCCGAAATGTAGCAACTAGTATTGCTCGTTGTGTCGACGGTGTAGAAATCGTAATAGTGTGGATCCCCGCCACTTGCAGCTTCGTCTTGAACGTCAGGATAGATTGAATCGCCTCCACCAATGACCACATTACCGCCATTCGAAGTAGTACATTGGACGCCGTAGGGAGGGCCACAACCGTACGAGCAGACCTCATAGAAGGCAAAATAGCTGTTTGTACAGCTTCCGCTAGAGTATGCGCATGTGGCCCAAGTTCCTGCTTGGACCAAGGCTCCATCGGAGCCGAGGGAAGCGTCTGTCATGCCGACCCAAACAATCACATTGCATTCATTCGAAGTCCCGCATCCAGTTGATGGGTACCCAGGGGTGGGCTGATAATACTCGTCGAAGGACTCGTTGATTAGCTTTGTACCACCACTGTTTGCTGTTACCTGGTAACCAGCCCAACCAATGTCGTGGCTATTCGCACTGATTGGTTGCCTTTGCAGGCTCGAGCCTATTACAGTCAGATTTTGACTCTCTGTAATGACCAAGTTACCTGCCCAAGCGCCTGCGCTGTTTTTCAAAGTGAAAACAACGTTGAAGCTGAGTACTTTCTCGGTGCAGATAGGATAGGGTGCTGTCGCTTTATCGATTTGGAATATGCTGTTGTATGTGGGAGAGAAGTATGAAGCTATACCTTCCGCATAGTAGCTAGAGCCCAGGGCATTCTCAACCGCGGTCGACTTGTCCATGCTACTGTAGGTCTGAGCAACCGCGGATTGGCATGGAGCAGCACTGCTTGCAGAATTGGAGGTGTCACCATCGGCAACGTTGCCGGTTGACGTTATAGTCGAAGAAGCACCCACTGGCGCCACTCTGGCTGAAAGCAGAGCTAGCAAGAAAATCAATCCTAGCGCGGACGATACTCGCGGACCCAATCGCGGCCCGTTCACTCTTTGAAAGTGCATGAATTCATCATGAAGAACTCATGTATTTATTCAGGTGTGCCACAAGATGATACAAGATAGTATTTTGTAGTGTCCTCCTTATCTAGAACCACGTAGGTACGCCGACCTCAGTCTAAGATCATCATCGTCGCTGCGTATGTGACATCGTCTATCTGCATGTGAATATGACTACCCCGTCCTCAACTGTCACTTCAGGCTCAGCTTCTGTGGCTGAACGTATTAGGTCGGCATAGTACCGTCTCAAGAAGAGGGTCCACTTCGGGCCGTGCGGGTGCGTGAAGGTCAGCCTACGACTCGCGCCTACAAAGTCCCATTCGAACTGATACCACCCAGAATAGTCTGAAAGTGGCTCGAAGTAGAACTCGATCAGAGTGTCGAGGTTGAATTCGATGCCGCGAGAGGCGAAGCTCCGCCTCACGACCTTAGGCCCGATGCTCTTCGCCATTTCCTCCATATCTTCTTGGGACGTCAGAGCGACGGACGAGCCTGAAGGGAGTTGCATACTATGGGCGAGCAATGAGCCGGCGCCCGAGTCATCGCTGTGGCGTCCCTGTCTGCCCTTTCAGGAACTCCGCGAGCGTTGCCGCCGTAACCCTGCGACTCTTCAGAGAGCGGTATCTGGTGCTCCCCGCAAGTCGAAAATCGGAACGACGACGAGCCGCTTGATAGAACTGAGTCCGGAGATGCGCTCCTTAAGGTTGCTCGAGGGCGAACCTCTTGAGAACTGAGAGATTGACGCTGGTATCAATACCCCTTTTGGACTGCATGGGCGAATTGGCCCTTGGGACTTATAACGAAAGTCCTCGCACACGATCACGTTGTATGTCTGGCTCTAGATTTTCCGGTATTATCCATCGCTACAAAATGATCCAGGGAGAAGAGCGGGGCGTATAGTTCCTCTTTGGCCAACTCCACGTGTCCCAGATTTCATGCTAAATAGGAAGGCCCTTCCTCGCACTTCACAGGAAATGGACTTGACCGGAAACGAGGTATTTTACCCGGGTCCTGCGTGAAGTGGTCTAGCTTGGAGAACAAGGTCGAACTCGGAGTTCGAATCAAGATCAAACGGGGCCGAAGTACCAACGATATCCACGTCAATCTCATCGTGAAGAGCACGATGTCGCTAGGGCTCTCCAAGCTTTGGCATGGGCTAGCGGCAGAATTGCGTAAAAGTCGAGGAAGGCAGGACTAGTCTCGGGAGGGATGTGATTTTACGGAACTTCTTCGGCGCCCGCTCCGTGAAGTGCTTGATTTCTACACTGAGAGCGGACTGACGAGGCTCACCGGCTGCAACCCAACCCAGTTCGTCAAGTTCATCGTCAAAGAAGTCGTTGACAATGCCCTGGATAAACAAGACACAAAGCGCATCGTTGTGGAGCACTCCCACAACAGCAACGAGACGAGCGTCTCAGTGTCCGACGATGGGCTGCCGCCCTTCTCCGAGGACTTGCTCAAAGCGATGCTAGATTTCCTCCGAGCCCCTTCGACCAAGAGGGGAATCAAGAAAGCCACCCGAGGCGCGCTGGGTAACGCACTCCAATGCTGCTTCGGGATAACCTACGCGTCGTGGGACAAAGGGCGAAGGCCACAACACACGATTGAACTGTGCGCCGACAAACGCTACCTGATACACCTCGATCACGACAAGGAGGGCACGAAGAATACTTACGAAGCGGCGCCCCTTTCAGAGACAGGCAGGACGAAGCTGGTGTTCAGGCTGCAGGGAGAGGATTATGATAGCCCTCGCTCTCTCCTCGAGACCATCGCGGCGCTGAACCAGCACGTCAACATCGAGTACTCGGAGAATGGAATTTCAGACCGCTGGGCTGCGGTCGAGCCCAGCTCTCCCAGGCTGCCGCCTCCTGAGATTCATGCCTATTCCTTTAGACAGTTCCATGAGCTCGTCTCGGAGAGCGAGGGGATGACAGTTACAGAATTCATCAGTCAGTTCAAGGGGCTGGCTGGCACCACGTATGCGAAGGCGGTGAGAGAAAGGGCGGGGATTGATGGGCGCACAGCTGTCACGGAGCTCTCGGAAGAGCAGGAGAAGACTCTGTTCGAATCAATGCGGAATGGTTCAACCCTCCCGAAGTCTGTACATCTCCCGAAGGTGGGAAGGGATGCGCTCGCCCGCCGCGGGTACCGGGGGAACTATGTTCTCAGATCGGATGTCTACCACGACGGACAAGGCCGCTCAATTCCTTACCTCATCGAGGGAGCGACGAGACCGTCACGCAGACCAGGAATCACCGAAGCGGTCAACTTCACCTGTTCGCTCGGCCGCCCGTTCTCGGGGCGGACTTACGTTGTCCCCACGGGGAGAGGCTACGTCTCTCTCTACGATTCCCTGAATAACAAGGACCTTGAAGTGCTCCTCCACCTGGTCTGTCCGTCTATCAATTGGCTCAACCCATCGAAGAGCGAGTTGGAACGCTCACCATTTGACAAACACATTCTAGAAGTCATGAAAGCATCGACGCGGGACCGTCGGTCAGGGTCATATTCTGTTGGCGAAGTGGTTTCAATGGCTGCGGAGATAATGAGGGAATATCCAAAGCTCACTTTCACCCTCAGGCAGCTCTACTATAGGGCCGTCGCATCCAAGTTCTACCCTCATAACACGACGAGCTACAACAGGTTCAGCCAGGCCCTAGTTTCAGGCAGGTTACGGGGCCAGCTTGATTACAAGAGAATGATTGATATGTCAAGACCCGAGTATCTCAACGACCCCAAAGAGGCCGATCCCGCAAAACAACTCAAGGGAAGCCTGCAGGAGTTGATTGAGGAATTCAACGTTAATGCTTGGAGTGAACAGCCAACCTACATTGAAGTGTGGATGGAAAAGGAGGCCCTATCTCGGATAATTCTTCCTACCTGCAAGTACTACAACGTGAACCTGATGGTCGGCAGGGGTTATTCTTCTGCCAGTCAGCTACTGAAAGCCATCGACCGCTTTCCCGAGGGAAAGAGGGTCCTCGTGCTATATCTGGGGGACCACGATCCTTCGGGGCATCATATCGAGGAGAGACTTAGAGGTCGCCTCCAAGAGTACGCGATTTGGCGAGGCAAAGCCCTTGACTTGCAGGTAAAGAGGCTCGCTTTGACCTACGATCAGGTTGAACGGTTCAGTCTTCCCTCGATCAAGCTCAAGCCGCGCTCTCAGAAGTATGCCGAATACGTCGCCAGATTCGGCAACAATGCCTGGGAGCTTGATGCATTGGAGCCAGAGTTCATACCGACCCTGATAAAGAACGAGCTCGAGTCGACCATGGACATGAATCTCTGGGCCGATAACCGCCGGAAGCTTGAAGAATTCAGAAGAGAGACGGCTGGGCGACTGGGTTCGATATCTGCACCCTAGGCTTGCAACGTTTCATTAAAGTCTCGAGTCCTTAGGGTTTGACGCGTCGAACGGGGCTTCGCACCGGCCAGTGAAATCGGGTTTCATTTTTTCAGCGTTCCGTTTTGCGAGCTGCTGGGCAGCGCGGCCGGCAATTCTTCTTCGCTTCATTGCAATTCTTGTCGATTGGCAACCTTGCCATTCATGGTTGCCAGAAGTGGGCCCAGGGTTGCCAAATTTGAGGTCCAGGGTTGCCAAAAACAGGCCTATGGTTGCCAAAATGCATCCCAAGGTTGCCAATTCACTCAGAAGGTTGCCAAACTCCGGGGCGATGTTGACATCCAGGCAACGTCATGTTGACATGCTGCCCCTGATGTTGACATAGCAGCCCTTCGACGTCGCCAAATCGCGCTCAGATGTTGACACTTCCCTCCGCCGGATGTCAACGTCTGTTCCAAGGTGGCAACTAGCGTTGCCCGCGTTAAATACTTACTCTGCCTTGGGATGCCGTATTCTATTCTTTCTCTGTGATTGAGGACGGCATTTGGAAATCTGGCGAGAGCGGACGCCACCGAAGAGCCAGCGTAGGCTGGAAAAAGCTCTGCGGCTGTGAGTGGGACAAAAGAATCTGTTGAAGAGACCTCCAACCGAAACGAAACGAAGGTAATGGCATACGAACTCGATAGTATCCGCTAATTAGTCACTAGCGCAAAGCAATCGAAATGCAGACACTAAAACCAGCTATGACCGATCCCACGAAGGGCGTCATGCCGAGAGCCGCTTGGCTTGTGAATGCGTCGCTCGTAGTTTTGCCTAACCCCCAAACTTGGAACCGTGAATTCAAACTCCGCTGAACCCATCGCGACGGCCTCCGCGCGGGGAAGACCGAACAGCCAGACCGCATCACGGGTCGTTTCCTGATAAACGCAATCTTGCAAAAATTTCTGTTGCGGATATTCTCTAAATCTCCTCCATTATTTTTTTTGGACCTCTTCTTTCGCCCTACTCCTGCGCTCCGCCCTCGCAGGCCGTATTGCTATCTTTCCTCTCTCTGTCACCTTGATCGCGCCTTTCTTCAACAGGGCGTCAAGACCGAACCTGACGTCGCTTGGCTTGAGCTTGTCCTTGGACGCCTCGATCAATGCCTTCTCGGAGTCGTGCCCATCCCTGATGAGGTTCATCAAGGCCCGCGTCACGTGCTTCTCATCGGCTATCATCCTCAGCTTCCTCATGAAGGGCACTTTCAGCCCATACCGGGAATCGAGCTCCTCGCACCTGTCGTAGAGACCGCTCTCCCAGACGCTGTCTGTGAGTTCAGACTGGATCGTACATTCTTCAAAGACCGCGTTGTAATCCAACCCAGTTCGGCCTAGGAGGAACATGTCCTCCAAGTCCCTGTCTCTTTCAGTGACCGACTTCATGAGGAAGATGTCCTCCCTCGAGAGCAGGAGAAGGGTCAGCCTTGTGTTCCTGTATCCTGGCTTGGCCCTCGACATCATCGTGCCGGTCAGGGCGAGCTTGTTGGCCACGACCCTCTCGAAGACGTCCCAGCGGAACCCATCGTCGTTCTCCAGGATCGCGGAGGCGGAGAGTTTCAAGTACGGTTTGGCAAGCATCTTCGGGGTGAGTTCCCTGTAACCTGCGTCTTTGAGGGCGCTTACCAGAGATTCGAATTGTCTCTTGTCCTCTAGAATCACGTCGATGTCCTTCGTCGCAGGCTTGAGGCCGAGTCGGGCCATGACATATCCTCCCGCGACATAGGCGGTAAGATGATCGACGAGAACGGAATCCAGGCGTTTGAGTTCCCTGTCTATGTAATCCGGGCTGAATTCCTTTCGTGGCGTCAAAGGTCAACACCATATTCCAGTGCTTGCTCTTTGAGCTCCTCCCAACGCGGCAGGGGCCGGGGTCGATGCCCCCCTTTCGAGTCGATGTATCGCTTGACCGACCCTACGTAGGACTCTATCCCGTACTCTCCGGCTTTCTGCCTGAGCGACTGAAAGTCCACCTTGTGGGAGTTCTTGAGAATGGCGATTATCGCATAGGTCGCGAAGGTCTGGCTCGTCGGGTCTACGAGCAGCGTGTGGATTATGACGTCCTCGAGTGAGAGCGAGTCGACTCCCTTGGCGTAGAAGTAGTATTCTTGTTCGCTCACAAGCTGGACTCCATACGAAGGCAGCGCGGAGATCGCTGTCTTGAGGAATCTGCTCGGCAGCTTTCTCGCCCTGCCGACTCGAAACAGGAACCTGTATCCGCGGCTCCATATTATCGCGGCATCGCTCGGCAACGCCTCCAGCGCAAAGGCCCTGGTCACGTAGTCCCCATAGGCGTCGAGGAAGTGCGCGAGGCGGCCGTTGGAGGCGACCCGTGAAGGATCTGAGAGCATCCCGTGCGCGGCCAGGTTACGCGTCGCGCGCCATCTTGTCGATCTCGAAAGGTTGTTGAAATCAAGGTGCTCGAATCTCTCGAATAGGAGGTTCATCGCGGAATAGGTCAGAACCGCCTCCCATGGCACGTCCGGCTCATTCTTGAGCAAGTCGATCAGCGCTTGGGCGTGATTGTTCTGGGCGATGGAAGCCAGCGTCGACATGCCCTTCCTTTGGGTCTGGACGAATCCTTTGCTTTGAAGCAATCTTGTTATGTGGCTGGCGAGCGAGGTTGATTTGCCCAGGGTAGCGGCGAGTTCAGAGATGCTCAACGCCCGTTTGGAGAGGTGCCTAAGGGCGGATATCTCGGATTTTGTGAGTGCGAAGCGCTCCAGTTGTTGCCTCAAGTGTGTATCATAGAACTGAAATAATATATAAGGCTTACATTAATATGCGACATTGCTTGTGGACGACACCGCCTACGCTCGGCCTCTCGACCTAGAATCCCCTCACGTTCAGGATGTTCGGGACGTGGTACGAGAGCTTCAGGTAGCCGGCTTCCCCGAACATGGTACGAGAGCTTCAGGTGCTTCCCCGATCATCTTTTCCAGGGCTGCCAACCCGAGCCAATCCTATATTCGAAGTGCAAGGTTGAGCAGTCTCGGGTTCGAGAAGTGGGTGTCAAGGAGGGCGTTGATGACGCTCATCAGCCTCCCCATCTCTTCGGCGTTCATCCTGTCGTGAGGGGTGTCCACATCGTAGCCGAGCACGATTCGAGCCATGTGCCAGGAGAGAACCGGGCGGGGATCCTTCCAGTTCTTGATGGGAGCCACCTTCTTGTTGACGTCGTCTGCAGCCTCCAAGAGCAGGTCCAGGAACTTCTTGTCCGAGACCTTGTAGCGTCCGGAGCTGTCCTTCTTCACGTATCCCTTTCCCACGAGCATGTCAAGGTAGGCGGCGACCAGTTGTTCGGGTAGCCTTCGGGTGGCCTCCGCTACCACCTTCCTTTCAAAGTCCGTCAACTCGTCGGTTGGGTGATTCATACTCAGCGTAGTCTCTTCCTTCTGGCAAGGGCGGGTGGGCGTTTTTATCTGCTTTGTCCCGTAACATCATGCCAAAAGAAAGCCCCTCAGGAAGATTCCGCCAGAGGACTATGAGATTTACAATCACCCGACAGGGTGATACGCTTCTCACATCCCAAGTGGTGCGAGAACCGCGACAGGCGGCGGGAGGCGGCGGTTCTACGTGGAGCGTTTCAGAGAGCGAAATCCGTTCCCGGAATGGGTGATTGAGCGAGCTACGCCGCCGACAATAATTCCACAAAAACCGCTTTGCTTTGTCTTCGGAGTAAAGACGCTGGATCCCCGAATGCGGGCATTCTATAGGTTGTTAATTGCCGACCGTGAAATATCTCAGAGCGATATCGATAGGCAGATACCTCTTGCCTTCCTTCCTCAAAAACCTTCTCCGCCAGAATGCATCACGGCCCTCGGGAATGTGTTGTTCTCTCAAGAGCGTCTTGATCAGGACTGGCTAGAATTCTTCGACGCGGTCTACCGATACGGTCCCGGGCAATAAAAAATGCTATCATCAGGGGACAAGTATGATGTGATGCATCGGTCTTCGTAGATGTATGCCAGACTCTCCGTTGAAATCAGCCAGCGGCCACCTTGGAAGACATACGAGATGTTGAAGCCCATCGCGTAGCCTGCTGTGTTGGTCAAGCCAACCCCCTCCTCATAAACACCACCTTTGGTGGTGCCGTAGAAAACGAGATTAGATGTGACGTTCCCTGCCTTTTCGTTGCTCGACACTGTTATGGAGATGGTTTCATTCGCGGCAGCAAAGGGGACCTTCAGGTCAAAGCATTGTAAACAAGAAACATATGCAGAATTGTTCTTGTTCGTTTGTAGGCTCCCGTCGTAGAATCTTGTTATGTCAGCGATGCCGCTGACGCTACCGTCGAGATACGAGGGGAGACCCGTGATGTTGTAGTACAGCGTGGCGTTGGTCTCATATTGGGCTGCCAAGGCGGTAGCGTTCTGGGACTCGATAGCGCCGATGTGGGAACGGTAAGCGTCTGTAAGTGCCTTTGCGAGGTCAAGCGTCGAAGTTACCGTGGTCGTCTGGGTTGTCGTGCTGGTGGTCGTTGACACGTTGGTCGATGTGTTCGTTAATCTGCTCGTTGATGTAAGTGTGGTCCTGATGCCCGACTCGTAGAAGGTGGTCGATGCAAACACTATCGTCAGCGCCACGAAGAGTCCCAGCAATGACGTCCTGGTGTTCAACCTTATCTCCAATTGGGTCGGCCGAGCCTTTTGAACGTTTGGACACTTTGTTCGTCGCCCATGAAATATCCACGTCACTGATCGTCCAGAATCGAGACTTTATCGACAGTTAACACTGCTTTGGGCCCTAATCCGTGCCAGACCGACCTGAGCCAGAGAGTGCAACTCTGAAGAGCAAACACCGCGCCCCGACTAGGGTTGAAGAGGCAAACCCAATTGCAGACTAGGTGACCTCAGTGGGTGACCTTGACGTATTGCCACGCTTCATCAACCCCGTTATTAGAATGCTGCGAACTCCCGGAGGCAGGAATTGTCATGTTGTCGCCCTCCTCGTCGACGTACGAGCTCAAGCACGACGTGATTGAAAATGCGTTATTGCCCCCATTGTATAACACGTTTTGGTAACCAGTGAAATCCGTAGCCAGGGTTTGGATCACCGACTCAATCTGGAAGTCAGTTCCGGACAACATTTTGGCGAAGCCCCAGTAGTGCGTTCCGGACACCACGGAGTCCAAACCGTCGATTTCATCACTCGCGACCGCATGGTGATAGGGAGGAGGGTTGCTTACGCCCGAATACGACTGATCCAACGTCCAAGTCTGAAGAGTCGTCCCGGAAGAGCTGATGACAAGGTAGTTTGCTATGATATCAGTTGAAGTCTGTTCAATTTGAATGTACATTCCGTCCTTTGCGGTGCTGAAGTTTGCGCTGTAGGGGGAGGTCAATCCGATAGACCACTCATGCGCGACGAGCAACGAAGTATTTCCATTGGTGGGTTCAGCAATTGACATGTTGACGCTGTAAATTTGGTATTTGTGGAGGTTTGCATATGCTTGAATGCTTGGGTATTGCTCAGGCTGCCCGCTGACATTATACGGTAAACCAATCGGGTTTGCGAGGAACTTGAAAGCGCCGAACCCGTTATTCAGGGAGCCAGAGGGACCCGCCTCCTGGCCTTTCTCTTTGATGGTCATGGTGTTGGTGTTATTGCCACTGCTGATATCCCATCCGAATTTATTTTGGACGAAATTGCCCAGGCCTGGATTGTTGCAACTAGTCCGGTAGAATGCAGCGCTGTTTGCGCTCTCGCTGCTCGAGAACGCATGAGCAATCGGCAATGCCCCCATCATGAGAATGATGAAGCTTGCGGCTACCACGAGCAGAGTATTCTTTCCTCCTCTGCGAACGGACGGGCGGAAAGACATGGTCACCAATTTGGCCACCTCACTGACTCCCATACGTAATCGTTGAGCTTGGCGCAAGCATTGTCTTGCCGTCGGTCTTTGTGACGTACAACGTAACTTTGTAGGTGTGCCCATTAGGCACGTGACCGACAACGTAGCAATTGGTGAATCCGGTCGGCTGAATGTAACAGCCGCCCGCGACAGTGGTGTTCTGGCCAGTCACTGCGTCCTGGACAAGTGCAGTCAAGTACACCGAATATGACGAGTATAGGGAAGGGAACTTAACGGTCGTCGCATGAGCTCCCATAATAGTCGTGGTCGACGCGCGAACAATGGTCGTTTCATTACCTTCTATGCTGGTCGTAGCCGATGAGGTGTAGTTTCTTGCTGACTGACCCGAGAATGCGAGCGTCGCATTGATGCAGAATTCGGCCCCTGCGCACACCTTTGGGGAATTCGGCGCGAACACTAGTGGGTATGTAGCGGCTGAGGTACCGGAGACTGGCGGGCCGAGAGGACTGGGATGATCGTTGACATTTGCAGATACTGGACTAGTCCCCTGTGAAATGAAAGCCGCAGTGATCACAATTACCCCGACTGTAATAGCGGAAAGAACAAGGGAGGCGTGCCATGCCGAAAGGCCGGCCCGCTTTCTTTTGCCCAACAGCAAAGTGGTCAAGGATGACGCAGCTCGCTTGTGAGCCATCAGCCTTCGAACATGCATGAATTCATCATAGGACGACCCATGTATTTATCCAGGTGTGCCACAAGATGATACAAAGTAGTATTTTGGATATTTTGTAGCGCCCTCTTTATCTAGAACCTAAGTCGTCGCAAATCGGGTCGGGAGTGTTTGACTCTCTACACCTATCTACACGTGACCGTGAGTACTCCGTCCTCAACAGTGACATCGGGCTCAACTCGCCTCGCCGAATGTATTGAGGTTTCGAAGCCAGGATCTCTTTGTTTCGGACTAGATTGTGAACGTCAGTGTCCCATTAACAACCACGACCTCAGGTTCAGTTCCGGTCGCCGAACGAAATATAGCAGCATAATAGTGTTTCAAGAACGCGGTCCACTTCGCGCCGTGGGAGTGTTGGAAAATGAGCTTTCGGTTCGTGCCCTCGAAGTATGTGTTAAACGTGTACCATCCAGAATGCTGAGATAGCGGCTCAAAGTAGAACTTGATCAAGTTATCGAGGTTGAAAGGAATGCCTCTCAACGCGAAGCTACTCACCACTACACTGGCGCCTAGTTTCTTAGCTATGCTCTCCATCTCCTCAATCGAAGTTATGTCGAGCACCTCGGCAACGAACGCCCCGCTGAATGGTATTGCCCTGGTTCCTTCAATGATCTTGTCGAATGAGTCGTACTTTGCGAGGATTGCCACGATGAGGGAGTTCAGGGAGATGCTGCGCTGGTCCGCGTCATGAGTCAGACGAATTCTGAGTGCTTCGGGGATTCGAAGACTGACGTGGGCGAAGGCGGCTGAATCAGACTCCATTTTCGCGAATATTATGGCATCAGGTTCTGTAAAAGGGTAATGAATTGCCGTTACTTGTTTTTTCAGGCGCCGCAGAACGCTCGGCCCGAGGTATGAGCCCGAAAAATGACGTCTAAGACGAAAAGCCCTCTCGAATAATTTTCGAATTTTGATGGATACTATTGATTAGCTGTACATGCCAATTATTTTGGGCGAGTCCCCCCGGTCCACATTAGTTTCCTAACATTTCGACTTCATCTTGCTCACCAATTTTCGGGTTTCCTTGAGATTGGGGAGCGAAATCTCAACTTACCTTCGCTGAGAATTGGCAGACGCGTCAATTTCGTACCTAGAAGTTTTCGTTAGCATCAGAACGGAGCAAGGGCAGCGTTGAAGGGGATCGGACGAGTCCACGAATCTGGCGGAAGGCTAGTTTTGCGTAAAATTGAGGACGAGGCGAATGTCTCCTGCGAACCCTATGCTTGGCGTGGTCAATGCAACCGTTACGCCTAAGCCCGTTTTGAGGGGCTGGACACCCGAAACGGAAAAGCCGGGATCGGTGGTTGTAACCGACACGGTACACAAAGGAACGCTGGCGTAGCACGAAGGGTATTCTGAAAATGAAAGCTGTAAGTCGATTTGCTGTCCTTCGGCTTTCATCACGCAAATGCCGTAGACCATGAGAACACCTTGCTGACGTTGGCGCAGACAGTCAGGACTGGTGACGGTTGCCGCAAACCGTGAACTTGAGCTCGTCAACTGGATTCCTGTAATCGCAACCAACGGACTTGATTCCGGACTGAATGTCAAAACGACTTCGTCTCCCATCTTTGGATTCCAGCCGGCCGGAACAGTGGTTGGCATCGTTGAATTGATGAGAGCTATGGTTAGCACAGCTTGAGACAAACCTGTGACCTTGCCCAATGAGTCGAACATGACGCGTTGCAGTGGAGCGTAAGTCATCTTAACTTCCAAGTCTTGACCATATTCCAGGTTTGACGCCTGGCCAGGAGTCAAGGGCACTACCATTGTTCCTGGACCTCCTGAATTAGATTCGATTCCAAATCCGACTTGGGCGAAAAAGTGACCCCCTCTAGCATCTAGGCAAGTGATCATACTGTTTTCCTGAAAAGGAAGGGTCAGTGAAGACTGCGCAACTGATGTGCTCTCTAATGAAACTGACTGACAACTGGTATTCTTTCCCGCTGGAGATAGGACCAACGTATATGCTGAGACCGCGACCAGTAGTGCCATTCCAGCGGCGATTCCGATTCGTAATCTTCGTTCAACTAACATGTAGCGCCTACCTGAAAGCGACCGAGTTTCAAATTGAGCTCACTTTGTTCAGCGAAATGTCTGATTGAGCATTTCCGGACTAATGGTAATTGTCGTTAAACGCACAATGACCGTTATCCAGGGACTCCGTGGCGATGTGGCTGCTATGAGTGTAGTAGAACGATTCTGCGTATCCCGAATTGTAAGGGGTAGAAGTGCAGTGTCCGCTCGGCCCACCGTTATAGTGGTTGTCGTAAATGGTGCCCGTAATGGTGACCGATCCGAAGTTTTCGATGACGGGTTGTTGGAGCGTCTCCCCCATTAACAGGGCGAAATAGGAGCTCGAGCCAAGGCCGGAGGACCAACTGTAACCGGAATATGAGCATCCTTGGGATACGTTAGGGTCGTAAGTATCTTCGTCATAGGTTGAGGTACTTCCACCGCTGGTACTCCACGCATTATTGTACGACGCAGAAAGGAGCGAATTTCCTGAGTTGACCGTGAACGTGCAGTACGATGTGCCTGCAGGATAGAATTCGTACCAAAGTTTGTAGGAAGACGAATGGCCCGATTGAGCGAATGCATCCATTCCTGTTTGGGCTATATGGTTGCCAAGGTAGTAGTCGGTTAGGCCTGACCAAATGCTGTAATCGTCCTGGTTGGAGTCGCTGGTGGAAACGGAAGGTATGCTCCACTGCCCTTCGATGTACCAATAGGGATATGTGGGATTGCTGTACGTGCTTCCATTCCAGTAACCATAGCCACCTCCCCAGCAGCAGCCGGTGCTGTTCAACGCTACTCCGTGCCTTATTGCAGGAACCGTGAGGGTCCTCAGGACAGTCATTGAACTTGGGTCGACCGCAATCGAAATCTCCCTCAATCCCGACACGAAGCTGAATGTGTATGCCTCGACGGTAATGCCGGCACACTCAGGTGACGTGCGATATTCGATTGCAGGACCTGGGCTGACTACGGATATCGGTCCGCCCGCCTCGGCGAAGGCGATGTATTGGCTAGAACTCTCCGCGACTTGAAGCAGAAGTGTCTTCGCTTCAGGGCTTAATACAGGCAGTTGTGCAAGGCCCCTATTGATATTCAAAAAACACGTCTGCGCGTCTGAAGTTGGAGAGAGGGAAACGGTCGCGGAACCGGAAGCAGTCGCCACCGGTAACGCTTGCGTAGCTGCAAACGCAATCAGCACCAGAATGGCCGAAAGCGTGGTGATTCGGCTTCCGTCCATGATCTTTCTCATGAGTCGAATAATAGGACAGACTTTACATCAAAATTTCCCAGAGAATTCTGGGAAAAATTCATATATTTCCCACCCAATCTTCTGTACGAATATTTCGTGAGGAAGCTACTTGCAGTAGCTTGTGTTCTTCTCGTCTTTAGCTGCTTTGAGACTGTCCTAGCCATCGATTATGTCTCATTTCTAGAGACAGGGAGCAGTCCTGTACATGGAAGCGAGGAATATATCCAGGGCCAACCTACCGTAATTCAGAACACGTTCCTCTTTTTCTGGAGGAATTCACTGTCGTTTTCTGCTACGGGTTGGGTCATTGTAGGAGTAACCTTCTTCAGGAAAGGAATCAGCCAGAAATGGAGAAGGCTGGGCTTTGACAAAGAAGTGTTCCAGCTGATGATTAACATGAGGGGAGCAAAATCGAGGTTGACGCTTCTGAACTATTTGGGCGAGCCTAGACAAAGAGCAGAACTTTCGAAGTTATCAGGCCTAGACTGGAAAGAGGTAGACAGAGAAATCGACTTGCTCCAACGTTTTGGTTTAATCACGCTTTATGTACAATCGGGATCAGTGAAACTATACAGGCTTAATGAACAAGGCAAGTTGATGTTGAAACTCATTACGGAACTTCGGGAAAGGTTGCCGAGCGAGTTTTCGAAACCGGAAGCCAGCTCACCCCAATAGAAATTCTGAAATAAGCAAGTCGCATTTCCGCAGCAGAGGTATCGGCCTACTTTGAGACCCCATCCGGATTGAGAGCCCCGTATCAAGTCCACTCAATTTTCCGGTCATCTACCTGACCATGTCAATTTCTTTAGAAACTTCTTCCATTTCGTCGTCTTTATGCGAAAAGCCGGATTCCTCACGAACTATAGCCCTCAAACCGCCCATCAATCCGGAGAGTGACGAAGAAACAGAGGGAATCGACACAGAGTCTAGTAGTTTTGTGAAGTGAATCCAAGTCATTGGCCCAAGAGGCAGAAAGCTTCCATGTCTGTTGCAGTTCCGCACTTCTGCGTTGCGAGCTCTGTGAGCATGACAACCCACCACCCGACAGTGGCCTTTTTATTGGTAGCCAGGATATAGAAAGGCGAGCAAGGGTCTTTGGGTATCGAGAGCCGAAGAGTCAGAAGAATGATCGCCCGAGTCCTCTCGGTCCAGACCCAGTGACTTTCCGATTTGCGCCAGGAATATTGAACTTATGTCTCAACCCGCACCGTGGCATTTTTATGCTGCAGTCCACTTATGACGCCACAATGGAATCCAGTCCGTCGGAAGAATCCAGGTTCCGAACCCCCGGGGGTTCGAATCCCGCCGAGTCTCACAGGAGGGACGGTCCCGGTTCCAGGTGGCTCGTTGTCATCACCAACCACCCAACCGGAGGCTTGGTTGCTTGTCATCGAGCAAACGGAGCCACCCCGAGTGGCCGGACACAGGTAGCTGGGGCCAAGCGATGTTCCTGAATTTTGGAAAGGACTAGAGAGTGAGAAGAGCCGGCTGCTCTTCAAAAAGTCCTTGAAACGATTATCTCATTGGCTTGCGGTTTGACACCGAGGATTCTGATATATCGGGCAGCCTCAAGCAACGGATTGACCCGAAAGGCTGAACGAATCACTCATTGGGTAACTGTTGCTGGTGTCTCCATCGCCTTCAATCTCGGCCAGACGGTGTGCGCCCAGATCTCGACCACAATGACAGAGAACGCGAGCCAGAACACAACATCTTCGTAGCGGGCTGGATAGTCGAACACGTACCCCGGGCTCGCAGAGGCGATTGACTTCCAGATGAATGGCCATCCCCAGTTCCCTATTCCTCCTCCTCTGGCCCAAAAGCTGTAGATCATGACGTACGACAGCAAGGCCCCAAGGACTAACCCGCCAATCAGATTCGCGAGTTCCTTTGCAAGCGTCCGCTTCATTGTCTGCATGGGTCGGGGGCGTCCCAAAAACCTTTTCCCTAGACCGCGTTGCACCTGCCCGGGACGGGTACTGACGCCGGGGTGTACGGGGCATATGAGTTGGGTAAGCCTTTGAAGGGCCTCCGCAGCCAGGCGACCATATCCAAAGAGAATTGGCTAGAGGCTAAAATCACATATCAATCCCATGGACTGTAGTGCACGAAGTTGCCAAAAAACAATCGTGCAAGAACTTTTCAAATCACCCGGAAAAGTAGACTAAGCGAACATTCCGAAATCACATTACTACAACCCAAGAAAGCTGGCAATTAGTCCAGGTCAATCTCTTGCTGAGCTAGAACTTCAAGTCCGACTTCTCAGCAAGTCGGCGGCGCATAAGCCCGAGATGTGTATTGGTTCGAGTAATAGGTATTTGTGAATGTTCCACTACTGCTCAAACTCCCAACTCCGACGTTGAGAACGCCAGTGGGGCAGTAATTCTCCATATTTGAACCGTACGGATAGAGAGTATCAATGTGGCTAAAACTCCCGATTTGCTGAACGTACATGCTGGCAAAATAGAATCCATCTGTGCTGAACCCGGCAAGAGGCTCGTAATATCCATTGACCGTCGTCTCACCGGTCTCCGTCATGAAGTCGCCGTATATGGGGGCGGTCATTCCGGTGTCGCCGGTAATTGACGCAATGCATGACTGTGCCGGAGAGTCTGTCGTATCAGTGACTTCGAAGTCGTATGTGCTGCTGCTCCCTCCATTATAGGCGTCGTTTACCGTCTGGGCGTAAATGGTGTCACCACCATTCACGGCGACGCTTCCGCCAGTCGACGGCGTGCATTGAATCAGCCCGCCGGCAATGAGCGACTCGTACCAGGCGGTGTACGAGTCGGTGCAAGTCGTGCCAGAGGGGGTGCAATTTGCCCATATCCCGTCTTGGTCTAGTTGACTGTTTGTGGCGCCGTGCGCGTCTTCTAGACCTACCCAAGTGTCTACGTTGCAGACGCCTGCCGATCCGCAACCGCCAGACGTTGGATAAGTTGGGGTGGGTTGCGTCCAGTAGCTATAAGCATATTCGACTGTCCAAGACGCTTGGCTGTTTCCTGAGACCTCGTATCCTGCCCAATTTTCGTAGGTGTTCGTGCTGTACATTGCTTGGGTTTGGGTGGTAGAACCGATGCTCGCAAGACTCGGATTCTCGGTTATGACAAGATACTCAGCCCACCCTCCGGTACTGTTATGCAATGCGAAAACTACGTTGACGCTTTCGACCTCCACCGTGCACGTAGGATAAGGCACAACCGTTTCGGCGATTTCGAAAACGCTGTTGAAGGTCGGATTGTAAAATCCGGTAATGCCTTCGGAATAATAGGCCGAACTTTCCGCGTTCGTTCTTGCCACGTTGGAGTTAACGGCCGCGTAGGAAGCGGCCAAGGGGGAGGAGCATGTCGTGTCGGGGTCAGGAGCATGGCTCGTTGTTGCGAGCGCGCTGGCAAACGGAAGGCCGAGCGTTGTGAGGAGGAGTAGAGGAAACAAAAACGCGACGAATGTCCCGCGATGTTCCAAACCGTTCAAGGCTCGAAACCGTGTAATGGCGCTCCCTTTCTTCTGATCCATCAGCCTTCGAACACGCATGAATTCATCCTATGACGACCCATGTATTTATCCAGGTGTGCCACAAGATGATACAAGATAGTATTTTGTAGCGTCCTCTTTATCCGGAACCAAGTGCGTACGCCCTTCTTGGTCGAACATTATCACGTTGGCCAGGTATGCGACCTGGTCTATCTGCACGTGAATGTGATTACTCCTTCCTCAACTGTCACTTCAGGCTCAGTTCCTGTGGCTGAGCGTATCAAGTCGGCATAGTACCGCCTCAAGAAGGCCGTCCACTTCGGGCCGTGCGGGTGCGTGAAGATCAGCCTACGACTCGCGCCTACAAAGTCCCATTCGAACTGATACCACCCGGAATAGTCTGAAAGTGGTTCGAAGTAGAACTCGATTAGATTGTCGAGGTTGAATTCAATCCCACGAGAGGCGAAGCTCCGCCTCACGACCTTAGGCCCGATGCTCTTCGCCATTTCCTCCATATCTTCTTGGGACGTCTTCTGTAACCAGACTCGGAAGAACTCCTCGCTCAGCGGGATTGCCTTCATGGTCTCCAAGATCTTGTCGAACACGTTATGTCTTGCCAGAATCTCGTTGATGTAAGAATTTAGCGTGAGATGTCGACGTTTCGCTTCTCTTTTCAGCCGACTCCTTAGCTTCGTGGAGATGCGAAGGCTGATATGGACGAATTTGCTGGAATCGGTAGAATCCGTTTTCACGATGCTTGGGGGTGAGAGTTCCGTAAAAGGGTAATGGACTGTGGTTCTATTTTTCGGGACGCCGTGGCCCTTCAAGGCTCTTCCAAGGTGAGGAAGCAACATGCAATGCCCGCCAAATGGGTATCCCTCGAGAACGACTCCTTTCCGCCGGGATAGCCCGATTCTTCCCCCTTCTCCCCTCCCCCTCACACGAGCCCATAGCACGTGGGTGGGTCACGATTCAGAAGATTCGAACCCACATGTGTATGCCAACATCCTGCCCTCGGCACTCACACTCCAGTAGCGGCGCCACATGGTTGCAGAAGCACTTTCAATCTGGTTGAGAAGTTCTTCTGACGCCGATGAAGGCATATGCTGATTTGTTACCACCGTGGTATTTTTATGCTGCAGTCCGCTCATAACGGCACAACGGAATCCAATCCGTCGGAAGAATCCAGGTTCCGAACCCCCGGGGTTCGAATCCCGTCGGTCGCCATCTTAGTTCCTCATAAGCAGACTGGCCGGCCGATTGTTTTTAGCAGCAGCGAGTCGATTGACGAGACCTGAGCCGGCAGTCGGTACCCTTGACTTTTGACCGAGAGCTGCGTAGTCTGGGCACCTGCTAGAATCGTGAAGTTGGCGGAGACTTCTAGGTTACCACCAAGATACTGGTTAGCGAGATACGAGTAGAAAGGAGGCTCAATCTGTATCGAATAAGTACCCGGTCCCGGCTGCTGTCTACCCTCGCATACGGAATAACCAAGCTTTGCTTTTGCGCTGCAAACGGCCTATAGCAAATGTGAGTCAGGGCACGGCGCATACTGTTCTGCTTCGATTGCCGAATCCGAACAACCATACGGTAACCGATTCGGACCATGTGCAAATCATGCACCCGAGATTCGAACATGCCCCACGCGCCTGCTGAACAGAGATAACGGGAAGGGCGAATGCGATTAGTAAGGCGACTAAAATCACGGCAACAATGGCCGTCCTTTTGTCAGGAAATCGCACGGAAGCAGTTAGTCCTCCAAGTTATTTAACGCTAAGCTCCCAACCGGCAATGAAACACCTTAGAATCCTGAAGCGCAACTCGCGTCTCATGAATTCGCGCCAGCAGGTCACAGTTAGCAAAATAAAGGATTCCTGTGGTTCAACCGGCATTTGAATCAGAATGGGCCTAATGAGCATGCGCCTCTTACCTTTTCATCCTCGCTGTTCAAGTTGAACATTCCTTTGCTGGGAAATTACTCTTCAGACTATCACGAGCCGTTGGAAAAATTAGCTCCCCGCGCGCGCAAATCCGAACCGGACCTAGATAGGGCTTCTCAGCATCGGCCTGAAACTTGACACGCATACGGCGTCGACCCTCCACTGCCACTCCACAATGCGACGTTGTTCCCCTCCGTGGTCCCGGAATACTGCCACTCCACGGTGTTGGCTGCGGTGTACACTGCTGAGACGCCCGACATCTGCGCACCTCCAATATCATGAGCACTGCCACTGATGCACTGAAAGAATGAATTGTTACCTTCGATTGAACTGCCCGCTTGATAGATCCAACTAGTGGTATATACCTCCATCGTGTTCTGCCAAACATACCAGGAAGAGGACGACACGGTCGTAGGCGACTCTACGCCGACTTGGTATCCAAGAAGAGTCGAGCTGCACCCCGTACTTGTCCCGTAATAGAACTGTGTATCACCAGTGCTTTGGGCGGTGAACGTGTAGGAATTAGGAGAATTGTTGTTGTACTGCGTCAGAGTATTGTAAACGAAGGCCTTCGACTGGATGCCACTGCCGGAAACATACTCAGTTATCCCTTCTAGGGTAATGCTGCTCGCGGAACCAACATTATTTGTTTGAGACGAGTACAGCGAGCCGGAAGGCCCCCAGTACTGCGCTGTGACTGCAACATTGCCTGTGTCGTCTATAATATAGCCAAGTTGATAGAAACAGGGACAACTACCGGTAGTCGCAGTCCCCGCGTTCCCCATTTCGCTTGCGATCCAATCTCCTGACGGAATCACGCTGGCGGAAGTGCTGGTGAAACTCGTGCCGAAGAAATTCGAAGTACTGGTGGACTGTGAATTGGAGAGGTAGCTGCCGACATAGGGGTTAGCGTGCACAGGAAGGACACCTACTAAGAGGAATGCCACCAAAAGAAGAAGGACTGTGGCTCCTTTCATGCCGTAAGACTCCCCTCGAAATTTGTGTCGATGAGCAGAGCGATTCCGCTTGGTGGCGTCAATAATAATCCGGCGGGTACGAGCTTGAAGTCACTTGACACTGCGTTGATAGGGACATGAAAATACATTGTGACTGTTACAGGCCGCCCAGAATAAACAATCACGCTGGAATTGGAATATGACAGTTGAGCTGAGACATCGACTGCGCCAACGACTTCCTGACCTGATGTGGGCTTGAACGATACGATAACTGATTGCATCGAACTATCAAACTGCGTCAGGCTCAATGTGAGAGGGAACTGAAGTGTCTGACCAGGGCTCCCATCGAAACTGGATCCGCTCGACGAAGAACTTACGTTTAGAAGCCCTAGTATGCCATATTCTTTCGCCTGCGAGGCGTTGAGATAGTTGAGGTTTAGTAGAGGAATAGCGCGAGTAGTCGCATGTTCACTTGTTGTTACGTTCGACTGTTGGTAGAATGAGACCGCGCCTAGAACGCTTACGACTAGCAAAGCGATTGCGGTAATGGCGTATCCCGTTCTCCCTGATTTTTCATGGACCCATCGCTTCCGTTGCATGGCTTGCGGCAATCTTGTCTTCAATTGCGTCTCACTCTTCCGAAAGTCGGAAGTTGTATTTATGCCTCGAGCTTACACTGTAATACATTGTAGCGCAGCAGGGCTAGGACAATTACTGTCTTGTAACTTGGAGGGGTCACTCAGTCGTAAACACTCGAGAAGGCATGGGCAAAACGGAACAGAGTCCAGCATCTTCGTCCAATATGAATCCGAGTCCCCCCGTACGGATGGCTAGGAACCCCTACGCCTTCTAACCTTCAAGTCGCCATCCATGGATGAAAGAGCCTGTCGTTCAGCCCTGCGATACGTAACAGTCAAAACGGATTTGCATCCGAGACCAGCAGACCTGAAATGAAAGAACGTGTTCTTTTGTCCGCAGCGTTGCTGCGGAACAGTAAGCAACTGGTCTTTAGGCATCGAAGGCCGAAGACTCATGCGAATGGTGGTCCAATCCCCGGTTCGGATGCTCTGCTCTTTTCGAATCACTCGTCAAGCTTGAAGTGTCTTTGTCATGAGAAATGGACTCCGGCCATCTCGGTTCAGAGCCTCCTTCCGATAATAACGATGGTCTCCGATCTTATCAGGTAGGGAGTCGATTTCTACGCTTGAAGAACTTGATTGATTGTTTGTAACATTTGAGCCTTCCTCAGACTGCAGGTCTTTTCGTGCGGTCAACGGTCTTCTCCAGGTTTCGCCTTGAAGGAGATGCGAACAAATTGGTCACTGACCTTGACGTTGAGCACGTCATTCGAGAAAGTTTCGTGGGCGCTCAACAGGTACGCCCTAAGGAATCTTGACCACTTCAATCCATATCCATGCCGCAGTGTCACCCAGCCGTGGGTCAAGTTGACATTTCCTTCGAGCTCGAACCAACCTCCATGCTTTCCCAAGATATCCGTCACAAATTCCTGGAAGCTGAGCGTCTTGCCATTGCTCTCGTAGAGTTCGTAGACGAGTGGCACGTTCTTTTGAGCCGCTTGCGAGGCAGCTTCTTCCAGCGCTTCGACGCTCGTCACACCCAGGATTGACTGAAATGTACCTTGACTCAACGTGACCTCCTGAAATGCAGGAACGAGTGGATCAAACATCAGTCTCCGTGTTAATAGGTCATTCAAGAACGCGTTCTCCGTCACTCTTGCCCGTTTGGCTGCCCTGTCGAGCTTCTCGATTGTGCCAACATCAAAGCGAAATGATTTGATTCGACTTCTCTTCGGCTCTTGCATGGCAAAGCAAGCATATTTTCACATACTAGCTAATAGTGTTTGTGCATTCCGGCAAGTAGGGCCGTATCCAAGGCGGGGAGGAAGTACTTCTCATTCTTGCCCGAGGCGCGCTATGTGAGGCAGGTACCTCGAGGTAGTCAAGGTGCCGAAGAACGCGTTTATCCTTCGCGAGTAGAGATTCCACAACAAACCAATAATGGGTACTGGAATTCTTCCCTTCGAGGAATGGCGAAAGCCAATCGCGAGGACCCGAGTCTCGTTGGTCCAGTCCCCTCTCGCTGATTATGGCTCTCCTTTCACCGCTCTGATAGCTTCAAAGATCGCAACTCCCAACGCAATGACGATGACAATCTGGGCGAATCGTTCAGCATTCATAATGTCGTTGCTAAAGACTACGAAGTCAACGAAAGCAGCCAATCCAAAGAAGACGACGTAAGCCACCTGATAGGGTATGACCATCCTTCTCACCCTGATCATGTTTTCCAAGATAAGCCTGTCAACGACGTACCCGCCGCCCTCTTCCCTGATGAGCCCGTTGCGGAGGAGTTTCTTGACGTGATATTCAGCGAGGGAAGGAGAGCTGAGGTTTAGGGTCCTCTGTATCTCGCGCGTACTCTGTGGGCGTCCAGTCTTGAACAGAAAACGATAGACTTTAAGCGTCGTGCCCTTGAGCACTTCAGCTTCGACATCGCGCCTGTCCGAGGTCATGAAGAACGTCGCCTTCCTCAGCCTGAGACCAATATAGGTATCTCAATGTCGTAGGGTGTGGACTGCGAGGAAGTCGCCGCATCAATGGTCAAGTTGATGGCATAATCCCCAGGCGGCAGCTCGATGCTCACCGTGACGTTGACTGGCATTGTTTGGCCCGCTGCTATGTCGGACGGCGAGATGGTTACGTTGAGTTCGGACGAGGTTAGAGGGAGGTGGCCGTCTATCAGGGAACTGTTTGTAGGCGCCCAGCCTGACCCTGACGGCTCACCGCACGGAATACTCATCTCTGAAACTACAGGAGTGCCAGATACGGTCGTGCTCCCGTGCGAGGCGGTATTCGCAAGGGTTTGCGAGGAGTCCGTGGTAGAGCATGCCCGTGAGAAGCTCAGCCAGACTGTTCCGTTGGTATATTGCATGAGATAACTGAAAGGATCGTATGACAGAGTGAGAGGATATTGATAAGCGGTGACTGAATATGGGAGTACGAAAGTGTGGTTCTGGGGAGTCACCACTAGGTAGGGCGCTGCCGCACGCATCAAAGACGTGGCCGGGAATGATTCGGTCCTTTGAATCACTTCGGTTTGCGCGCCAAAGTAGATCACGCCTAAGGTCAAACCCATGACGCAAAGGAGCGCAATGACCGCGCCGTAGACGGCCGCCCGCCGGTGTTCACGGAGAGTCAACGTCTGTCAGTTCTAGTAGCACCGGCGAATGATGTTAAACCTATGTTTTCCATCCAGTTGGAAAGATTAGAACATATAAGCAAGAATTGGGTGCCGAACAGACCAGGTCCTGATGTTTCTGACACGGCAGAAACGGAGTTTCCAGTCGAATACATGCTACCAATCGCTCCATGCTTGGGCGACTAGGAAGTCCGGCAGAGGAACGGTGCGCGAAATGCTCAATTTGTACAGTTGGCCGTGATTTTGCCTACCGCCTGTTGAATTTCGGTGCCTCGTCCAAGGCATCGTTCCGGACGATGCACTAACAAGCGGAAAGCGAACTGCTTGACGGGAGGCCAGGTCCTCCGCTGTAGAAATAGGACTCGTAAGTGTACGGGCAACTTCCCCCAACGTACCAATTGGCGGTCGAGGGCGGGCTGATGTAGCCTGTTCCAGATGCTTGATAGTAGTCGCTGATTGAGGTCGTGGCATCGGTGAAACTCAGGGTGAAGATGCCACCAGACAGACTCACACTCGTGACGTACTGGATTTTTGACCCTAGATCCTCTCCGTAGTTAGTGTAGCCTGAATTAGTCCAACCCTCGCTTATGGCTCCGGCTCGTCCTGACACTGCAGTGGCGGAATCAGCGCCACCCGGGGCACCGATTGCTCCTGACGGTGCGTAGCCACTCTCGGCTGAGCCAGAGAAGGCGCTATACCACTGGCCATTGTAGAGGAAGAGCCAAATCGTCTCGCTTCCAGAGGTTATTTGTGTGGCGGTCCATTGCTGCGTCCCCAGAATGCAGTTATTCGGGGTTGTCAGGCCTGATATACTGTCGAGAATGAAACCCACATATGAATCGCAAAGGCCAAGATAGGTGTTGTCGTACCAGTCAAGTCCCGCCTGGTAGAAGCACCCGCCCGTGCAGGAAGCTGAATTATCGGTCAGACCTAGCCAGTATGTGAAGTTAGGAGTAGATGTAGATTGCCCGTCGAAATAATCCATGGTGAGACCAGCACCGTAGTACGTTGAACTTGGCCCCCATTGCGCTCCGAATTGCCAAGACGAGCTCGTCAAGGGAGATACGGAGCCGCCATTAGCTGTGCTTGGATACGGACCAGAAGAAGCCGCCGCAGTGGCTCCAGGATTTGGAGGCACCTCGCAGAAGACCAGCGGGTAAGTTGTGCCATTGATGTTTATGGTGGATGTACCAACTACGGTCCCCTGACTGGATACACCACATTGAGATCCTGTTGTCAAGCCGGCTGCAATCGGAATGCTCGCCATCCCAATCGACAGGAGGATTAGAGGGAACGCAGCCAGCAACTTCTGAAAGCCCATGGGAAGTTCTTGTGATGCCCGTGCTAATATGGCTGTGGCTTACAATGTAATACAAGTGCAATGGGCTGGATTCGCAGGCGAAAGGTGGACTCGCGCCGGCTTGAGCGCGGGCCGCGTTGCAAAAGCGGTTGTCTGTCGGACTTTGCCAAGAGTGGTATTTTTATGCTGCAGTCGGCTTTTAACGGCACAATGGAATCCAGCCCATCGGAAGAAGCCAGGTTCCGAACCCCCCGGGGTTCGAATCCCGTCGAAGGTTATCGGTTACTAGTATCTACTTGACGTACATCATGCTAAGGAGGAACAGACGTTCAGGCTGGACGGCTGAGCAAAAGAGAGCTAGGGCCCGTTTAGGTTCTGCGCCTCGGAGCGCGTGGAACAGATTGGGCCACAGGCTGCCGCGAAAGCCACAACGCCCAATAGAGAGCGAATCGGGAGAATGCCTTTCCGTCCAGCATAAATATGCAGAACCCGACGACATGGGAGAACCCTTGTGTCGGCGGCGTAGCTCGCTCGGAACGGGATAGAACCCGCCTCCAGTGCCCTAAAGTAGAAGCAAAAGCCAAAAAAAAGCATGCAAAAAAGAGACCATGTCGTTTTACTCGCCTTGGTAATCAGTTTGCTTATCGGAGCGGCGGCGACATACACCCTCGCAGTAGCAGGTCGGAGCCGGACGACCACAACGACTGTGACCTCCACGACGACCGCGACCACAACGGTCCCGTGCCCTACAGGCATGGTCTGCGGGTCGTTCACCTACTCTCCGACCGGCCAGGTCGAGGTGGAGTCCGTCGAGGCGAATTACTCGGCGAACCCGTTTGGTCCGGCGGCTGTCACATTCTGGGTGACTTTCCAGAACGTCGGCAGCTCCCTGGTGAGTTTCCCGGCTTACGCGCTCAACGCATCCATCGCCGCGAACTCTTCTGCATTCAGAGAAATCTTCCCGGCAAAAAATTTTCCGCCAGGCATAACTGCACAGACATCCCCTCTCAACAACGGTCAAAGCTACACCTTGTTCTCACCGTATAGTGGAGACCAATACTACTTCCTGCTAGTCCAGGGAGGGACCGTCGACGTGAACCTCAACTTCACTTGGGAGGCCGGCCAGCTGACGCGGTGCGCTCATGCTCCCTGCCCCTTCCAGGCGCTTTCATCGGGCACGACCGTCATAACGGCGCAGTTCATCTTCGAGGTACCCACACAGAGTCCATAAGGGCGAAGTGAAAGCTGTCGCTGATGTGTAGAGCCCCTAAGAATTCCAGTCGGCGGCTTGAACCGCTCAGTCATCTCTCCAGGGAACGGAGTTCGCTCGCTGAAACGCTTCAAGTAGAACCGACGGCTTCCGCCCTCTTGAAAAACAATACCGGACTTTGCGGGTCCGGTACAATACCTGCTCACGATACTTGAGGAGGCCCCGAACTGCAGAAGGTACTGCTCAGATCCGAATCTGTGATAGACGCATACCCGGAGGTGTCGCCAATGCCTATAGCCCATTCATCGGCGGCACCCCAGGTGCCGACGTAGTGATGTCCTGTCACATCAGCATTGCTCGGAGCCTCATAGAGCCTGCCAATTGTGAATGAGGTGGTCTGCGCCCCTGACGGGAGTGGGCAGTTACCGTCCCCGGTAGTCTGGCCCCAATTTGCCGGATAGAGGTACATCCCGCCTTGCGACGTGCCAATTGGGCTTTGGAAGTATCCATGAACGTCCAGGCTCGAGAAATTGGCGTTGTATGGATCGGCGCTTTCGACGGCAATGTTGGGAACCGCTTCATTATCAAAGTCCGGGAGAGAGCATGGAACCGTGCAGGAAGTAATAGTATAGGTGTCATAGGTTGTTCCGTCAAGTATCCAATCCAGAGTATCGTAGTAGACGCTACCGACCTGCACCTTGGTCAACTTGAGTTCTATGTCGTGCCAATTGGCCAAAAGACCGCTCACAGTATGAGTATAGTTGAACTCGAAGACATATGACGTGGTTAGGAGAACATCATATAGATACGTGCCGGTGTCATTACAACCAGCCACATTTTCAATTGATATTTGCGGAACATATCCGTCAATCGAAGCGGTGAACACTGCGAAACTTTCATCGCATTGGTGGTCGGTAGGTAACCCAGCGACGTAGGCATCTACGCCGATATCCGTTGCCGAGCTTCCTATGGACCCGTAGTATGCGCCTATGGCCCAATTATCACTTCCGCCCACTGCATTAACTGAAGGCGCAAGTCTTGGGGCAACTAGCACAAATATCATGATGCCTATGAAAACTATCTTGACCGCTGAAGAGACAGACCCCTTGTTAGGCGACCTCATCTATTGCGCCACCAAGTTCACGGGGAAATAATTGGCATAGGTCATGTAACTCCGACTGCTGTCTTGGAATGAGTAAATTTCGATGTCGAAGTGATACGTCCCAGACGGATATGGAGTAGGAACTGAGACCTTGAAATTGAATGTAGTCTCACCGGAGGGAATTGTGACTAATGGCGTGACGGCGTTGAATGCGTTGACGCCTCCATTCCCTGCGTCTTCAATCAACGTGAAATTTGTAGAGAGGACAGATGCTGTAACTACTGTTCCTGCTGGAAGGGTGGAACTTCCGTTGTTCCAAGCGTGAAGGAGCAGATCCAGAATTACTGGGTTTGTGGCGTCTAAAGTAAACGAGACAGACCCAGTACTCGTTCCTGAGGCAGAGGATGATACCTCAAGGCATGAGCTATTCGTACCCGCAATAGTGAACGGGGTGGTCGGGTACGTTGGGGCGATTGACGGAAGTGACGGCCTAGACGGAACCGCACAAGGGGCACCCGCGGCGAGTTGGGCATTACCAACCAATGCACTTTCTTGGGTCGTCGAACTTGTTGTCTGCTGCGCGTTCGTGCTAGGAATATTGGTACCTATAGAGGAGACGACGAAGGCGACCGCCAGGGTCCCAACTGTAAGAATCCCCGCTACGAGTGCAAGGTCGCTGGATACACCAGTCCTAGATCGGAGTATCGTTGTTCTTCCCCTTCGATTTATACACAGTGCAGTGTCTAATAAATCATGTAGAATCTATGGTCCCGGATGATTGTCACGATACAACATTCCTTCGAGGAGCCGAATGTTGTCTGCCTTGTTCGGGAGTTGAGGCATATTAGAAATCCGCCTGGTGGTCTTCTTTCCCAAATGAACCGGTTGCAATTCTCTTGTAGCCTTCGCGCCACTCGATCCCGTGTTCAGTGATTGAGTATATCGTGAATCTTCTTGAACGATCAGGCCGAACAAGACCGAGTGAAACCATGTCGTCAAGATGGTGCTTAAGTCTTTCCTGATTGAGTCGAGTCACATCTCTGACTCCATTCAACGTCTTCTCCTCCTCAATTAGCAGGTCGAGAATCGACGCCCAAATTTCATATCTATTGCGCCGGCGCTTGCCTCCGACAGACCCCAATTCAGAAGAGCACCAGAGTGAATTCACGAAGATGAGGTGCTATTTTAATGCTTATGCTAATAAATTGACCGTGGCTGGCCTCACGAAGCGGCGATTCCCGTTCAAGAGACCTTGACATGGGACAAAAGGATAACCCAACCGCGGTTCCACTGTTTGAGACCTTCGCTACGCCTAGCTACAGCTTCGCCGAGATGCGGAGGCTGACATGGACGAATATTCCGGAGTCGGCAGGTTTATCGATATTGCATGTCGTTCCTAGGTTTGGACTGCGGTGGAACCTCAGGCTCTTCAAAGTGAGGAAGCCTCTGCTACGCCCGCTGAATGGGTATCCCTCGAGGTCCTACTTCTTTCTCCCAGGATAGCCCGATTCTTCCCCCTTTCTCCCCCCACCCTCGCGAACCCATAGCACGCAAGACCCCCTGCGAAACCAGCTCTTTCAGAGCCAACGAGTGGCCCCTCTTCAAGGTGGGAAGGGTGAAATCCGAACGAGGGCAAGCAGGGGAGGCGCCGAGCGCTCCGCTTTCCGATTGCCATCTCCCCAAGGTGTTCTTATGCTGCCGGAGTGAATTGTCGGCCGCACTGGCAGATCAATCGACGGGAATCTTTCAATGCCGAACGTACGAATCTAAAGTGGCTCGAACGCTCGTCCCGAGGCATGCGAGCCAGAAAAATGACCGAGGTCAGCCACCGAGCTTGAACCCTCGATCTTCTCCGGGCGTATCCATAGTGGCACTTTTATGCCGCAGCCGGCTTATGACAGCGCAATGGAATCTAGTCCGTCGGAAGAATCAAGGTTCCGAACCCCCCGGGGTTCGAATCCCGTCGGGCCCGCTAAAAATAAGCCCAATATCAACCTCGTTCTTGAATTGGCGCCCACACAATGCTATTTCATTAGGTGTGAAAGCTTCTCTCCGCGCTACTTGAAGTACCTGAACTCGAGGATCAGGCACGTCTTCAGGCACTTGAACGGTCCGTGCCCTTCACGGGGTCGGTGGAAGACGTACTCTCCGCTGCCGATCTTCTTCCCGGTCCTAGTGTTCAGCATCTCCCCCTCGAGATAGTAGGCCTCTTCGTAGAATTCGTGTCTGACGGTCTCGGTGAATTTGACTCCCTCCTTCACCCTGAGGACGTGCGTGTAGCTCCCGTCCTTGTGCCTGTGCAGGACGACCTCGTCCACCCCTT
>Ga0187819_10000141_pt1 | contig 33236 bp, 24 predicted proteins | sample NC_wetland_sal_i_15_FD_132411 | JGI IMG/M metagenome (GOLD analysis project Ga0187819, IMG submission 132411) | Wetland sediment microbial communities from Neuse River Estuary, North Carolina, USA - SO4_4 | ecosystem: Environmental > Aquatic > Freshwater > Wetlands > Sediment | place: USA... | reverse complement strand
CGAAGCAGCTTATGGCAGTTTGAAGCCTCCCCCTACAGGGCGGCTTCGAAGGGCCTACCTTCATCTTTCGTACAGCATGACGCTTTCGCGTCTTCTTGACACAACCCCCGCGCAGATCCGTACGGAAGTCCAATCTCCTGCCGCTGTTCGCGGCCACCTACGGAGCGGCCGAAGCCAAGAAGTGGTGGTCCCGCTGGCGCGTCTTCTTTATGGCCTGCGCGGAACTGTGGGGTTACCGCGACGGCCAGGAATGGATCGTCTCGCACTATCTGCTGGATCAACGATAAAGCAGCCGTAGGGGCGCAACAACGCCGCGCCTCTATACGCTCTGACTCACCTCCGCAGAACGCTGCGACCTTTGCCGGCAGGCCTGGTAAATCCCGTGGACAAGGAAAAACTCCAGGCCATCCTCGCAGCGTTCGTCGCGGATCGTGCGGGCGATAAACAGTTTGTGGCTCCCCACGTTGCGAACCGACTCGATTTCCATTTCCCTCACGCGGAGCGCAAACACCGGCACCAGCATTCCCAGCGCGGTGGACGTCTTCGTCGCAAACGGCAGTTGATCCCAGTCGATGGATTCCTCTCGGTGGTTGCTGCCGAGTTTGATGGCCACCGAGGAATGCTCCAGGGGCACGCTGCTCAGCGCAATTCGCCTCGAGCGTTCCACCACGGACGTGACGCGCCGCGAGGCGTTCAGAGCGAAAGAAAAGTAGTCTTCGCCGACGGGCCCCATGAGATTCATGGGAAAGATGTTGCCCCTGTTGCCATCGGTGACCGTAGCCAGCACCACGGGGCGCGGACAAATGTAAAACACAAACATGGAATGCAATTCACGCACCGTCAGCGGCATGTCGGAGGTCTGCGGGCTCGAACCGAGGCGCGCGTAGTATAGATAGCGTGACCACAGCCACGGTTTTGGCAGACAGTAGTTGTGGCAACTGCGCGGTTGAAACAACCAAAGCTTCTTATTGCCCGCGGCGATGTTCGCTACCGGCCGAAGTCCAATTTTGCCCAGCAATCGGCCTCGGCCGCTCCTCTCGTGAAAACTCAGTGACAACGCCGCGCTTTCCGCCACCTTGGTCTCAAAATCCTCATCCAATCCGATACCGATGGTGAAGGGGAACCCGCAAGCCATCATGTGTCTGTGCGTTACGTCTTGCGGAGCGCCCATTCCACACAGCCGGACGATCACCTCCGACTGCGGATCGCGCATTCCAAGAGGATATTGCTGCGCGAAGTTCTGCGGGCCGAAAACGACGCGCTTCACCATCTCACGAAGGTACTGGCGGGAACGCACGGCTCGTCTATTCCTCTCCGGCCCGTTGGAAGTTCATGAGAACGCAATCACCCATGGCTCGCAGGACGGGCATGCGGCCGAGCACAAGATCCATCCGCGCGAGCAGTTTCGTTACTCGTGCAAACCGCCGCGCCCAGTGTTCCATATACGACGGGGGCACCACGACGCCAACGCCTTGCCAGTTCTTCAACTCGAATTCGGGCGCTAGCAAATCGCTCACTTCTTCAACCGAGGGACATTGCACCTTCACTCGATCGGCCTCAAACGAAGCAGCGTTACCCCGCCGCAAGCGACGCAGGGCGCTCTGTGGATCTCCGTGCGCCAGGAACCACGCAATTTCCCAAGGAACAAACCGCCCCATCATGCACAAAACAGCAGGGGCGCCGGGCTTCAGCAGAGGCGCGAGATTTCGAGCCACTTCGGAGAGGTTTTCCACGCAGTTCAAACCGGAGAAGTTCGAGAACACTCCGTCAAACGGACGCTCGCTAAATAGCGAGCCGATATTCTCGGTGGGGAGGATGCGAAGGTCCACCTTGTCCTGAACCTGCGCGGCATTGACGCGTTCACGGCTGAGTTCGATCATCCGCGGCGAGATATCGCAGGCCACTACGTGAACTCCCCTTTCGGCGAAGTGCACGGCATCGATGCCCGTTCCACAATTCAGTTCGAGGATGCGTTGGCCCGGTCGGAAGGTCCGATCGAGCTCACGCCAAACCGCGTGCCGGCGCGATCGGCCGATAAGCGTGCCGGAGAAGTCCTGTTCGTAGGTTTCCGCTGAAGCGTCCCAATATGCTTGTGCGGACCGGAGTAGGTCGGTGGAGGGCATTCCGGCACTATCAGACCTTAACGGTGGCAGGGAGTTTGCAAAATTCTTGCAAAAGTCTTGCACCGGCGATGCCCGGGGTGAAAGGACCCTGCTCCCGGCTAGGCGCACTCTTGGTGCTACAAGATGTCGAGGATTTCTTCGTAGCGCTTGAACGGTGGGATGAGGTATGCGCCGGCCATCTCGGTGCGCGCCCAAGCGAGCATTTCGCGCGCGCACTCGAAGCCTCGCTCGCGCGCGGCGGCGCCAGCGGCTTCGAGAGATTTCAATAGTGGTTGCGGGATTACGATGCCGGGGACTTCGTTGTTGAGGCGCAGCGCTTGTTTGTAGCTGTTCAGCGGCCAGATGCCGATGAGGACGGGGATCGCGGGCTTGCCGCCCAGTTTTTTCACGAAAGCATGCCAGTGTTCGGGATCAAAGAGCGGCTGCGTCATCGCGTAGTGCGCGCCAGCTTCTACCTTCGCGTGGAAACGCTCGATTTCGGCGTCGAGATCGTCGGCGACGGGATTGACAGCGACGCCGATGGAGAAGTTCGTGGCGCCGCCGAGCGTTTTGCCCGCCCAGTCCGTGCCCTGATTCAGCCGATGGAGAATTTTTACAAGGCCGATGGAATCGACTTCGTAAACGCCGCTGGTCTCCGGGTAGTCGCCGACCGAGGGTGGGTCGCCGGTGATGGCGAGGACGTTGCGGACGCCGCCGACGGTCCATGCGCCAAGAAGCATGGCTTGCAACCCGATGATGTTGAAGTCGCGCGTGGTGAGGTGCGGCACGGTCTCGACGCCGCGAGCTTCGAGCGCGCCGGCGGTCATCAGCGCGTCCATGCCGACGCGGGCCATCGCACCGGAATTGATATCGATGGCGTCGACTTTGCGCGAGGCCATGATTTTGTCGACCTGCTCGAAAATGCGATCCAGTGAGAGGCCCTTCGGCGGATCGATCTCCACGCACACCGCGAATTCTTTGGCCTGCAGCTTTTTCCAGAACTTGCTTTCCGGATCGCGCTGGACGGCGGGCACGGGCTTTGCGGCAACTGCGACGGAGTGCGAAACCGAGGCTGCTTTCGCGGGATGCAGAGACTTCACCGCCTCCGCCATCGCGCGAATGTGCGCCGGCGTGGTGCCGCAGCAGCCCCCGAGAATGCGCACGCCGAGCGCTGCCGCTTCGCGCGCGAAGAGAGCGAAATATTCCGGCGACGATTTCGGATAAACGATGCGGTCGCCTTCGCGTTTCGGGAAGCCGGCGTTGGGCATTGCGCTAACGCGAAGATCGTCAATGCTAGTCAGTTCCCCCAGAATGGGCAGCAGCGCCTGCGGCCCGAGCGTGCAGTTCGCGCCGATCACCTGAACATTTTTATCTTTGAGCTGCGCTGCAGCGGCGGTCGGCCGCAAGTCGCCGTACGCCGTGCCTTCTTCGGAATAGGTGAGCTGCGCGATGATCGGAAGGCCTGAAAACGAACGTATCGCGTCGATAGCGAGCAGCAACTCTTCGATGTAGGTGAATGTTTCGAGGCAGAAGAGATCCACGCCGCGCTCTTCAAGAGCGAGGGCTTGCTCGTAGAAGATGTCGCGGATTTCGCCGGGCTCCGGGTGGCGCGCTTGGACGCCGAGTCCCAGCGGGCCGATCGAGCCGGCGATCAGCACCTCGCGCGAAGCAGATTCGCGCGCCTCGCGGGCGATTTTTACGCCGCGGCTGTTGAGCCGCTGCACATCTTCGCCGAGGCCCAGCGGCGCCAGCTTGAAGCGGTTGGCGCCGAACGTGTTGGTCTCGATGATCTGTGCGCCCGCTTCGATGTAAGCCTGGTGCACGCGGAAAACGGCTTCCGGCTCGGTAGCGTTCAGTTCGTCGAAGCAGCGCTGCGAGCCCACGGTTTCGTGCAGCATCGAACCCATCGCACCATCGGCGATGAGGATCGAGTCTTTGAGCCGCGCATTGAAATCTTGGATTTTCAAATTATGTGCATCCTGTCTATTGGACACCGGCGCGGGAATTTCGATTCAGCGCTTTTGTTCCATGAGGCTGGCGACGGTGCTCATGAGGTCGTATTTGGTGAGAATCTCGAAGCGCGCTTCGCCCATATCGACGAAGACGGCGGGATTCTCGTGGCTCAAGATGTGCGTGACGCGCTCGACGGGCGCGGTTTTGGGCACCTGGGGCAGCGGCTTGCTCATGACCTCGCGCACGACCAGTTTGCGAAGATCTTTTCCCTGGAGTGCCAGGTTCAGGATTTGGTCTTCGTAGATGGTGCCGATGGGGATATTTTCCTCGAAGACCGGAATTTGCGAAATATCCTGCTCCTGCATGGTCTTGAGCGCGTGAAAAACGGTTTGATAGGGGCGCGCAATCACCAGTTCGCGAACTTTGCCGGATTGATGTTTGGCATTGACGACTTCCGCGGCGGTGATCTTCATCGCGGCATCGACGTAGCCGCGCTCGCGCATCCATTCGTCGTTGTAAACTTTGCTGAGATAACGCATCCCCGTGTCTGGCAGCAGCGCGACGACGAAGGCTTCGGGGCCCAGGTCTTTCGCGAGACGCAAGGTGGCAGAGATGCAGCCGCCGCCCGATCCTCCGGTGAACAGGCCCTCCAGTTTCACCAGGCGGCGTGCCATCACGAAACACTCTTCGTCGTTGACCTGAATCACGTCGTCGACAATCTTCAAATTCATGGTGGTGGGGAAAAAATCTTCGCCGATGCCTTCGACGACGTAGGTCTTGGCCTTTACGGTTTCGCCGCGCTTCACAAAGTCGTAGTAGAGCGAGCCGACTGGGTCGACACCGATAATCTGGACGTTGGGATTTTTCTCTTTGAGATATTTGCCGACGCCGCTGATCGTCCCGCCGGTGCCCATGCCGCAAACGAAGTGGGTGATCTTTCCCTCGGAGTCGTCCCAGATTTCCGGGCCGGTGGTGAGGTAATGAGCCTCGGGATTCATGGGATTGTCGTACTGATTGGGGTAGAAGGAATTCGGCATTTCGCGAGCCAGTTTTTTCGCCACGGAATAATAGCTGCGCGGGTCATCCGGCTCGACCGCAGTGGGACAGACAATCACTTCGGCGCCGAGGGCTTTGAGCAGATCGATTTTTTCCTTGGACTGCTTATCCGTGATGGTGAAAACCATCTTGTAGCCGCGAACGGCAGCGACGAGCGCCAGCCCCATGCCGGTATTGCCGGAGGTGCCTTCGATGATGGTGCCGCCGGGTTTCAGCAATCCTTTTTTCTCAGCGTCATCGATCATGGTGATGCCGATGCGGTCTTTCACCGAGCCGCCGGGATTAATGTAGTCGGCCTTGACGTAAACCTCGGGCTTCAAACCCTGATTGATGCGATTCAGGCGGACCAGCGGCGTGCGGCCAACGGCTTCCAGGATGTTGTTACATTTCATCGCGTTTCTCTGGCAAGCCCGCTCGGTTCGGCGAGCGCGGCGGGTGTGCCATAATTCTTACAGTCTAGCATGCGCTTGCGCGGCGAAGGCGCGGGCGGGGAGAAACGTGTGTCACGTCAGAACATATCGAGCGGCACGCCATGGGAACCGATCGTGGGTTATTCGCGGGCGGTGCGCATCGGCAAGATCGTGACGGTGTCCGGGACGACGGCAACCGGGCCGGACGGAAAGATCGTCGGCGCCGGCGACGTCTACGCGCAGACGGTGCAGACGATCAAGAACATTGCGGCGGCGCTGGCCAAGGCGGGAGCCAGCTTGAAGGATGTGGTGCGGACGCGGATCTTCGTGACCAATATCGCGGAATGGGAGAAGGTCGGCCGCGCCCATGGCGAGTTTTTCGGCACGATCCGGCCGGCGACGAGCATGGTGGAAGTCAGCAAGCTGATTTCGCCGGAGATGCTGGTCGAGGTGGAAGCGGATGCGGTGGTCGGCGGCGAGTGAGTAGCCGGGGTTGACACCGCGAGGGAGGAGGCGAGCTCCTTGTTCCCTTTCAGGACAAGCGGCCAAGGGAAATACGGGGAAAACGAGGATCGGTTGGGCAGTGGGTTTGCAGTTGAGATCCTTCGGCGACCCTTGTCGGGTCGCCTCAGGATGACAATGCATGAAAACGCTCTCCCGCTGGCTGAGGCCTGGACCCCGGCGGCTACCCTACGGGGAGGGCGAGCGGATTCTACCAGTGGGCGCGGATGCGGTACTTGAGGACGGAGGTGCCGTTCTTGTCGACAGGCACCAGAAACTGCGCCGCAAAGGCCGCGGTCTTTGTGAACTTGTAGCTGGAAGAGAGCATTTCCCAGTCGCCGCCGATGGGCTCGTTGACTTGAACGGTGATCGGCAAATCCTTGTGGTTGCGCAGGGTGATCTCGAACTCCATTTCCCAGACATGCGTGTCAATTTTCTTGTAGTCGGTTTGCTTGCGCTCGGCGACGACGTCGAAGGCGTTGCCAATGTGCACGGTGACCGTTTCGTCCTTGGGGGTGTGGTCGATGTGGTCTTCGCCGATGAAGAGGACTCCGCCTTTGGAGTCTTTCTGGTAGACGCGGAGGCTGCCCGCGGGTAACGGCATGCCCAGGTTGGCTTTCTCTTCGTTCTTGAACTTGTAGAAGACCATGACGGGGTCTTTTTGCGGGGAACCGGGGTTGTATTGGTTGTGGTAGTAGAAGTTCTGGCCGTTGACGACGAAGATTTTTTCTACGGGTACACCGCTGCCTTGCAGGAGACTGATCTGCTTGGTCTCTTTGTCCTCGACGGAAGTACGGCGGCCAAGGGTGTAGAGGTGGTATTCGGAGAAATTCTCCTGCTGGAATTGCGGAGCGGCCGCTGCTCTACTCATGAGCATTTCTTTTGCCACGCCACCGATTGCACCGCCTTGCGGGAGCCGGTTCAAATCGCCAGCTACCAACTGCAAGCGCGCGTTGTGGAACGCGGTGCCGCTGTTGTTCGCCAGGGTGACCCAACCGTCGAGGTCGGCGGCTTTGTCGTCGCGGGCGACGGTGAGGACGTAGTCGGCGTTCCAAGAAAGGTTGGAGGCGAGATAGGAGGCTTCGATCTGGTGCTTGCGCGCGCCGGAATTGTCGAGCGACATCAGCAGCGTGGGGCGGTCGTACAGATTCGCGGGAACCTCAGGAAAGCGATAGCTCTCGGCGAACATTCCGGTGACGATGTCGTTGCCGATTTTCCAGACCGGGCCGTTGTTGTCGGCCAGCAAGGTGGCTTTAATTTCTTCGCGCTTGGTGGTGTTGTTGTCCTGGTAGGAGCGCACCAGGGTGACTTCCTTGCCGACGTATTTGTGCAATAGCTTGGCGGGCTCGAGCAGGTCGTATTCGTAGTTTTGTTCGAGGACGCCGAGCTTATCGGGTTCGGTGAGAGAGCGGAAGTGGACGGTGGCGGGATTGACGGTGGCGGCGATGTCTTCGAACTTCAGGCGGAACGCGCCGGTGGGCAGAGTGAGCTGGCGGACATCGCGGACGAGAGCGATGTTGGAGTTGTAGACGGTGACGGCAAGATCGGTTTGATCGTTGAGGCTGGTGGCCTGGTCGGCGCCGGCGGAGCGCGACGCATCCTTTTCCTGCGCGGCAGATACGCGGTGGCGTGAGGCGGAGTAACACGTGACGGCGCTGGCGGAAAAGACCAAGGCTGCCAGCGCGAGCCATGTCCATCGGGAGCGAAGGGTGCGTCGGGGAGTTTTCATCGTTTTGACCTCATTTAGAATTTGCACTCCTCTATAGAACGAAGAGGGGAAGATTTCTTGCAGGCCGAAACGAGGTGATTGGCGCAGTCGTGGGGGCCTGGGAATGGTATCCATCGAAGATGCCGCCCTGAAGGGACGGCACTACAAAACTACAAAACCTGGTGGCCGGTGCAGAGCCTGGGGCTGAGCGGCAACCGCGTTTGTCGTGGGAAGACATGGCAGAAGGGCGGTGCAGCTTCATTGGTTTGGGAGCGGGGTCCAGGTTTGGCCGGCGTCTAGCGTCTTGTAGCTTTTGTGGGTGGATGTGGCGGAGATGGTGACTTGCTGGGCGTCGACGGCAAATACGGCGGCGAGATCGTCGTTGATGGGTGAGGAGACTTTCAGCCAGTGCGCGCCGCCATCAGTAGTGCGCAGAATCGTGCCGGAGCGGCCGACGATCCAGCAGACTTTATCCGAGGGTGCGGAACCTGCGAGCAAGTCGGCGACCACGCCGCTGGTCTGGAGCGTCCAGGTGGACCCGGCATCGGCGGAGCGTTCGATGACTCCAGCCGGCGCGACGCGCCAGAGCACCGTGGAACCGGGAGCCACCACAGTTACGGAGCTGCGGGCGTTGGCGCTGGGCAAGGCGGGACTCGCGCGAAGTCCGGCCACCGCGCCAACAGCTTTTTGCTCTTGCGGGGCCTCCCGGCCGCTTGCGACTGCTTTTGCCTTCGGCGAGAGCTCGGATTTCGACGGAGGAACAAGCACGACCATGTTGTTTGCTGTGCTTACGGACTTGCCCTTCAGTTCCGTTGGAGGCGCGGGCGACAACGCCGATGGTGGAGATTGCTTTTGCAGCTCTGTCTCTTCAGCGGTGACGCTGGCAGTGATGTCGGAGCGGCGCGCATCGCGATCAACGGGCGCGCTGGGTTCGCTGCGAGGATTGATGCGCGGAGCGGTCAGCTTGTCAGCTTTCATAGGGGCCGATTTTTTTTCTTCGAGCACTCGCTCATTCCGGGAGAGCGCATCGGATTCGCGGCGAGCACCGGCGCGCGCATCTACTGATGGACCTGGAACACCGTTCGAAGCGGCTTCCTTATTGGCGGGAGCGGCATGCTGAGGCGGCGCGGCGGGCGCCGGTGAGGGAACGGCGGTCGGCTGGTTTTTCGCGAGCTGGAATTGCGGAGGGTGGGTCTCGTGGAAGGCAACCCAGAGAAGCAAACCAGCCGCGAGCGCGCCGGCAGGCGCGAGCCAACGCCAGTTCGCACCCGGGCGCGCCTTCAAGCGACGAGACCATCGGGCGGCAGTGGTGGTTCGCGGCTCCGCGGGCATCTCTGCGTGTGCGGCGACGTGGGCGAGTTGGGGAATATCGGACTCGGGCATCGTCAACACATTCTGAGCTTGGCGTTCTTTCTGCCCCGTCTCGACGGGAAGCTCATCGGTGGTTTCGAGCTGCGCGAGGATTTCCCGGCACCGCGCACAACCGGCAATGTGCCCCTTCCAAGAAATCATTTGTTCGGGCAGGAGCGAACGCTCGTGGTAGGCAGCCAGGATTTCCGCATTGGGGTGGGACGCATCCGCTTCGCCCGGCACATTGGATCGAAGATGGCGCGCAAGTGCTTTCTCGAAAGTGCGTTCGCGGTCGTCAGGCGCCATGGAAGCCTCCATTTTTAGAACGAAACCCTAGGGCTTTCTTGCAAAAGACGGCGATACAGCGGGCGCTCATGATTGCGGCCTCGTGGGTTTAGGTACTAGCTTGCCGGAGCTGCCGGAGCCGGGAAACAATTTATCGAGGTCGATGGGCGCGTCTTCGGAGGCGTATTCCAAGCACAGTGAGATTTCTTCTTCGCTGAGGCCGGGCTCGGAGGAGGAGCCGTTGGCGGCGATGCGCCCTTTGCGCAACGCTTCTTCCACCGCGCGGCGGAGTTCGCGGCGAATGCGCTCGAGGTTGCGAGAGACGCTGGACTCGTGTTCGCCGAGCGTGCGGCCGATCTCGGCGAGAGTTTGTTCTTCGCCGTAGTACAAACGGAGACGTTCGCGATCGCGAGGATCGAGCAGGCCCAACGCGGTCTCCAGCATGCGCGTGAACAGCGTGACGTAGCGCTCGCGATGCGGGTCGGGTGGAGATTCGATGCGCGGGACATCCCCAGGGTTCTGCGACGTGGCACGCACGCCTCGGTCATCCGGGTCCAACTCGGTAAAACGGCGGCCGGCGCGGATCGCATCGACATGGCGTTGCGCCAAGACAGCACGCAGCCAGGTCTTCAGCGAGCTTCGGCCGTGGAAATATCGGAACAGGGAGCGGTCGGTGCGCTTCCCTTCGGTCAAGCCATATAGCTCCGCGAAGAGCGAATCCGCGAACTCACAGGCGGCGGGCGAACCGGCGGAACATCGCAGGATGGCGCCTGCCGCAGTACGCAGGTAGCCGCGATACGAGGTGACGAAATGCTCCCAAGCTTCGGCGTGGCCCTCCGAGCAGGAGCACGCCAGCGCCAAGTCGTTCAGATGCAGCGCGCCGAGATACTCTTCCAGTTTCTGCGAGGCCGGCGCTGGTGCGCTAAAGTGTTTCCTGGCGCTGGTTTCCAGCGCAATCTCAAAACGATCGCGCGTCAAACCCCAAGAGCGCCCGTCCGATTCCGCAAACAGGCGATCGACCAGGGCTTGGCGATTTGCCAAGAGGCGAACCTTGCTTCCACCAGTCTTAGTACTGGCGGGGGCGTCCGTCTGGGCGCCAGCTTGGAAGGCGGGCCGCTCGCTCTTCCCATTTTCTGGGTCTTGGCTCATACTCGTCGGCACCCAATTGCCCGTACCTGGCATCCTAGAACATACTCCGGATGACCGGGATTCGCCCCCGGCGGGCGTTTGCGGTATTCTAGATCAATGTTGCGCCCCAACCCGCAACTAGAAATGAATCGCTGGGTTTGCAGACGTTGCGTAACCGTTCGCTCGCAGGCATTAGCGACTACGCGACGCTAGTACCTAAGTCCTATTAGGGGTCCCCCAGCCTCATCGGTACTCTGGCTTGGCCAAAGAGCAAGGTCTGCCCGGCCGAGCGAACTAAGGAAAGCTAGATCTTTCCTAGAAGCTTGCGTTTAACCGGACGGAAATCCTTTGAGGCGGACGCGGATGACTACCATGATTGCAGATCCACCAACCAGCGCGACGCGACTAGGCGTCGGCTTCGACGCGTACCGGGGTCAGTCACAAAACCGGGAGGCGTGGAAGCAGGCCATTGGAACCAAGAAGGTGCCGGCACGCCTGGAAATGCTGCCGGAGGGAGAATCACGCTGGGATCGCCTGGGCATCAGCGCCGCGGCACAGATCATTCTGCTGATTTTTTTCGTCGCGCTGCCTATTTTTTTCCCCGAACGCCTTAAGACGGCAGTGAACATGGCCTTCATTCCCCTGGCAATGCCCGTAACCGAGGTGCCTGTCGCACCGAAACCCCCGAAGATTATTAAGACTAAGGCACCTCCGAAATCCGAAGTCGTCGAGCCGGTAAAGCTCAACCCGAAGCAGCCGCACATCTTCGTGACACAGAAGGTGCTGCAGCCTAAGATCCACAAGATCGAAGCGAAGGCTCCCGAGCTGACTCCGAATCCGGTATTCGAAGCGAAGCTCGAGACGCAAACGAATCAACCAAAGCGACCTAAAGAAGAAGTCAAGGTCAACAACCTGAACACCGGCAGCGCAGCGCCGGCAACAGTGAATCTCCCGGTGAACAAGGTACAGACCGGGGGTTTTGGCGATCCCAACGGACTTCCGGGTAAGGGCGATCCGAACAAGACGACGAATATCAATCGTCTGGGATCACCGGCACTTCCCGGCGGACCCGGATACGGCAATGGCACGGGCGGAGACAAGGGCGTGCGCGGCACGGTTGCCAGCACCGGCTTTGGAAATGGAACAGCGAATCCGCCGCAGGGCGGCGGGAAGCGCGGCACGGTGCAGAGCACCGGATTTGTCGATCAGAGCGTGGTGACCGAGGCTCCAAAGAAAAAAGCGGCCTCCGCGGACTCTGGAACATCGACTGTTGATATCCTGGACAAACCGCGTCCGGAGTACACGGCAGAAGGGCGTACTCTGAAAATAGAGGGCGACGTCGTACTGGACGTAGTGTTTCTGGCGAACGGTTCGGTGCAGTTGAACCGCATCGTCAGCGGACTGGGTCATGGTCTTGACGAAGCGGCGGGTCGTGCGGCACAACAGATTAAGTTTAAACCGGCAAAGCAGGACGGCCAGCCGGTGGATTTTCCGGCCCGCGTGCGGATTGAGTTCCGCCTGGCCTACTGAGGAGGGGAGAGGAACAATGCGTAAGTTAGCCACAGCCATCCTCGTGCTCGCGTCGAGCGGGCTGGGAACCATGGCCGCCGCAGCGGCCCCCAGACCGGCCGACCAGCCGAAGACAATGGAAGAGGTTCTCGACCGGGTTATCACGAACGAGAATCAATTGAACCAGGACATCCGGAAGTATTCGCCGCTCGTGGAGACCTACATACAAAACCTGAAACCGGACAAGGACCTGGGTTTCGTGCCGGGAGGAGACAAGTATTTTCTTGGGAAAGCCGATCTCGCCAAGGGCGTGAACCTAGTTCCCCTATCGGACACGGATAACAAGGGCAAGAAGGTCTTCAACGGGATCGGCAACTTTTTTTCGTTCGCGATGCAGTATCTGCCGGACGGCTTCCTGCAGATGATCTTCATCGACACGAGCGGATTCGACAAGCAGCACTACAAGTTTGACTATGTGAAGCGCGAATTCCTGGGTGAAGTGCGGTGCCTGGTGTTCGATGTGACGCCGCTGCCGAAGTCCGGGAAAGGGCGTTTCCTTGGGCGCATCTGGGTGGAAGATCAGGACTTCCACGTGGTGCGCTTCAACGGCGGCTATGGCGGAGGCGGCCACTCGACGTGGTACTTCCACTTCGATAGCTGGCGCACGAACGTGCAGCCCGGGATGTGGCTGCCGTCGTTTGTATACAGCGAAGAGAAGGAATTGCACTACGCGCTGACCAAGAAACTGGACTTCCGGGCGCAGACGCGCTTGTGGGGCTACAACATCGGCCACGCTGCGCAGGAGCAAGAGTTGAGCAAGATCCTGGTGGAAACGCCGGTACAGGACGACTCGAAGACGGCCAACGACCTTTCGCCGGTACAGGCGCAGCGCTCGTGGGACCGCGAGGCCGAGGACAACGTCGCCGACCGTTTGCAGCGGATCGGGTTGATGTCGCCGAAGGGCGAGGTGGACAAGGTTCTGGAGACAGTGGTCAACAACCTCGAGGTCACGAACAATCTGGACATCGAGCCGGACGTGCGTTGCCGCGTCATGATGACCACCACGCTGGAGTCGTTCACACTGGGGCACACGATTGTGCTGAGCCGGGGACTCATCGATGTGCTTCCGGATGAGGCCAGCCTGGCGACCATCATCGCGCATGAGCTGAGTCACGTGGTGCTGGGCCACCGCATGGACTCGAACTTCGCGTTCTTCGATCAGCTGCTGATCGACGACAAAGACTCGTTCCGCCACTTTGGCTTCGCGCGCACACCCGACGAAGAAAAAGCGGCGAACGACAAAGCGATTCAATTGCTGAACAATTCTCCGTACAAAAACCAACTGGGCAACGCGGCCCTTTTCTTGACTGCGCTGGAAGCCCGGCAGAAGGAAATTCCGAACCTGATCAGCGCGCACTTGGGGAATCGCGTTCCTTCGGTCTCGGACCTGAAATCGAATACGCCGGTAGACCAGAAGCAGAATCCGCAGCTCATCGCGGCACTGCCGATCGGTGGCCGAGTGAAGCTGGATCCTTGGTACGACCGGCTTGACCTGTTGAAGAGCAAACCTGTCAACGCGGTGGCCGAACGGGAGAAGATGCCGTTCGAGGTGACGCCGTTCATGCCTTACCTGACGCGCTTTGGCAACGACGCGACGAAGCCTATCAATGCCAGTGCCACGGAATCCAAACCGGCGAACACAGCTGCCACCCCGGCGGATTCCAAGGCGCCGGACGCGGCTGCCAGTGCCATCGTCGATCCGAATGTGCCACCCAAGCCCTAGTCGGCGCGCCACAACCCTATGCTTTGAATGCCGGCCCGGTGAACCGAGTTCACCGGGCCGGTCGCTTTTGTGGCCTAGGGAAATTTTCGCTTGGCGGGATCGTCAGGTTCGGTTCGGATGCGCGTCAGTGGGTGGAAGCAAGTTCCTTGATGAGCTTGTAGTTGAATTCGACGCCTTCGTAGAAATCCTGGATGCCGATGCGTTCGTCTTTCCCGTGGGCGCGGTTGTCGTCCATCTCGTAAAACAGGCAAGCGATGCCGTAGGTTGGAATTCCGGCGATGCGCGTGATCTTGCCGTCGGTTGCGCCGGTCGACATCGTTGCAACGACAGGAAGCTTGCCCCACATCTGTTGAACGGTGACATCCATCGCGCGAGTTAGCTCGGGCAGTAAAGGAGAAGGCGGCACGGTCACAACGGGGACCAGGGAGCCATCGGCGGCGCGCTGCGGCACGAGGGTCACCGTCACCTTGGGATCGGCGATGATACGCTCGAGCGTCTTGCGGACGTATTCCGGATCTTCGCCGGGGAAAATCCGGCAGTTCACGTTCGCGCGGGCCGCTTGGGGCAGTGCGTTCGGCGCGTGGCCTCCAGACAGCAGAGTCGCCACGCAAGTGGTGCGCAAGAGCGCGTTGAAGTAAGGAACAGCGGAGAGGCGCGCGATTGCGGCGGCATCGGGCGGCTGTTTGGCCGCGGCTCGCAAGTCGGCTGCGACCGGCCCGGAGGTAAGTCCGGCAGTGCGCTCGAAATAGTCGCGGGTAATTTCGTTGATATCGAGGGGAAAGGAAAAGTTTTGGATGCGGGTCAGCGCGGCGGCGAGGTGATAGATCGCGTTGTCGTTCGAGGGCACGGAGCTGTGACCGCCGGGATTGAGGGATTCGAGCTGAAAGTCGGCATACACCTTTTCGCTGGCTTGAATGGCGGTGAGCAGCCGCTTGTCTCCTTGCTTCTCGAACTCACCGCCGTCCAGGTTGATGCAGTATTCGGCGTCGACCCAGTCGCGGTGCTCCTTCAGCAACCAGTCCACGCCGTTGTAGTTGCCGTTTTCTTCGTCGGCCGTGAGAGCGAGAATCAGGTCGCGGTCCGGCATGAATCCCTCTTTCTTGAGGCGGATAAAGTTCGTGATCAGCATCGCGTCGCCTTGTTTCATGTCCTGGGTGCCGCGGCCGTAGAAGAAGCCGTCTTTTTCGACGAACTGAAAGGGGTCGGTGGTCCAGTCTTCCCGGCGGGCCTCGACGACATCGAGGTGGCCGATGAAAAGAAGCGGCTTGCGTTTTCCGGTGCCGTGAAGGCGGGCAACGAGATTTTTCTTTCGGTCGGTGGGGCCGGCCACGATGACGTCTTTTTCGGCGAAGCCGCCATCGCGCAAACGCGCGGCCATGGCTTCGGCGGCGGTGGTCACATTGCCAACGGAGTCCGTGGTGTTGATCTCGATGAGCTGCTTGAAGATTTCGTGCGCGAGCGGATTTGCAGCGAGCTGTCCCTGCGCGTGCCCTCCCGGGGGAAGGAGGAGCATGATCCCCAACAAAGCAAACCAGAATTTTCCTCGATGCATTCTCGGCTCCTAGGTTCTCACGATGACGATGACGATGACGATGACGATGACGATGACGATGACGCCGGCGGCAAGCTGCCAGACTGAATCGTTGGCGCAGCGAAGGCGCGGCGCAGACATTCCGACACGTAGGACATCGGAAAAAACAACAGGATCAAGCCGAAGCCAGGATCCAGAATTCGCAGAATAAGCGCGACGAGAACGGCCACGCCGACCGCGACGGGCTTCATGATTGGTTGATGCAGCCGCACGTTCACAAAGTTTGCGATTTCGCGGGGCCATTTGAATATCCAATAGAATTGGTAAAACGGGATGAAGTGGAAACCCACCGCGCGCGCCGGCGAAATCGGGTGCGTCCATCCCGGCACATGGGCCAGCACGACGTGAACCTGGTAGATACAAACAAGCCAGTACACGCCGCCGACAAAGCTTGCCAGAAAAAGATACAACGGCGGGATGCCGCCCTCTTTCGCCAACTCCGGGTGAAGCGTCACCGCGACAAACTCCGCGGCGATGGTGGCTAACCCGAGGAGGTAGCCAATCCAGATCAGCGGCAGCCGGGGAGGCTGCGCGGCGTGGCTTCCGGGTTCGGGCGAATCTGCATCTGACACGTTCATTCCAGGCTCGGAAATCGGTCGAGCGAGGGTAACGTTCTCGACGTGGGCGCGTCAAACCGTTTGCCATATGCGGGACCGACCCGCGATGTTCTGCTTAGCGGAGGTAATTCATGCGCAGAATGCTTGTAGCGATCCTTCTACTAGGTAGCAGTACCGCCGTGCCCGCCCAGACAGACAGCCCGAAACCGGCTTATGACTTCTCCTTGCCGCGCGAGGAAAGAATCAAGTTAGCGGAGAGCGCAGCCCCACCTGAGATCTCGGGCAAAGCGACTGTGTACCTCCTGGAACGGACCGGTTACGTGAAGGTCCGGGAAGGTACAAATGGATTCGCTTGCCTCGTGGATCGCCAGACCCCGCTCAACTTGGAGCCCACGTGTTTCGACGCCGAGGGAAGTGCTTCGACGCTCATCACGAGGCTTTTTGCCGAAGAACAGCGAGCCGGTGGCAAAAGTGAGGAGGAAATCAACGCGGCGATCCAAAACGGTTACAAAACCGGAAGGTTCCGCGCGCCGCAAAAACCCGGGATTGTCTATATGATGTCCAACTCCGGTTACCTTTACATCGCTCAGAACAATCAAATGGTGCACATCCCTCCGCACCTGATGTTCTACGCCCCGTACGCGACCGATAAGGACATTGGCTCACCGCCGCCTTCTCGGGATATGCCGCGTGTACTCCGACCCGGTCAGCCGGACGCATATATTATTGTCATTCCGGGAGCACATGAAGTTCATTAGCGGGACGATTTCGCGCTTATGCTTCAGTTGCACGGCCATTTCCCGGCCGCTCATGCGGAGGACCTTCCCTGCGGGCTATGAAGTGCAGCTTCTTGCGCTGGCGGCGGAGCCGTTCCTGTCCGCTGATATTGGCCGCAGATAGAGCAAGGACGGGAAAAAAATCCTAGACTGTCACCGGGCGTTTCTGAGCGAGGGAGGAAGATCATGAGTTTCGTGAACCATCGAGTTTCCAAGGTTGCCGCCGCGGCGGCTTTGTTCTTGGCTGGAGTCGCCGCGGGCACCTGGCACGCCCGCAGCGTGGCCGCACAAAACAGGTTCGGGCAGCCGAAGACCGTGATTCACGTGGTGGTCTACAAGTGGAAAAACACGGCTTCCGAAGACGACAAGGAGCAGGCGCTCAAGGGGATCAAGTCCCTGGCCGCTACGATCCCCGGGGTCAAGAATATTTGGCTCAAAACGCAGCGCAATCAGATCCGGGATTTCGACGGTGTGTATGCCATCGAATTTGCCAGCCCGGAGGCTGCCGCAGACTATGCCGAAAACCCAAAGCACGAGACTTGGAGGAAGCGCTGGGAAGAGCTTCGGGAAAACAGCTTGTCGTTCCAGGTTTCCAATCCGTGAAGAGCCGCTTCCGGCGGACGCTTAGCCTTCGCGCGCGATTCCGAATCTGCGCCGGACTAGGCCGTCGATGGCGCGATCGGAGAGCAGCCGCTTGGCCCAAGTCACCAGCGGCGCGAGCGGCGTGACGCCGTAGCGCGCCTTCGGCCGCGGGGCTTCGATCGCTCGCAGGATCACACGAGCGCAATCCTCCGGAGTGGTCCTCGATTTGGCGCGGCTTCCCTTCGCACTGACCCAGAAGTATGCGTACAAGGGAGCGTAGGGGCTCGTTTTGAACTTGTCTGTGTAACCTTTCATGAGCTCGAGCGCTGCCTGCTGTATGCCCGTCACAATGTATCCCGGCTCGATCAGAACCACCTCGATGCCAAATGGGTACACCTCATATCGCAACGCGTTGCTCAATCCTTCCAGAGCATGTTTGCTGCTGCTGTACGCGCCCTGCACGGGCGCGGTGACCAAGCCGGCGACAGAACTCATCATCAGGATGCGCCCACGACGCCGTTCACGCATGTGCGGCAAGATGGCCTGCGTTACGCGCACGACGCCGAAGAAATTGGTTTCGAACTGACGCCGCCAGTCTTCGAGGTTTAGGTCTTCCACGGTGCCCATGTAGCCTACGCCGGCATTGTTGATCAGCACATCGATTGTGCTGGCCTGCGCCCGCACGTGACGCACCGCTTCCTGCACGGAAGAATCGTCGCAGACATCCAGCTGGATGGTTTCCAGAGGTAGCTTCTTTTCGCGCGCTAGCACATCGAGTTGTGCGCGCTTCTCGGGTGAGCGGCCGGCGGCAAAAACGCGGTAACCACGTTCAGCTAAAAGCAATGCAGCCGCTTTGCCCAGCCCGTCCGTCGCCCCTGTAATTAAGACCACTTGCGCAGCGGTTTCGGCGCCCATTCTGCCCCCTTACGCAATGGCCATCGTATCGCGGAACGCAAGATATTGTTGTCGCCGGAAACTCACGTCCCGCTTTCGGCACATGCTCTGTGGCGGAGACCTGCAGCGGACGGCGAGGTTGCTAGACTCAGCATATCTCGACCGATTTCTGCCAAGCTTGGGTGCGCCTGCATGTCCGCTGAAGACGATCTCCCCATGCCAGAGTCCGGCCAGAAATGGCAACGCGGCTTCTGGGCTTTGATTGCCACCCAGTTTCAGGGCGCGTTTAACGAAAACGGCCTGAAAAACCTCGTCGTCTTCCTGATCCTCGCGATGAATCTGGGCAAGGAGGATCGCGACCGCTTGGTCCTCATCGTAGGAGCGCTATTTTCGGCTCCCTTCATCCTTTTTTCGATGACCGGCGGCTATCTGGCCGATCGTTTCAGCAAGCGCGACGTCACCATCGGAACGAAGTTCCTCGAAATAGCGGTCATTCTGTTCGCCACATTTGCACTCGCGCGGCAGGACCTGCACCTCGCGATGGCGGCGGTGTTCCTGGCCAGCACGCAGGCCGCGCTCTTCGGACCGTCGAAATATGGCTTGTTGCCCGAGTTGCTGCCGCAAAAGCTGTTGTCCTGGGGAAATGGTGTTTTGGAACTCGGGACATTCCTCGCGCTGATCGCGGGAAGCGTTACCGGGGCTTTCCTGGCAGACCTATTCCCTGGCCGGCAGGGGTTTTCCGGCGTTGTCTTTCTGTCTCTTTCGTTGCTGGGCTTGCTGTTCAGTCTAGGGATAAACCGCGTGCCGGCTGCCGACCCAGCGAAGAAATTCCGGGCGAATTTTCTAGGAGACCTATGGTCTCAGGGAAAACTCATCCGAGGCGATCATGTTCTGCGGCTGGCGGTTGTAGGAAACACATACTTTTGGTTCCTCGGCGCGCTGCTGCAATTCAACATCATCATTTACGGTCAAGACGTCCTGAAAATCAGCTCCACACACAACGGAATTCTGCAGGCGTCCATAGCGATCGGGATAGGCATCGGAAGTCTCGCGGCAGGGTTTCTTTCCGCCGGAAAGATCGAGTATGGATTGATTCCCCTCGGCTCGCTGGGCATGACGCTGCTGGGAATCTTACTCTCGGTACATAGCTTGTCCTTCCAGCATGTGATGCTTCTTTTAGCGGGCCTGGGATTCGCAGGCGGCTTCTTCATCGTGCCCGTCAATGCGCTGATCCAGCACCGTCCGGAAGAAAGCAAGAAGGGCGGAGTGATCGCCGCGGCGAATTTGCTTTCGTTCGTGGGAGTAGGCGCCGCGTCCGGCGTGTACTACGTCTTGACGCATTTCCTTCGGCTCGGACCATCCGTGATTTTTCTGTGGACGTCGCTGGCCACACTCGCGGCGACGGCGTATGTGTTGTATCTGCTGCCGGATGCGATGCTGCGTCTGCTCCTTTGGCTCGCCACGCATACGCTGTACCGGCTGGACATCGCCGGGCGTGAACGAGTTCCCGCAAAGGGCGGGGCGTTGCTGGTTCCCAATCATGTTTCCATGGCGGACGCTGCTTTCCTGATCGCGTCGCTCGACCGGCCGGTTCGTTTTCTGATGTTCAAGGGCTCGTACGAGCATCTTTTAGTCAAGCTCTTCGCAAAGATCTTGGGTGTGATCCCCATCGCGTCGGATCAGGGACCTCGCGAGATGATCCATTCCCTGCGGGAAGCTACCGAAGCGCTGCGCAACGGCGAATTGGTGTGCATCTTCCCGGAAGGGCAGATGACGCGCATCGGGCAGATGCTGCCGTTCCGCCGCGGAATGGAACGCATCATGAAAGGCGTCGATGTTCCGATCATTCCGGTGAATCTGGACGGTGTGTGGGGTTCGATCTTCAGCTTTGCGGGTGGGCGTTTTCTGTGGAAGTTTCCGCAGCATCTACCGTATCCGGTGCGTGTCACGTTCGGCGAGCCGCTGCCACCGACGGCGACCTCGACGGAAGCGCGCCGAGCGGTGCAAGACCTTAGCGCGGAGGCATTCGCACGCCGCAAGCGGCGAATGCAGACGCTGCCGCGATCGTTCCTGCACTCGGTCCGCCGGCATCCGTTTCGCTTTGCCATGGCCGACGGGCAGACTCCAGGGCTTAATTTCTTCGCTGCGCTGGCGCGGACGCTGTTTCTTGCGCGCCGCTTGCGCGCGCATTGGCGCGGCCAGCAGATGGTCGGCATTCTGCTGCCGCCATCGATTCCCGGAGCGCTGGTGAATCTGGCGGCGATGCTGATGGGAAAAGTGCCGGTCAATTTGAACTATACGGCATCGAACGAGACCTTGGCGTCCTGCGCACAGCAATGCAACCTCAAGACGATCGTCTCGGCGCGCGCCTTTCTCGAACGGGTGCATGTGCAGCCGCCGGTAGAGACGATTCTTCTGGAAGATTTGGCGAAAAATCCCACGATCGGCGAGCGGTTGGCCGCGGCGCTGGCTGCCGCTTGTTTGCCCGCACGGGCGGTCGAGAAGTTTGCCGGCAGCGAGCGCAGAGCGAATCTCGACGATCTCGTGACCATCATTTTCTCGAGCGGATCAACCGGTGAGCCAAAAGGCGTGATGCTGACGCACTACAACGTGGCGTCGAACGTCGAACAACTCAGCCAAGTTTTCTTTCTGCGTTCGGACGACCGCATCATGGGGATACTCCCCTTCTTCCATTCCTTCGGCTTCACGGGAACGCTGTGCCTGCCCGCGGCGACTGGCATCGGCGTGGTGTTCCACCCGAATCCGCTGGATTCCCGGGTGATCGGTGCGCTCGTCAACAAGTACGCCGTTACGCTGCTGCTCGCGACGCCGACATTTTTGAACGCTTACGCTCGGCGCTGCACGCCGGAAGAATTCGGCAGCTTGCGGTTTGTGCTGGCCGGCGCGGAAAAGCTGCCGGATCGCATCTCGATTGCGTTTGAGGATCACTTCGGCATCCGGCCGCTGGAGGGCTACGGCTGCACTGAATGTTCGCCGGTCGTTGCGGTGAATACCATCGATTTCCGCGCGGCTTCGTTCCGGCAAGTGGGAGCGAAGAGAGGCAGCATCGGTCATCCGCTGCCGGGAATCACCGTGAAAATCGTCCATCCAGAGACACATCAGCCGCTGGGGATCGATGAACCGGGTTTGCTGCTGGTGCAGGGCCCGAACGTCATGCGGGGCTATCTGAATCGTCCAGAGAAGACGGCCGACGTGCTGCGCGACGGCTGGTACAACACCGGTGACATCGCGATGGTGGACGAAGACGGCTTCCTGCGCATCACCGACCGGTTGAGCCGCTTCAGCAAAATCGGAGGCGAAATGGTGCCGCACATCAAGGTGGAAGAAAAACTCCAGGAGCTGGCCGGCGCGGCGGAGCAGGCGTTCGTGGTCACCGCAGTGCCAGACGAGAAAAAAGGCGAGCGCCTGATGGTTCTACACACGCTTGCCGAAGCGCAATTGGAAGAATGCCTGGAACAGTTCGCGAAATGCGATCTTCCGGCGCTGTGGCGACCGCGGGCCGATCAGTTTCTGCGCGTCGAGGCGCTGCCGTACCTAGGCACGGGCAAGCTAGACCTGCGGAAAGCCCGCGAGGTGGCGCTGGAGACGGCCAAACGTGCTTGAAACTCTGGAGAACGGAATTTTCCGCCAATGACGAACCGGAGGGAATTCGGGGGCGGGTGGAGTCTTCTGCTGCGGGTAGTCGTCACCGTGTTGGCGATAGGAGTGTGGTTCTGGACGCAGTCGCTGATCGGCGCACGTGCGCTGCCTTCCTCCGGTATTGGCGATGGTCTTCACAATTTGACCGCCGGGCTGAATTCCTATTTGCGCCAAGCGCCGGCAGCCGGAAACGCGCTATTAATCGTCAGCTCGGCGCTGATCGACGCGCTGGGTCTCTTCTTGCTTATGAGTTGGACCCTCGCGGGTCGCGTCCGGCCTTTTCTCGGATTGCTTCTTCTTCTGGCCTTGCGGCAAGTCATGCAAGCTCTTTGCGCGCTGCCGGCGCCGCCGAACATGATCTGGCACTATCCGGGTTTTCCATCCCTGTTCGTCACCTACAACGTCGCCAACGATTATTTTTCCTCAGGGCACACGGGGATTGCTGTGCTTGGCGCAATCGAGCTGGCCCGCTTTCGGCGCACGTGGCTGACGGCTCTCGCCGCCACCGTGGTTGTTTTCGAGATCGCGACCGTGCTGGTCCTGCGCGCTCACTACGGAATGGACGTGTTTACCGGAATTGTGGCGGCCCTGTGGGTGGTTCAAGCCAGTGAATGGCTCTCGCGACGCCTCAACCGGCCTGCCGCACGCCGCGAACCCGAACCTTAAATCGCCGAAACTCACTGTTGCACTGTTTGAAGCTGCCGATCAGCTGTGTGATTGCGGCAACAATCCGGCGAGTGCTAACGTCAACAGGCTCGGAGGTCGGTACATGGGTGGTCTCTTCCGGAGACTTTCTTTCACGCTATTCGTACTGGTGGTCCTCGCTTCTGGCATGCACGGTCCGCAAGCAAAGCAGAAAAGCGGCGAAGACCCACCATTGAAAATTGGCTTCTTGATGGATTCGCTGAAAGTCGAACGGTGGCAGACCGACCTGGATGCGTTCCAGAAACGCGCGAAGGAGCTGGGCGCCGAGGTGCTCGTCGAAACCGCCGAAGGAGACGACGCCCTGCAGTTCGAACAGGCGTACAAGCTGCTCAACTCGGGCATCAAGGCTCTCGTGATCGTGGCGCACGACACGAACGAAGCGGTGCGAATCGTAGCTTCAGCGAGGGCGAAGAACGTTCCGGTACTGAGCTATGACCGGCTGATCCGCAACAGCAATATCGATTTCTTCGTCGGGGCCGACGGCCAGGCCATCGGCGAGCTGCAAGCGTCCGCTCTGGTCAAACTGGCGCCGGGAGGCAACTACATGTTGATCGGCGGGTCGCCGACCGACCTGACCGCGAAGCTGCTGCGAGCCGGGCAGATGAAAATCCTGAAGCCGCTGATCGATCGCGGAGACATCAAGATTCTAGCCGACGTATGGGCCCGCGACTGGAAGCCGGTGGAAGCCTACACGCACACGATCGAGATGATCGAAGCCAGCGGCGGAAATATCACGGCAATCGTGGCGTCCGACGACGGCACCGCGGGAGGGGCGATTCAGGCGCTGCAGGACCACAACCTTGCGGGCAAGGTTTTGGTATCAGGTCAGGATGCGGACCTGGCGGCGATCATCCGCATTTTGGATGGTACCCAGACGATGACGGTCTACAAGCCGGTGGGCTCCGAAGCCAGGCAAGCCGCCGAAACAGCGGTGAGCCTCGCGAAAGGCGAAAGCATCCGCAGCTCGACTTTCATTCCGAACGGAAACCGCAACGTGCCGGCGTTTTTCGTCACACCAGTGGTGGTCACGAAAGACAACGTCATGCAGACAGTCATCAAGGACGGCTTCCAGAATTTGGACACGATTCAGAAGAGTTTGCCACCGGAGAAGTGGCCCAAGTAGGTGTAGAAGGCCACCGGCCCCTGCTATCGCCTCTTGGGAAGCCCGGAAGCGGCGCTGCTGCCGTCTAGAACTTAAGGCCCCAGAAGGAAGCATCGGGCTTGACCAGCTCGAGGCCGACGTCCCAGGCCTCGTGATCGCGCCAGACCACCTCGGCTTCCGCCTTGCGGCCCGTCTCTGGGTGTACCAGGCGCACCCGCCGATGCAACGGCAGGGCAGCGCCGACGACCGCCATGCACCCCGAATGGCTGACGTCCACGGTCACCGCGTGTGCGCACTGGGACGCGGAACCTTCATCCCACTCGACGAGCAGTTTGACCTTTGAAATGATGCGCTTGTGGCTGCGGAGTTTGGCCCAACGTTCTTGCAAAGCCGGAGCAACTGGATTGGCTAAGGGACTTATCGCCATGTATGACCTCGCGCTCGTAGGGTTACCGGGGCCGGGGAGAGGAGTTCTAAACTTACTGCGGCGAATTCACCGGGGTCAATAGTACTTTTTCCAAAGTTCCGGCCCGGACCTCGGGGTTAGCCCTGGGGTTACTACCTTTCACTTTCCGGCGATGACGAACAAAAGGTATGCCCGCCCTCCAATAAGGTAAGGCTGAATCGACTCCCGCCATTTTCTCGCAATCAGGCCGAACCGTCAGCCAACTTGCATGCTTGACAAAATTGAGAGCCACTCGTCGCGGAGATTCCCCAACGCATAGAATTTCTCAATGCTTGAGATCGGTATATTGCCTTTGACTTGCCAATTTGACACAGGCAGCATATCGCTCACTTGGGGCGACTGTCCGCTGCCAAACGTACTTCACTCCTCCCCGACGAGGGCGTGGGATAAGCGGGTTTATGAAAATGGCTGCTTGTTGTTCCTAGTCCCGCTTCATTGCACGGTCGACAGAGAGCTGCCCTAGCGGCAGCGTTCTAGCGTCAATTCAATTTCTGTAAATGTGCTGCCCCGAAGCAGCTTCGGGCTAAGTATTCCCAAAAATTAGAATGTGAGGCAAATGATGAGACGAATCATTTTAGCAATGCTATTTGTTGTATCTCTTGGGTTGCCTGCCCTGGCGCAGACGTTTCGCGGCGCAATCAATGGCTCGGTGAGCGACCCCTCGGGAGCGGTTGTGCCCAACGCGCAGGTCCGGGCAGCCAACAAAGCAACCGCCATTGAGTATTCCACGATTTCCACCAGCGATGGACAGTTTGCCTTCCAGGATCTTCCGGTTGGCACTTACACGGTGGTCGTGACGGCGCAGGGCTTCCCCGTCCTCACCGTAGACAATGTACTGGTAACGCAGGGCGCCATCTACACGCTTCAAGCGAGGTTAAAGATATCGCAGCAGGCGACGACGGTGGAGGTATCTGCCGCCGCGCTCACCCTGGACACCACCTCGGAGACGCAAACAACTCTGGTGACGGGCAGCGATTTGCAAACGCTACCCCTGAACGGCCGGGATTTCACGCAATTGATTGCAGTCACGCCGGGCTTCGGCGGCTATTCGGCGGGAGGCTTCGGCTCGCTAAACGGCACACGCGCCAACCAGGTCAATTGGCAGATCGACGGCGTGGACAACAATGATTTGTGGCACAACGTGCCCGCCGTGAATCAAGGCGGCGTTTCAGGAATCGCGGGAATCGTGCTTCCGATCGATTCGGTCGATCAATTCTCCGTGCAGACGCAAGCCGCACCGGAATCGGGCCGCAATCCAGGGGGCACGGTGGATTTGGCGCTGAAGTCGGGCGGCAATGACTTTCATGGCACAGCTTATTATTACGTCCGCAATGAAGCCTTCGCTGCGGCGAGCCCCTTCGTCACCAACAAGGGAGAAAATCGAAATTACAACTATGGATTTTCGGTGGGCGGGCCCTTCATAAAAGACCGATTGTTTTTCTTCACAACCTTCGAGAAGCAGCGGTTCACGATCGCTTTGCCTGGTCTAGGGACCGAGCCTTCGGCGGCATACCAGGCGGAAGCGCTCGCGGAGCTGTCCAAATTCGGTGTGGCGGAAAACCCCGTTAGCGCCAACCTGCTTGCCAATCTCTGGCCCGGTTATGCATTGAATGGGCCTGCAACGCCAAACAACTACTCCAGCCCGGATCCGGAATATGGTTACAGCTACAACGGGCTCGCCAAATTGGATTTCAAGATCAACGACAAGAACACCATCTCCTTTCACTATTTCCTCGGTCAGGGAAACCAGGTCGCTCCGGTCGGAGGGTCCGCGCTGGCCGAGGCCGCCTCGGAGATCAAGTATTACTATGAGGTTGCTCCGATCCACGTGTCGAACTACGCGGCTTCCTGGAACTCCACTTGGTCCCCTAAGCTCTCGAACCAGTTGCTGGCCGGCGTGAACTATTTCCGTCAAATCTTCAGCGACTTCAACACCAACTTCAATCTGGCCAGCTATGGGCTCAACCTCTACAACGGTTTCAACTTGCCGGGTTCACCGAACATTCAGATTACAGGGTTTGATGAGATCGGCCTGACCCCGCCGGAAGGCCGTGAGGATATCACCGGACATCTCACCGACGTCGCCTCCTATACGGTGGGTAAACATCAGTTTCGTTTCGGCGGAGAGTTCCGTAGAGCTCAGTTGCAAGAGTTCTACCATCGGCATGCCCTGGGGAATTTTGTTTTTGATGGTTCGCAGGGCCCCTGGGCGAACGACACTACCGTCTCAAGCAACGTCCTGGCTCTCGCCGATTTCCTCGCTGGCGATGTGAGCCGTTCCAGCATCGCGGTGGGAGACCCAACTCGCCTGGTCTTCGTCAAGACCTTTGCCCTATTCGCGCAAGACGCTTGGCAGGTTAGCCGCAAATTGACCTTCAATTACGGCTTGCGCTGGGACTATGAAGGCCCGCTAGGGAATGACCAGAAAGATTTGTCCGTGTTTGACCCCAGCAAGGGCGGCCTGGTATTCCAGGGAGCCGGCATCGGCAGCGTCTATCCCAAGGACTTTCGCAACTTCTCACCTCGCATCGGATTTGCGTACAAGGTTGGCGAGAGGGGTGATCTCGTCGTTCGCGGCAGCTTCGGTGTGTACTTCGATACGCCGAACTTGAATCCGTTCCTGGATAATCGCCCATCAAACGGCGCTCCCAACGGTCTCGAAGGAAATCCCGCGGGTCCTTCTCCGGTCCAAACCATTCCCGCCAACGGCTTCACCCTCGCGTCTGGGGTGCCGGTCTTCAATCCCACGACCACAGCCTGCGTCACGGGCAACGGTTGTGGGCAGGTGTTCAACATCTTCTCTGTCAGCCAGGACTTCCGCACGCCCTACAACTACAACTATAACCTCAACATTGAGAAGACCTTGGGCAGAGCGCTTCTCTTACAGGTCGGTTATGTGGGTAGCGCAGCGCATCGCTTGCTAACCACGCAGGACATCAACCAGCCGCCTCCGGGTATATATGCGACCGCCGCGGCGCAGCAAGCCGCTCGACCCTATTTCGCGCAATTCCCGGACTTCGGCGTTATCAACCAGATCGAAACCAACGGCAACTCCAACTACAACTCTCTTCAAGCCGTCCTGAAAATCCGTGAATGGCATCGCTTCACCAGCCAATTCACTTACACCTGGGCTCATGGCCTCGATGATATGACCCAGTATCGCGGCACCCTTCCCCAGGACAACTTCAACCTCAAGGCCGATTATGGAAACATGGACTACGATACCCGGCACAACTTCACCGGGGTGCTGAACTACGGCCTCCCGAACGCTCCCCTGCTGAAACCTTTGCTGAATGGATGGGAACTCAGCAGTTTGGTGTCGCTCCATACCGGGCAGCCCTTCACGGTGTTTTCATCGGCCGACACAACCGGCACCGACGAAGGCGAACAGCGTGCCATCCAGGTTGGCGATCCCTTTGCCGGCGTGTCGCACGCCTTCAAAAAGAGCGGTGTAACGTGGATCAATCCCACGGCTTTTGTGAATCCTGCCCCCGGAACATTTGGAACCAGCCCGCGCAACGGTTACTACGGGCCAGGCTATGCTTCCGTTGATTTCTCTGTCGTGAACAACACGAAAATCACCGAACGCATCGGCACTCAGTTCCGCATCGAAATGTTTAACCTCTTTAACCGCATCAACCTGGCACCTCCAAGCAACACCGTTGGCAGCGGACTCGGCATCAGTGCCGATACCATCGGCGACGCCAACGGCGCTCCCGGCATAGGTCCCGGCGAAGCCTTCAACATGCAGCTCGCGCTCAAAATTATTTTCTAACCCCCAACCTTCCTCGGATGCGCGCTGCGGACTTTCCGCATCGCGCATCCGGCGGAAGCAATCTACAATTGCCCGCCTCTCTGACGAGTCTCAGCAATCTTGGGAGTTCCCGTATGACCACCCGACGAAGATTTCTCACGCAAGTGGGCCAGGCCGGCGGGTTCGGCGCTGCTTACGTCATGATGCAGTCGCTTGGGTTGCTCGCCACTCCCGCAACCAAGGCAAGCACGGTTGCGCTGCCAAAAAACTCCGGCAAAGGCAAAAGCGTCGTGATTCTTGGTGCCGGAATCGCCGGAATGGTGGCGGCCTGGGAGCTCAAGAAAGCCGGCTACAACTGCACGGTTTTGGAAGCTCGCAATCGCGCGGGTGGCCGCAACTGGACCATCCGCAATAGCACGCGCGTAGAAATGACCGACGGCACGACGGAAACGTGCCAGTTCGCCGAGGGTCACTACTTCAATGCAGGCCCGGCACGCTTGCCCTCGCAGCATCAAACCATCCTCGGTTACTGCCGCGAATTTGGCGTTCCGCTCGAAGTCGAAGTCAATAGCTCGCGCAGCTCGCTCTTGCAAAGCGACACCCTCAACGGCGGAAAAGCGGTGGAGCAGCGCCAAGTGATGAACGATACACGCGGGCACGTCGCCGAACTCCTCGCCAAGTGCATAAACAAACAGGCGCTCGACGAAGAACTGACGAAAGAAGACAAAGAGCGGATGCTCGAGTTTCTGCGCAAGTACGGCGATCTTTCTCCCGACAATCTTTACAAGGGGTCTCAGCGGTCGGGCTACAAAACGTACCCAGGCGCGGCAGACCAGGTGGGAGTGGTCCGCGACCCGCTGGACATGCACGTGCTTTTGAACGCCAATCTTTGGGAAGGCATGCTCTTTGAAGAGATGCACGACATGCAGGCCACCATGTTCCAGCCGGTTGGCGGAATGGATCGGATTGCCGCTGCGTTCGAAACTCGTCTCAACGACGCGATCCGGTTCGAAACCGCCGTCGAGCAGATTCGCAAGACGCCCAAGGGAGTCCGCATCGGCTTCCGCGACCGCAAGACCGGCGCCGCAGGCGCCATCGATGCCGACTGTTGTATCTGCGCCTTGCCTCTCTCCATCCTCAAAACCATCGATGCCGACTTCTCTCCCGACTTCAAGAATGCCATCGACGGCGCCAAATACGATTCCGCTTACAAAATTGCCTGGGAGTCGCGCCGCTTCTGGGAGCAAGACTACTCGATCTACGGTGGCATCTCCTTCCCGAAGCAAACCGTCAACGTGATCTGGTACCCGAGCGCCAACCTTTTTTCCGAGAAGGGCGTGCTCATCGCCGGATACGGCGTGGAAAACGAAACGGGGTTCGGGAAATTGGATTTTGCGGAAAAACTCGCTGCCTCACGCCAGGCCATCGAGCATCTTCACCCTGGCTGCTCGAACGAACTGACCAACCCCGTTTACGTTTCCTGGGGCCATATCCCGTACAATCTGGGCTCCTGGATCACTCATTTCGGCCAGAAGCAGGGCCTTCCCGGTTACGCACGCCTGCTCGAGCCGGATGGTTCTATCTACATGGCGGGCGATCATGTCACTCACTTGGTGGGATGGCAGGAGGGCGCGGCGCTCTCCGCGCATCGCGCGATTTCAAAGATCGACCAAGCCTTCGGCGGAAAGCCAACGCAAGCAGCCTGAGCCAGGCTCCACGACAAACATGCGGTAGACTTTTGCGGCACAAAATCCGAAGACTCGAAGTTTGTAGAGAGGACTGCGATGACAACTAAACATTGGCTGCGCGCCGCGCTGGCGGGCGCTTGCTTGATTTTCGTTTTGTGCGTAGTGAAAGCCCAAACTCCTTCCGCAAACAAGATCCAGCGCATTGCTATCCCCAATTCCGATTTTCCGATTTCTCAGGGAGTGTGGGTGCCCGCCGGTTCCGACACCCTCTATTTGAGCGGCAGCATTCCACCCGTGGCCAACCCTGCGGCGCCAAAAGGCAGCATCGAGTCTTACGGCAACACGGAAACGCAGACCGTCGCCGTGCTGCAACGCATTGAGCAATCGCTGGAAGCGTAAAAGCTTACTCTCGCCGACGTCGTGATGATGCACGCCTACCTGGTGGGCGACCCCGCGAAAGAAAACAAGATGGACTTCACCGGCTTCATGGCAGGCTACACGAAATTCTTCGGCACGAAAGAGCAGCCCAACAAACCTGCCCGCAGCGCCATGCAGGTTGCAGCCCTCGCCGCTCCCGGCGCCCTGGTCGAAATCGAAGTCATCGCCGTCCGCGCACACACTAGCACTTTCCGGCTCTGTGCTCTCCATATCCTCACGGCACAGTTCGATTGCCTCCCGAATATTCGAGAGAGCTGCCCAAACCGTCTTGCCTTGCGAATAGCATCCCGGAAGGGAAGGACACACAACCACATAACCCCTCTACGTCGGGCTCAAGAAACACGTCACGCGTTGTCATGGATTGATGCTGCCTCGGGCAGACGGGCGCCGCAATGAACGGCGGTCCGAAACACAAAAGACCCGCCTGATTGCATCCATCGCTTCGCGATCGCATGACAACTGAAGCCCGCGACTGGAGTACAATTCGCGGAATCGGAGCGGCTAGGGGCGGTCGTGTCCTGCAATCCTGTCCCCGCAAGGAGCCCGATGGTGTGGTTTCGTCCAACGCGGCGCCATGCGGGTTCTCGCACAGCCTTCATCGCATTGTGCACGCTTTGCGTTCTTTTCCCTTCCGCGGCGAACGCGCAACTGGTCCAGCGCCTGTGCACCGTCACCGTCAGCGTCCGGGCTGCGGATGGATCACCATTCGACAGCCAAGCGACCGTCAATCTGTACTACTTCGCGAGCGGTTCCGCGCTCTATACCGCGGCGGCCAGGTCCGGACAAGCCACTTTTATAAACCTTGCGCCCGCACGATACTCGATTGAGGTCATTGCTCCCGGCTATCAAACGGTAACGCAACCCATTGATCTTCAGGTGGGTGGAGAGAGCGCCCAAGTCTCCATCGACCTAACGCCCCAATCCGCCGCTCACGCTTCGTCCTCTTCCGCCGTACCGGCTCTCGCACCCAAGGCACAAAAAGAACTGACGAAAGTTCTGGAGGACCTCCGCACCAACCACAACGAGGACGCCCTAAGACGCCTGGAGAAAGTTTCCCGGATCGCGCCGTCCTATCCGGATGTCAACTATCTCTGGGGCGCGTACTACGCGCAAATCCAGGATCGGTCGCACGCCAAGGAATATTGGCAGAAAACTTTGCAAGAGGATCCGCGGCATGTTTTCGCGCTCGCCGCTCTCTCTCAAGTCGCCACCGACGCCGGAGATCTCCCAACGGCCATCGCTTACCTGGAGCGCGCCGTTGACGCTCAGCCGTCGTCCTGGTCTTACCGGCAGCGGCTTGCGGTGGTCTACATGCAGCATCAGGAACCGGACAAGGCCGAGAAATGCGCGATCCGTGCGACCGAGCTTGGCAAAGAACACGCCGCCGATTCGCAATTAATTCTCGCCCAGATCTCCGCCAAGCGGAACGATCGCCAGCAGGCCATCAAATATCTCGAAGCTTTTCTCGCCGCTGCTCCGGCGTCGCCCAGGGCTCCGCAAGTTCGTCAATGGATCGCCGGCTTGCAGAAGTCGGCCGCAGCTGCAGCTACAGCGTCCGCCTCGCCGGTTGATGTGCCCGCCATATCCTCTCGCCCGGCCGCCGGAGACGCTCCCTTGCGCACTGCCGATCTCATGCCGCCGCCCAAATGGCTCCCTGCCGACGTGGATGACAGCATGCCTCCGGTGGAACCTGGCGTGGCGTGTCCCTTGGACAAGATTCAGCAGGAAGTCGGGAAGCGCGTCCGTGAATTTATCAGCGCCGTCAATCGCATCAGTGCAACGGAATACCTCGACAACGAAGTGATCGACGACTCCGGACTTCCCAAGCGACGCGAATCACGCCGCTACAACTACGTCGTTGCCGTCTCGCGAACCGCCCATCAATCGTTCAACGTCGAGGAGTATAGAAACGGGTCCGTCGGGGTCGATGATTTTCCCGAGCATGTCGCTTCCCTGGGGCTGCCCGCCATGGTTCTGGTCTTTGATCCCGCTTTCCGCGATGACTACGAAATGTCTTGCGAGGGTCTCAGCAGGAGCCACGCCGGATCGAGTGGATTTACGTGGCAGGTCCATTTTCGGCAAAAGGCAGACAAGCCCGCGCGCATTCGCGGTTACCAGATTGGAGGCGCTGCTTATCCGCTTTCTCTTCGCGGGCGCGCATGGATCGCCACCGACTCGTTTCAGGTCGCGAGCCTAGAGACCGACATCGTTGCTCCAATACCCGCGATACGACTCAAAGTCGAGCACGACCTCATCGAATACGCGCCGGTGAAGTTCAGCAAGAACAGCCAAGAGCTATGGCTGCCCGCCAGTGCCGAGTTGTTCCTTGATTTTCACGGCCACCGTTTGCATCGCCGCCATTACTTCCGCAACTACATGCTGTTCTCGGTGGACGAGACACAGAAAATTTCGGATCCGAAGGCCGCGCTCGAATCGAATACCCCCGGCTCTCCGCAGTAAGCGCGGCTATGGAGTGCGGCGACTCGGCGCCGCCTTTGCGGTGCCAACCACACCGACAACGTGCCCTTTGGAGCGAGGCCCCGACCTAAGAGCGCAAAGCACCCAGAAAGCAAAAAAGGCCGGCCTGATTAAATCAGACCGGCCTTTCGCAATTTAATCCCGGCGACGACCTACGTTCCCACACAGTTACCCGTGCAGTATCATCGGCCCTGCGAGGCTTAACTTCCGTGTTCGGGATGGGAACGGGTGTGACCCTCGCGGTTTGATCACCGGAAACTCTTAGCCCGCGCGCTTTCGGGGGGCCCTTCAACCTGCAAAGGGTTCACTCGTCACGCGCGAGCGCGACAACAGAAATTGGGCTGGCATTACAAGTTCGATTCGAAATCGAACGGACTGTGCAAACAAATGGCATGTTGCTTTGCTCTTCCCCAAAGACGGTTTGGGAAAGTTTTATGATTAAGCCGAACGGGCGATTAGTACTGGTCAGCTTCACGCATTACTGCGCTTCTACCTCCAGCCTATCAAAGTCGTAGTCTTCGACTGCCCTTCTTAGGTCTTAAACCTTGGGAGAACTTATCTTAGGGCGAGCTTCATGCTTAGATGCATTCAGCATTTATCTCTTCCAGACTTCGCTACCGAGCGGTGCCGCTGGCGCGACAGCTCGTACACAAGAGGTCTGTTCATCCCGGTCCTCTCGTACTAGGGACAACTCCCTTCAATTCTCCTGCGCCCACACCAGATAGGGACCGAACTGTCTCGCGACGTTCTGAACCCAGCT
>Ga0187819_10000140_pt1 | contig 33290 bp, 29 predicted proteins | sample NC_wetland_sal_i_15_FD_132411 | JGI IMG/M metagenome (GOLD analysis project Ga0187819, IMG submission 132411) | Wetland sediment microbial communities from Neuse River Estuary, North Carolina, USA - SO4_4 | ecosystem: Environmental > Aquatic > Freshwater > Wetlands > Sediment | place: USA... | reverse complement strand
GCGATTACCCGCAAGAAGGGCGGCACTGGCTTGGGGCTCGCCATATCCAAACGCATCATCGAGATGCATGGGGGCAAGATCTGGGTCGAGTCACAGCTCGGCCAGGGCTCGACGTTTGCGTTCACGCTCCCAGTGATCGTCGAGCGGCAGGTGGAGGCCGCATGACGAAGCGCATTCTGGTGGTCGAGGACCAGCCGGACAATCGCCAGATCATCCGCGATATGCTGGCCCCCACCGATTACGAGATCACGGAAGCTGAAAACGGCGAGGAGGCGCTCGCCGCCATAGCGAAGCAGCGGCCCGATCTTATCCTGATGGATATTCAACTGCCGATCATGGACGGTTATACGGCCACAAGCCGGATTAAAGCCGATCCGACGCTGCGATCGATCCCGATCATCGCGGTTACCTCCTATGCGCTCAGTGGTGAAGAAAAGAAGGCGCGGGCGGCAGGCTGCGATGACTATGTGCCGAAACCTTTCAGTCCGCGCCAACTGCTGGCGAAAATTAGGCAATACCTGTCCTAGACCCGGCATTGATAGCGGACACTGAGCACCTGTTGCTCATCGCGATCTGGATTTTATGAGTACACGCCCAAATTCTGCGGGGAAATTTCCTATTACCCAATTTGTGTCGAAGGACAAAAGAAAACGGCCCCCATGAACTATCAATTCCACTGAACTGTTGATCCATTTGGCTCCCGCCGCCAGCTTTTCAGAACGGTGGCGAGTGCGTCACGCCTGCGCAAGCCGACGAAGGCCACGCTGCCTGCGGGCAGCCTGGCCGCTGTCTTAGGGTGGAGCTTGGATACATCGGGACGTAGCTCGCACACGATGCTCATCCTCAAAGTTATCCGTGAAGATGACGTCCACCACGAGCGGCTCGGTGCCTGATCTGATCGGCGGGAAGAACGTGAAATTGGCTACAACGCCACGCATGTGTTCTGCGAGCGCGGGATGCATTGAACTGTAGAGTCCATCTTCTCCTTGGGTTGCCACATGGCTGTACCCTGACGGATGGCCATGCAGCCGCGCTCGTAGGAGCCAAATGTGTCGATCGGACGTATTTGTAACTTGCCAATGCCCGACGACCTGAGTTCCCGGTTGATCGCCTCTCTTAGCTAGTCCCCAAAACGACTGTTGTTCGTTTTGAACAAAGCGGAGAGGTCGGCTGATCTGTGACGGCTTGACGGTTCGCGCGATCCCAGACCACACCCAGCCAAAGGGTTTAAGTCCCCAGCCAATGATCGTGACAACAGCGCCCACAATGGCAACGCCGCCGACCAGTATGGTTTTCCAATAGTCGATCAGGTTCGCTGGCAGTTTCCACGTATCAGGGTCGCGCCAATCCACGAAAATCTAGCCCCCCGCTTTGCCCCTGCGGGCCTCGCCTGTGCGTTCGTCGCGTCGGCGCTATACGGGAAGCGGCCCGGAGCCCAAACCGCACCCACGGGCTTCCTGTTGACTTTACGTTGACGTGGGCGTTTCCGACCTTAGCCAAAGATGGTAGCGGAGGACGGATTCGAACCGCCGACACACGGATTATGATTCCGCTGCTCTAACCAACTGAGCTACTCCGCCAACTCGCACGCCTCCCGGCGCGGCACATTGCCGGTCGAGCCGCGATCAACCTTTGCCGGCCGGCAAGGCCGCGTCGCCTGTGCGCAGCACGCACATTTATGCCAGCGAGGCCGGCTTTCCAAGCGGGATTCCGGGGTCTTGCGAACGGCTTGCCTGCGGGCGCGGCCCGGGGTTTATGCTACTGACTTTAAAGGGGTCTTGCTGCAATGGGCGGGTTTGGGCGCGGGGCAGCGCGATGTACATAACGTCCCGCCGGTACCCGTCCGTGCGAACCAACAGCGATCGGCCAATGAACAAGTCTGAGGTGACCGAAACCGGTCTGCCGATTTCCGGCCTGCTGCGGCAGGCGATCGCGTTTGTCCGCGATTTCGCGGCGTTTGCCGGCTTGAGCGGGGTCGTGGCGTCGGCGCTCGCCGTTCTCGCCGCAAGCTTTGAAGGCGTCGGCCTCCTTCTTCTGGTGCCGTTGCTGTCGCTCATTACCGCGTCCGATACCAGCACTGGATGGACGCACAGACTCCTTACGCAGGCGTTCGAAATCGCCGGCGCGCAGACGCGCACGGCGCGGCTGTCGCTGTTGCTCGGCCTATTTGCCGGAGTGGTGGTCATCCGGGCGATTATCGTTGCCCGCCGCAACATCATGCTGGCGCAGATCGAAATGGGCTTTATTGAAACGGTCCGCGCCCGGCTCGCCAGGCGGCTCGCCGCCGCGCCCTGGCCGGTGGTATCGCGTTTGCAGCATGCGCGCGTCACCCACCTGATGAGCGGCGACATTCACCGCGTCGGTACGGCGACGCACTACATGGTGCAATTCGCCGCGACGCTGGTCATCATCGGCGCGCAGATCATTATTGCCTTCCTGCTCTCGCCTCTTTTGACGGTCGTGGCGCTGATTCTGATTGCGATCGGTGCGGCCGTGGGTTTTGTCATGCTGCGGCGGGCGCATGATTTCGGGGCGCGGTTAAGCCGTATGGGCATCGAGCTGATGCATGAGACCTCGCAGTTCCTCGGCGGGCTGAAGCTTGCCGCCGGGCAAAACCGCCAAGCCAATTTCGTCGCCGAGTTTCAGGACAGTCTCGACCGGCTCAAGCGCGAGCAGCTCTCCTATCTGGGTCAGCACAATCGCAACCAGCTCGCCGCTGCGATCATAGCCGGACTGGTCGGCGCACTGATCGCCTTTGTCGGCCTGGTGCTATTCGACGTTCAAGCAGCGGTCATCCTGACCATGCTTTTCATCTTTTCCCGCATCTCCGGACCGGCGATGCAAATGAGTGAAATGTTGCAGCAATTCGCCGGCACCGTTCCTGCGCACGCGGAATTTCTCCAACTCGAACGCGATCTCGCCGCTCAAGATGCGCCCGACACGCGGCCTGCACCCGCGATTGCGCCGGGCGCGATCGTGTTTCGCGACGTCAGTTTCCATTATGACCGATCGAGCCGGGCGGGCGCCGGGATCGAGCGCCTCAATCTGACCATTGCGCCGGGGACATTCCTCGGCGTCAGCGGCCCGACCGGCGCAGGCAAGACGACCTTCGCCGATCTTTTGATCGGGCTACTCGAGTCCGATTCTGGCGAGATCACAGTCGGCGGCGTGCCGCTTCGCGGCGCGGCGGCGATCAAGTGGCGGAACCATGTCAGCTATGTCGTCCAAGACCCGTATTTGTTCCGCGATACCATCCGCCGGAATTTGCTATGGGCCAATCCGCAGGCCAGCGACGCCGAGATCTGGGACGCGCTCGCCATTGCCGGTGTCGACGATTTCGTGGCCGGCTTGACGGCGGGACTGGACACCGTGCTCGGCGAACGCGGCACGCTCATTTCCGGCGGCGAGCGCCAGCGGTTGTGCCTTGCCCGTGCCGTGCTCCGCCGGCCTTTCCTATTCGTGCTCGACGAAGCAACAAGCGCGATCGACGTTCCGGCGGAACGGAAAATCATCAAGGCAATGCTCGATCTCAAGCCGCGCCCGACCATCGTGATGATCGCGCATCGCGATCAGAGCCTCGCTTCCTGCGACCGCATGCTCCGCCTGCAAGACGGCAGGGCCATAGCCGATGAGCCGGCGCTGACCGGCTAACCGTTGGCGCGGGAGCGCATTTTGAGCGACTTCTTGCGCGGCTTATTGCATGGGTTGGCAATCGCGCCGGAACGCCTACATGTGCGACAAGCCGGCGTGCCCGGCGAGTCCTTGCGCATAAAGCCGAGAACGGGAGATCAGGATGAAGCGCAGCGCCATTCTCGCCGGACTTTCGGCACTTTTTCTCGCGATTTGTTTGTTCGGCTCGCCGCGGGCGATGGCGCGAATGTCTTTCGACGGCGCCTGGAGCGTGCTCATTATTACTGACCGCGGCACCTGCGATCGCGCCTACCGCTATGCGTTGCGGATCGCCAATGGCCGGATCTATTACGACGATCCATCATTCGGCGTATCCGGCGGCGTCGATGGCGCCGGTCGTGTGCGGGTCGGCGTCAGCGCGGGCGGACAGTCGGCAACCGGTTACGGCCAGCTATCGGGCAATTACGGTCAAGGCTCCTGGAGCGGCCGCTCGTCGACCTCGCAATGCTCCGGCCATTGGGAAGCCGAACGCCGCGGCTAGAGCATGATCCGAAAAGTGGGAACCGGTTTCCCGCCTGCGCGAAGCCCAGTAATGGAGATGGCACTTTCGTTTTATGCTTCGGCGGGCGAAGGCAGGTCCGGAAAGATCATGCTCACTAAAAAACCTAGAACAACAATTGATTCAGTCTGAATCAATCGCGCTCTAGACGCCAGCCTTGCGCGCGAACCGGATCAGGGAGAAATGACCGAGCGGCGGCATCGCGCGCCGCTCGACCAGTTCGACGCCGCCATGACGCGCCGCCCAGCGCGCCAGCCGCCGCCAGCCGAATTCCGGGTGCCAGCCGAGGCGACGCGCCAAGGGCGCGAAGCATTTCTCGCCAATCGCACGCAGGCCGCTCTCGGCGCCGAGATGATTGACCAGGACGATTTCGCCGCCCGGCCGGGTGACGCGCGCGAACTCATCGAGCGTCGCCTCCGGATCTGGCACTGCCGTGATCACATATTGCGCCACCACCACATCGAAAGCCGCTTCGGCAAATGCGAGATGCTGTGCATCCATCACGGCGAGCCCGTTGACATTGCCGAGCCGACGCTCGGCGACGCGGGCCTTGGCTTTGCGCAGCATCGGCGCCGAAAGGTCCACCCCGACGATCCGATTAGCCGAGGAATAATCCGGCAAGGACAACCCGGTGCCGACTCCGACTTCCAGGATGCGCCCGCCGATCCGCTCGGCCGCGGCGACCGCCGCCTTGCGGCCGCGTGCGAATACCGCGCCGAAGACGAAATCGTAGATCGGCGCCCAGCGCGCATAGGCCTTGGCGATAACCTCTTTGTCGAGCTGATCGGCCATTGCTGGACGTCAGCGCCTCATGCGAAGGCCCACGCCGGCACAATTACCGACGCAGCGGCAGTTTTCCGAAGCGACCATGCGGGCATTATCGGGCGGCGGCGAGCGTCGCCTCGGCGGCGCCGGTCGTGCGCGCCAACGGCACGGTGCCGGCGATGACCCCGCCGCCGAGCACGCGCGCCTGGCCCTCGGCCGCCTCGTAAAAGACGCAGGCCTGTCCGGGGGAAACGCCGTCTTCACCGGCGATCAGCCCGACTTCAAAACCATCGGCACTGCGGTGGAGCCAGGCGGCTTGTGGCGCGCGCGTCGAGCGGACCTTGACGTAGATTTCGCGATGAGCGCTGACCGCTTCGTCGATCGTGCGATCGCCGAGCCAGTTCACGTCACGCAAACGGATGCGACTGGTCCGCAATGCTTCGCGCGGGCCGACCACGACCCGGCGCGACGCCGCGTCGAGACGCACGACATAGAGCGGCGAACCGGTAGCAACACCAAGCCCACGCCGCTGGCCGACGGTGAAATGAATAATGCCGTCATGGCGGCCGAGCACGCGACCCTCCAGATCGACGATCTCGCCGGGTCCGGCGGCGCCGGGACGCAGCCGTTCGATCACATCGGCATAGCGGCCGTTTGGCACAAAACAGATGTCCTGGCTGTCCTGCTTGTCGGCGACGGTGAGCCCGAACCGGCGGGCCAATTCGCGCGTCTCCGCTTTAGTGCGATCGCCAAGCGGGAAGCGCAGCAGATCGAGCTGCGCGCGCGTCGTCGCGAACAGGAAATAGCTCTGGTCACGCTCGGCTTCGCGGGCGCGATAGAGCGCACGGCGGCCGTCGGCCAACCGGCGCGAGGCGACGTAGTGGCCGGTCGCCAATACCGCGGCGCCGAGCTCGCGCGCGGTCACCAACAAATCGCGAAATTTGATCGCCTGATTGCATTCGACGCATGGCACCGGCGTTTCGCCGGCGACGTAGCTTTCCGCGAACCGGTCGATGACCGCTTCTTTGAACCGCTGTTCGTAATCGAGCACGTAATGAGGAATGCCGATCCGCGCGGCCACGGCCCGAGCGTCGTGAATGTCGCGGCCGGCGCAGCATGCACCTTTGCGGTGGGTCGCTGCGCCATGGTCGTAGAGCTGGAGCGTGATGCCGACGACGTCATAACCCTCCTCGGCCAGCAGCGCCGCCGTCACCGAGGAATCGACGCCGCCCGACATCGCCACGACCACCCGCGTCTGCGACGGCGGTCCTTCGAGATCGAGCGTGTTCAACGCCATAGAAGCTATAGAAGCAGACATAGTGAGAGCCACGTCCTGCAGCGAACAAGTCCGTAAGTTAAGGTCCACGGGCCAAGCACGGGGCCGAGCACGTGACCAAGTGCGGCGGCATTGCCGTCGGCCGCCGAAAGTGCGGGCCGACGCTCCTTTACTATAGGCGGCGCGGTCCCGCTCCGCCATGCCGGCGCGGGCGGCCGTTAACGTGTTGAAAAGGAGCCACCCTTGGGTCCGGCGAAGCGCATGCAAATATTGGCCGCAAATGCCGCGAAAACGTGGATTCCGCTTAGGTAAATCTTAAGTCGGGGCCCGTAGATTGGCCCGCTGTAGAGTTGTCGAGTACACGAGAGTTCCTATGACTGAACCCCATCGCCCGAGGGTTAAATATGTGATCGGGCCGGACGGCTCGCCCCTGACCGTTGCCGATCTGCCGGCGCCTGGGACGAAACGTTGGGTCATCCGCCGCAAGGCCGAAGTCGTTGCCGCCGTCCGTGGCGGGCTGCTGTCGCTCGAAGAGGCGTGCAGCCGCTACACGCTAACGGTCGAAGAGTTTCTCTCTTGGCAATACTCCATCGACCAGCACGGCCTTGCCGGATTGCGCACGACCCGCATTCAGCAATATCGCCAATAGCGGCCTAAGCCATCCCGCAATCAGCGGCGCGCCATCGTCGGCGCGCGTCCGATTCGTTTGGGCGCGCGCGCATACGGCGCGTTAACCCGCCGCTAACCATGGCGCAGGCAAAGCTTGGCGCGCGCAAATCTCGCCGCATGCAGGCGTGCCCAGGCGCGAGGGAGGACGTCGGCTATGGCCAATGTGATCGGTCTGGTCGGCCGTACCGTTGCCGAAGTCGAACGCGATTTGATTCTGGAAACGCTGCGGCATTGCCTCGGTAACCGCACGCGCGCCGCCGTGGTGCTCGGAATTTCCATTCGCACGTTGCGCAACAAGCTCAATGACTACGCCGCCGCTGGCGTCGCGGTGCCGCGCCCCGGAGCCGAGCCGAGCGTCGCAGCGTGACGGTAGCGCGCCTCACGTCGTGGCGTCGCCGCCGTCGACCATGATGGTCTCCACCTCCCCGGCGCCGGCACGGCGGAACGCAGCCGCTTCGTCATATTCCTTCGACGTGAAGCAAGCGACGCCCTGCTCGAAAGTGGGGAATTCGATGACGACGAAGCGCTGGAATTTGTGCGGCCCTTCCATGATCTGAAAGCGGCCGCCGCGGGCCAAGACCTTGCCGCCGTATTTGGCAATGATCGCCGGCACGCGATCGGTGTATTTTTTGTACCCGACCGGATCGTTGATCTTGGAACGCGCGACCCAATAGGCTGGCATTGTGTTTGGATCCCTCAAGAAGTTAAACGTCATCCTGAGGTGGCCGCCAACGGGTCCGGCCCGAAGTGGCCGGCCCGATGACAGGCTCAGCGGCCCTCGAAGGATGACGGCCCGGGCCGTCGCCCTTCGAGGCTCGCTACGCTCGCACCTCAGGGTGACGGCACAACATGCAGAGCGCTTAAATCACTCCGCGGCGCGGCGCGCGGCGACGATCTGGTCCGCGGTGCGGCCGGTCAGCTCGGCCATGTGATCGAATTTAAATGTGAAAGTGCCGGCACCGGCGGTCGCCGAACGAATCTCGACGATCAGGTCGCCGATCTCGGCTTCCGGCATTTTGGCGCGGACCATGTCCCAGCCGTCCCAACCTTCCCGCGTATCAAAGCCCAAGATCTGTCCGCGCCGGCTCGACATCAAGGCGTTGATCTTCGCCGTCGCCTCGTTCGGACAGACGATCTCGACGAGATGAATGGGTTCAAGCAGCACCGGTTGGCATTGCGGCAGGCCCTCGGTGATGCCGATACGGCCCGCGGTGCGGAAGGCCATGTCCGATGAATCGACGGTGTGATACGAGCCGTCGATCAAAGCAACACTGAGATCGACCACGGGAAAGCCCAGCGGGCCGTGCTTGAGCGCGTCGATGACACCCTCCTCGACCGAGGGAATGTAATTGCGCGGCACCACGCCGCCGGTGATCCGTTCCTGGAACGTAAATCCGGCGCCGCGCGGCAGCGGCTTGATCTCGAGCACGACGTCGCCGTACTGGCCGTGCCCGCCGGATTGTTTCTTGTGCCGGCCGCGCTGGGTGATCGATTTGCGGATCGTTTCGCGATAGCCGACGCTCGGCGTGCGCCGTTCGATGGCCACGCCGTAACGGTCGCTCAACCGTTCGGTGGCGACCCGCAAATGCATCTCGCCCTGGCCCCACAGCACGACTTCGTGGGTTTCCGGATTGTGCACGATCGTGATTGAGGGATCTTCTTCGGCGAGCTTGGTCAGCGCCTGACCGAGTTTGACATCGTCCTTGCGTTCCTTCGCGGTGATGGCGATGGCCAGCACCGGCGGATAGGGTGCGACTTTGGCGAGCGGCGCGTGCGGTTGTTTGCCGGCCGATAGCGTGTCGCCGGTTTTGGCTCTTTCCAGCTTGGCGAAGGCGACGGCCTCGCCGACCGTCGCGGGACCGCGTTTCTCGTTGGATTGGCCGAGCACCTTGAACACGCCGGCGACGCGTCCGGCTTCATCGTCGCCGGTCAGGAATGTGATGCCATCGCCGGCTTGGCCGGCGAGCATCCGCACGACCGACATTTTGCCGCCATGCGTCGTGTGCAGCGTTTTCAGCACATAGGCGACGGGGTCGCCGCCCTGTTTCACGCCGAGCCGTTTGGCGGTATCGGCCACGCCTGGTGACTCGTGGCGGAGCGCCTTGAGCAACCGCAACACGCCGTTGGCGCGTGCCGCGGTGCCCATCAGGACCGGGCAGACGAGGCCGTCGCGCAATTCGCGCGTCAGGTCGTCGAACACCTTGTCGCGCGGCGGCTGGATGTCTTCGAGCAGCTGTTCCATCAGTTCGTCGTCGTGGTCGGCCAGCGTTTCCAACATGGAAAACCGCGCCGTCTTTTCCAGATCGGCGGCGTCGCCTTCGAGCGGTACGACCTGCGAGGGAGCGTATTCCTTGTAAACGAACGCGCGTTCCAGCGCCAAATCGACGAAGCCGCTGATGATGTCGCTGGAGAAGGTCGGGATTTGCCGCAAAATCAACTTGGTGCGCGACGCCGGCTGCAGCAGATTGAGTACGTCGCGCACGGCGGCGTCGGCCTTGTCGATCTTGTTGACGAACAGAATACGCGGGATCTTCCAGTCTTCCAGTTCGCGCAGAATGAGCTGCAGTTGCGGAATCTTCTTCTCGTCCATTTCGCAGACGACCACGGCCGCGTCGATCGCCGGCAGCACCGCCCGCATGTCGTGAACGAACTCCACCGAGCCGGGACAGTCCAGAAAGGTGTAATTGTCGCCCATGAAAGTCGTGGTGGCGACCGTCAACTCGACGCTCATGCGATGATGGTGCGCCTCTTTGCTTGCGTCGCCGACGGTATTGCCGGCTTCAAACGTGCCCTGGCGCGCAATGGCGCCGGTGCGCGCGAGGATCGCTTCGAGCAGCGTCGTCTTGCCGCTCTGGAACGGACCGACCAGCGCGACGCAGCGCGGACCCGCCGCGCGCGTGCCATTGTCGCCATTTGTCACCATCGAAAACCTCCCGCACCGCCTCCCGCGGGCGGACCGGTCATGTGGCGCGGACCGCGGGGAGTTATTGTTTGAAGGATAAGCTATCGTTTCAGTGGTGGCGGGGGTGGGTCAAGAGGCGCGACACAGCACCTCGCGGCAACGGCCCCCAAAATGGGCAGCGGCCAACCATTGGAGCAACCATGGAGACGGTCACGCGGAGCCGCGCGCAAGCGAGGCGCGGATGAGAGCCAAAAATCGAACTGGAGCGTGACGCGCGAATTACTGCGCCAGTTTCGGCGCCAAGTTACTGCGCCAAATGCAGTTCCAGTGCGCCGACGCCGGCGGCCACATTGAGCCCGACCTGACCCTGCACCGACAGCGGCTGCAGCGCGACCGAACGGTTGGATCCGCCGACCAGCACGTTGGCGCCGAGGCCCGCGGCGACGGTCGCTTCGGCAGTCGCGCCGGCATAAGTCCCGCTCAGCATTCCGGCGTAGCGGTTCGTGCCGGCGAACACGCCCCAGACCATCGCGCCGCCGGTGGTGAAGCCGACATCCACGCCGACCCGGGTCATGGTGCCGGTATAGGCCTCGGGTGGGCCGCCGTCGGGCTGGAAATTGCAGCTCACATTGCGCTGCGAGGCCACGATCAGGCCAACGCCGGCTGAAATCGAGCAGGCGAGCGTGCCGACTTGCACGCGCTGCGACTGCGCATTGGCGGGAATAATTACAGCCGCCGCCACTGCCGCCGCTCCGACGAGCGCGGCTACCATACCCCTATACGACATATCTCTACTTGCTCCCTCACACGAACCCGGGCGGGTCCTTGCCATTATTCTAGGGAAGAACGTCGCCCGCGTCTCGCCCGGTTTTGCGCATGATTAAAATGCGTTCCTAGAAGAATCCCAAGGACTCGCAGCCCTTGCCGGCTGAAAAACTGCCCTTGGCGCGCTTGTGCGGGATATCGATGATGTGCACCGAGCCGTCGCCCTGGCAGGCGACGAACAGTTCGTCGTCGCGGAATGCCATGTCCATGGGCTGCGACCCGACCTTGATCGCGGTCTGCTCGCGAAAATACGGATCGATCAAACTGATCGTGTCGCTGTTGAGACTGGTCACGGCAAGAAGGCTGTTATCCGGCGCGTAACGCGCGATCTGCGCGGGCTTCGGTACATCCTTCAGCACGAGTTCCTCGCGCACACGGCCGGCTTCGGTATCGATCAAAAACAAGGTCGGCTGCGCATCATCGACCGCGATCACGGTGCGGCCGTCCGGCGCAATCGCGATCCCGGCAAGCGGCCTTGGCGTTTTGATCTTGCCGAGCAATTTCCGCTTCGGCAGATCGATCACCGAGACCGTGCCGTCTTCCTCGTTCTCGGTATAGAGACGCTGGCCGTCCGGCGCGATGATCAGCCGATGGCCGTTAGTCGAGCCGGAATCGATGGCGTCGACGACTTTGTTGCTGTTGCGATCGATGACCGCCACTACCGCCGAATTTTCGCACGTGATGTAGATCAACCCATCCGGCCCGAGCTTGAGCGTATGCGGCGCGATATAGGGGCGCAGATCGATGGTCTCGACATGAGCGCGCTTGTGCAGATCGAACACGCAGAGGTGGTGCTGCGGATTGGGATTGCGGCCGTGAATGCCGTCGCCGAAGATCGGCACATAGGCGCGACCGGTTTCCGGCACCACCAGCAACTCGTGCACGGTGCGCGGGAAGCCGTCGATCACCACTTCGGTCGCATAGGTCTGCGGATTGAGAAACAGGACTTTCGTTCCGATCTTGTCGACCGCGATCATCCCGTATGAGTTTTTGCCGGCCATCGTTTCTTCCCTTCAGCGACATGAATAATCTATGCCGTCATGCCCGCGCTTGTCGTGGGCATCCACGTCTTGCGACGAGAAAAGGTGAAGACGTGGATGGCCGGGACAAGCCCGGCCATGACGGTTACGATAAAATGTCATAGGGAGGCCTTTCTAATGAACGCCGTTGCCAGCCGGAACATCAAATATGTCAGCCACACCGACCAAGGCGGCCGCGGCGACGGCGTGCAGGTGATGGTCAATCGCGGCTACGCTTATATCGGGCACGGTTTTTCCAACGGTATCACCGTGATCGACGTACGCGATGCCAAACATCCCAAACCGGTGAATTTCCTCCCCTGCCCGCCGAACACGCGCGCGCATCACCTGCAGACCCATGAGGATCTGCTGCTCGCGGTCAACGGCCCCAGCGTCTGGACCATGCAGGTCAGCCAGGAAGCCTATTTTTCCGGCACGTCGGCGGCCGCGCTGGAAGGGCAGAAGTTTACCGGGGGCTTGCGCATCTACGATATTTCGCGCGGGGAAGCGTCGCGCGAAATCGCGTTTCTGCCGCTCGGCGGCTTGGGACCGCACCGCATCTGGTATGTCGGCGGCCGCTACGCCTATGTCTCGGTGCACCTGCCGGAATTTTCCGATCATGTGCTGGTGATCGTCGACATGGCGGAGCCGACCAAGCCGCAAGTGGCCGGCAAATTCTGGCTGCCCGGGATGCGGACGGCCGCTGGCGAGACGCCGACCTGGCCCAAAGGCAAGCGCTACGCGCTGCATCACGCTTTGGTCGCCGGCAATCTCGCTTTCGGCGGCTGGCGCGACGGCGGCTTGAGCGTGGTCGACGTCGCCGATCCGCAAAAGCCCAAAATGATCGCTTACCGCAATTGGGATCCACCGTTCGGCGGCGGCACGCATTCGCCATTGCCGCTGCCGGATCGCAATCTGCTCGTCGTCGCCGATGAGGCCAATTTCGCCGATTGCAAACTAGGCCTGCGCTATATCTGGATCTTCGACATTCGCGAGCCGTCCAATCCGGTCAGTATTGCCACAATGCCGATTCCGGACGAAGCCGACTACTGCAAGAAGGGCGGCAATTTCGGCCCGCATAATTTGTGGGAGAACCGGCCGGGCGCATTTCAAAGCTCGCGCATCATTTTCGCCACCCTGCACAATGCCGGTGTGCGCGCCTATGACATCGCCAATCCGTTCGCCCCGCGCGAAATCGGCTTCTTCGTGCCGCCCGATCCGGAGCGTATGTACGATCCGCGTCCCAACCGCCCGAAAGTCATCCAATCCGCCGACTGCTTCGTCGATGCGCAAGGCATGATGTATGTGACCGATACGAATGCCGGACTGTACATTTTGCAGTTCGAGGGCGCTTAGTTGGAATTGTGCGGCGGCGTCTGCACCAGCGCGGTTCTGCATTGACAGCGGCGCGTCGGCCTTTCACAGTTGAACTGATACGAGCCGCTCAAGCGGCCAAAGCGTGCCACGGGGGGAGGAATCGATGGCCCAGACAATCGAAGCTTTTGTCGGTACGGCGCTCGATGAAGCGAAGATTTCGCCGCTGCATCGCCGCGTCATCGCGCTGATCGCCGCCGGCTATTTCTTCGACGTTATCGACTTTACCATTCTGGGCTCGCTTATTCCGTACATCATCAAATCAGGGTTCACTACGCCCGGTGAAGCCGCGGCGATCGGCAGCGCCGCGATCTTCGGCATGTTCATCGGTACCGCCGGACAAGGCGAGCTCAGCGACCGTTTTGGGCGGCGCTTCATCTATCAGTTCAATCTCTTGTTGTTCGGCATCTTCACCATCCTCGGCGCGTTCGCCCCCAACGTGACGCTGCTCGTGATCTGTCGCTTCATTGCCGGGCTCGGTCTCGGGGCCGAACAGCCGCTGGCATTCGCCTATGCCGGCGAATATTCGCCCAAACGCATCCGCGGCCGCATCCTGGCGATCGTGCATTTCATCGGCGGCGCGATGGTGTGGCCGATCGGAACCGCGCTGGTGCTGCTGTTCGGCAGCATGTTCGATTCCGCTGAAACTGTGTGGCGCAGCGTGTGGATCATTATCGGCATCGGCGCACTGATTGTCTGGGTGTTTCGCTTCACACTGCCGGAATCACCGCGTTACCTCGCGACCCACGGCAGAGGCGAGCAGGCGCTGCAAGTGCTCAGCCGGCTCGGCATTGCCGGGCCGACCCAGCCGCTGGCGGCGTCCGCCGCCAGTAACACGCAGAGCGATCCGATCTTGCTCGTATTGCGCATGTTCCCGACACGCGTCATCGCCGGCATGATCTGCTTCACGGCGTTTTTCGGCATCGCGGTCGGGCTTGGGGCCTGGCTGCCCAATATCATGAACGCCAAGGGCTTCTCGATCACCAAGTCACTGCAATACACGCTGGTCATGAATTTCGCGGTGCCGACCGCAAGCGTTTTCATGATGTACGCGCTCGATAAATTCGGCCGCAAGATCACCTCGATCTGCGCGTTCATTGGCGCGGGCGTGATGGCGATCGTGTTCGGCAATGCCGGCACGCCGGCCGAGTTGATGATCGCCGGTTTCATCATGGTGTTCTTCGTGCAAGTTGCCGGCAACTCGATGCAGATTTTCACTTCGGAAGTGTTTCCGACCAATGCGCGCGCATCAGGCTTCGGCCTTGCTTCCGGCGTCGGCCGGCTGGCGACCGCTTTCATCCTGCCGACGATCCTGTGGGTGCAGAACGGCTTCGGCCTGACCACGGTGTTCCTATGCCTGGCGATCCTTTTGTTCATCGCCGCCGTATCCGTGACCCAACTCGGTCCCGAGGCGCGGCAAAAGGGATTGGACGAACTCGCGCCGCCGACGGGGTGAGGCACGCACCGGTCATTGCGAGGAGCGAAGCGACGAAGCAATCTAGAATAAACAGCTGGATTGCTTCGCGGAGCTTGTCATCGGACCGGCCACTTCGGGCCGGACCCGTTGGCTCGCAATGACGAAAGCCAATTAAGCCAACCGTGTTTACCGCAAATTGCCGCAGAAGCGCTGAATGCGAGTGCACGCCTCTTCCAGCGCGCTGGTCGCTGTCGCATACGAAATGCGAAACGAGTTGCCGACGCCGAACGGCGTGCCCTGCACCACCGCGACACCCTCGGCCTCCAGCAATTCGGTGACGAAATCCTCGTCGGTCGCGAGTGTCTTGCCAGTCGGCGCGGTCTTGCCGATGGTGCCGGCGCAAGACGGATAAACGTAAAACGCCCCTTCTGGCTTCGGGCATTGGAGACCGCGGGCCTGATTGAGCATCGAGACACAGAGGTCGCGCCGCTCCTTGAAGGTCTTGTTGTGCTTGGCGATGAAGTCCTTCGGGCCGTCGAGCGCCTCGACTGCCGCCCATTGCGCCACCGCCGTCGGATTCGACGTCGATTGCGATTGGATCATCGCCATGGCCTTGATCAGGTTCTCCGGTCCGCCGGCAAAACCGATGCGCCAGCCGGTCATGCAATAAGCCTTCGACACGCCGTTCACGGTCAGCGTGCGCTCGTAAAGCCGCGGCTCGAGCTGCGCCGGCGAGTAGAACTCGAAATCGTCATAGACGAGATGCTCGTACATGTCGTCGGCCATGACGTGGACGTGCGGGTGGCGCACCAGGACATCGGTGACGGCCTTGAGTTCGCCGCGCGTATAGGCGGCGCCGGTCGGATTGGACGGCGAGTTGAAGATGATCCACTTGGTGCGCGGGGTAATCGCGCGCTCCAGCGCCTCCGGCCTCATCTTGTAGCCGGCGTCCATGGTGGTGACGACCGGCACCGGTTCGCCCCCGGCCAATAGCACCATCTCCGGATAGCTCACCCAATAAGGCGCGGGGATGATCACCTCGTCGCCCGGATTGATGGTTGCAACCAGCGCGTTGTAGAGCACCTGCTTGCCGCCGGTGCCGATGATGATCTGCGAGGGCTTGTAGTCGAGCTTGTTCTCGCGCTTGAACTTGCGCGCCACCGCCGCCTTGAGCTCGGGGATGCCGTCAACCGCGGTATATTTGGACGCCTTGCCGCCGCGAATGGCCTTGATCGCGGCTTCCTTGATGTTCTCCGGCGTGTCGAAATCCGGCTCGCCGGCGCCGAGCCCGATGACATCGCGGCCAGCGGCTTTGAGCGCACGCGCTTTGTCCGTCACGGCGATGGTCGCCGACGGCTTGATGCGCATGATCTGGTCCGCGAGAAAGGCCATTGCGATTCTCCATTTTCAGGCGGCTCGCTTGGTAATGCCGGTCGGGCGCTCAGGCAAGCACTAAAGCCCGTTTCGCTCTCACATCTGCGGCATTTTCGGCATCGCCGCGTTCCGCGCGCAACACAGGATCCCGTCGCGGAACCTGACGACCGGTCGAGATGTTGCAGGGCAGCGCCCTTGACGACGCGCGACATCAAAGCCGTGCCGCGACGCCCTGCCCCGCCATGACATTGCCGCCCTGAAGTCTTAAACAACTGCGATAACGGCGCGGTCGGCGCCGTGGGAAAACGAGCCTAATGTTCACGCTCTATTCGATGCAGCGTTCGGGAAACAGCTACAAAGCGCGGCTCGCGCTGGCGCAGCTGCGCGTCCCCTATCGGCTGATCGAGGTCGATATTCTCAAGGGCGACAGCCATACGCCGGAATTTCTGTCCAAGAATCCCAACGGTCAGGTGCCGCTTCTGGAAGTGGCGCCGGGCCGGTATCTTGCCGAATCAAACGCAATTCTTTGGTACATCGCCGGCGGCACCCCGCTCGCGCCCGAAGATCGCATCGGCCGGGCCGAAGCGCTGCAATGGATGTTCTTTGAACAGCACAGCCTCGAGCCCAATCTCGGCGCCGCTTATTTCTGGCTGACGCTGGTCAAAGGCGGCCGTGAATTGCAACAGCACGCGCTCGAAGATTGGATGGAGGAAGGCAACCGCGCGCTCGGCGTGATGGAGAAACACCTGGTGGTGCACGACTTCTTTGTCGCCGGCCATTACACGATCGCCGACATCGCGCTTTACGCCTATGCCCATATCGCCCCGCAATGCGATTACGACCTGGTGCCGTTTCCGGCAATCCGCGCCTGGCTCGATCGCGTCGCCGAGCAGCCCGGCTACGTGCCGATGGAGTTTCGGCCTGCGGCGGCGATGCCGGTGGTCTGATCCGCCACCAGAAACTTATTCAGCCTTGATGCCGGCGGCTTTGATGATCGGCCACCATTTGTCGATCTCCGCCTTATGATAGGCCGCAAGCGCCGCCGGCCCCTGCTGGTCACGCGGAAAGACGACCTGGCCGAGCGTTTCGAGCCGCTGCCGCACGGCGGGATTGGCCAATGCGCTCGTCACCGCGGCATCGAGCCGATCGACGGTCTCTTTTGGCGTTCCTGCGGTGGTCCACAGTGCGTGCCAGAAATTGATCGTCGCTCCCACAATGCCGAATTCACTCAGCGTCGGCGTGTCCGGCGATTTCGGCCAGCGCTGCTCGCTCATCACCGCATAGGCTTTGAACTTCCCTGCTTGGACGTAAGCGAGCCCGGAGCTCGCTTCGAGGCAAGCGAGATCGATTTGCCCTCCGATCAGATCCTGCATGGCCGGGCCGCCACCGCGATAGGGCACGTATTGCAGGTGCAATCCGGTTTTCTGCGCAAAGTATAGGCCGCACATGTGAGCGGCGCTGCCAGTGCCGACGGTGCCGAAGGTGGTCGGCTGGGGTCGCGTTTTCATCCAGGTAATCAGCTCCGGCATCGTGTTCGGCGGCAGTGCTTCCTTGCCGATGATCCACAGCGGCGACGCCGAGAGCAGCGAAATCGGCTGCAGGTCGCGCAGGACATCGTAGTCCAGCGGATAGATCGCCGGCGAAGCGACATGGCTTGACCACTGGCCGATGCCGATCGTGTAACCGTCGGGCCTGGCGTGGACGACGCGGCCGGTGGCGATCGTGCCGCTGGCGCCGCTTAAGGTTTCCACCACCACCGGCTGGCCGAGCGGCCCTTGCATCGCATCGGCGATGATGCGCGCCAGCGTGTCGGTCGGACCGCCGGGCGGAAATCCGACCATCATCGTGACCGGACGCGATGGGAAAATCTCTGCCGCGACAGGAGTCGCGGCGGCAACGAGGGCAAACAGCGCGAAGGCAAAACCTGCCATGCCGTTTCGCTTCATGAGGTCCGCCGCCATGGCCTGCCCTCTCGCTGCGCTGAAGTTTGAACGATGGCACGGGTCGCCGCGGGCGAAAAGGTCAGCAATTCTGTCGTGATGTGAGCGGCCACCGCAATCGCGCTGTTTGCCGGCCCCTGATTGACGCGAGCTATCGCCGGCCTGTAACCAACCGCAATGTTATTGCGCTTCGAACGATTCTTGACGCCAACGGCGCCGCCGGAGCATCCGGAACCGCCGCCGAGCCTGCTCGGCTTCCTGTGGCATTTCGCCCGCCAGGCCAAATGGCTGTTCGTGGCTCTGTTCGTCGTCGAATTGCTGGTGGCGCTGGGCGACAGCGCGGTGCCGTGGTTCATCGGCCGCGTCGTCACCATCGTCACCAAGACGCCGCCCGAGCGGCTCATCGCCGACGGCTGGCCCTGGCTTCTCGGCATGGCGCTCGTCGTGCTCGTCGCCCGACCAGTTGTGACCTTCACGCGCTACCTGATCACCAACCAGGCGATCGCGGCGCCGTTTACCGGACTGATCCGGTGGCAAGCGCATTGGCACGTGGTGCGGCAGAGCTGCGCGTTTTTCCAGGACGACTTCGCCGGCCGCATTTCCAATCGGGTGATGCAGACCGGCCCATCGGTGCGCTCGAGCCTGACCGCGACCATCACCACCATTTGGTACATTTTGGTCTATGGCGTCTCGGCCATCGCCTTGACCGCCGCCGCCGATCGCTGGCTCGCCGTTCCGATCCTGCTGTGGTTTTTCGCCTATACCGCGCTACTTGTGCATTTCGTGCCGCGCATGCGCGACCGCTCGAAACAATCCTCGGAAGCGCGGTCGGCGCTGATGGGCCGGATCGTCGACAGCTACACCAACATTCTCACAGTCAAACTATTCGCGCGCGCCAGCGACGAAGACCATTATGTGCGCAGGGCGGTCGATCGTCACGTTGACTTGTTTTCAGCCGCACAGCGGCTGCTCACTGCCTTCGGCACCATCCTCGATGTACTCAACGCGCTCCTGATCGCCGGATCGGGCGCGCTGGCGCTGCTGCTGTGGCGCTACGGCGCGGTCGAGGTCGGCGCCATCGCCATGGTGCTGCCGCTGACGCTCCAGCTCACCAACATGTCGCGCCAGATTGCGATGCGGATCACCGAAATCTTCGAGGATGTCGGCGTCGTACAAGAAGGAATGCTAAGCATCGCACGGCCGCTGCAACTGCCCGATCCCGTCGGCGCGCGACCGCTGACGGTGCGTGCCGGCCTCATCGAATTCAACCGCGTCAATTTCGGCTACGGCCGCGAAACCGGCGTGTTGCAGGATTTCAATTTGGCCATTCGTCCTGGCGAGAAGATCGGACTGGTCGGCCGCTCCGGCGCCGGCAAATCCACCGTGGTCAATCTGCTGCTGCGGTTTTTCCAGCTGGAGGGCGGATCGATTGTGATCGATGGGCAGGATGTTTCAAGCCTGACGCAGGAATCCTTGCGCGCGCAAATCTCGGTGGTGACACAGGACACTTCGCTGCTGCACCGCTCGATCCGCGCCAATATTCGCTACGGCCGGACGACCGCAAGCGACGAAGAGATCGAGCGCGCCGCGCGATTGGCGCACGCGCATGAGTTTATTCTTGAACTCGAGGATTGGCGCGGCCGCCGCGGCTATGACGCTCACGTTGGCGAGCGCGGCGTGAAGCTTTCCGGCGGCCAGCGCCAACGTATCGCCATCGCTCGCGTCATTCTCAAAGACGCGCCGATCTTGGTATTCGACGAGGCAACCTCGGCGCTCGACAGCGAAGTCGAAGCCGCCATTCAATCGAGCCTGGGCACATTGATGGCCGGCAAGACGGTGATTGCGATCGCGCATCGCCTATCGACCATCGCGCAGATGGATCGCCTCGTCGTGCTCGACCAGGGCCGCATCGTCGAGCAGGGCTCGCATCGCGATCTGCTTGCGCAGAATGACCACTACGCGGCGTTGTGGCGGCGCCAAGCCGGCGGCTTCATCGATACGCCGGTGATGCAGGCGGCGGAGTGAGCGCAACTACTAGGGTCAAAACTCATTATTTGCGCGGCCGCGACGCTGGGCATTTCGGCCGCTGGCTAGGCGCGAGGAGCGATGTGATCTATACGATCATGAGCGACGAGCAACGACGCCAGCGACCGAAAGGCCCGCGTCCCTTCGGGTTGCAGCGAAAATCGCCGCCGGGTTCGTCAAAGGGCTCGACCGTATTCCCCGATACGCTCTTCACCCTTCTCCTGCCCGGCGAGCGATTTTGGCTGCAACGCGGCTCGCGGAAATAATGAGCTTTGACCCTAACTCTCGCTGGAGCAAAACCCATCGACTTCGCCCCCACTGAGCTTCAGCAATCGGTGCGCGCCGCAATCGAAAAGATTTGCGCGCGCTTCGGCGACGATTACTGGCTCAAGCGCGACAGCGACGGAAATTTTCCGGAAGAGTTTTATCGCGCTCTGGCCGATGACGGCTGGCTCGGCGTCTGCATTCCGCAGGCGTACGGCGGCTCGGGCCTCGGCGTGAGCGAAGCGGCCGTGATGATGCAGGCGGTCGCCGCTTCCGGCGCCGGCCTTTCCGGCGCGTCCGCGATTCACATGAACATTTTCGGGCTCAACCCGGTCGCGGTCTACGGCACCGAGGACCAGAAGCGGCGGATGTTGCCGCCGATCGCCGCCGGCAAGGAAAAGGCGTGCTTCGCCGTGACCGAGCCCGATGCCGGTCTCGAGACCGCCAAGATCAAAACGCGCGCAGAACGGCGGGGCGATGTTTACACAATCACCGGCGCAAAGATCTGGATTTCGACGGCGCAGGTCGCCGACAAGATGCTGCTGCTCGCCCGCACCGCGCCGCCCGGCGCCGGCCGCAAGCCGACCGACGGCCTCAGCCTGTTCTACACAGCGCTCGATCGCCGCCACGTCGAAGTGCGCGAGATCGCGAAAATGGGCCGCAAGGCGGTCGACTCAAACCAGTTGTTCATCGACGCATTGCCGGTGCCGGCCGCGGACCGGATCGGCGAAGAAGGCCGCGGCTTCGAATATCTGCTTCATGGGTTCAATCCGGAGCGCATCCTGGTTGCCGCCGAAGCGATCGGACTGGGCCGCGCCGCGCTGGCACGGGCAAGCTCCTACGCCAAGGGCCGCGTCGTGTTCGACCGGCCGATCGGACAGAACCAAGCCATTCAGCATCCGTTGGCGGAGTGTTGGATGGAACTCGAAGCGGCCGATCTGATGATGTTGAAGGCGGCGTGGCAGTACGATCAGGGCATGGCCTGCGGGCCCGCGGCGAACGCCGCGAAATATCTCGCCGCCGAAGCCGGATTCAAAGCTTGCCAAACCGCGATCGCGACGCATGGCGGCTACGGTTATGCTAAGGAGTACCACGTCGAACGGTACTTGCGGGAGGTGATGATTGCGAAGCTTGCACCGGTTTCACCGCAGCTTGTTCTCTGCTTCATCGCTGAAAAAGTATTGGGCCTGCCAAAGTCGTATTAATGACGTGTGTATCAGCCATCGCCGCAGCGCCGTCGCAATTCGCGGTTAGCCGCTGTAACGCGGCGTTGAGGAGGAGATTTTTATGCACCGTCGGCTGCTTGCCGTTTTAGCGTTTGCCGCCGCATTCGCGGCTTTCGGCCAACAGCATGGCTCGGCGCAACAGGGACAATTGCCGCTGCCCGGCTTTAAGCCGCCGCCGTCACCGCCGATCAAGCCATATCAGGCGGTGCCGGTGACACCGCCGGCGCCATTGAACGATCCGAGCTTCACCGCCTTTCGCAACCAGCTCGGCGAGGTCGCCGCGCATAAGGATCGTGCCGCGCTCGCCAAGATGGTCGTGGCGCAAAACTTTTTTTGGATGCAGGACAAGAACCTTGCCGACCCACGCAAACCTGGGATTGATTATCTCGCCAAGGCGATCGATCTCGACGCGAAGGATGGTTCGGGCTGGCAATTGTTGGCTGTCTTAACTACCGAACTCTCCGCGGCGGAATCGCCGCAACAGCCCGGCATTTTCTGCGCGCCGGCCGATCCCAAGCTCGATCCGAGCGCTTTGGAAGCGCTGGCCAAAGCAACACAGACCGATCCGAGCGAATGGGGCTATCCGACCAAGACCGGCGTTGACGTGCACGCGGCGGCGCAGCCCAATTCGCCCGTGGTCGAGAAGCTCGGGGCGAACCTGGTGCGCGTCCTGCCCGATACCGCCCCGCCTGCCAATCCCAACGAGCCGTTTTTCGTGCACGTAGCAACGCCATCGGGCAAAACCGGATATGTCGATGTGCAATTGGTATCGCCGCTCGGCGGCGATCAAATCTGCTACAGCAAGCAAGACGGCGGTTGGAAGATCGCCGGCTATCTCGGCGGCGTCGCGCAGCAGTGAGGTTTGCACAATTCGGCGAAGGCAAAAGGCGATGTCCGGATCGGTACCACGTTTCCGAGCCTGAGAATCCAGAGTTTGCGAAGGTCCCGGATCAGCGGTGCACCGTTTCACGCTGCACCGCGTCCGGGAAACTGGCGCTGTCTACCGCTTGCCCGCCATCGCCGCGACGGACTGCGCGGTCTGGCCAAACAGAATCGCGCGCTCTTCCGCCGTGCGGATGCCGCCCTGGCCGGGATTGATCTTCGGCGTCCATTCATAGGCCTTGACCACCGCCGGCCGCGCCTTGATCGCCTCGAACCAGCGCTTGAGATGCGGGAAATCGGCGATGTTCTGGCCCTGCCGCTCCCACGGCACCACCCACGGATAGCAGGCCATGTCGGCGATCGAATATGGGCCGGCGAGATATTCGTGCCCGGCAAGCCGTTTGTTCATCACGCCGTAGAGCCGGTTCACTTCATTGCGATAGCGATCGATCGCATACGGGATTTTGTCCACGGCATAGTGAGCGAAATGATTGTTCTGCCCCGACATCGGGCCGAGCCCGCCCATCTGCCAGAACAACCATTCCAGCGCGGCGGTGCGGGCGCGCAAATCTTTCGGGATGAACTTGCCGGTCTTCTCCGCGAGATAGACGAGGATCGCGCCGGATTCGAAAACCGAGATCGGCTTGCCGCCGTCGGCGGGCTGATGGTCGACGATCGCGGGGATGCGATTGTTCGGCGAGACGCCGAGGAAATCTGCCTTGAACTGCTCGCCCTTGCCGATATTGATCGGAATAATTTTGTACTTCAATCCGGCTTCCTCGAGAAAAATCGTTACCTTATGGCCGTTCGGCGTGGTCCAATAATGTACGTCAATCATGGTCAACCCGTCTGTGGATGCTGATGCTGATGAGCCAACCTAGCGCGCCTCGGCGGTGCAATGAAGCCCGCCTCGCGCATTCGTGTTATCCGCGTCATGATGGACAGTTCCCGCCACGCCTGCTCCCCAGGGGCGTGTCACCGAAGGAACGACGCGTCGCAGCGAGATTGCAAACGATACTCACAAGCAAGGACCGATCATGATCACCGAAATCGCGCAGATTGATGTGAAGCCGGGTACGGAAGCGGAATTTGAAAAGGGGGTGAAGCAAGCGGTCCCGATTTTCCGGCGCGCCAAAGGCTGCCGCAGCATGGAACTGCGCCGCTCGATCGAAAAACCGAGCCGCTATCGCTTGTTCGTCGGCTGGGACACGGTCGAGAACCACACCAACGATTTTCGCGGCTCGGCGGACTTCCAGGAATGGCGCAAGCTGGTCGCCCACTGCTTCGCTTCGCCGCCGGATGTGGAGCATGTGAGCGAGGTGGTGCGGGGATTCTAGCGCCCGTCCGCTTACTCCCGCTGCAAGTGGAATTCGGCGATGGTCGGCGCCACTTCGGCCAGCGTCTGCTGCATGATCGTTGCCAGTTCGTCCGGTGTCGAAGCCGCAGCGATCGAGCCTGCGTTTTCGATCAACGCGCGATAATCCGGCGAGCGGACGATCGGCGCAATATCGCGATTGAGAAGCTCTATGATCGCCGCGGGCGTGCCCGCCGGCGCGCAAATGCCGAGCCAGCCGGAGCGGATGAAATTGATACCCGCCTCCGCCAGTGTCGGCACCTCCGGCAACACGTCCAATCGCTCCGGACTGCTGACGGCAATGATTTTGAGCTGCCGGTCCCGATAGTGCGGGATCAGAGCCAATGGCGGCGCCGTATAGAAGTCAATGCGCCCCACGACGATCTCCTGCACGGGTTGCGCGCCGCCGCGAAATGGCACCTGATTCATCGTGATGCCGGTGACCTTCTCCAGCTGTCGCGCCAGAATCTCCTGGGCTGAGCCGAAGCCGACCGTGCCGTAGTTCACCTGGCCAGGATGAGCCCTGGCGTAAGCGATGAACGAGTCGATGTCGGTCGGTGGAATCGCGTTCGACAGTGCACAATAATATTTGGCGATCAGGGAAACGGGCGTCAAATCGCCAAGCTTGAAACCGGGATTTTTGTAGGCGGCGAGGTTGATCGGCTCGAAATGTGTACACAGAAGGAGCGTGTAGCCGTCGGCGGGCCGGGCGATCACGTCACGCGTGGCGACAATGCCGCCCGAAGCCGGCTTATTCTCGACAAAGACACGCTGGCCGAGCGCCTCGCTAAGCTTGTCGGCGATGAATCGGGCCGGAATATCGGTCGGCCCACCAACCCCGAAACCGACCACCAGCCTGATCGGCCGATCAGGGTAGCTGCCGCCGCGACTGATGGTCGGCGACAGAATCACAATCAGGCTCAAGATCAGCAGGCCGAAACGGCGCATATTGGCCCCCCTGCGAGTCAGTCACATTTCCGCTTTGGCAAAGCAACAACCATTAGCCTCGGTGGCAAACTTCAAATCCACAAGAGGGGAACCTGGAGATATTCTTTGCACGCCCTTCGAATCGCGTGTGCACACCGGCAAAATGCCCAAGGCGATGAACACGTAAGGCCTCGATGATGATCAATATCGGAGTATGGCGTATCGCTATGACCCTTACCGCGGTTTCGCTCGTGGTGGGATCCATTGCGCGTGGCGGCCTCACCTCCCCCGCAGCAAGTCAAGCTCTCGCGCTGACCAAAACACAATCTGATGCGATGAATTCATACAATGTAGCCGCAAGCCGCTTTAAATCTGTCTTGCGACAGCGGCGCGCGCAGATCGATTCAAAACAAAAGCTGCCGGACTTGCCCGGGCAGGCGCTCTATCTCGCGCGCAACGATATGCTCAGTACGTACAAGGATCTTACCGACGTGCTGCCGTCGAAAATCGGAGGACCCAATAAATTCAAGATTCCTCCGGCCTATTTCGATGCCGACAACGAGCCGCTGCTCGACGAGTATGGTGCACTGTTCAGCATCATGCAGGCGCCGCCCGCGAGCGCGCAAAAATCCGACACGCCATTTAAAGACGTCATCGATCTGGCAACCGCTATTGCAAGAGCTGAGGGTCTCGACCAGTCAAACGCCGAAACAGCGGGGCGCATCAGCCTCGGATTGTTTTTTGCCGAGACCAACGGCCATCAAAATATCGGCAATGCGCGGTCGAATACCTACAAGGGAAGTCTGCAAACCGGGATATCGGAAGATCAAACCGGCCAACATAAATGGGCGGCGATGAAAGGGGCGATTGCCGCCTTTGATCCCGCACTGATTGCGCACGACAGCGAAGAAGAGAAGCGGGCCGGCAATTTAGATCATCGGTTCAATCACTGGACCGCGGTGCGCGATGGCCTGATGAGCGCCCATGCCGATCTTTTCCTGCAAATACCGGCGCTTGTGAAAGCTTTGCCCGATCCGATTGATCAAATGAAGGTCTTTGAACTGATCCAGATCGTTCCCAGCCCAACGCGAGCGGCTCTTCGATCGGGGAATTTGTTGAACTACAGAATTTCCGAGCCGACGATCATGGGCTATTTGCGCAACAACAGCATCTTCACGTTCGGGCATGCTGACAGGACGAGGACTTCGGCGACGTTTCGCGAAATTCTCGACGCGATGTGGCTCTTCAACGACAAGTTTGAGCGCGCATCCTCAAAATTTGACGAGATCAAGTCCCAGCGTGTGAATTGAAGGTCAGCCCATTCAAGGTGGAGTCGGAAACAGCCGGCATTGGCCAATGTTGCCGAAGCGCCAAAAAACCGGAATCGCAAGCCGCTACACCTTAACAACAGTACCGGGCCGGAATTCAAACACGGCAATTAGTGCAATCAGAATGAAAACCGCCAACACAACGGCCTGTGTGGTCGCGAATGGTGGCTCGGATTGCGTCGGAGCCAACGCATTGAGAGCTGAAACCTTCACGAAGCTCTGCACGACTAGAACAAAGATATTAAAATAGAGAGACGCGATGGCGGTGACCACGTAAATCCAGCGCCATGCGCCTACCAAGTGCTCTTTGTATAAAGCAAACAGCGCGACCGCTAGGACCACGCAAGCCAAAAGCCCGACGCCCAATGCCGGAGTGAACCCGTGTATGGGAAAAAGAAACCCGGTCACGCTGGTGAGTGCAGTGGTGAAAAGAAACAGTGCGGTTGTGACTGGCAACCTATTCGAAGCGAACATTCCGCCCACAACAATCAGCCCACTTCCGATCGCGACCAGAGTGATAATGACATGTAAAATTGTGAACGCTCCGATCGACATACCTAGGATCATTGAAGGCCTCCATTGTTTGTGTACTCGTGGTTGGCGTCGCCGCGATCAGCCAGCAGCCGCCCACCACTGCTCAATAGCAGCCGACCCTGACAGTACTAAGAAGTCTACGCCCTCGCCCGTTCCACATTGGCAATCCGCGCCGGCACGCCGAATTCGCGCCGGCACACTTCAGCGAGCGCCGCGACGCCGGCGCGAATCGCCTCATGCGAGGGATTGGCGAAACACAGCCGCGCCCGGCTTCTGCCGTGGTTCTTGTCGGTCGACCATTCGGCGCCTGGATTGATGGCAACGCCGGCGGCCAGCGCCGTCGCGAACAATTTTTGCGTATCGACCTGATCCGGAAATTTGACCCAGAGAAAAATGCCGCCTTTTGGATCCTCGAATTCGGCCGCGGTGCCGAACTGCTCGTTGAGCGCCTCCATCAGCGTTTCGAGTTTGGCCCGTAGCGCCCGGGTGAGCGCCGGCACATGGGCGTCGAAATGCCGGGGGCAAAACTCGCCAAGCACCATCTGCTCCAGCGCGCCGGAACCGGCATCGGTCTTGAGCGCGAGCATCCGCGCCAATAACGGCCACGGCGCGACGATGTAGCCGACGCGCAATGCCGGGGCGACCGATTTGGAAAACGAGCCGATATGAATGACGCCGCCATGCTCACTCATCGCGTAGAGCGCCGGCGGCCGCTTGCCGTCCCAGATCAGATCCGAATAGCAATCATCCTCGAAGATCGGAACGCCGTATTGCGCCGCGAGCCGGAGCATTTCGCGGCGACGCGCTTCGCTCAAGATCGTTCCGGTCGGATTTTGCACGGTCGGCACCGTGTAGATGTATTTCGGCCGCGTGCCGCGGCGCTTGAGATCATCGAGCGCGGCGGCGAGCGCATCCACGCGCATGCCCTCGCCGTCGAGTGGAATGCCGACGGCTTGAACGCCGAGACGTTGCAGGCGGGTGAGCGCGCCTTGATACGTCGCTTGCTCGATGATGACGGTGTCGCCGCGCGTGAGCAGGATTCCGTTCACCAGATCGAGCGCCTGCAGTGAGCCGGAGGTGATGAGGATTTCGTCGGCCTCGCAGCGAATGCCCGCGGTCCGTTCGAGCTTGCGCGCCAGAAATTCGCGCAACGGACGATAACCGAGCGGGCCGCTGGAAAGCCCGTAAGTCGCAAGCGTGCGACCCTCGCGCGTGAGCACCTCGTTCGCCGCCTTGATCAGCGCTTCGAGCGGCACCTGATCGACGTCGTTATGACCGCCGATGAAATTGTATTTGGCAAAACCGTTCCATTTGGCGGCCGGCGGCGGCAGACCGGGCGCGAACAGCGACGCGAAGTCAAGCGGCGACGCACTCGTAAACGCTTTCCTCTCCCAGTCCGCTCGCTTGCGCGAATGAGCGGGCTCATTGTCATTCTCGTTACCGCCTTGTTAGCCAAGACAGCACGCCGTGTCATGGCTATTCTTGACGTCCCTGCCTTTGGAACTCTTACCCATGTATCGCCGGGCGCTGCTTTTTTTGTTGACCCTGTTTCCGTTCGCGTTGGCAGACCCCGCCGCGGCCGAGTATCCGGACCATCCGATCCGCATGATCGTGCCCCAGGCCGCCGGCAGCGCGACCGATACGATTACGCGGGTGCTCGCGTCGGCCTTGTCCGACGAGCTGCATCAGCAGGTCGTGGTTGACGATCGGCCCGGCGGTGCGCTCACGCTCGGCCTCGATCTCACCGCGAAATCGCCGCCGGACGGCTATACCTCCTTGTGCATGGGCCCGATTGGCGCGCTCGCCATCACCAGACACCTAGTGGTGCCGCTGCCCTATGACATTCAACGGGACTTCCAGCCGATCGCGCTGGTGGCGCGCGGCCAGCTTGTACTCGTGGTGTCGCCGGCGACTTCGTTCCATTCCGTGCCGGAGCTGATCGCCTACGCCAAAGCAAATCCCGGCAAGCTGCTGAACGCCTCGTCAAGCAATGGATCGCCGGGCCATGTCGGCGGCGAGCTGTTCAAATTCATGACAGGCACCGACATCGTCCATGTCCCCTATAAAGGCGGCGCACCGGCAATAAACGACCTGATGGCCGGGCGCGTGCAGATGATGTTCGAAAGCCTCAATTCGATCGCGTCGTTCGCGCGTTCCGGCGCGGTGCGGGCGCTTGCGGTCAGCGGCGATCACCGCTCGCCGGCGTTCCCCGATTTGCCGACGGTGGCCGAGACCGGCGTTCCCGGCTATTCGGCGCCGACCTGGGCGGGCGTGATCGCGCCCGCGGGCGTGCCGCGGCCGATCGTCGATCGCCTCAATGCCGCGATCAATCGCGCGCTCGGCTCGCCGGCCATGCGCCAATTCTATGCGACGATCGGCGACGAGCCGGCCGGCGGAACGCCGGAGGAGTTTGCGGCGCTGATTGCCGCCGATTCGCGGAAATGGGGCGAGGTCATCAAGCGCGCCCGGATCAGGTTGGAGTGACCCGTCATTCCGGGGCCGAGCGAAAGCGAGGAGCCCGGAATCCATACTCACAGGTCAGCGAATATGGATTCCGGACTTGCCGCTTTGGCGGCAATCCGGAATGACGAGCGTACTTTCGTAGCCCCAAGACTCGACCCATATTGTGACGATGGCGAAAGGCCCCGATCGGCCGCAGGCGCCGCACCGGCGCGATCCGGCAAAGCATTCCAAGAAAGATCCGGCGAAACCGACTCGCGCCAAGGCGGCGCGTCCGGACACGCCGGCGCTCGACCCGTCATTGGCCGACCTGCTCAATCCCGGCATCGGCCAGGGCCGCGCCGGCATCGGCGCGCAGACGGGAATGAGATCGAAGCGCGATGATCTCACCTCTCCCCGCGGGGGAGAGGTCGATCGAGCGGAGCGAGATCGGGTGAGGGGGGTCGGACCTAGAGGCCAGCCCCCCTCACCCGGCCCTACGGGCCGGCCTCTCCCCACCGGGGAGAGGCAAGAGACTGATCATCAGTCGCGCGCAACAGCGAGCGGACTGCAGCCGCCGCCCGATAATTCCTGGGATCGCCGCGCCGATTTTGCGCAAGCGCATCGCGCCCGTGCTTCGGTGGCGCGCGGCTTCGGCGAGCCGCCGCAGCAAGGTTATGTTGGCCGCACGCCGGTCTCGCCCGGTGAACTCGATCCTGACCTCGCCCGCGCGCTCGGCATTGAGGAGGCGGACGGGACGTCATCTTCGCCCTCCCCTGGAGGGGGAGGGTCGCAAGCCGCAAGCGACCGGGGTGGGGCGATTAAATACGGCGAAGAGAGCGCCTCCCGATCGCGCTTTGCGCGTTCGCAGGGGCAGGAAGGAGGGGTGAGCGCATTCGGCAGCGCGGCGAGTCAGCAATCGCTGGAGCGCCTGCTGCGCGAAGGCCGCCCGGAATTCCACGAGCATTTGTGGACACCGCACCGGCCGCCGCGGCCAGACAAATCCGAGGGCGGCCGGCGGCTGGCGATCAAATCCGATTTCGATCCCAAGGGCGATCAGCCGCAAGCGATCAGAGAATTGGTCGAGGGCGTGCGCCGCAACGACCGCAGCCAGGTGCTGCTCGGCGTCACTGGCTCGGGCAAGACCTTCACCATGGCCAAGGTGATCGAAGAGACGCAGCGACCGGCATTGGTTCTCGCGCCCAACAAGACGCTGGCGGCGCAGCTCTACGGCGAGTTCAGGAGCTTCTTTCCGGACAACGCGGTCGAATATTTCGTCAGCTATTACGACTATTACCAGCCGGAAGCCTATATCCCGCGCACCGATACTTATATCGAGAAGGATTCCTCGATTAACGAGCAAATCGACCGCATGCGCCACGCCGCGACGCGGGCGCTGCTCGAACGCGACGACGTGATCATCGTCGCCTCGGTGTCCTGCATCTACGGCATCGGTTCGGTCGAAACCTATTCAGCGATGACCTTCGCCATCCGCCGCAGCGAGCGGCTCAATCAGCGGCAATTGCTCGCCGACCTGGTCGCTCTGCAATATAAGCGCTCGGCCGGCGATTTTTATCGCGGCTCGTTTCGCGTCCGCGGCGATGCCATCGAAATTTTTCCGGCGCACTACGAGGATCGCGCCTGGCGGGTGTCGCTGTTCGGCGACGAAGTGGAGGGGATCCACGAATTCGATCCGCTCACCGGGCAGAAAACCGACGAGCTCGAATTCGTCAAAATCTACGCCAATTCGCACTATGTGACGCCGCGGCCGACGCTGTTGCAGGCTATTTCCGGCATCAAGTTCGAACTGCGGCAGCGGCTCGAACAGCTCAATGCCGCCGGGCGGCTGCTCGAAGCGCAGCGGCTGGAACAGCGCACTTTATACGATCTGGAAATGATGGAAGCGACCGGAAGCTGCGCCGGCATCGAAAACTATTCGCGTTATCTCACCGGCCGCAAGCCCGGCGAGCCGCCGCCGACCTTGTTCGAATATGTCCCGGACAATGCGCTGGTGTTTGTCGACGAGAGCCACGTCACCATTCCGCAACTCGGCGGCATGTATCGCGGCGACTTTCGCCGCAAGGCAACGCTTGCCGAATACGGCTTCCGCCTGCCCTCCTGCATGGACAATCGGCCGCTGCGCTTCGAGGAATGGGACGCGATGCGGCCGCAGACCTCATGCGTTTCCGCGACGCCGGGCCCGTGGGAGCTCAATGAATCCGGCGGTGTGTTTACCGAGCAGGTGATCCGGCCGACCGGACTGATCGATCCGCCGGTCGATGTGCGGCCCGCGCGCACCCAGGTCGACGATCTGGTCGGCGAGGTCCGCGCGGTGGCGCAAGCCGGCTATCGCGCGCTGGTCACGGTCCTCACCAAGCGCATGGCCGAAGACCTGACTGAATACCTGCACGAGCAAGGCATTCGCGTCCGCTACATGCATTCCGACATCGACACGATCGAGCGCATCGAGATCATCCGCGATCTGCGGCTTGGCGCCTTCGACGCGCTGGTTGGCATCAATCTCTTGCGCGAGGGCCTCGACATTCCGGAATGCGCGCTGGTCGCCATTCTCGACGCCGACAAGGAAGGTTTTCTGCGCAGCGAAACGAGCCTTATTCAGACCATCGGCCGCGCCGCGCGCAATATCGACGGCCGCGTCATTCTCTATGCCGACAGCATCACCGGCTCGATGGAGCGCGCCATTGCCGAGACCGAGCGGCGGCGCGAGAAGCAGAAGGAATACAATACGGCGAACGGCATCACTCCGGAAAGCGTGCGCAAGGGCATCGCCGACATTCTCGACAGCGTCTACGAGCGCGACCATGTGCTGATCGCGACCGGCGAAGGCGAAGGCGAATTCGCGGAGGCCGCCACCATCGGCCACAATTTCGAGGCGGTGATCGCCGACCTCGAAACCCGCATGCGCGCCGCCGCCGCCGATCTCGATTTCGAGGAAGCGGCGCGGCTGCGCGACGAAATCAAACGGCTGCGCTCGATCGAGCTCGCGGTGATGGATGATCCGACCAAGAAAGTGCTTTCTGCACCTTCTCCCCGCGGGCGGGGAGAAGGTCGGGATGAGGGGGCATCGCGGCAAGACTCAGAATCACGGCAAAGCCCCCTCACCCGCCGCGCTGCGCGCGGCGACCTCTCCCCGCTTGCGGGGAGAGGTAAGTCTAGAATCCACAAACCCACGCTCGACGAAATGGGCGTCGCGCTTCATCACGAGGTCGCGCCGCACCGGCCCGGAAGTCCTCAGCAAGAGGCGGAGAGCGCCCCCGGCGCGGCAGGGACGCAAAGAAAACATCCCCGCAAACCAACGCTCGATGAAATGGGACCGGGTGTCGAATCGGTGCCGGCGAAGCAAGAGGCGGGGAGCGCCCCTGGCGCGACAGGGAAGGAGTCCCGCTCCGGCCCGCGCTCCACGTTGGGACGCCCCGGCATGCGCGGCGGCTGGAAGCCGAGAAGGCGGTAATCGCTCGTGCGGCGGGTAGGCTGATATCGCTGCGTAGGGCGATGGTTTAGGCTCGCCGTTCACTGACGAATCACCCATCGAGAATTGGAGGGTCGCCATGACGAAAGGTCAGATACGAAGCAACAGGGAAAAGAAAAAGCCCAAACAAGACAAGAACAAGAAGAAGGGCGCCGGCACCGAAGCTCCATCGCCGTTCACCGGGATGCACAGCCAAGCCAAACCCGGCACGTACCCGTATGGCAAAAAGCACTAGGGCAAGCGCGCGCTGCGGCTGGAAGCCACGAGGGCGGTGATTTGGCGGGACGAAAAGTAAATTGCTCTTCCCCCCTTGTGGGGGAGGGTTGGGAGGGGGGTAGCAAAGATGAAACGAGAGCGTCAGCGGCGTAAGAACGGGGCATTAAACAAACGCGACCCTAAAACGGACCGCCTCGATCCTATCCCCGCTGGGTGAAGTTCTCGCCGAAGAAATCATGAAGCCGAACGGGATCAGCCAGAACAGGCTGTCACGTGACATCGACGTCAATCCCGCGCGCGTCAACGACATCGTTCACGGCCGCTCGGCGATTACCGCCCCCATTGCGCTCCGCTTGCGAAAATATTTCGGCACCACGCCGGAGCTGTGGATGAACCTGCAGGCGTCCTTTGAGCTGCGCCTCGCCCGCGCGAAGGATTGGCCAAAAATTGAGCGGCGCGTGCGCGTGTTGGCGGCAGAGTGAGTCGGCCTGACAATTTCGATGATGTAGCAGTCGCATCATATGCAACTAACATGAAACTTGGCTTTGAAGAGTCTCAGACCTCCTACAGAAGCGGGTCACAAAGTGCGCGGGCCTGGACCGAACAATGGCTTCATAAGTGGGCCTATTGTCCAAACTGCGGAAACTCCGAGATAACGCCTTTTCCGAACAACAGCCCTTTAGCGGATTTCCTGTGCGCGAATTGCAACGAAGAATACGAATTAAAAAGCCAAAAGAATAAATTTGGTAGCAAAGTGCTTGATGGAGCTTTTCGAACTAAATGTGAACGGCTAGCGGCTCAAAATAATCCCAATCTCTTTCTTATGAACTACGATTTAAGCCAACTCAGTGTTGT
>Ga0187819_10000139_pt1 | contig 33329 bp, 29 predicted proteins | sample NC_wetland_sal_i_15_FD_132411 | JGI IMG/M metagenome (GOLD analysis project Ga0187819, IMG submission 132411) | Wetland sediment microbial communities from Neuse River Estuary, North Carolina, USA - SO4_4 | ecosystem: Environmental > Aquatic > Freshwater > Wetlands > Sediment | place: USA... | reverse complement strand
CGAGCGCGGAGGGGTTGCGCAGCCGGGATTGAGCGGCTCCCAGATCGTTGATCACTTCGCTCAGCGGCACCGCGGCGGCGACAGTCTCGAAGCTCTTTTCAGCGCCCGCAAAATCGGCTTTGTTGTAGCGGCATAATCCGAGCAGAAAGAGGGCCTCAAAGTAGTGCGAGTCCCCGCGATTCACTTTCTCCAGCCATTGGGCGGCGACATCGTAATTCTTCTTTTCCCACTCCATCTTGCCCAACTGGAAATTGGGCTCGGAGAAACGAGGGTCCAGCCGGGCAGCTTGAGTAAACAGACGGTGCTTCTGTTCGGGCGAAGACGCCATCAGGCCGCGGATGTAGTTCTCAACGGCGTCCAGCCGGAGCGGAGGGCGGTCGCGCCGAAATTCCTCCTCGGTGAGGGAAGTACGCGGCGCGAGGAAGGTCAGGCACCGCCAGGCCAGATTGGTTTCGAGCGAAGCCAGATCTTCCAACGCGCCGATTTCCTCGAATTCCGGCCCCTGGCGCGAGCGCTTCCGGTCCAGCACGCGCGCCGACAGGTGTAGAGAGTCACGCGGCGATACGTCAGAGGCCGGACCACCGGCCGAAGGCGCAGCCGGCGGGTCCACAGACGTATTCGGCTGTGGCGAAACCTGAAAATACCCGTAGATTACCTGCGAGGCATCCAGCGCTTCGCCGAGCTTCATGACCGAAGCGTGCGTGAGCACCGCGTCCGGGCGAATGGAAAGGCGGCGATACGCTTCCAGCCGGTCTTCGCGCGAGAGCACCAGGATGCCTTGCGAGGCGAGCGATTCCCGAAGGGTCTCGGCAATGCTCTCGCCAATCCAGCCGATATTCTGCGCGGTGGATTGGTTGAAAAACGGAAGAACCAGGACGGTGTCCGCCCAAGCCGCCGCCGGAGCCAGCAGGACAAGGCCCAGGCACAAAACGGGAAGCCGATGCATTGTCCTTCAGTTTAGCAGCGGCTCGCGAGAGAGAACGCGGAGGCCCGTATGCGCCACCCCGCCGTGATAGAATTCCCGCTGCCCTATGAAGAGCATGATGCCCGAGTTGATCGCGGAGTTCTTCGGCACACTGGTCCTGATCCTGTTCGGCGATGGCGTGGTGGCCATGGTGGTGCTGTTCGGCAACGGCGTGCCGGGAGAGGTGGTGCATGGCGGCTTCACCAACATCACCCTCGGCTGGGGCCTGGCGGTCACCATGGGGATTTACATCGCGGGCCGTGTCTCGGGAGCGCATATCAACCCGGCGGTGACCGTTGCGCTGGCCATTTATCGCGATTTCCCCTGGCGCAAAGTGGCTCCCTACATCGGCGCGCAAGTGCTGGGCGCTTTCGTAGCAGCCGCGCTGGTGTTCTGGAATTATGCTCCGGCTTTTCACGCCACCGACCCGGAGTTGGACCACACCGCCAACGTGTTCACCACGTTTCCCGCTTTTCCCGATTCTCCCTCCGCCGGGCTGCTGGATCAGACCATCGGCACCGCGCTTCTGGTGCTGCTGGTGCTCGCGATCATTGACGAACGCAACCAGCCGCCGGGAGCCAACCTGGCCCCGGTGCTGATCGGCGCGGTGGTGGTGGCGATTGGCATGTCGTTTGGCGGCATGCACGGATACGCCATCAATCCCGCGCGAGACTTTGGACCGCGCCTGTTCACCGCCATCGCCGGCTTCAAGAACAATGGCCTGACCAACGGACCCAAGGTCTTCTGGGTGCCGATCGTCGGACCCATTATCGGCGGCATCCTGGGAGCCGCCGCGTACGATTACGGAGTGCGGCGCTTTTTGCCGGAGAAGTAGTGGCCGGGCATGTGCCCGGCCATTACAGGCCCACGTGATCATCCGCAGTCCGAAAGGGGCGGAATTTTTCGCTACGCGCTATAATGGATTCTTCCCGGCGCAAAGAAGGTATCCCTATGTTCCTCAGTGTCAAGGAGATGGAAGTAAGGAAGGTGCGTTTCGAGGAAACCTTCCAGCCGGGTGAAATTGATTTTTCAGCAGACGCGGTGAACCAGGCGAGTCCGCTGCGGGCCGAGGGTGTAGCCGAACTGCTGGCCAACACGGATGGTGAGGTCCGCATCAAGGGCCGTTTGAGCGTAACCATGGAGGCGGAATGCGACCGTTGCCTGGGCCGCGCACAGTTCCCGCTGGATGCGGCATTTGATCTGTTTTATCGTCCCACCGCCGCTCTGGCCGGTGAAGCGGAAGTGGCTATTGACGAGGGTGAAGCCGAGATCGGATTCTACGCGGGCCTGGGGATGGAGCTCGAAGATATCCTCCGCGAGCAGATCCTGTTGTTGCTGCCCATGCAACGCGTCTGCTCGGCGGATTGTAAGGGCATCTGCCCGGTGTGCGGCAGGAACCGCAACGAAACGGCCTGCGATTGCCGGGTCGAGCCGGCCGACGACCGCTGGAACGCGCTCCGTAAGATTTCACGGGGTTGAAAAAAAAGAAAATCGCCGAAAACTGGATTAAAATTCTGAGGTACAGAAATGCCGAACCCTAAACGACGCCATTCCGCCGCCCGCAGGGGCAACCGCCGGGCTCATGACCGTTTGAAGCAGTCCGGATTGTCGGAGTGCCCCAACTGCCATGAGCAGAAGTTGCCGCACCGGGCGTGCCCGCACTGCGGCCAGTACAAGGGCCGGGAAGTCATCGAAGTCGAACAGGAATAGAATGTTTTCTGCGCGGCACTGCGCGATTCCGAAGCCATGCTGACTATCGCCGTCGACGCTATGGGCGGGGATCATGCCCCGAAACCCGAAGTCGATGGTGCGATTCGAGCCGCAAAAGCCCTTGGCGTTCGTGTCATTCTGGTGGGCCGCGAGGATGTGGTCCGGCGGGAGTTGGAAAGCCACGCAGACTACGACTCGCTGCCGATCGAAATTCAACACGCCAGCGAACAGATCACCATGCACGACAGCGCGGCCAAGGCCGTGCGCGCGAAACGGGATAGCTCGCTGCGCGTGGCTTCCCGCCTGGTGCGTGACAACTGCGCGCAGGGGTTTGTCTCAGCGGGCAATACCGGCGCCGTGATGGCCACGGCCAAGATGGTGCAGGGGGTGGTTCCGGGCGTCGACCGGCCGGCCGTCGCGGGCGTGTTCCCGACCGTGACGGGTTCCCCGATGGTCATGATCGATGTGGGCGCAAATGTCGATTGCTCGCCCTCCATGCTCGCGCAATTCGCCATTATGGGCGAAATCTATTCGCGGATGATTCTGCACCGGGAAAGCCCGCGCGTGGGCCTGCTCTCCATCGGCGAGGAGGAACACAAGGGCAATGAGATGACCCGCGCCTCCATGCCGCTGTTGAAATCGCTGCCCATCAATTTCATCGGGAATGTGGAGGGCCGCGACATTTATTCCGGCAAGGTCGACGTGGTGGTTTGTGACGGCTTCATCGGCAACGTGGCTCTCAAGGTCAGCGAGGGCCTGGTAGACATGATCAAGAACATGCTGCAGGAATCGCTGGAAGCGACCATTACCCGAAAGCTTGGCTACGTATTGTCCAAAGCCGCATTCACCGATTTCAAGCGCCGCGTGGATTACTCGGAATACGGCGGCGCGCCTCTGCTGGGCGTAAAAGGGGTCTGCATCATCTGTCACGGCCGCTCCAATGCGAATGCCATTAAGAACGCCATCCGGGTGGCGGCGGAGTTCTCGAGCGGCAAGATCAACCAGCGCATCGAGAGCGAATTCCGGCGTTGGAACGGCGGAAAAGCCGGTGACTGAAACCTGAATTCTTCGTCCAATCTATTGCATCCAATGGCTTAAATGAGAACCGCGCGTTTCCTCACGGCCCTGCTTTTCCTGGCGGCGGGTTCGAGTTTTGCGGAGAAACTGGATCCCGCGAAGTGGTCGCTGGAGTTGCAGCCCGCGGCGGCGGCTCCCGGTTCTAAGATACTGGCGCGGTTGCAGGCCAAAATCGAACCGGGTTGGCATCTTTATTCGCTGACGACGCCGCGGGGCGGACCGATTCCGACAACTATTCGCCTGGATGACAACACGGCGGTGGAGGCGTTTCGAGTGTTTGAGCCTCCACCCAAACGCGCGTTCGACCCCAATTTCAATCTGGACACGGAAACCTACGAAGGGGACCCGGCGTTTCTGATCGAAATCCAAACCAAGAAGGACGCCGCAGCGGGTTCTTTCGAAATCGCAGGGGCAGTCCGCTACCAGATTTGCGATCCGACGCGCTGCCTGCCGCCGGTCACGCGCCGCGCCACTGCGACGCTGTCGATCGACCCCAATGCCAAGACCGCGGCATTCGAGATTCCCGCCGGCTACACGGAGGTGAAACCGGGCGCTGCGGCTGCGGTGGCTCCGGCAACTGCTCCGCCCGCCGCTCCCGCTTCAGATTCCCGCGATCTGGCGGTTTTTCTGCTGACTGCGTTCGGATTCGGCCTGGCGGCGATCTTCACGCCGTGCGTATTTCCCATGATCCCGATCACGATGTCGTTCTTCCTGAACCGCTCGTCGGGCTCGCGCCGCGAAAGCGTCACGCAAGCGCTGATCTTCTGCATCGGGATCGTGGTGCTGTTTTCAGCCCTTGGGCTCGTGGCGACGGCGGTTCTGGGACCGTTCGGGATCGTGCAGCTTGGTTCGAATCCATGGGTCAACGGATTTATCGCGGCCATTTTTCTGGCGTTTGGCCTGAGCCTGCTGGGCGCTTTCGAGATCACCATTCCGTCGTCGATTCTGACGCGGCTCGATCGAGCGTCGCAGAAAGGCGGTGTGGCCGGGACGCTGCTCATGGGGCTTACGTTTTCGCTGGCGTCGTTCGCTTGTGTGGGTCCGTTCGTAGGCACGCTGCTCGCGGCGTCGGTGCAGGGTGGCGCCATTCGCCCGCTCTTCGGCATGGTGACGTTCGCCGCGGGTCTGGCGCTGCCGTTTTTCTTCCTTGCGGTTTTTCCCTCTTACCTGAGAAAACTGCCCAAGAGCGGCGGATGGCTGGCGCGGGTGAAGGTGGTTATGGGCTTCGTGATCCTGGCGGCCATGCTGAAGTACCTCTCGAGCGTAGATCAGGTGTTGCAGTGGAACGTGCTGACGCGGGAGCGCTTTCTGGCGTTGTGGATCGTGCTGTTCGCCATGGCCGGCCTTTACCTGCTGGGTTACGTGCGGCTGGAGGGGGTTTCAAAAGACGAACCGCTGGGGTTGTGGCGGCTGCTGATTGGCATGTCGTTCGTCGCATTCGCGGTCAGCCTGGTTCCCGGAATGTTCGGCGGCAAGCTAGGCGAGCTGGATGCTTATGTGCCCCTGCCTTCGGGCTCATCCGGCTTCAACGCGGGAGTAGGTGAGGCGCCGCTCACCTGGATGAAAAACCAGTTCCCGGAGGCTCTGGAACAAGCGCGCCGGGAAAACAAGCTGGTTTTTGTCAATTTTACGGGCTATGCCTGCACCAACTGCCACTGGATGAAGGCGAACATGTTTACGCGGCCGGAAATCCGCGCGGCTATGCACAACTTCGTGCTGGTGGATCTGTACACCGATGGCACCGATGAGGCCTCACGCCGGAACCAGGAATTCGAAGACAAAACCTTCGGGACCATCGCTATCCCTTTTTATGCAATTTTTGATAACCAAGGTAAGGTTTTGGCGAGTTTCCCCAGCTTGACTCGCAACCCCAAGGAATTCCTGGCTTTTCTGAACGCCCCAACCGGCGCCAAAAGCGCGTCCGTGGGCAGCTAAAGCCGATAGACCCGCAAGTAAAAAGAAAATCTAGAAATATCTTCCGATTGCCCACAATAAATCCACGCGGTTTGTCGTGTAACTTTATGAAGGATTCTGCCACTATTTGGTGAGGGCAAGGTTTAACACCTTTGTAGGGAGCGAGCGCCACGGTGTATGAGCAAAGCTAGTTGCATTGCCAACCCGGTTCGGTCCGTTGCGGATTGGATGCCCGCCTGCCAATGGAGCTTTAACCAGGCGCGGTGTTTCTATTACGTTGGCGGCGACTCGATGGCCGTCTTCCAGCGGACGGGTGTGGAAATGCTGCGCCACCACGTTTCGTTGATCGACAACGCGAGACGGAGCTGGGCGATCAGCCTGGACCGGATCTTTTCCGGCGAATCGCGCCTGGATTCCACGGCGCCGGCTGCCTCCCACGAATACACCATCACCCATGTCCCCGTTCACGCATCCGATGGCACGGTGGCGTATGCGGCCGGATTCGCCTACCGCGCCGCGCGGCCCGTGCCTGCCGCGGTGGAACTGGAGTTTACGGCGCTGGCGGTTTTGCAGGCTCTCGACGCCGAACGAGCACGGACAGATCGTTTTCTTCACGATGTGATTGCGCAATGCTTAACCAGCACTGGGCTGGAGCTGGAAGTCCAGCGGCTGGAACTCAAGGCCTTGGGGATGGAGCTGCCGGATCGCGCGTGGGAGATCCAGCGCTCGCTCGAAGAAGCCCTGAACCAAATCCGAGAGTTTCGAGTGAGCGAAAAGAAACGCACCTCTGAGTGACCCATGAGCTACCCTGTGCTGCTGGTTGACGATCATCGGCTCCTGCGCGAGGGCATTAAAGCGCTGATCGAACGGAGCGGCGAGTTCCAGGTTATTGCGGAAGCGGAACACGGGGCCGATGCCCTGGAGCTGTTCGAGCGGCTAAGCCCCGAACTGGTGGTGGTGAGTGTCGGGCACCCCGCGCTCAATGGCCTTGAGGCCGCGAAGCAGATTCTCGGTCACTCCGCGAAAGCCCGCGTGGTGATGCTTTCCACGGGGATTGACGAGGAGGCTGTCATGACCGCCCTGCGCTGCGGTGCGCGCGGGCTGGTGTTGAAGAAAGACACCTCTCAAAACCTGCTGGAAGCGCTGCGCACCGTGGCTGGAGGTGGAACGTACTACAGCGCGCAGATAACTCATCATCTAAACGAACCGGCGACTCCACCACATCTCAACGGCTCGACCAAACTGCCGCCTGGGAAGAAGCTGACCAACCGCGAGCTGGAAGTACTGCGGCTGGTCACGATGGGCAAAACCAGCAAGGAAGTTGCAGAAAAGCTCACCCTTTCGGTGGAAACGGTTCGCAGTTACCGCAAGTCCATGATGAGGAAGTTGGGCGTGCGGAACATCGCAACCCTGATCAACGTGGCCGTTGAGGAAGGCCTCACACGGTGGGCGCAAGGCGGATCCGCCTCTTAGTGGGAAAGCTGTCAGCGTTCAGCATTCAGCTTTAAGCCCAGCGCACCATCGAGGTGAAGCGAATGCTGACCGCGCTCATTCAAAAGCTGAACGCTGACCGCTGATCGCTCTCACCCTCAAGATTTCGAGTATCCTCGGCTATACTTAGAGTTCCCGATCGCCAAATGAAAAGCCCATGGGGAGACCTCGAAGTCGCTGATGCCCATGTGCATTTCTTCTCCCACGGGTTCTTCTCCGCGTTAGCCGCACAAAAATCGGCGCAAGGCCCTGTTGGGGCCGAGACCGCGGAGAGTATCGCCGGCGCGCTCGGCTGGCAGGCTCCGCCACACGAAGCCGAAGCTCTGGCTGACATCTGGGCCCAGGAGCTGGACCGATGGGGTGCGCGGCGTGCAGCGCTGATCTCGAGCGTTCCTGGCGACGAGCCGTCCGTAGCCGCAGCCGTCAGGAGCCATCCCGACCGTTTCTTCGGGTACTTCATGGTGAATCCCATGGCGGCCGATGCCCTCGAGCGCGTGCGCAAGGGGCTCGGAGATGGCCGTCTTCGCTGCCTGTGCCTGTTTCCCGCAATGCACCGCTTCTCCATGCAGGATGAACGGGTGCGGGCATTGCTGGAGGCCGCCGCGTCCTACCCGGGCGCTCTCATATTTGTTCACTGCGGAGTGCTGACCGTGGGCGTGCGCGCAAAACTGGGATTGCCCTCGCCGTTCGACATGCGGTTCTCGAATCCCATCGACCTGCACGCCGTAGCGCTGGCCTTTCCGAAGTTGCGCTTCGTGGTCCCGCACTTCGGCGCGGGATATTTTCGTGAGGCGCTGATGTTGTGCGACCTGTGTCCCAACGTCTATCTGGACACGTCCAGCAGCAACGGCTGGATGCGCTATCAAGCGGAGGCCCTCGATTTGCGCCAGGTGTTCCGCCGCTCCCTGGACGTCATCGGACCGCAGCGCCTGCTGTTCGGAACGGACTCCTCGTACTTTCCGCGCGGCTGGCATTCGGCCATATTCGAAGCCCAGAGCCGCGCCTTGCATGAGATCGGGGTTTCGGCGGAAGATGCCCGCCGCATCTTCGGAGGCAACCTGGCGGGACTCCTCGAAGGCCAGACTTAATAGCGATAATGATAGAAAAGGAGCGTGAGAACCCTATGGGCGTCCGATTGTCCGTATGCAATTTCGCTGCTTTTACGGTGTTGCTTATGACCAATCTCTCCTGCACGTTCCATTCCGCGGAAGGTTCAAGTCTTCCGAATCGCACTGTTACCGTGGCGCAGTCCGGGAGGGCGGACGTGGTGGGCACGGATAGCACTGCGTTGCAAAAGGCCGCGGACGTGCTGCATCCCGGCGATACGCTCGAAATCGGTCCGGGGACCTATCAGATGGATAGCAGCCTGTTGATCCCCTCCGGCGTCACCGTGCGAGGCATACCGGGTCAGACCATTCTGTTCAAGAGCCGGGGCGTGGAAAGCGTGTTGAGCGAAGACGGTGATTACGGGGAGAGCTACCTGGCGGTCGCGCAGCCGGAGAAGTTCCATCCCGGCATGGGCGTGGAAGTGCTGGACGACGGCCTGAAGGATGGCTGGGATGTGACCATCTCCAAGGTGGTCGCGGTGAACGGCCACATCCTCCAGATCAGCCCCTACACCGTCCGCGACTACGATTTCGAGAAGAGGCACGCCCGCATCCGCAACACGTTTCCGATCTTGTGCGCCATGAACGCGGAGAACGTTACGTTCGAGGATCTGATTGTGGATGGCAACAAAGCGGAAAACGCCTACATCGACGGCTGCCGCGGCGGAGCGATCTATCTTTATGACGTGCGCAACGTAACCGTCAAAAACTGTGTGGCGCGGAACTACAACGGCGACGGCATCTCGTTTCAGATCACCGACAATGTTCACGTGCTGAACAGCGAATCCTATGGTCACTCCGGCTACGGCGTGCACCCGGGAACGGGCAGCGCCAATGCTGTAGTGGAGCACTGCCGCATGCATCATAACGGCGACATCGGCCTGTTCCTCTGCTGGCGCGTGCGGCACGGCCGCTTCAGCGACAACATCATCGAAGATAACGGCCACTATGGAATCTCCATCGGGCACAAGGACACCGACAACGAATTCACCAACAACACCATCGCGCGAAACGGCGTGAGCGGCGTGTATTTTCGCGAGGAGACGTTCCTCAACAGCGGCCATCGCAATACCTTCCGCAACAACAAAGTGCTGGACAACGGCGACGCCCGCGCGGGCTACGGGTTCTACATTCATCCGCAGGCAGGCGACATCGTGATCGCGGGGAACCAGATTGCCGACACGCGCACGGCCAACCGCACGCAACGTTACGGCGTTTACAAGGTGAAGGGCGCGGGCTCCGTCAAGATGGAAAACAATAGCATGCAAGGCCACAGCGTGCGCGACTATGCGGAGGGTGCCGAAAGCCCGGCGCTGTGAATCACAGCGGCGGAGTTCAACGTCTCGCCGCTGATACGCGTCGTGGGTGCAGGAGTTCGGCAACCGAATCCAGCAACTGCTGTGGAGTGAAGGGCTTTTCGAGCATCGCCGCCGCTCCGGCTTTGCGCAGTATGGCTGGCGGGATGGCTGCCATGAAACCGGAGATGGCGATGACATGCACGTGCGGGGATTCCAAGCCAATGTGGCGAACCACGTCTACGCCGTCTCCATCCGGCAGACTCAGATCTGCGATGACCACATCAAATCCCTGATCGCGAATCGCGGCCAATGCCTGACGCGCCGTGGGCGCCAGTGTAACGTGATATCCCTCGTCCGCGAGAATCTGCCGTAGCAGCGTTTGAACGTCGCTCTCGTCCTCAATGACAAGAACGCTTCGGCGCCGGCAGGGCAGTTGCGGATGATCATTGTTGCCCGCAGAGTTGGGCATTGGTGGCAGTCCCCCTTCAATTACTGCGATACGCGAAGACTAAGCAGGCTGGCCGCCAATTGAAATCTCAGCATTCAAAAGGACTTGCACTTGAAAAAAGTCAACAGGATTGTGGAAATCGCACAGTAACGAGCGATTGCCCTGCGGGATACGCCGCATTGACTATCGGCTACTGCCCTTTGGGAGGGAGCCATTTTCGATCCTTGTGGAGTGTACACTCGATGGGATATGAAACGATTTCTGTGGATGGCATTGCTTTTCGCCCCCGTCTGCGTCGCGGGTGACCTGGCTGCGACACCCCCGATGGGCTGGAACAGTTGGAACAAGTTTGCGGAGAAGATTGACGACAAGACGGTGCGGGCGATCGCCGACGCCATCGTGTCCAGCGGCATGAAGGACGCGGGCTATGTGTACGTCAACATCGACGACACGTGGGAAGCCGGGCGCGACGCGCAGGGAAACATTCAGACCAACACCAAGTTTCCGAATATGAAGGCGCTGGCCGATTATGTGCACAGCAAAGGCCTCAAAATCGGCATCTACTCGTCGCCAGGCCCCAAGACGTGCGCGGAATACGAGGGCAGCTATCAGCACGAGGAGCAGGACGCGAAAACATGGGCGGCGTGGGGCATCGATTATCTGAAGTACGACTGGTGCAGCGCGGAGAAAGTCTACAAGCCGTCGGATATGCAGCCGGTCTACAAAAAGATGGGCGACGCGCTGAAGGCCACGGGACGGCCGATCGTTTTCAGCCTTTGCCAGTACGGCTTGCAGAATGTCTGGGAGTGGGGCGCGTCAGTGGGCGGAAACTTGTGGCGCACAACAGGCGACATTGAAGACAACTGGAAAAGCATGTCGACGATCGGCTTCGACAAGCAAGTGGGACACGAGCAGTATGCCGGACCCGGCCACTGGAACGACCCCGACATGCTCGAGATCGGCAACGGCGGGATGAGCCCGGCCGAGTACCGCACGCATATGAGCTTGTGGGCCATGCTGGCCGCGCCGCTGCTGGCGGGCAACGATGTGCGCGACATGAGTGATGCGACGCGGCAGATCCTTCTCAACAAGGAAGTGATTGCCATCGACCAGGACAAGCTGGGCCGGCAGGGGCGGCGGGTCTCGAAAGAGGCCGGCGCGGAAATGTGGATGAGGCCGCTCGAAAATGGCGATCTGGCGCTGGCGTTTTTCAATCGCACCGAAGCCATGGTCAGCGTTACGGCGTACTGGGAGATCCTGGGTTTGAAGGGCAAACACAAGGTGCGCGACCTGTGGGCACACGAGGATTTGGGCTCGTTCCGCGATGCTTATTCGGCGCAGGTGCCCATCCACGGGGTGGTGATGCTGCGCGTGGCGCGGTAGCGCAATCAGCCGCGGCCGATGAAGGGCATCTTGGTAGCCATCACCGTAATGAACTGCACGTTGGCGTCGAGCGGCAGGCTCGCCATGTAGAGAACAGCCTCGGCCACATGCCGCACGTCCATGCGCGGCTCGGCCATGGTTGTGCCGTTGGCTTGAGGAACGCCGGCGGTCATCCGTTCGGTCATTTCGGTGGCTGCGTTGCCGATATCGATCTGGCCGCAAGCGATGTCATAGGCGCGGCCGTCGAGCGAGATGGAGCGCGTAAGTCCGGTGATGGCGTGCTTGGTCGCGGTATACGGCGCGGAGTTGGGCCGGGGCACATACGCCGAGATGGAGCCATTATTGATGATGCGCCCGCCGCGCGGATGCTGCTCCTTCATGAGCTTGATGGCTTGCTGGGCGCAAAGGAAGGCGCCGGTGAGGTTGACACCGACGACGCGGCTCCACTGTTCGTAGGTCAGGTCTTCCATGGGAATGCCCGGAGCGCTGGTCCCAGCGTTGTTGAACAGAAGGTCTAAGCGGCCGAACGTCTCGCGAATCCTGGCAAAAAGCGCTAGGACGCTTTCCGGTTGGCTGACGTCGGTGGGCACGGGGAGCATCCCGGGGCCTGCTGCAGCGGTTTTCTCGAGTTCCGCGGCGCGGCGGCCGGCAAGCACCACCGAATAGCCCGCGGAGGCCAGGGCGAGGCTGACGGCGCGGCCTATGCCGCTGCCGGCGCCGGTTACGAGAGCGATCTTGCCGTTGGGCGTCATGTGGGGGTCCTCAAGTTTGATCAAGATTGAAATTGCCGCAGGGCTTCGCGGGCGCCGCGCTCGTAGGCCTCGATCAGCTTGTCCCATTTCGCATTGGCCTCAGAGTCGATTTGTTGTCGCGCCGGGTCGGCGTCGAACCACTCGATGGCCCGGCGAATGCCTTGCCCGAAAGGGATGGTCGCGCAATAGCCGGGAACGAAGCGTTTGATCTTGCTGTTATCGAAGACCACGCTCACGGCTTTGTCTCCGATTAATCCGCCCAAGGCCTCGGGCAGGCAGGCGCCGATGAAATCTGAGGGCATGTGAATGAGTTGCGGCTCTGCGCCCGCGGCCGCGCCCGTAGCGCGGTAGAACTGATTCCAGGTCATGACTTCGTCGGTGGTGATGTGGAAGGCGTGGCCGATGGCCTGTTCGAGCCCCAGCAATCCCACCAGCCCTTTGGCGAAGTCGGTATTGTGCGTGATGACCCACAGCGACGAGCCATCACCGGGAACGATCACTTTCTTTCCGCGGCGCATGCGGTCCACCACGGTGTAAGACTTAGCCCAACTGTTGATCGCGAGGGCGATCTGCGTTTCGCCGTAGGTGTGCGAGGGGCGAACGATAGTGATCGGGAACGCCTCTTCGCGATAAGCGCGCATGAGCCGCTCCTCACATGCGATCTTATTTCGCGAATACTCCCAATACGGGTTGGCGAGCGGGGTGGATTCGGTGATCAGATAGTGCGACGCGGGCTTCTGATACGCGCTGGCGGAGCTGATGAAGATGTACTGCCGCGTCCGGCCGCGAAAGAGCGCGAGGTCGCGCTCGATGTGCGCTGGGACGAACGCGATCCAGTCGACGACGACGTCGAACGATACACCCTTGAGCGCCTGCGCCGCGGAGGCAGCGTCGTCGATGTCCGCGGTTATCGTTTTCACGCCGGCGGGCGGGCCGGCGGCGTGGCGGCCGCGCGTCAAGAGCGTGAGATCGATGCCGCGTTCCGCCGCCAATTGCGTGCATGCCGTGCTGATGATTCCGGTCCCGCCGATGAAAAGGACTCTCATGCAGACGTTGTATCAGAGTCGCGGCGACTCTGCTGTGGACCAATCCGGAGCATAATGGGCGCAATGCGTGGATACGGTGACGACCTGGCTCACATTCATGATGTGGCGTTCAGCGACTATGGCCGGAATGCAGCACCGGGGCTGTTGCAGATTCTGAGGCGGAAAGGAATCACGAGCGGGCTGGTGGTCGACTTGGGTTGCGGAAGCGGCCGCTGGGCGCGCGGGCTCAATCAACGCGGATATGCGGCCATGGGAGTGGACCAATCGCCCGCTCTCATCCGGCTGGCGCGCAAGATCGCGCCGCAATCCAAATTCATGCTGGCATCCCTGTGGAGCGTGAAGCTGCCGGAATGTGACGTCGTAACTTCAATTGGCGAGTGTTTGAACTATTGCTTTGACGGCAAAGCTGGAAAACGGGAACTGACGCGCTTGTTCGGCCGCGTGCATCGCGCGTTGCGTCCAGGCGGAGTCTTCATCTTCGATGTGGCCGAACCTGCGCGAATCCCCGAAGACGCCCCACGGCGAACCTGGTCCCAAGGCGCGGATTGGGCGATTCTGGTGGAAACGGCGGGCGATCGAAGCCGGAAGGCGCTGACTCGCCGGATTATCTCTTTTCGCAATAGCGGCGGGCGATACCGGAGGAGTGAAGAGATTCATCGGCTCCAACTCTACCGTGCGGATGAGATCGTGGAGATGCTCCACCGGACTGGCTTTCAAGTGGAGTGTTTGCGCAGCTACGGAAGGTTTCGGCTCCCGCCAGGGATGGCAGCCTTTGTGGCCAGAAAGCAAAAGGAGCGAGATTCACACCGGTTGCGCGACGGAGTACTGTAGAGTTGAGTCGCGGCTAATATGACCTGGATCGCTGTCGTGCAGTTGGTGGTCTTCTTAGGCTTGTTGCTCGCGATCACCATGGCGCTTGGCTCGTACATGGCCGATGTTTTCGAAGGAAAGCGACATTTTCTTTCGAGACCGCTCGCCCCGTTAGAACGCCTCATCTACCGAGTTTGTGGAATAAACCCGAAAATCGAGCACTCCTGGAGAGCTTACGCCGGCGCCTGCCTCGCGTTCGGACTCGTCAACTTCCTCCTGTTTTATGCGTTGCTGCGGCTGCAAGGGATATTGCCGTTCAATCCGCTGCGATTCGGCACCACCCTGGCTCCGCGGGGCAGCATCCCGCTTAGTCCCGACCTGGTTTTCAACATCGCAGTGAGCTTCATGTCGAACACGAGCTGGCAGTCGTACTCCGGAGAGACGACACTCAGTTATCTATCTCAGATGGTGGGAGTGGCTCTCCAGAGTTTCACTTCAGCGGGCGCCGGGATGGCCGTGGCTGCCGCCTTGATTCGGGGTTTCGCGCGCGAGAGTTCCAGCAGAATAGGCAATTTCTGGGTGGATCTGACGCGGTCTGTCCTATACATCCTGCTTCCTCTTTCCTTGATCGGCGCGCTGTTTCTATGCTCTCAAGGGGTCATCCAGAACTTCGGGGCGTACCCGGAGGTGACTACCGTGGAGGGGGCCCGCCAGAAGATCGCCGTCGGGCCGGTGGCCTCGCAGGAGCCGATCAAACTCCTCAGTGCGAATGGCGGCGGATTTTTCAACGCCAACTCGGCCCATCCCTTCGAGAACCCCACGCCACTGGCGAACTTCGTCGAGATGCTCCTCATCCTGGCCATCCCCGCCGGCCTGACCTATACGTTCGGCCGAATGGTCAAGGACCAAAGTCAGGGCTGGACGTTGTTTGTGGCCATGGCCGTCTTCTTTGTTTGCGGAAGTTGTATCGCCATCTGGAGCGAGCAGGCGGGAAACCCGGCGCTCGACAACGCAGGCGTCTTCGGCAGACACATCGCCGGAGATGCTGGCGGAAACATGGAGGGCAAAGAAGTCCGATTCGGCATTCCAGCGTCGGCCTTGTTTTCGGTTGTCAGCACGGCTTCCGCGGACGGAGCGATGAACAGCGCGCACGACAGCTTTACGCCGCTGGCCGGACTGGTTCAGATGCTCAATCTCAAGAGCGGCGAGGTGATCTTCGGAGGAACCGGCACCGGCCTGGTTTCCATGATCCTCATGGTATTGGTGACGGTTTTCATTGCAGGTTTGATGGTGGGCCGGACGCCGGAATACCTGGGTAAAAAGATTGAGGCCAGGGAGATGAAGATGGTCATGCTGCCGTTTGTGGCAACCGCCGCAGCCATCGTGATCTTCTCCGCCGCCTCGTTTGCCGCCGGCTTTTCTCCATCCAGTTATTGGAATCCAGGTCCCCCGACATCCAACCTGGGGAATCGAGGCCCTCACGGATTGAGCGAGATCCTCTACGCCAACGCCAGCGCCGTGGGGACCAACGGAAGTTCCTTCGCGGGCTTGAACACAAATACACCGTGGTTCAATCTTACGCTCGGACTGGAAATGCTGATCGGACGTTTTCTGGTGATCATTCCAGCGCTGGCGATAGCCGGCAACCTGGCGGGCAAGCGGCGGCTGTTAGCTACCAGCGGGACGATGCCCACCGAAGGTCCGCTGTTTGTCGGGCTGCTTCTGGGAACCATAGTGCTGCTCACAGCGTTGACCTTCTTTCCTGCCCTGTCGCTCGGTCCTATCGCGGAACATTTCCTGATGAATTCCGGGGTTCTGTTCCGGTAGAGCGGCGAAAGGACTGCAAGCGATATTACGTCGCCACGTGGCCGCGAATTTGAGCGGCCGGCTGCGTGATTTTCTCCGCGGCTCGTTTGCCCATGCGAACGCAGTCGGGCACGCCGATGCCGTGATAGGCATTGCCCGCAACCAGCAGGCCGGGAATGCGGTCGAGGCGCGTTTCCAGTTCCGCAAGCCGCTCCCCGTGACCGACCGTATACTGCGCCATGGAGCGCGGCCAGCGAAACACTTTCGAGAAAATCGGCTCCGCGGCTACGCCGGCGATCTCGCGCAGCTCCTCACGAACCGCGCCGATGATGGCGTCGTCGTCCTCGTCGAGCACGGACTCTCCGCCCGTGCCGCCGAGGAAACAGCGAAGCAGCGCCTGTGAATCGGGCACCCGATTGGAAAACTTGTTGCCCACCCACGTGCAGGCCAGCAGCTTGCGCCGCTCGCGCCGGGGCACAAGAAACCCAAAGCCGAGCATTTGCCGCCGGACCGCTTCCCGCTGAAATCCCATAGCCACAGTCATCGAGGAGCTGTAAGCTACCGAGCCGAGCAGCGCAGAGAGACGAGAGTCTACTGCGCTCGTGAGCCGCGAAGCCTGGTGCGCCTCACAGGCCAGTACCACGAAGTCCGCATCCAGCCAGTGACCGGCAACGCGCAAGCGGAACCCGATTCCGGCACGCTCCACCGCCTCGACCGGCCGGTGCAGGAATCGCGTGTGACTTGCCGAAGCCTTGGTGACCGCTTCCACCAGAGAGCCCAGGCCGCCACGCAGCGTGCGAAACAGCGGTGCGGCCGCTCCCTTCGGCCGGGGGCGCTCCGCCAGCACGCCGCGCGTCAGGCTGCCGTACTTCCGCTCCAGCTCGACGAAGCGCCCGAGCACACTGGAGATGCTGAGCTGAGCCGGGTCGCCGCCGTAAATTCCGGCGAGGAGCGGCTCGGCCAGGTAGTCCACCGTTTCCTGGCCGTAGTGATCCGCCACGAATTCCGCAACCGACCGGTCGTGATCGGGCGCAGCATTCGGCCGGCGAAACCACTCCAGCGCCATGCGAAATTTCGTCGGCCAGCTCACCAGCGACGTCGTCGCCATAGGCAGAATCCTGGTCGGCACGAGCATCTGGACGCCATCGGGAAGTTGTACCAGGCGTCCGTGCCGGCGGATGAAGGTCTTGCGCTGGTGATCGTTGGATCCGATGACTTCGCTTTCCATGCCGAGTTCACGAATCAGGTCCATGGCGTGGGGCTTGGCGGACAGGAAGCTGTCGGGACCGGCTTCCACCACGCAGTCATGAATGCGCTCGGTCTGGATCACGCCGCCCAGCCGCGGCCGCGCTTCAATCAGCGTGCAAGGCACACCGGCTTTAGTCAGGTAATACGCAGTGGAGAGACCGGAGATGCCGCCCCCGATGATGGCAACGGAACGCACAGCAGGCAAGCTAGGGATGGAACTCGCGCACCATCTGGACCACGGCCTTCACATGATCCACCGGCGTTTCCGGCAGAATACCGTGACCCAGGTTAAAAATGTGTCCGGGCCGCGCGCCGGTGCGTTTCAGCAGCTCCGTCACGCGCATTTTGAGTTCGGAAAGCGGAGCGAATAGAGCCACGGGATCCAGGTTTCCCTGAACCGCCGACCGGTAGCTGATATCCATCCACGCCTGATCGATATTAATGCGCCAGTCCACACCCATCACGTCGCCGCCGGCCGCGTGCAGCTCGCGAAAGAAGCCCGAAGCCCCTGTGCCGAAGTGGATCACGGGGACGCCAGTGGCGCGGATGCGCTCGATTAATGCGCGCGAGTAAGGTGCGGCGAAGCGCACGTAATCGTCGGGGCCGAGCGCGCCCACCCAACTGTCGAACACCTGAATGGCTCGCGCTCCCGCGGCCACCTGGAGCGAGGCGAACGGCGCCAGCACATCCACGATCTTGCCCATGAGCCGGCGCCACAGCGTCTCCTCGGCGTACATCATGCGCTTGGTGCGAATGAAATGCCGCGAGGCGCCGCCTTCGATCATGTAGCTGGCCATGGTGAACGGCGCGCCCACGAAGCCGATCACTGGCACTCTTCCGCCGAGCGCGCGCACCACGGTCTGAATGGCTTCACCCACATAACCCAGGTCGTCGGTGTTCGCGGTGGAAAGCGTGTCAATGTCCGAGCCGCTGCGCACGGGATTGCTGATGATGGGTCCTTCCCCCGCCGCATAGCGCAGTTTCAGCCCCATGGGCTCAACCGGCAGCAGCAGGTCGGCGAAGATGATGGCGGCATCCACATCCAGAATCTCAACGGGCTGCAGGGTCGCGGTGGCCGCCAGGTCGGGCCGCTTGCAGATCTCCAGAATGCCGTGCCGCGAGCGGATCTCGCGATACTGGCGCAGATAGCGTCCCGCCTGCCGCATGAACCACACGGGGCGCACGTCGGTGGGCCGGCGCCGGCAGGCATCCAGGAAACGGCTGCTCATGGGAGCCACGCGCATGTCTGCTCCGGTGTGTCTTCGCAGAAAAACGCGCGAAGACCTGCTGGTTTGTGTTTGGCGGCCCAGGCGCGGCCGTTTACGAAAAGAGGCTTGGTCCAGGCTTCGCTGTCGAGAGTGCGCGGAGCGGTCACCGACACCGAAAGAACGCCTTGCGCCGGCCAGCCGGTTCTGGGATCCATGATGTGGCTGTAGATGCGGCCTTCGGCGCGAAAAAACTTCTCATAGTTGCCCGATGTGGACATGGATTCGTCCTTCAAATACACCTCAGCCACGCTTTTGTTTTCGTCTTTCGGATCGCGGATCTCGACTCTCCAGCCCTTCTCGCCCGGCGGCGCCCCCAGTCCGTAAATGCTGCTTCCTGACGCCGAAACCAGCGCCGTGCGGATGCCGTACTGCTTCAGCACTTCAATCATCCGGTCGACCGCATAGCCCTTGCCGATGCCGCCCGGGTCCAGTTCGACGCCTTCGCGCGCAAACCGTACCGTTCCCTTCGCGGCATCCAGAACGACATTTCGATACCCAATCTGCTCCAGCACGCCGCGAATCTCTGCATGGTGCGGCAGCCGGCCCGTGCCTTTATAAAACCCCCAGACTTTCATCAGCGGCCCGACCGTGATATCGAACGCGCCCTCGCTTTCCCGGCTGTACTCCTGGCAGGCCGAAAGCAGGCCGAACAATTCCGGCGTCACCGGGACGGGCTTTGCCGCGGCCAGACGGTTCACTTCACTCAGTTCGCTCTCCGGCTTATAGTTCGAGAGCATCTGGTCCAGCCGGCGGACTTCTTCAAACGCCGCATCCACCGCCTCTTCCATCCGCGTCCGGTCATCGCCATACACCGCGACCGAATAGGCCGACCCCATGGCCACCACGCTGGACTCGAGCCGCAGCGTGTCGGTCTTGTCCGCCGGACGAACCGGCGCCAGGGCCGCCCAACCCACGAGCGGCAACAGAAACAAAACTAGCACAGTCTGTTTCAATTTAGGGTTGATTTTCCGTCGAACTGCGCATTTTTTTTGCCCGCTTCAGGAGCACCTCCACGCGTTCGGTGACCTCGGTTCCGGGGCCGGGTTCGAAGTGTAACTCCGGAATTTTCCGCAAGTTGAGCCGCCGCGCCAGTTCGTTGCGCAGATAGTGGCGAGCGTGGTCGAGCGCTTCGAGCGCGGCTCTCTGCTCGCGCTCGCTTCCGGAAAGAGCCACGCGCACCTGGGCGTGCCGCAGATCGGGCGCCACCCGAACTTCGTTCACGTCCACGGCCGCCAGCCTGGGATCCTCCATTTCGAAACTGATGATCTCGGCCAGTTCCTCGCGGACGGTTTCCGATACCCTTTCGGCGCGATGCTGATCCATAAAACTGAGCCGGACATGTCCGGCCCCCTACATCCATTCAACGGTCACACCGGCCAGAGCCGGGCCTAACAGCGAGGCGGTCTCGTGCTCGACCGATTGCAGAACCTTTTCAGCTTGCACGCGGTCCGAAGACACCGTAACCGCGGCTACCACCGCTCGCTGCCACAGGTCCTGACAATCGATCTCCGCCACCGAGACGTTGAATTTGTTGTGCAGCCGGTCGCGCAGGCCCTTGACCACGTGCCGTTTTTCCTTCAACGAGTGGGAATTTTCGAGCCGTAGCTCCAGTGTCAGTACTCCGATGGAAGCCATGGTTCACCGCGCGAGCGCGCTACGCAAACACTTCCGGCGCCACCTTCTCCGTGACGAAAGCCTCGATGATATCGCCGGGCTTGACGTCGCCGAAATTCTCGATGGTCAAGCCACACTCCATGCCGCTGCGCACCTCGCTCACATCGTCCTTGAAGCGCCGCAGGGAGCCGACCTTGCCGGTGTGAATCACCACGTTATCGCGCAGCAACCGGATCTCGCTGCCGCGGGTCAGTTGGCCATCCTGCACCACGCAGCCCGCCACCATACCCACCTTGCTGATGCGGAACGTATCGCGAACCTCGGCCTTGCCCCGGTAGACCTCGCGATATACCGGCTCCAGCAAGCCCGCCATGGCGCGCTTGATCTCGTCGGTCAGGTTGTAAATGATGGTGTGCAGCCGGATGTCGACCTTTTCCTGTTCGGCGATGGCCGCCACGTTCCGTTCCGGCCGGACATTGAAGCCGATGATAATCGCGTTCGACGTGGCCGCCAGCAGCACGTCCGATTCGGTGATGGCGCCCACTCCCGAACGGATCACGCTGATGCGCACCTTGTCGTTGGACAGCTTTTGCAGCGTATCCGTTAAGACCTCGGCGGAGCCGCCCACGTCGGTCTTGAGAATGATGGGCAGCTCTTTGACCTCGCCCGCCTCCATCTGTTTGTGCAGTTGTTCGAGTGTGAGGCGGCTCGATTTCGCCAGCGACTGCTCGGCGGCCTTGGACTCGCGATACAGCACGATCTGCTTGGCTTTGGCCGTGTCGGTCACCACCTGGAAAGAGTCGCCGGCTTCCGGCAAGTCTTCCAGGCCCAGCACCTCGACGGGCGTGGAGGGCTCCGCCTCGCGCACGGGTTCCCCGCGGTCATTGAGCATGGCGCGCACTCTGCCGAACACCGCGCCGCAGATGAAGTAGTCGCCCACGCGCAAGGTGCCGTTGCTCACCAGCACCGTGGCCACCGGGCCGCGGCCGCGATCCAGTTTGGCCTCGAGTACCGAGCCCATGCCCGGCCGGCTGGGATTGGCTTTGAGATCCTGCAGATCGGCCACCAGCAGAATCATTTCCAGCAGCAGATCCAGGTTCTCCTTGGTCTTGGCGGAAACTGGAACCATCACCACATCGCCGCCCCAATCCTCCCACAGCAGGCCGTGTTCCGACAGTTGCTGCTTGATGCGATCGGGCTGCGCGCCGGGCTTGTCAATTTTGTTGATGGCCACGATGATGGGCACCTTGGCGGCGCGCGCGTGATCGATGGCTTCTATGGTTTGCGGCATCACGCCGTCATCCGCCGCCACCACCAGGACCACGATATCGGTAACCTTGGCGCCGCGGGCCCGCATGCGGGTGAACGCTTCGTGGCCGGGAGTGTCGATGAAGACGATCTTGCGACCGTTTTTCTCCACCTGATACGCGCCGATGTGCTGCGTAATGCCGCCGGCTTCTTTTTCGGCGACGTGCGCCAGCCGGATGGCGTCCAGCAGCGACGTCTTGCCATGATCCACGTGGCCCATGATGGTGACCACGGGCGCGCGTTTCACCTGGTCCTTTTCTTCCTGCGCCGTTTCCACTTCGTGCATGGCCTCTTCTTCGAAGCTCACCGTAGCAGTCGAGGCGCCGAACTCGCGGGCGATTTCGGTGGCCAACTTTGCGTCGAGAGTCTGGTTGATGGTGGCGAAGATGTTGCGGTCAACGAGCTTCTTGATCACCAGGCTGGCTTTGACATCCAGCTTTTCGGAGAGTTCCTTAACAGTGATGCCTTCGGAAACCGTGATTTCGCGATTGACCGGCGGCGGGCCCGCAGGGGCTTCGCGCTTGACCGGGCGGAGGATTTTCTCTTCCGGCTCGAGCATGCGGTCGCGTTGCGGCCGGCCCCCGCGTTTATCCGCGGGACGGCGCTGTTGCTCGACCGGAGGCGGTGCGAGCCCCGGAGCGACCATGCCCCGTGAAGTCGGGTGCATGGGGCGGGGTCCGCCGGGACGCAGACCTCCGGGCGCACCGGTCCGGACTCCCTGGCGCGCCACCAGCGGCTGGCCGGGACGAATGGGGCCTCGATATATGGGTTGGCCGGGCGTCGGCGCGCCTTGCGGACGTAACGGCACACCCGGCCGGGGTGCCACCGGCGCCCCCGGTCCGGCAGGACGCGGTTGTGAAAGCTTGGCCACCAGGTCGGGTCGTGGCGGCACGACAGGACGTGCCGCAGGCTGGCCCGCGAGGCCGGGACGCACGGTTGCGCTGCGCGCGGGTGGAGTTCCGGGGGCCGGCATAGCGGGCGCCTGCCCCATGGGCGCAGACCGGGCTGTGGCCGGAGGAGCGCCCGTGACCACACGGACCGGCTCCGGCCGTACGCCCGCCGGCAACGGCTGGCGCGGCCCCGATAGGATCTGCCCGGGCCGGGGAGGAGCCGGAGCGGTTCGCGGAACCTCGCGAATCGGAGCGCCCGGCATGACGGTGCTGGCGGGCGCGCTTGCAACAGGTGCAGCCGGCGCTGCCGGCGAACTCGCTAGCGGCGGCCGCAATCGCTGCGGCTGCGGCGTGATGCGGGGGGCGAATCTCTCGCCTGCGGGAGCCTCATGCCCTGCCGGTTCAGCTCCGCGTACCGCTTCCACAGCCTCGGCAGGCTGCGGTTTCTCGGGCGCGGGCGCGGCAGAAATGGGCTCTTCCGCCACGGCCGTGGCCGCACCGTTCGAGCCAGGATGCTCCGCCGCCGCTGTAGCGCCTCCACGGCCGAAAATCTGGCGCAGCTTCTCCGCGACGTCATCGTCCACCGAGCTCGAGTGTGTCTTCTTCTCGGTGACCCCGAGTTCGGGCAGTTTTTCGAGCAGTTCGTGAGCTTTAACCTCCAGCTCCCGGGCCAGCACGTTAATGCGAATCTTGTTCATAAGAGAGACGACTTACCGCCTGCTCAGCCTTCCTTTCCCTCGCCGGATGGCTGCTCCGAACCCCGGCCCTCCTCGCCGTGCCGGGAATCTTTTATCGTATCAGACTCACCTGGGGCAGGTTCAATGTTTGGTTCACTTTCCAGGGCCTCAACCGCCGTTTCGGCGGTTTCCTCAGCCACCGGCGCCTGCTCCGGCGGGGCCTGTTCTTCCGGTGGCTCCGCCGCCGGCGCAGTCTCAAGCCCGGCTTCCCCCTGCTCTATGGTCTCCGCTTCACCCGCCGGCTGGCCCGCGCCGCCCTCTTCAGTGTCAAACTGGCCGTAATAATTGTTGACCGCAAGCTGGATCTTTTCCACCACATTTTGTTCGATTCCCGGAATCTCTTCAAGCTCTTCGGGCGTCATGCTTCCCAGTTTCTCGACCGTGGAGACACCGGCCTCCACCAGCTTCTCCGCCACACCTTCTCCCAAACCGTAATCGATGAGCACGGAAACGGGCGCGCCCGGCACCACCAGAGCGGCCATGGCCGTTTCCACCTCCTGGCGCTTTTCCTCTTCGCTCTTGATGTCGACTTTCCAGCCCAACAGCTTGGCGGCCAGACGCACGTTCTGCCCTTTCTTGCCGATCGCCAGCGAGAGCTGCGAATCGTCGACAATCACCTCCATATGTTTTTCAGCCGGGTCGATAATGCTGACGCGGCTGATTTTGGCAGGGCTGAGCGCGTGCGTGGCAAACACTACGGGGTCTTCCGAGAATTCGATGATGTCGATTTTTTCGCCGCGCAATTCCCGGATGATGGACTGCACGCGCATGCCTTTCATGCCCACGCAGGCACCGACACTGTCAACATCCCGGTCCCGGCTATGGACGGCGATCTTGGTGCGCTCGCCGGCCTCGCGTGCGCATCCTTTGATTACCACCGTGGAATCGTAAATCTCCGGGACTTCCTGCTCGAACAGCCGCATCACCAGCTCCGGCGCCGCACGCGAAACCACAACGCCCGGCCCTTTGCTGGACTTGTCCACCAGCCGGATCACGCAGCGGACGCGATCGCCCACGGTGAAGCTTTCGAGCTTGGATTGTTCTTTCTTGGGCAAGCGCGCTTCAGTCTTGCCCAGATCCAGAATCAAATCCGGCCCCTCAATTCGCTTGACCGTGCAATTCACCAGTTCTCCGGCGCGCCCCGAGTATTCGTTGTATACGGTTTCCCGCTCGGCTTCACGAACTTTCTGAAAGATCACCTGCTTGGCGGTCTGCGCAGAGATGCGCCCCAGCGCGTCGGTGGGCTTCTCGATCCGCACCTCCGATCCCACGGTGGCTTCCGGATTGATTTTCACCGCCTGATCGAGCGTCATTTCCTTTACCGGGTCCGTGACCTGCTCCACCACTTTCTTCACCGCGAACAGACGAAGGGCGCCGGTCTTCTCGTCCAGATCCGCCACGTAGTCTTCTTCGGTGCGGAAATGTTTCCGGGCGGCGATCAGCATGGCGTCCTTGACGGCATCCAGGACGATCTGCATATCGATGCCCTTCTCCTTGCTCAAAATTTCGATGGACTGATAGATCGTTTCCAAGATGTCCTCTTTGGCTCTGTCGCTGGGTGATTACCTGGCGGGAACTACCACTCGAACTTCAGGTTGGCCCGTTCCACCTGGCTTAGAGGGAACCGCAACACACGGTCCGCGCCTACGTCGAGGGAAACCGTGCCATTCTCCAGGCCGGCCAGCTTGCCCTCCCAGTGGCGCTGGCTGTCGACCGGTTCGCGCAACACGATTTTCGCTTTCTTTCCCTGAAACCGGATATAGTCGTTGGGCTTGAGCAACTTGCGCTCTACTCCAGGGGAGCTGACCTCTAGCGTATAGTGACCGGGCACGACGTCCTCCACGTCCAGAATCGTACCCACCTGCTGGGAAACCAGCTCACAATCGGCGTGACTGACTCCTTGCGGCTTGTCGATCGAGATGCGCAGGAACTGATTCCCGCCGCTGCCCTTGAACTCGACCTCGACCACTTCAATACCGTCGGAAGCGGCCACCCGCTGGGCGATTTCTTCTACTTTTGCAACCACTTCTTGCCGCATTTTCTGTTTCGAAGAGTGCCAGCCAACAAAAAAGTGGGCTTTCGCCCACTCCTCGCCTTCGACATCTCCAAACTCTATTTTAGCGGGTATTCGGGAAAAGGCAAGGAGGCGGCCGGGCTTACCCGGTAAACGGTGCACAGATCCGATTGATATGCCGTTTCAAAATCCGGCTCCTGGGTCAGGATCTTTCGCGCCTCCGCCCGCTCGGGTCCGGGCAATTCACGATGAAAATCCGTGGCAGTGAGAAGGAGATATTCGAGATTCTGCTCGCGTGCGAATGAGGGCATCGCCCGGATGGGCTGCAGAATTCCGTTGCGGTCCTCGCGATAGAAGGGCATCGGCAGGACGGGCAGGCTTACGGCGTGATGGCCTGTATAGAGGAAAAAAACCACGTCGTCGTAGGCAAAGAAAGAGCCGTCAGGCGTATTTTGCGCGATCCACCGAAAGGCTGCGCGCTTGCTCGCGAGCACCGTGCGATGTTGCGCGATGATTCCGGGGAATTGGTAAAACAGGGCATCCACATCCAGGACGATCGCCAGTCCCGCAACCGCTGCCAGGCCCGCCGCCAGCCCGCAGGCCAGCATGCGATTCGCCCGGCTGCGGCTCCATCCGTCTTTCATGATTCCGGCGAGATGTTCGCCTTCGGTCGCGAATCCGGCCAGCAGCAAAGGAAGGATTGGCAACAGGAAACGTTCGTCCGGCGGGAAGTGCCAGACGAGCAGAATCGCCGTGTAACCGGCGGCGAACCAATGGTAGGGAGTCATCCCGCGCCGGCGGGCCAGTCGTACGACGCCGGCAATCGCTCCGACGGCCAGCAGCCGCGACAGATACATACCCGGCGGGCTGTCACGGAGACCACACATGAAGAAGCCCGTGGTGCCGTGAAACAAGCCGTCGAAGTTTTTCCAGATCACTACCGGCAAATCCCGCCAGCCCATGCAGAGGCTCCGGTAACCCATATAATCCACGTAGTAAAGCGAGACGATGTCAGTCGCATGACGCAGGTGGCCGCGCGTCCAAAGAGACCATCCCGCTACGGCGGGAAACATCGTGAAGAAAAACAGCGCAGCGGCATAGTATCTCTTCCGCAAGGCCAGCCACAGCGGCCCCGCGATCAGCAGCGGCAGTGCGGCCGTCCTGACCAGGTAGGCCGCGGCCCCCAGACAACCCGCCGGAAGCCCCATCCACTCGCGCCGCCGGGTGCCGGAGATCGCACAGATCGCGCCTAACAAAAGCGCGGAGAACGCCAGATCGCTGAGCAGGCTGGTGCTGAAAAAGACCACGGCCGGGCTGAGCGCCATCGCCGCGCACATCCCCACGCGCGCGGGCCGGCGGAATCCCGCAGAGCGAAACCATCGCCACGCCACCGCCATGAAGGCCGGCAGCATCAGCCACGCAAGCGCCATCCCGAACTTCAGATTGTCTGGAAAGCGCGGCTCCATTTTCCAGATGGCGGCGAGCGCCAGCGGCCACAGCGGCGGATATTTGGTTTGATAGGGCTCACCGGGCAGGCTCAGAATCCGGTAGCCGCGTCCCTCGGCCAGCGATTTGGCTGAGACCCAATAGATGCTATCGTCATGAAGGTGCCCGAAATGCGGCATCTCGCGCGCCACCCATGCCAGATGAGCGGAAGGGACCAGGGCCAGCAGCAGGATGGCTGCGGCGAGCAGCTTGCGCGCCATATATAAGTACCATCGCCTGCGCGACTCCGAACCGGCATGAGGTGAACCCCCTAGCTCTTCGGGCGGCGCGTGGCTACAAATGATGAAACTCACTTTCTGGGGAGCCGCCCAGACCGTCACCGGCTCCATGCACCAGCTCGACGCCGACGGCCGGCGCTATCTGCTCGATTGCGGCATGTATCAGGGCCACCGCAAGCAGGCGGAGGAACGAAACCGCCACTTCCCGTTTCCTGTGCAGTCGGTCGACGCGGTGATCCTTTCGCATGCCCACATCGACCACAGCGGGAATCTGCCGCTGCTGGTGAAGAACGGGTTCAGCGGGCCGATCTATGCCACCCCGGCCACCATCGACCTGGCGCACGCCATGCTGCTCGACACCGCGCACATCCAGGAGAAGGACGTCGAGTTTCTGAACAAGCGGCATCATCACGGCGAGCCGCCTGTCGAGCCGCTGTTCAACACGGAAGACGCGGAGCGCACCCTGCCCTTGTTCCAACCGGTTCCCTATTATGCGGCTAAGGTGCTGAGCGCGGGTCTAAGCTATCGAAATTACGATGCCGGCCACATCCTGGGCTCGTCTACGGTGCTGTTACGTAGCACGGAGAACGGCCGCGAGGTCCGGTTACTTTTCTCCGGCGACGTGGGGCGCCCTAAATTGCCCATCATTCGCGGCCCCGATCCGCCGCCCGCGGCCGATTACCTGATTCTGGAAAGCACCTACGGCGGCCGCGTGCATGAAGAGATGGGCCCGGTCAAAGATAAACTGGCCGATATTGTGCGGCGTACCGCGGCGCGCGGTGGAAAACTCATTGTGCCCGCATTCGCGGTGGGAAGGGTCCAGCAGCTTGTGCTGCTGCTGCACGAGCTGTCGAACGAAGGCCGAGTGCCCAACATTCCGATGTTCGTCGACAGCCCCCTGGCCGTGGATGTTACCAAGATTTTTCGCGATCACCCGGAGTGCTTCGATGAGGAAGCGCTCCAGTATGTAGGCAGCGGCGATGATCCCTTCGGCTTCAAGCGGCTGACCCTCATCCGCGAGTCAAGCGAATCGAAGAAGCTCAACGACCTGCACGGGCCGTGCGTGATCATTTCCCCGTCGGGCATGTGCGAAGCCGGACGCATCCTGCACCACCTGCGCAATAACATCGAAGACGGGCGGAACACCATCCTCATCACCGGATTCCAGGCCGAGCACACGCTCGGCCGCAAGCTGGTGGAGAAATGGCCGGAGGTCAAAATCTTCGGCGAACCCATGCGCGTGCGCGCCGAGGTAAAGAGTCTGCAAGCCTTGAGCGCCCACGCCGACCAGCGCGAATTGCTGGCGTGGATGAAGCCGCTGGCTGGGACACTGAAAAGAGTGTTCCTGGTGCACGGCGAGCCGGAGGGGGCGGCAGCGCTGCAGCAGGCGATTGAGCAACAGTACGGAGTGGAGACCGTGGCGCCGGGGTGGGGGGCAGGGTTTGACCTGCAGTAGGAGTAAAGTCTGCCCGGAGCCGTTATGCTTGACGTAACGCATAACGGAACGATATCCTAATAGGTGGTCGTCAGCTATCGAGACAAGCGCACCAGAGATTTTGTTGCCGGGAAATGGGTGAAAGCCTTCTCTGGAATCGAACGGCCAGCACGCTTGAAGCTCGACCGGCTGGAAGCGGCTACGGCGCTCAAAGACCTCGCCGTATTGCCCGGCAATCTGTTGGAGGCGTTAATTGGCGGTCGCCGGGGCCAATACAGCATCCGCATCAACGACCGATGGCGGATTTGTTTTGAGTGGCCAGACCGGGCGCCGGGGCCGTCAAACGTAGAGATTGTTGATTATCACTAGGAGGACGCCATGGCAATAATGGCAATACATCCGGGGGAGCACCTCGCCGAAGAACTGAAGGAGCTCCGCATGAGTGCCGCCGAGTTGGCACGCAATCTCGACGTGCCGACCAACCGCATCACGGGCATTTTGAATGGGCAGCGCGCCATCACCGGAGACACAGCCTTGCGCCTGGCCCATTTCTTTGGCACAAGTGCGGAGTTCTGGCTTAACCTGCAAAGCCTCTACGATCTGCGCGTGGCGCAGAAGAAAGCGGGGAAATCGATCAGGGCGCTTCCCAGGCTGAAGCATCCTGAGGGCATTCCCGCGTGATTAAGGGTGAAGGTTTGACTCAAAGCGCCTTGATCTCTTCGCTCCCTGCGAGCTTGTACTGCAACGCCCAGGAGGCAGAACGGTGCCGCAACGGCTCCCCAAGCCAGCGTGCCCGGGACCACAACAAGCCCTAACGGTGCGGCCGGCGAGAACGGCCACTCGTGCCCGTGGCGCAGCCCAGCGAGCATGCCCTTTCCGAGCGATGCCAGCGCATTCCCCCTCGTCCGGTGGATGCGAATGCGCGAAAGCGTAGACCGGGCAATCTTCACCCCGCGCTGGTCCTTGGTCTTGACGGCAATCTCATCAACGTCGATTCCTACGCAAGTTGAATCGGGCCATCCGCGGTCCAGCCAGTCCATCGATGAAATCGTTTATGGCCGGAAAGATTGACCTCGCGCTGACCGGCGCGACCCTGGTCCAATAGCGCGGCGGAGCGCCACTCCTGATAAACTGCCCTCTTCACCCTCATGAGCTTCCTCGACGAAAAATTCTCCCTCAAGAACAAAGTGGCGGTGGTGCTGGGTGGCACCAGCGGCATCGGCCAGGCGATCGCGCGCGGCTTCGCTCGCGCCGGAGCCACCACCATCGCGAGCAGCCGCGACCGTGACCGGGTCGAAGCCCAGGCGGCGGATCTCGAGTCGCTGGGCTCGAAGACGCTGCGCATCCCGAGCGATGTCCAGGACCGCGGCAGCCTGCAAAACTTGTGTGACGAGGCCGTGCTGGCATTCGGACAAGTCGACATCCTGGTGGTCACTTCGGGCCTGTTGAAAAAAATGCCCAGCGAGGACGTTCCGGATGAAGACTGGACGCGCATTGTGGATGTCAATTTGAACGGCACGTTCCGCGCGAACCAGATTTTCGGACGGCAGATGATCAAACAGCAGCGCGGATCGATCATCAACATCGGCTCGATGACCAGCTTCGTCAGCTTCAGTGAGGTCGCGGCTTACGCGGCCAGCAAAGGCGGCGTACTGATGCTGACGCGAACGCTGGCCTGCGAGTGGGCCAGACATAACGTGCGTGTCAACGGAATTGCGCCGGGCGTGTTTCGAACGCCGCTCAACACCAAGGTGCTCGACATTCCGGAACGCTTCGCCGCCATCGCCGGCCGCACGCCTATGGGCCGGGTCGGCAACGTGGAGGAACTCGTCGGTGCCGCAATTTTTCTCGCTTCCGACGCATCCTCGTTTGTAACCGGTGAAATGCTGCCCGTCGACGGCGGATTCTTAGCCAAGGGTATTTAAGAAACCGCCTGGCCTTTGCTATCATTGACCTTTCGTTCTTTTGTTCAGCTCTTCGGCGTTCTGCCGGTTCTCACGTTCAAAAGAATTGGTTCAGCACCACTGGAGGGAGTCGAAAACGCGCCATGAGTCTGCTCTGGATGGCAGTCATCACCGTGATGGTTCTACAGGCCTCCGTGTTCTTCACGACCATCTATCTTCACCGGTCGAAGACTCACCGGGGGCTCGAATTGCATCCCGCCGTGGATGTGCTGATGCACCTGGAACTGAGCCTGTTTACCGGTATTGTGCCGCGCGAGTGGGTCGCGGTGCATCGCAAACATCATCACTTCTCGGATCAGGAAGGTGATCCGCACAGCCCGTATCTTCGCGGCATGTGGACGGTGCTATTCGGCAACTTCTTCTTTTACCGGAAGGAGAAGTCGGACCCGGCCACCATCGCCAAGTACACGCCGGATTGGAAAGATGACATCCTGGACAAAGTGCCCGGCATGCACTACGCCGTGCTGGGGGGACTCGCTCTGTTCACGCTCGCATTCGGCTGGGTGTGGGGACCGGTGGCCTGGTTCACGCACGTGGTCGCTTACATCATGCTGAACTCCACCATCAACAGCGTCTGCCACATGGTGGGTTACCGGAATTACGACAACACCGCCACCAACCTCCAATGGGTGGCGTTCCTTACCGGCGGCGAAGGCCTGCACAACAACCACCACGAATTTCCCACCTCCGCGCGTTTCTCTTGGAAGCGCCGCGAAATCGATCCCGCCTGGCCGGTAATCCGCCTGCTCGAGGGTCTGCGCCTGGCCAAAGTCCGCAAACTGCCCATGGCGAAGGCTGCGTAAACGGGCGGGTGGAGGAACCAGCTACAGCGTCTTCAGGTAGGCGATCAAGTCGTCTTTCTCGTCGTCAGACAGCATTTCTTTGTACGCCGGCATGCCTTTGCCACCCTCGTCTATTTGCTCGCGCACGTTGGCTTCGGTGACCTTTTTGCCGTTGTTCAACTTCTCGCGGCTGAACAGGCCTTTGAGGCCGGGTCCCATCTTCTTGTCGGTGCTGTCGGCGTTGTGGCAGACGCTGCATTGCTGAAAGACGTCTTTGCCTTTGTCGGGGTCGCCTTTCTTGTCTCCGGCGAAAGCCAGAGTGCAACCGCACGAGAGCGCCAGAACGGTAATAAACGCACATTTCCTCATAGGAATGAGATCTCCTGCTGAACGGACAAAGTCCTAGTTTACAATTTTCAGGTGCGGCCCGTCATGATTCTGTTCGCCAAGGCGCCGGTCGCAGGCCGCGTCAAAACGCGCCTGGCGGTGGAAATCGGCGCGGCCCGCGCAGCCGCGTTATATCGCGCCTTTGTGGCCGACAGCCTCGCCAAATTGAACGAGTTTACAAATCTTGCCGACCTCCAACTGCATACCGACATTCCTACGGATGCCTGGAGCGAAGTGGGCGTTGCGCGCGAAGTGCAAACTCCTGGCGATCTGCATGTAAAATTGCTTCACGCGCTCGGGCAGGGACTGGCGGCGGGCCGGCCGCAAGTCCTCATTTTCGGCAGCGACTCCCCGACGCTTCCCCGAGCGCACGTGGTCCGGTTGCTTGAGTCGACAGCGGATGTCACGCTCGGACCGTGCGAGGATGGTGGATACTATGCCATCGCCTGCCGGCGTGTACATCCGGATATGTTCGCTGGCGTCGCTTGGTCCGCACCGCAAGTGCTGGAACAAACCCAGCGCGCCGCGCGCGCCTGCGGCCTAAGCGTGGAGCGCGGCGACGAGTGGTATGACATAGACGGCCGCGACGATCTGGAGCGACTGATGAGAGAGCTCGAATGGCCGCCATGCACACGGCAGGCATTGTCATTGTGGAACAGAGGAGAGTCGAGTGAAGCCGTGTCGTAGTTGTGTGGCCTGGATTGCGGCCGTCTTGTGCCTGGCCGGTTGCAGCAGCAACAGCGGCGCCTCGGCTTCGGCGGGTGCGCAGGAGCAGAGCACGCTAGTGGAGCGCGTAGGCTCAACCGGTTTCCTGCAACTGGAAGCCGACAGCTTCACCAAGCTCACGCCGCGCGAGCAGGCGCTGGCTTACTGGTTGAGCCAGGCATCCATTGCCATCGACCCCATCATTTACGATCAGCTCTCGCGCTACGGCCTCCGCGAGAAGCGGCTGCTCGAAGCGCTGGTCTCTCACCCGCAGGACGTCAAACCCGAAGTCATGGCCAAGATCGCGGCGTTCACGAAACTATTCTGGGCCAATAAGGGGAATCACAACGAACTCACCGCGCAGAAGTTTCTGCCCGAATTCACTTTCGAGGAGTTCCAGCAAGCGGGCGCCGACGCCATCCGCAGCGGCTTGCGCATCGGCGATCCGTACGGCACGGGCCATGGCATCCAGACGGAAGCCGAGTTTGCCGCCGAGATCAAGGAGCTGAAACCCGCACTGTTCGATCCCGCCTTCGAGCCGATGGTCACCGCCAAGAGTCCGGAGGGCGGGCTCGACATCCTCCAGGCCAGCGCGAATAACTTCTATGTGGGCGTTGCTCTAGCCGACTTAAAGGGATTTCATGAGCGCTATCCGCTCAATTCACAACTGGTGAAGACCGGCGGCAAGCTGGAGGAGCGCGTGTACCGCGCAGGGACGCCGGACCGGCGCATCCCTCCCGGGCTTTACGCGCGATTCCTCACGAAGGCGATCGAGTGTCTTCAGAAGGCCCGCGCCTTTGCGGAACCGGGCCAGGACACAGCCATCGGGGATCTGATCCGTTTCTATCAGTCCGGCGAGCCCGAGGACTGGCTGCGCTTCGGCGCGAGCTGGGTCCAGAACAACGCCAACGTGGATTTTGACAGCGGCTTCATCGAGGTGTATCGAGACGCGCGCGGCGCCAAGGGCACCTCGCAGAGTTTCGTCACCGTGACGGATCAGCGCGTGAATTCGCTCATGCTAAAGATCGCCGGCAACGCGCAGTATTTCGAAGATCGCGCGCCCTGGGACGCCCAATACAAGAAGCAGGGCGTGAAGCCGCCCCTGGCTAAGGCCGTGGAAGCATTGATTGAAACGGGCGACTTCTCGATTCTTACTGTCGGCGACAACCTGCCAAACGAGAACGAGATTCATCAGAAATATGGCAGCAAGAGTTTCCTGTTCACAGGAAGCACGCGGGCCTTCGCTTACGCCACGGGACACGCTTCGATCGAAGAATTCTGCTACTCCCGCGAGGAGATCGAGCGCGCCGAGAAAAATGGCGACGAAGCCGAGGACTTGGAGACAGCGCTGCACGAGATCATCGGGCACGGGTCGGGCAAGCTCAGCCCCAAGCTAACTCATGACGCGCCGTTTTATCTCAAGGAATATTTCTCGACGCTGGAAGAGG
>Ga0187819_10000138_pt1 | contig 33427 bp, 25 predicted proteins | sample NC_wetland_sal_i_15_FD_132411 | JGI IMG/M metagenome (GOLD analysis project Ga0187819, IMG submission 132411) | Wetland sediment microbial communities from Neuse River Estuary, North Carolina, USA - SO4_4 | ecosystem: Environmental > Aquatic > Freshwater > Wetlands > Sediment | place: USA... | reverse complement strand
GTACTCCACGTGCGACACCGCAATGGTGATGCCCCGTTCGCGCTCTTCCGGCGCGTTGTCGATTGAATCGAACGCCCGGAACTGCACCTTCGGGTTGTGCTTGCTCAACACCCTGGTGATCGCCGCCGTCAACGTCGTCTTGCCATGGTCAATGTGACCAATCGTCCCGATGTTACAATGCGGCTTAGTGCGCTCAAATTTCTCCTTGGCCATCGCGTCCTCTGCTCCTCAGTCGAATTCTTTCATTACTTGTTCCTGCAAAACCCGTTTACTTGGCCGCCTTGCCGGTCGCCTTGGCGATCACTTCCTCGGACACCGAACTCGGCGCTTCGGCGTAATGAGAAAAGTGCATGGTGAACGTAGCGCGGCCTTGTGTGCGGCTGCGCAGATCGGTGGCATACCCGAACATCTGTGCCAGCGGCACTTGCACGCGAATCACGTTGCTGCCGGCGCGGTTTTCCGTGCCCTGAATCTCCGAACGCCGCGCATTGAGGTCGCCGAACACCGCCGGCATGTATTCTTCCGGCACCACCACTTCCACCTTCATGATCGGCTCGAGCAAAACCGGCTTCGCTTTCGCGCAAGCCGCCTTGAACGCCATCGAGCCGGCGATCTTGAAGGCCATTTCCGAGCTGTCTACGTCGTGATAGCTGCCGTCGACTAAAACCACGGCGACATCCACCATCGTGAAGCCCGCAAGAATGCCGTTGTCCAGCGCTTCGCGGATGCCGGCTTCGATCGGCGCGATGAATTCCCGCGGAATCGATCCGCCCACGATCTTATCAATGAACAAGAACCGGTGCTCCTTGTCGAAGCGCCACTTCCCGCCCGGACCGCCGACGATCTGTTTGCAAAGCGCGTCGATCTCATCGGTCGACATCTCGTGCATGTTTTCGTGCGTCGCGCTCGGCAGCGGATGCAGAATGATTTCGCAGTGTCCGTACTGGCCGCGGCCGCCGGTCTGCTTGATGTATTTGCCCTCCGCTTCGGCCTTCTTGCGGATGGTTTCGCGGTACGCCACTTGCGGCCGGCCCACGTTGGCCTGCACGTTGTATTCGCGCAGCATGCGGTCGACGATAATTTCCAGGTGCAACTCGCCCATGCCGGAGATCAGCGTCTGCCCGGTGTCCGGCTCGGTGGAAACGCGGAACGTTGGATCTTCCTGCGCGAGCCGCTGCATGGCCACGCTCAGCTTGTCCTGATCGGCCTTCGTTTTCGGCTCGATGGCCACGGAAATCACCGGCGCCGGGAAGTCGATCGACTCCAGAATGATCTGCTTTTGCTCGTCGCAAAGCGTGTCGCCGGTGTTCACGCTCTTCAGGCCCACGCAAGCGCAGATGTCGCCCGCGTACACCTCTTCGATTTCTTCGCGCTTGTTCGCGTGCATTTGCAGCAAGCGGCTGATGCGCTCGCGGGTGCGCTTTCCTGGGTTGTATACATAGCTGCCCGACTTCAGCACGCCCGAGTACACGCGGATGTAGGTCACGTGCCCGACGAATGGGTCGGACATGATCTTGAACGCCAGCGCCGAAAAGGGCTGATCGTCCGCAGCGCGGCGCAGTTCCACTCGATCGTTCTCCGGATTCGCGCCCTCGACCGGCGGCACATCCACCGGCGACGGCAAATAATCCACCACTGCGTCGAGCAGCGGCTGAATGCCTTTGTTCTTGAACGCCGAGCCCGGCAGCACCGGCACGATCTTCATAGCCAGCGTCGACTTGCGAATCGATTTGCGCATTTCTTCGATGGTCAGCATTTCTCCGTTCAAATACTTGTCCACCAGCGTGTCGTCATGTTCCGCGATGTACTCAACCACCTTATTGCGGTGCTCATCGTAGAACTTCTTGTCGATCGCCGCGCCCTTCAGCGCCGCCGCCACGTCCGGCCGCGAATCGATGAACGCTTTGTCCCACAGTTTTTCGACATCAAAGATCTCGAACTTCGCGCCCAGCGTTTCCTCGAGCCACACCGTCACTTTCTGCTCGAGAAAATCGATGATGCCGATGAAATTGTCTTCGCGCCCCAGCGGGAACTGTAGCGGCACCGGATGCGCCCCCAGCCGCTGGCGAATGGTGCGAATCACATGATCGAAATCCGCGCCCATGCGATCCATCTTGTTCACGAAGCAAACGCGCGGCACGCGATACTTGTCCGCTTGCCGCCAAACCGTTTCCGACTGCGGCTGCACGCCCGCCACCGAGTCGAACACGCACACCGCGCCGTCCAGCACGCGCAGCGAACGCTCCACTTCCACGGTGAAGTCCACGTGGCCCGGCGTGTCGATAATATTGACGCGATATTTCTTGCCGAAGCGGTCCCACGCAGCCGTCGTCGCCGCGCTCGTAATGGTGATGCCGCGCTCGCGCTCCTGCTCCATCCAGTCCATGGTGGCTGTGCCTTCGTCGACCGAACCGATCTTGTAGGTCACACCCGTATAGAACAGGATGCGTTCGGTCGACGTGGTCTTACCGGCGTCGATGTGCGCCATGATCCCGATGTTGCGCGTGTCTTCGAGTTTGAATAACCGGCCCATGTTCCCTAGCTGCCTTTTCTCCCCGTTCCCGCGGCACAGCCATTCTTGGCTGTGCTTTCTTGCCGATCCTCACTACCACCGGTAATGCGCGAAGGCCTTGTTGGCTTCCGCCATGCGGTGCACGTCTTCCTTCTTCTTGATCGCCCCGCCTCGCGCATTGGCCGCGTCGATCAGCTCATCTGCAAGCTTGTCGACCATGGTCTTGCCCGCGCGCTCGCGCGAATATTGCAACAGCCAGCGAATCGCCAGCGACTGCCGCCGGAACGGATTCACTTCCACCGGCACCTGATAGTTCGCGCCGCCCACGCGCCGCGTCTTCACTTCCAGCAGCGGCTTCACGTTCTCGATGGCCTTCTTGAAAATCTTCAACGCGTCGTCATTCGTCTTCTTCGCCACCTGATCCATCGCGCCGTAAAACACGCGCTGCGCCGTCGACTTCTTGCCTTCCCACATCATCGAGCAGATGAACTTCTCCACAATATCGCTCGCATAGACCGGGTCGGTCGCTTGGGTCCGCCGAAAAACAAGTCCTTTGCGTGGCATCGCTCTCTATCGCTCCCTCAAAATCTTTTCGCCGCTTCGTTGCTTCGCCGTTTCTTTACTTCGTTTCTTCCTTACTTCCTTGCTTCTCTGAATTTCCTACTTCGCTTGCGCCGCCTTCGGCCGTTTCGCACCGTACTTCGACCGCCCCTGCTTGCGGCTCTCCACGCCCGCCGCGTCCAGAGTCCCGCGCACGATGTGATACCTCACGCCCGGCAGGTCCTTCACACGGCCGCCGCGCACCAGCACGATGGAGTGCTCCTGCAAGTTGTGCCCGATCCCGGGAATATACGTCGTCACTTCCACGGAGTTCGTCAGCCGCACGCGCGCCACTTTCCGCAGCGCCGAGTTCGGTTTCTTTGGCGTCTGCGTGTACACGCGAATGCACACGCCGCGCTTTTCCGGGCAGCCCATCAGCGCCGGCGATTTCGTCTTGACCTGAACCTTCTCACGTCCCATACGTACTAGCTGCGAAAACGTCGGCACAGTTCTTCCCTCTCGTTCACGTGCGGCCCCAGTTTCAGCCGGGGCCGACCGCGCGCAAAAATTCAACGCGGCTCTCGCAAGCGCGCAGACAAGTTACGCGAGAGCGCACAGCAGTGCTGAAAGGTCTACTGCGAATCCGGAGAAACAACCAGCAAGAAACTCCGTACGCACTCCAGAAGGCAGAACTCTTCTTCTGGCTTCGATTCGGAGAGGCTCACTCGGCTTTGCGGGGCTGGCGCCCCATTCCGGCCGCTCTTCTGTCCCATTCCGTCTTTCTTTGTTCCGGGACCGAAGATATTCCTTCCAACTACTCGACCGCTTACGCGGTCCCCCACTCAAGGGTACAAACTACCCCTGACAAACAATGGAGTATAAGGAAAACAACGTGCCCTGTCAAATTACATTCGACACAAAGCAGTGGAAATCTTTGTGGAAACCCACATTTTGGCCCTAACCCTGCCCGCATGCCGTGAATCTCGGCGATCCTGGCAACGGTTCAAGGGACCAACGGTCACGACCTTGGCTCCCTCAAGCTATTGAAAAATAAGAGGTTGTCAGTGCCTATTGTTCGAAGAGCCTGCTCGTTCGCAACGTACAGCCATTTCCCATCCCCTGAGACCCGTCTCCGCCGTCAGTTTTGCGGCGGCTCGTCCTTGTCTCTGCCCAGATCCCCGAACGGCCACAAATGGAACGCCCGCAACTCTTCCTCCTGATGCTGCGCCCGCAACATCTTCGCCGTGTTCTCGCGCGATAGCGGCGCCGCGAATCGTTCCGGTCGGTCCGCAATCCAAAACGCCGCCAGCGCCATCAATGTGGCGTTCTGCACCAGCACGTCGGGCTTCTGCGCTTCCAACGCATCCGCCGCCGAATGGTGCGTGTACTTGTACTCCGAGGTGTCTTGATTCATGTTGATGCCCGGCAAACCCGCGATCGAAAACGGCAGCGTATCCGTGCCGCTCTCCACTTTGTCGTCCACCTGTATCGGCCGCATATTCGCCAGCGAATTCGCAAATGCCTGGAACACCGCCACCAGATCGGTGCGCCCACCCATTTGAAAGCCGTTCACCGGCCCTTGCCCGGAGTCGAGCACCAAGTCGCCCAGGTGGTTCGCCATTTCCGATTGGTGCTGCTTGACGTAGGCCAGCGACCCGTCGAGCCCTTGTTCCTCGCCGGTGAACAACACAAAGCGGATCGTTCTCCGCGGGCGCTCTCCCGAATGCACGATGGCCTCCGCTGCTCCCAGCACCGTCGCCGTGCCGGAACCATTGTCGGTCGTTCCTTCTGCCAAGTCCCAGGAATCCAGGTGCCCGCCCGCCACCAGGATCTGCTCGGGATGCTCGCGCCCGCGAATCTCGCCGACCACGTTCGCAGCCTCCACCGGCCCGTTCGAGAACGTGTTCTGCACATTGAAGCGCACCCGCGGAGTGATCCCGCGATCCAGAAAACGTTCCAATTGTCCTTGATCTTCCGCCGTCATCGACACCACGGGAATCGCAAAATCCGCGTCGAATCCTAGAATCCCAGTGTGCGTCAGGTTCATTCCCGCGGACTTCCCTCCGCCCTGTCCCCCGATTACAGCGAGCACGCCTGCGGGCCCTGCCGCGCGCAGGAAATCACCAAACTGAATGAACAGTTCGAGCCCATTCTTGTTCGGCTGCCCCTTGGTGATCGCGATCACCACTTTTCCCTTCAGTCGCGACACATTCTTGATCTCATTGTCCAAATCGAAGAGGTTCACCGCCACGAGGTCCGCTTCCGCGCCGCCCGGCGGCGTCGATCCCGTCCAGCCCATCGCATCCACGCGCAGCTTGTGATGCACCGGCGTCAGGATTTCCGCTTCCGCCGTTCCCCGCGTCCAACCCTTCCAAATCTGATATTTCTCCGCGTGTACATTTTCCAGCCCGATCGACTTCATCTTCGCCTCGCCCCACTCCTCCGCCTTGCGTTCCGCCGGCGATCCCGTCACCCGCGCTCCGATGTTGTCGCTCAGGTCGGTCAGGAATTCGAACGCATGCGAATTCATTTCCCCTTGCCCGGCAATTTTCACCAGCGCAGGCAAGGTGCCGTCCTCCGACGGGCCCTTCGGCTCCCGATCATCCGCCCGCAGCACTGTGCCGCAAGCCAGCATCCCCGCCACCACCACTACCAATCCACTCTTCATCCTCTTCTCCTAATGAATATCCAGCACTCACACCCTATCATCCCCTGAGACGCACCCCCAGCAAATCGGTTTCCGCCATGCAACGCCGTCGTCACCAAAGTCTCCGCACTCCCCTCTTCTCTGTGACCTCTGTGCTCCGAACTCAGTGCCCTCTGTGTTAATTCCTTTTCTTCGCTTTTCTTCGCCTTTCTTCTCCGCGCTCCTCTTCCTTCACCCCCTAGTGTCAGCCCCGCAACGCCGCAACAACCGACGCTTTACCGCCTCTCCCCCCAGCCCTACACTGACGTTCGTGATCCAATTGTCCCCGTTTCGCCGGGCCCTGCTCTGCGCGCTGCTTGTCTGCGCCGCGCCGTCGGCCCGCGCCCAGCAACCCGCCGAGAAAGTTCCCGAAACTCCTGCTCAAATCGAACTCCTCGAAACCCACATTCGCTTCGAAGCCAATGGCGACAGCCGCAAGGAAGTCCACACCCGCGTCCGCATCAACAACGAGCTCGGCGTCCGCCAGTTCTCCCGCCTCACCTTCGACTTCAACCGCTCGTTCCAGCAAATCGAAATCCCCTCAGTCCATATCACCCACGCCAGCGGCGGCACCGCTGACATCCTCCCCAGCGCCATCTCCGATCAACCCAATGCCTCCGTCGTGGATGTCCCCGCCTACCAAGACGTGCGCGTCAAGTCCGTGCGCATCCTGGGCCTCGCCCCAAGCGACGTTCTTGAATACCGCGTCGTAACCACGACAACGCATCATCCGCTTGCCCCCGACTTCTGGCTCGAACACAATTTCGAGCGCTCCGGCGTCGTCTCTCAAGAAATCTTCGAGCTCGACCTCCCGGCCTCCCGCTTCCAAGACGAGGAAACCGCGAAGCGCTCTTCCTCTTCTCCCAGCGAGCCCGCCGGGGTTCTGGCTTCTCAGACAACCGCGGTCTTCAACTCGACTCGGCCCAGGCCTGGAACCATCTATGCCTCCCCACGCGCTCCAAAGACTTCGGTCGAGAAGGTTGGGCTTGGCGAAAAGGCTCGCCTGCTTTACAGATGGAACAGAACCGCCCCGCAGCGGCTCGATCCGAGTGATAACCCTCAAAACGCCGCCGTGACCGACTCCGATGTCGTCGTAACAACCTACTCTTCGTGGGATGCACTCGCCCAAGCGATTGCGCATCAACTCTATCCAAGCTGGCTTTGGTCCTCCGACTCGCGAGAGCCCCCGGAAATAACGGAAAAACGCAGGCAGCTTTTGACCACCCCTGGCGTACGCGCAGAGGAGTCCATCTACAACTTCATCTCTCAGAAAGTCCGGACGGTGGATTTGTCGCTGGGTTCGACCGGATTCCACGGCCGCAAACCAGCCGAGATTCTATCGTCCGGCTACGGCACCAGCGAGGATAAGGCCGTGTTGTTCGCCGCGCTGGTCGGGACGGATAAAGTTCAGTTGGATATGGTCCCTAACCCCGTTACTTGGCCGATGCGCCAGCTACCACGCCCCTCGCTCTTCAACCAGCTTTTGCTTCAAGTCAGCACGGGGTCCCGGAGTGTCTACCTTGATCCGAGTTTGGAAGTCGCTCCTTTCGGCGTCATCCGTGCGGACCTGCGCGGCAAGGACGTGCTGATGCTCTATCATCCGGCCACTTATTCCGTGGTGCCGGTGTCGGGGACGGAATTCGCGCATTCATGGCACAAGCTTTCCACCGACCTTCCCTTCAAGAGCTCGCAGAGAGTCATCGTCGATGCCGCGCTCAGCCCCGAAGGTACTCTGAACGCCAAAGTCAGATACACCATGCGGGGTGACAACGAGCTGCTCCTCCGCGTGGCCTTCCACCAGTCCTCCCGCGACAAGTGGAAAGAGGTCGCTCAGCTCCTAGCGCTTTCCGACGGCTTTCGCGGCAAGATTATATCTGCCAGCGCCTCCGACCCCTACGCCACCAAACAACCCTTTACCGTCGAATACGAAATTACTCAGCCAAAATTCGTCGATTGGTCCAAGAAGCCCGTCCGCATTCCTGCGCTTCTCCCGCTACTCGGCCTGCCCGATCCTCCAGCGAAGCCTGAGACCGGCTCGACTCCTGGCCCCATCGATCTCGGCACGCCCCTCAACGTCGACACCAAGCTGACCCTGCACCTGCCGCCCGGCGTCTCCGCCGAGAGTCCGACAGGCACCTCCGTCGAGCGCGACTACGCTACTTTCGCCTCCCACTACGCCGCCGATGGCAACGTCGCCTTCGCCTCCCGCCACATCAACTTCCTCCTCCGCGAAGTCCCCGCTGCGCGCGCTGGCGATTACAACGCCTTCCTCCACGCGGTCCAAACTGATCAGACCCAGCTCTTCACCCTAGCCCCAGCCGCCGCCGTTCCAGCCGCCTCGTCCTCCGCAACTCAAGCCGCCGCAACTCCCAACCCCAAGCCCTGACGCAACCCGAGCCGAATAATCTTTCCGGAGGCAGCCGCCAAGATCAATAGGGTGCCGCACCCTCCGGTTTTGAGGGTGCGGGTTTTGCCTTTTCTCTGGCCCCGCCACGCCTCAAACTTCCATCGGAGTGCTGACGCTAACGGGCCCCAACCTCTCATATATCTTGACAACTAGCTGCCTTTGCGGTAAACTTTTGCGGTAGAAATTTGCAATGAAGAGCGCCGGGTCGTCCTCGGCGCTTCTTGTTTTTTTGCACTCAATTCTTTGCGACCCTTTAGGATCAATACTTACGCGATGTGCGACTCACACTCGCATGTGCAACCCCATTGTAATCATAGGTTTACTTCACAACTCGCTGTATACCCCGGGGTATAACGCCTCAAAATCGAAACAAAGGCGAAAGGCGACCCAATTCCGCTACCGCGGTAGTCGGTCGGCTTGAAAAGTTGACCCTAATCTGCCACCAAGCCGCCGCCTTTGAGGTTGCGCGTGACCTGAGGTGTGGCAGACGCATTCGGCGATCGGCGCCCGCAGCCCGATCGACAGCAACAAAAAACTCTGTTCAGACCGCCATGATCTCCTTCTCTTTGGCGGCGCTCAGATCCTCGATCTTCTTCGTCTCCGAATGCGACAGCTTCTCCAATTCGTCGAGCGATCTCTTTTGCTCGTCCTGGCTGATCTTCTTTTCTTTCTCGAGTTTGTCGATGGCTTCCTTGGCGTCGCGACGCACGTTGCGCACCGCCGTGCGGTGATTTTCAAGCACCTTGTGTAGGTGCTTGACCATATCCTTCCGCCGCTCCTCGGTCAGGCCCGGAATCGGCACGCGCACTACCTTGCCGTCGTTGGTTGGATTCAATCCCAGGTCGGAGATACGAATCGCCTTGTCGATCGACGCCACCACGCTCGGATCCCACGGCGAAATCACGATCATCGTCGCATCCGGCACGGTCATCGTCCCGAGCTGGTTCAACGGCATGGGCGTCCCGTGATAATCCACCCGGATGCCGTCCAGCAGCATCGCGTTGGCGCGTCCGGTGCGCAAGGTCCCGGCTTCTTTGCGAAAATCCTCAACCGCCTTTTCCATGCGCGTTCTGGCGGCAGCTATCGCGTCTTTTGTCGTCATGTCTTTCCTCGATCGGAAGTTCAGTTTTCAGTCCCGGGTCCCGGGCCGGAACTTCGGAGCCGTGCTAACGGACGATGCATCGCTGGGTACTGACAACCGCTTCTACGCCGGAGACACCGTCGAGCCCACGCGCTCGCCGAGCACCACGCGCTTGATGTTCCCATGCTGGTTCATGTTGAAGACCACGATCGGCATTCCGTTGTCCATGCAGAGTGAAATCGCCGTCGCGTCCATCACTTTCAGATTTTGATGCAGCACGTCGCGGTACGTGATCTGCGCAAAAAACTTGGCGTCCACCACGCGTTCCGGATCGGCGTCGTAGATCCCGTCCACGCGCGTGGCTTTCAGAATTACATCAGCCTTCATTTCCATCGCGCGCAGCGCCGCCGCCGTATCCGTAGAAAAATACGGATTGCCCGTGCCCGCCGCAAAGATCACGATGCGCTCTTTCTCCAGATGCCGCATGGCGCGCCGCCGGATGAAGGGCTCGGCCACTTCGTTCATGGCGATCGCGCTCTGCACCCGCGTGTGCACGCCTTCCTTTTCCAGCGCGTCCTGCAGTGCCAGCGCATTGATCACCGTCGCCAGCATCCCCATGTAATCGCCGGTGGCTCGTTCGATCTCGAAACCCTTCTGCCTCCCGCCGCGAAAAATGTTTCCGCCGCCAACCATGATGGCCACTTGCACGCCCAGCGCGTGCACGTCCTTCAGCTCCCGGGCGATGGCCTGCACCGTTTCGCCGTGAATGCCGAATCCCTGCGGTCCCTGCAGCGATTCGCCGGACAGCTTCAGCACGATGCGCTTATATTTGGGCTGAACCTTCTTCGAGTTCGTCACGCGCTTGACGACATTTTTCTTTGCAGCCATGAGCCTCCGGAATCCGTTTTCCAAAATCTCGGGAATTGTAACAAACAATCGCAGCCCCCGCACAATTCCGAGACGCCGGGCAGGGGAAAATCCCGACCGCTAAAGAGCACGGCCGCAAACACGCAAACAAAAAGAACGCCCCGGTCCCCCGGGGCGCTCCGAACCTTTGGTTTTTGCAAGCTGGTTCGCGTTACACCGGGACCGGCACGGACCCCGTTTCCGACCCCGCACCAGCCGGCCCGGATCCACTGATCTCGCCCACCTTGAAGCGCACGAAGCGCCGCACCGCCACGTTCTCGCCGAGTTTGGCGATCGCCTGGGTGATCATCTCCCCGATGGTCACCGACTCGTCCTTGATGTAGTGCTGTTCGTAGAGGCAATTCTCCTCGTAGAACTTTTCCATCTTGCCGGTGACGATCCGGTCGATGACCTGTTCGGGCTTTCCGGCGGCACGCGCCTGCTCGCGGTAGATTTCCCGCTCCTTGGCGAGCATCTCCGGAGTCACGTCCTCGCGGCGCAGATACCGCGGATCGACGGCGGCAATGTGCATGGCGATATCGTGGCACAACTGCTGGAAGGCTTCGGTGCGCGCCACGAAGTCGGACTCGCAGTTCACTTCCACGATCACGCCGATCTTTCCGCCGGCGTGAATGTAGTGCCCCACCAGTCCTTCGGTTGCCTGGCGCTGCGACTTCTTCGCGGCAGCAGCCTGGCCTTTCTTCCGAAGGATGTCGATGGCCTTTTCGATGTCGCCGGCGGATTCCACCAGCGCCGCACGGCAGTCGCTGAACCCCGCGCCGGTCCGCTCGCGAAGTTCTTTTACGAGATGTGCCGGGATTTGTACGGCTTGCGGTTGTGTACTCATCGTTTCCATCTTTCCACGGAGCTAGAATTTCTTTGTTCGATGCGCCCTGCTGCAAAAAGACCCGGCGCCTTTTGATAACGAAAGCGCCGGGCCTGTTGAAGCTGTCGCCCGGGCTGATTGGTTAGCGAGACTCCTCGGCCGGAGGAACGGTTGCTTCGGTTGCCTCGGGTGTTTCCAGCGGAATCTCGGCTTCGACGAAGTCGCCTTCCTGCTTCTCGTATTGTTCGTACGCACTGGTATCGACGTACTCGACGCCGTCCACGAGCGCCTGATCTTGCGCCGATTTCTGGTCTGCGACCTGCGACGCCTGGTAGGCGGTGTGGCCTTCCAGCACCGACTCGGAAATCTTCGACGTGAACAAGCGAATCGCGCGCAGCGCGTCGTCGTTCCCTGGGATGATCCAATCGACCACGTCGGGGTCGCAATTCGTGTCCACCACGGAAACTACCGGCACGCCCATGCGCCGCGCTTCCTTGACGGCAATTTCTTCCGCGTTCGAGTCGATCACGAACATCGCGTCGGGGAGCTGCGCCATGTTCTCGATGCCTTCCAGATTCTGATGGAGATGCTTCATCTCGCGGTCCAGGCGCGCTTTCTCTTTCTTGGAGAGCTCGTTCATGCGGCCGTCTTCGCTCATGGCCTTCAGCAGCTTCAGCCGCTTGATGGATTTCTGGAGCGTCGCCCAATTGGTCAGCGTGCCGCCCAGCCAGCGGTGGTTCACAAAGAACGCGCCGCAGCGCTTGGCCTCTTCCGCCACTGCTTCCTGGGCCTGGCGCTTGGTGCCCACGAACAAAACGCTTCTGCCTTGCGAAGAAATTTCGCTCACGAAGCGGCTCGCTTCGCGAAACATTTTGAGCGTTTTCTGAAGATCGATAATGTGAATACCGTTGCGTTCCCCGAAAATATATTCCTTCATTTTCGGGTTCCATCGCCGCGTCTGGTGACCGAAGTGAACTCCGGCCTCCAGTAACTCCTTCATCGTAATTTCTACTGCCAAGTTTCCTCCTTTAAGGATTGCTGTTTGCGGCAGCGAGTGTCTGTGAGCAACGGGTCGAAAGACCGGCCAACCACATACTGGCTGCAGAACAGCCTTCTTGCCGGCAGCTTGCCGGCCGTGATCTCGGCGAGCGGGCTTTCACCCGATCGCCGGAGCTCGGTTTGTGGCACCCGATGGGTTGAGATCCCTCGGCCATCCTTACCCTTCGCGGGAACCGCTCTTGGCAAGTCGGATGGCCTCAGGATGACAAACGGCATCAAGCACCACGAAAAACTAACGCTTCGTGAACTGGAAGCGCTTCCGCGCGCCCTTCTGCCCGTACTTCTTGCGTTCCTTCATACGGGAATCGCGCGTCAAAAAACCGTTGGTACGCAGCGAGGGCCGCAACTCCGGATTGAATCGCGAAATCGCCCGCGATAACCCCATGCGCACCGCGCCGGCTTGCCCGCCGACGCCGCCACCGTTGGCAGTAACCACGACATCCACCTGATCGCCGAGGTTCGTGAACTTCAGCGGCTCGATCGCATCATGTTTCCATGCGTGATTCGGGAAGTACTGCTCAACGGTCCGCCCGTTCACCGTGAACTTGCCCGAACCTGCCCGCAAAAACACGCGCGCCACCGACTCTTTGCGGCGGCCGGTGCCAAGAAACCATGCTTGTGTGCCCGCAATGGGCGTACCGGTAGAACTCAACGTTCCTCCTAAACTGACTTCACGCTCGGCTTGCTCCCTACTCGACTAAGGAAGGCACCGCAACGTGCGGAAAAAAACTTGTATGCGTCGGACCGACGCGGGAGACTGGAATACTGCAGGTTGTTACACCTACCAGAACAACAATCCCCAAAACCTTTTCCCGTACAACCCGTTACAACGCCACCGCCTGCGGCTTTTGCCCGGCGTGCCGTGCAAGCCCCGCCGCGTCCCGATACACCCGCAACTTCTTTGCGCGTCGTGCGCGCAGCTTGTTCTTCGGCAGCATGCCGAGAACCGCCTCGCGAATCATCCAGTCGGCCTTGTTTACGCGCAATCTCTTCGCCGGCACTTCCTTCAACCCGCCGGGATACCCGCTGTGCGAGTAATAGATTTTTTGCTCGACCTTGTCCCCCGTCATGCGGACCTTATCCGCATTGATCACGACCACGTGATCGCCGGAATCCAGGTACGGCGTAAAGCTCGGCTTATCCTTGCCGATCAGCATGCGCGCGATTTTGGTCGCCAGTCGCCCCAAAACCTGGTTCGTGGCATCGACCACAAACCAATTCGCGCCCACTTTGAGCGCTTCCGCTTCTTCTCCCTTGGCTACATACGTACGCATCGCCTTCAGTCACACCTTTCCCTCTAGAGACAAACTCTGATCTTAAAGTATGGTCCCCGTTCTGTCAACGCACTTAGCCGATCAAGAGCGTCCGTTCTTTGTTACGCTTCATCGGAGCACTCGATCGGACGGCCGGCGCTGTGCGTTTTCGGTTAAAGCTCGACGCGCGGTAAGAAGCGCGGAGGCTTCCTGACTTTGGTGGCTTGCTCGAAGGCATAGGCCAGGCGGATCAGCAGGGGCTCGCTCCACGCGCGGCCGAAGAAGGAAATGCCGACCGGCAGGCCGAACACGAATCCCGCAGGCACGGTGATGTTGGGATAGCCGGCCACGGCCGCGGCGGTGGAGCTTCCCCCGCCGAAAGAATCGCCGTCCACATGGTCGGTGAGCCACGCGGGGCCGCCGGTCGGAGCGACCAGCGCATCGAGATTGTTCTTGTCCATCGTCGCGTCGATTCCCTCTTTGCGCGCGAGTTGGTGGTTCTTCTGCAACGCGTCCAGATATTCCTGCGTCGTCAGCGGCCCCTTCTCTTGGGCTTTCAAGAACGTGTCCTGGCCGAAGAACGGCATTTCCCTTTCGCCATTGCGCTCGTTGAAGTCGATGACGTCCTGCAAGGTCTTCACAGGCGCGTTGGGCCCCAGGCCAGCAAGGTACGCGTTGAGATCCGCTTTCAGCTCGTAAAGCAATACGGTGAACTCCGACTCGCCGAATTTGCCGGCGGACTCGATGGCGGCGGGATCGACGAGGATCGCGCCTTGCTGCTTCATGGCGTCGAGCGCGCTTTCCACGATTTTGTCCACGGCTGGGTGGTGTCCGAAAGCCCTACGCACAACGCCAATGCGCGCCCCGCGAAGGCCGTCGGCTTTCAAGAACTGCGTGTAGTCCGTGTAGGCGCGCTCGCGGCTGTCGGAAGTGGCGCTGTCCTCGGCGTCCAGGCCGGTCAGTGCACCAAGAAGGATGGCGGCATCGCGCACGGTGCGGCACATCGGCCCAGGAGTGTCTTGGGTGTGCGAGATCGGAATGATGCCGGTGCGGCTGACCAGGCCGACGGTCGGCTTGATGCCGACGACTCCGTTGGTGGAGGACGGGCAGACGATCGAGCCATCGGTTTCCGTGCCGATAGCGGCGGCGCCCAGGTTGGCCGAAACGCCCGCGCCGGAACCGGAGCTGGACCCGCAGGGATTGCGGTCCAGCGCGTACGGATTCTTCGTCTGGCCGCCACGGCCGCTCCAGCCGCTGGTGGAATGTTCCGACCGAATGTTCGCCCATTCGCTCAGGTTGGTTTTGCAAAGGATGACCGCGCCGGCGTCGCGCAGCTTCTGCGCAACGGTGGAATCCTTGGGCGGCTTCGATCCCACCAGGGCGAGGGACCCGGCGGTGGTCATCATGCGGTCCGCGGTGTCGATATTATCTTTGATCATCACGGGAATGCCATGAAGCGGTCCTCGCAGCCCTTTTTCTTTGCGCTCCTTGTCCAGAGCTTCGGCGATCGAGAGGGCGTCGGGATTGATTTCGATCACGCTGTTGAGCGCGGGACCCCGCTTGTCGATTTGATCGATGCGCGCGAGATACTTTTCGGCGATAGCACGCGCCGTGTACTTGCCGGACTGCATGCCGCCTTGGAGATCGGCGATGGTGATCTCATCGAATTCAAACGGGGGCACCTCCGGCCGTGCCGCGGGTAGCGAACGCTCGCGGACTTCACCGATCATGGGACGAAGACGCGGAGTAATCGCGGCGACGGTTCCGCCGATCAGGCTGAGCTGTAAAAACTTTCGCCGCGCTAGGAGTTTGGGGCCTTTTGTCATCTGAAATAGTCGTCCGGGTTCTGGCGATAGGCGGAGAAATAGTAAGCGAAATGAGGCGGCAAAGGCAGACTTTTCACGTGATCGATTCCGGTGCATCGCGCCGATAGAACTTTTGAGAGAACCGGCCGGCCTTGCGCGGTTTCTTTTCCGCTACAATAGGAGAGGAAGGAAGAGGAGCGCGCGCGTGATTCACCGCAACATCTTTCACAATGAAAGCCTGAAAGATATCGAGAGAGTCCGGCTTTCGCCCGGTCAGGCCGGGCTGATCTGCGGGTGGGGCATCTTCACCACCATGCGGATCTTCCGCGGGGAGGCTTTCGCGTACGAGCGGCACTGGCGCCGGCTGGAAAAAGACGCGGCTATGATTCGGCTGCCCATGCCATACACGGCAGCTCGAGTTCGTGTCTATCTCCACGAAGTCATTCGCGCCAACAAAGTCAGCGAAGGGTGCGCGAGAATCTATTTCGTCTATAACAGCGTGGGATTCTGGCAGAGCGATGAGCAGCGACCGCAGGTGGATCTGATCATTTGCTCGGCGCCGCTGCCTGAGTATCGCGAACCCATTCGGCTGGGCCTGCGCGAACACGGCCGCCACGCCGCTTCGCCGCTCGCCGGCGTTAAGAGCACTTCGTGGCTCCCCAATGTCTGGGCCGTTGCCGAAGCCCAACAGGAAGGCTTCGACGAAGTGGTGCTGCTCAACGAGCGCGGGGAGATCGCGGAATGCACCGCCGCAAATATTTTTGCCGTGAAAAATGGGAAGGTCTGCACCCCACCGCTCAATTCGGGCTGCTTGGAAGGTGTTACGCGCGGGATCCTGTTTGAAATCGCGCCGGAAGCTGGTATTGCGGTGGTCCAACAAGCGTTGCGCCCGGAGGATCTGTACTCCGCGGACGAAGTATTCATCTCTTCAACAAATCGCAATCTACTTGGCGTCGGAGAAATTGCGGGGCACCGCATCGCCGTCGCTCCCGGGCCAATCACCCGCCAGCTCGACGAACTTTTCGACGCGCACGTCGCCGACTACGTTGGCCGCCGCCTGACCTCCGCTACGCTCTAAGTCCAAAGCGGCAGGGAAATTCGCAAGAGTGATGTGTTGTTTGCCGCTAGAATTGCGACTTCATGGCAGAAGCAGATCGTCGGTTTCTCGATCGGAATGGCCGCGGAAATCGGCGCGCGCCGCGATTTCTTCCGGCTGGTCAGCGAACGCAGTCTTGAGAAGCTTCCAATCCTGCCGCAGCTCGACGTCCGAGGTCTTGGGAGCGTGCCCCTTGCGCAGCTGTTCGCGAAGCCGCGCCACCAAGAGCTCCTGCATAATTTCGCGCGGCGCAGGACTGTTCAGGACGTTGTCTCGCGTGATTCCCACTTCCGCGACGTTACCGCCGGTGCGCACCTGCAAAACAGGGCGGCCGTCCCCATCCAATTGCAGTTGGGCGCCAGTCAGCAAATGGTGCCAGGAAGCTTCTTCGCGTCCGGGATTCTCTTCGACACTGGCCTTGGTCACCTCGGCGAGGCCTTTCTGATAGGCGCGCCGCTCTGGTGCACTCAACGGCGGCTCCAGATCGCCGTTCGCAAAAACCATGGCATGCTGCGCCGGATTGAAGCGTCCACTGGCCACATAGGCTACGCACAGGCCGCCGGCGACGAACGGATGCAACGCCAGCAGCGGCAATTCGTATTTTTTCGCTTTAAAGACGGATTCCAGCACTCCATGGACCGGCCTGCTGCGCCGGATCGTGCCTGGCACTTGCGGAATGACAAACGTGGTGAAATGCAGTTCCGGATGCTGCTTGCTGAACTGTGCCAAGGATTTCGCCGTGTGCTTGGGCGTCGAGACGTCCAGATCGGCAATCACGCTGCGCCTCGCTGCCTTTGGATAGTAGAAGTTGACGGCGTCGCGCACGAAGTCCGCGCAGTTCCGTGAAACCAGCTTGTACGACTCGTGGTTGGGTCCCGCGTTGTAGCGCGCGATAAATTCGTCATCCTGCGCGGGAGTCGTTTCGATCTGGAAACCGTAGAGCGTGCGGTCGTAAGCCGAACCGACTAATTCATACCAGTCCCCACCTGGAGTCACCCCGGAAGGACCGTCGGCGACGACACTTTCCAGGTATTTGCGCCGATACTGGTCTCGAAGAGCAGCCTCGAGCTTGTTGTCCACAAACAGCGGAATGTCGGCCGGGCGGTCGACGGCGTACAGATAGGGATAGAGGGGAATGGCGATCCAGTCGTATCCCGCAATGCGGTGGTAGCGGCTCATCACTACGCCGGGCTCTCCGGCTTCGCAGCGCCGCAGAACCGTTGGGGAGGCGGCACAGATGCGAGTGAGGTACACGGCAGCGTGGCCCGTCCCTGCCAGGGCGCCGTCGTAGCTATACGGCTCCTCGAGCAGCACAGCAACGTCCGCCTGGGCACGAGGCGCGAGCCAGAGGAGAAGAGACAGCAGCCAAGTTAGTCTCGCCAGTCTCATGGTATCCAAACTAGCAGCCGAATTAATTGCTGCAACTTAGAACCCAGGAAGACATGTTGAAGTTGCAACCCTGTACCTAAGTACATGAAAAGAAAAGAGAAAGTACAGGAATTGGCTTAGAAAATCAGGGCTCGCAGACCATTTGGGAAGGTATTTCTCGGCAAATTTTACATAGCCGGCGGATACGAAGTTGCATCCGTACTATCACTATCATGATGGGTCCTACCACGTTCTGGCGCACTCATTGTTGGGTTGCCGCAGGAGAACTGGGAGCTGTCGGCGATTGCGATTTCTTGCGAGGACCAGTTGGAAGCCGCGCACCAGGCGAGTGCAAGGCCGAGGGGCAACACGCGTCCTCCAAGGCGTCTCTGGCTTCGGGCCTCGGCAGGCCATTCCATTCTGCGAGCGAAATCTGCAGGAGTTTGTCACAGGATACAGTACTTGAGTGCCCGTTCTAGTCCCAACTTTCCTATTGCATCCAAAGGCGCTGCTTGGCATAAAGTACGCGAGTTAACGCAGCAAGGCGGCGCCGCGTCCCTGGGTTTCGCTGGCAGTTTTCAGGAGGGATGTGTTTTGGTGCGACTCGCCCTCAGGAACTTCAGGAACAAAACTGGGTTCCACGAATGTCCGCAATGCAAGAGCCGCTCGGTTTGGAGAGCTGATCCACGTGGGACGCTCGAAGAGACGCTGCACCTTCTGCTGAGAGTTTCGCCATATCGTTGCGCGCGCTGTGACATGCGCTTCATGGACTCCAAGGTCTGCGCGGCGGATGCTCCAGCGCCACGGGTGAGCCGGTGGCTGGCCTACGCGCGATCCACAGCTTCGCGCGTGTTTAGGTCCACTCCGATTGAAGAAGGGCTAAGGCTCAATTCCATCCTCGCTCCGCGTGCGGAAAAACGCGACGCTCCCGTGCCAGGCTCCGTAGAGCACCTGACAAAAGTATAGTCGCTCGCGAATCAACATCCTTCAGGTTAATTCCATATCGGCGATTACGATAGACGGCCTCCCCGCGCTTCCAAAGCGAATTTTCAAGCGCCGCGACCCACTTGCGAAGCACTCGCGTGCTACAATCCGCCATTAATCGGCCATGCCGGATACGGTGCCCAATCTCGCGGAAACGGTGCTGGAGGTCGTCTCTCCCGACGGCGCGCGGCGCTACGTCCGCGTGACCCAGATGCCGTTTTTGATCGGGCGCGGCGCGGAAACCGGAAATCATCTGCAGCTTGCCGACCGCCGCATTTCGCGCAATTGCGCCGCCATCGTCACCGAAGCCAGTAAGTACTACATCGAAGATCGCGGCCAGCGCCGCGGGCTGTTCGTGAACGGCGAGAAAGTGGAAAGCCGTGAACTACAAGACGGCGACTCAATCACTTTTGGCCTCGACGACTCGTACGAAATCATTTACCGTTCCGCGGCCAACGCAAGCACCGATTCCCTTCCGCATCTCCTCACCCGCATCGAGCACATCACCAGCTCGGAACCGAGTGGAGGCGGCCTCCGCAAGCTCAATCTTCTTTTGGAAGCCACCACGCTGCTGCATTCGCAGCTTCCGCTCGACTCGGTTCTCGGCACCATGCTGGACCACGCCGTCTCCGTGACCGACGCCGATCGCGGCCTTTTGCTGGAAGTCGATTCCAAGGGCGTCCTCAAGGTGCGCCTGGCCCGCCGCAGCGGCGGCATGCGTCTTCCGCCGGAGAGCCTCTCTCCCAGCCAGACGGCCATCCAGCTTGCGCTGCGGAAACAATCCGCCGTGATCACCGAAGATCTCGCGCAAGCAGACATGGACCTGCAGGCCGCACAGAGCATCGTGGCGCAGCGCTTGCGCGCCGTGGTCGTGATTCCGCTGTTCGCGATGTCGCGCGCGAATACCGACCAGTCCATGATCAACATCAAGCGCGGCGATTTCCTCGGCGTCCTCTATCTGGATTCGCGGCGACCCGCGGCGTTCTCCAAGCTCGACCGCCAAATTCTAGACGCCCTGGCCGCCGACGCTGCGAGCATTCTGGACAACGCCCGCCTCGTCGAACGCGAGCGCGAACGTCAGCGCTTGGAGCAGGAAATCGGCATCGCTCGCGATATTCAGCAGGCTCTCTTGCCGAAAAACTTCCGAGACTACCCGCACCTCTCCGTCAGCGGCATCAATTTTCCCTGCCTCGCGGTGGGTGGCGACTACTTTGACGTTTTTCCACTGGGCGACAGTCGCACCGCGTTCCTGCTCGCCGATGTGTCCGGCAAAGGACTCGGCGCGGCGCTATGCACCAATTTGCTGCAGGGCGCGCTCTCCGGCATGACCCTTGGCACCGATCCCGCGCGCGTGTTCAATCATGTCAATCGTTTCCTCTGCGACCACTCCGAGATCGGGCGCTACGCCACAATGTTTTTCGGAATCCTCGATGACCAGGGACATCTTGAATACATTAATGCGGGCCACCCCTCGCCGTTCCTGATTCGCCGCGGCGTTGCCGAGGATATTTTCAACGAGGGATCCTATCCGGTCGGGCTTGTGCCGGAAGCGGAATATACCGCGGTGGGCGTCCAGCTCGAGCCCGGCGATACGCTAGTGCTCTTCAGCGATGGCGTGACCGAAGCTATGGATCCGGCTGAACACCTCTTCGGTGTCCCGCGCCTTCGCGAATGCCTGACGGGACATATGCAGACGCCGCTCGAAGAACTGCAGCAAATCGTGCTCCAGTCTGTCGAGAATTTTGCGCGCGGCGCCAGCCAAGCCGACGACCTTACCCTGCTGCTGGTCCGCTACCGCGCTACGACGGCCAGCACCGACACCGATCCACCGCCGACGCAATCTGCTTCCGCCACCGCCAAATAATATTTCTCGGCTGCGTTTGGATCGGCAGGAGATCTCAGACCCCTCACATGCCTTGACCCTTTATGGCCCAGTGCTGTACATGTAGCAGCGGCGCCAGCCATGGCCAGGGTATTGAAGGCCGTCAGCTTCGTGCTCCGCTCTCCGCAGGAGAAACGCTATGAATTGGTGGGGCCGCTTTCTCGGAAGAAAACCTACAGAGGAGCAGCGCCAAGCAACCGAGTTCGGAGAGTGGAGCAAGCGAACGACGAACTCAACGACGGTCGAGGCAGCCTGTGGGTCGAATCCACGCTGCAAGACATCCGGCTCGCTTTGCGCGCTTTGCGCAAGAGCCCTGGCTTCACCGCAACCGCGATACTCACCCTGGCGCTGGGCATCGGCGCGAACACCGCGATTTTCCAACTGCTCGATGCGGTGCTCCTCAAGAGCCTGCCGGTCAAGGATCCGCAGGCCCTGGCCGCGGTTCAGATCAAGGGCGGAAACCCGGGTTTCGGGATTGGCGAAGGTGACCCTGCGAACATCACCTATCCGCTCTGGCAAGATATCCGCAAGAACCAACAGCCTTTTTCTGAAGCCTTTGCGTGGTCTAGCATGGATTTCCAGTTCGGTCAGGGTTTGCGGGAACGCCAGGCACAGGGTCTTTGGGTCAGTGGAGGGATGTTTGCGGCGCTGGGCGTGCTGCCCGTTCGGGGGCGTCTGTTCAGCGAGGAAGACGACCGTCCTGGCTGCGGGACTCCGGGCGTAGTAATCAGCTATGGGTTTTGGCAAAGCGAGTTTGGCGGCCAGGATTCCGCGATCGGCAGCACGCTGACGATCTTTGACCATCCGGTCGAAGTGATCGGGGTGACGCCGCCGTCTTTTTTTTGGCCTTGAGGTTGGCAGGAAATTCGACCTTGCGGTGCCGTTTTGCTCGATCACGGGTTTTCACCCGGAGGATGCGTCTCTTTCCAGGCGCGATTATTTCTGGTTGGCCGTGATGGGGCGCCTAAAGCCGGGTTGGACGCTGGCGCGAGCATCCGCGCAGCTCGAGGCGATCAGTCCGGGGCTCATCGAAGCGACAATGCCGGACAGATACAGCGCGCAGGCGTTGGAGACATATCGGAAATTCCGGCTGGCGGCGTATCCAGGGGGAAATGGCGTAAGCTCGCTGCGAGAACAATACGATACGTCGCTTTGGCTGCTGCTGGGAACCACGAGCCTGGTCCTACTCATCGCCTGCGCGAACCTGGCGAACCTCATGCTGGCACGAGGCAGCACCCGTGAACGGGAGATGGCCATCCGGTTGACGCTCGGAGCGTCGCGTTGGCGGCTGATTCGACAGTTGCTTTCCGAAGGCGTGGTGCTGGCGGTGACTGGCGCCATCTTGGGTGCCGCCTTGGCGAGTCTGTTCAGCCGGAGCTTGGTGGAGCTGCTAAGCACGCAAGAAAATCTTTTGCAGTTGGACCTAGGCGTGGACTGGCGCGTCCTGGCTTTTACGGCGGCAATCGCGGTGTCGACGTGCCTGATCTTCAGCCTCGCGCCCGCGTTCCAATCTTCTCGAGCGGAACCCATTGACGCGCTCAAGTCCGGAAGCCGTGGCACTACTGCGGGCCGTGGGCGCTTTTCGTTCCAGAGGACGCTGGTGGTCTCACAGATTGCGGTGTCGCTGGTGCTGTTGGTTGGGGCGGTGCTCTTTGTCCGCAGCTTCCGGAATCTCATGGCGGTCGACCCGGGTTTTCGGCAGAAAGACATCGTGATCACCTTCGTAAGCTGGGCAAAACTAAACCTACCGGATGATCGACACGTGCCTTTTGCGCGGGATTTGCTCGAGCAGGTCCGCGCGATTCCCCAAGTGGAATCCGCCGCGATCTCCACCCATGCCCCTTTTTACGGTAGTTGGACGTCGGGTGTGACCGTGGAAGGTTCGGAGGGCTCCTCCAAGTTCACTTGGGCGAGTCCCGGATATTTTCAAATCTTGCAAATACCCTTCATCGCGGGCCGCGACTTCAACGAGCGTGACCTCAGCACGTCGCCTCACGTCGCGGTCGTCAGCGAAACCTTTGTCAGGAAATTTCTGAGCGGAACGAACCCGATCGGAAAACTGATCCGCACGGCCCCGGAACCGTATTACCCGGCGGCAACCTACGAAATCGTCGGCGTGGTTAAGGACACGAAGTACGCGGGATTGCGCGAAGAAGTCCCGCCACCCGAGGCATTCGCACCGGCGTCGCAGTTTCCGAATCAAAGGTGGTGGACGAGCCTGATCACCCGCTCGTCGTCACCTCCTTCCAGCGTTATTTCGGCGGTGCGAGAAAAACTTGGCGAATTCAATCCTGCGTTACTCATGGAGTCCGAAGGGTTACAGAAACAAATTGAGAATGGGTTGGTGCGCGAACGGATGATGGCGTTGCTTTCCGGATTTTTCGGCGCCCTCGCCGCGCTTCTGGTCATGATCGGACTCTACGGAGTCATCTCTTACATCATCGCGACGCGCAGAAGTGAAATCGGCATACGCATGGCGCTGGGCGCGAGCCGGGGGCAAATCGTCGGTGATATCATTCGCCAGGCGCTGGAGCTGCTGGCGCTTGGGGTTGGAGCGGGGGTGCTTCTTGCCCTTGCGGCAACGCGAGGCGCGGGCTCGCTGCTATTTGGGCTGCGGGCGAACGATCCGCTTTCGCTGGTTGGGGCGGGCGCCTTCCTGGTTGGCGTTGCGCTGATCGCGAGCTACGTGCCTGCGCGTCGAGCCTCACGGATCGATCCCATGATCGCGCTGCGCTACGAGTAAATTTCGTCGTCAGCGACGCACGCTTGTCAAAATTCACCCAGAGATGCACGAAATAAAGTTTACTTCCAGACTCCTCGGACCGCAGCCTCTGGAAACTGGTGTGGCCGAGACCGCCTTTTTGTGCTTAGGTTATTAGACGAGGTAAGCGCTCGTTTCTGCTGAACCAGAGATGCCGCATGGCCGAGGACGCGCCACGAAATCCCCAACACATTAATCCGTGGATTATCGCGGTCGCCGTGATGCTTAGCACCTTCATGGAGGTGTTGGACACGACGGTCGTCAATGTTTCTCTGCCTCATATTGCCGGCAGCCTGTCCGCCACCGTCGACGAAGCCACTTGGACGCTGACCTCCTACCTGGTTTCCAATGCCATCATATTGCCGCTCACCGGATGGCTCTCCAATTTTTTCGGCCGCAAGCGCATGCTCATGCTGTCCGTGACCGGATTCACGATTGCGTCTTTCTTGTGTGGGCTCGCACCCAGCTTGCCGTTCTTAATTGTCTGCCGCGTGATTCAGGGCGCGTGCGGCGGCGGCTTGCAGCCCATCTCGCAGGCCGTGCTGCTCGAATCATTTAAGCAGGAGGATCGCGGCAAGGCCATGGGCTTTTGGGGACTCGGAATCGTCGTGGCCCCGCTGCTCGGCCCGGTTCTCGGCGGTTGGCTGACCGACAGCTACAGTTGGCGCTGGGTCTTTTACATCAACGTGCCGATCGGGCTGGCGTCCATCATCATGACGCGCCTGTTCGTCTTCGACCCTCCTTACATCCGGCGCTCGTCGTCACGCATCGACTACTGGGGCATCGGCATGCTCGCCGTGGGAATCGGCACGTTGCAGCTCGTCCTCGACAAAGGACAAGAAAAGGATTGGTTCGGGACCACTTGGATCACCGTGTTGACCGTACTCGCAGCTATCTCCCTCGTTGCCTTTGTTCTCTACGAGCTTCACGTTCACGAACCGGTCGTCAATCTGCGCGTGTTCAAGAATCGCACCTACTCCACCGGCGTGTTCCTGATGGCCATGCTCGGCGTGGGACTTTACAGCACCACTGTAATGATTCCACTGGTCCTTCAGACCCTTCTCGGCTATCCCGCCCTGCGAGCAGGCATCGCGATGGCGCCGCGCGGCTTGGGATCCTTCATCGGCATGCCTCTGGTGGGCTTGATCATGGTCAAATTCGATCCCCGCAAACTACTCACGCTGGGCATGGCCGTTTGCGCCATGACGCTGTTCCAGTTTTCGCGGCTGAATTTGCAGGCCGGCTATTGGGACTTTTTCTGGCCGCAGTTTGAAATGGGCCTCGCCCTGGGCTTCGTCTTTGTTCCGCTGACCACCACCAGCATGTCTCCCATCCCAAAAGAAACCATGGGAAACGCCACCAGCCTGTTTAATCTGGTGCGTAACCTGGGCGGTAGCATCGGGATTTCCGCGGTCAACACCGTACAAATCCGCCGCGCGCAAATGAACACCAACGTCCTGGGAAGCCACGTGAATCCCTACAATACCCGCGCCACCCAGATGCTGAGCGCGCTTCACCAAATGTTCATGAGCAAGGGAGCGGACGTAGTCACCGCCGCGCATCAGGCCAAAGAGATGGCGTATCGCATGGTCGAGCAGCAAGCCAGCATGCTGGCCTACAACACGGTTTTCCTCTTGCTGGCCAGTCTGTTCCTACTGCTGATTCCATTCATATTTCTGATGCATCGGCCGGGGTCGAGCGGTGGCCCGACCGCTATGCACTGACCTACCGGCCGGTCGCGTCTGTTCCGCGAAATACCAGGTACGTCGAGCTGGCCTTGGCAATGGCGCGCCCGTTTTCGTCGATGACCTCGCACTCAAGGTAGCCAATCGTCCGGCCTCGCCTCACCACTTTGCTTTCCGCCCGAAGCTGCGCCTTCCACACCGGCCGGAAGAAATTGATCTTAAACTCAACCGTGGTAAAGGATTCCTTCGCGCTCAAGGTGCTCGCAAAAGCTATTCCCATGGCCGCGTCCGCGATGTCGCAAAGAATCCCGCCGTGCACCGTTCCCATCGGGATTGAAGTGCTCCGGCCCGGTCTCAAGGGTTACCGCAGCCTGGCCGTCCTTGACGTCTCCAACCTCAAACCCAATCAGCTTTCCAACTCGCATCCCCTCGCGCCCAAACGCGACCAAGGATGCGGCGCGCCGGAATTCTCCGTGTTGCGGCTCTCGTCTGACACCATGTTCCCCTCTCTGATCGGTAATCGCCCGCGCCGATATGCCCGGCTTCGGTGCGCACTTGACAGATTACCGCAAGCGTTCTATCTATGGAGTCGTTGCGAGGCTCTCTACGCCTCTTCCACCTCGCGGCAGGGGGCCCCTGATGAATCCGTCCCGGCGAGACTTCTTCAAGCTCACGGCGGTTGGCGGAGCGGCAGCGGCTGTCTTTGGCTTCGACTTACAACCCGCCTACGCTCAGCTTCGCGTGCTGAAGATTGCCCGCGCCAACGAGACGCGCTCCACCTGCCCCTATTGCTCCGTGAGTTGCGGCGTCATTATCTACACTATCGGCGACCGCGCAAAGAACGTCACCGCGCAGGTCGTTCACGTCGAAGGTGACCCCGACCATCCCATCAATCGCGGGACACTCTGCCCCAAGGGCGCTTCGCTGGAACAAGACATTATGAACGACCGGCGCTTGCTGAAGCCGCAGGTCCGCCGGCCGGGCGGCACCGATTGGGAAGACATTTCCTGGGACGATGCGATCAGCGAGATTGCCCAGAAAGTCAAGAAAACGCGCGACGACACTTTTATCCAGACGGACGCGGCCGGTCATACCGTCAACCGCCTCGAGTCCATCGGCTTTACCGGCGGTTGCACGGACACCAATGAGTTCAACTACCTGGTCGTGAAATCGATGCGCGCCCTGGGGGTCGTGCATCTGGAAAACCAGGCCAGGGTTTGACACGGCCCCACGGTCTCAAGTTTGGGACCAACATTCGGACGCGGGGCGATGACCAACGGCTGGGTCGACATCAAGAACACCGACATGATGTTGATCATGGGCGGGAACCCGGCCGAGAACCACCCCTGCGGTTTCAAGTGGCCCATCGAAGCCAAGCGCACTCGCAACGCCAAGATGATCGTCGTCGATCCGCGCTTCACGCGCACCGCTTCGGTCGCTGACCTCTTCTGCCAAATTCGCGCCGGCTCCGACATCGCCTTTCTCGGCGGCGTCATTCGCTACGCCATCGAGAACAATCGGATCGCGAAAGACTACCTGCTGAATTACACGAACGCCGGCTTCATCGTCAAAAACGACTTCAAGCTGCCCGGCGACACCGGCGGAGTATTCTCCGGCTTCGACGCGCAGAAGCAGACCTACGACCGCGCCACTTGGAACTATTCGGGCAGCGGTGCAGCACCCGTGAAAAGCGCTGCCGCGCAAACCGGCAAACCAGCCGCGCCGCCCCCGCTGCCGCCGCTGCCGGAAAAAGTCGACTTCGACCCAACGCTGCAGAACCCGAACTGCGTCTTTCAGCTTCTGAAGAAGCATTACTCGCGCTACACGCCGGAGATGGTCGAGCGCATCACCGGCATTCCGAAGGAACAATTTCTCAAGGCCGCCGATCTGTTCACTTCCGTCCGCAAAGACGGCGACACCAAGAAAGTCGCCACCATCATTTACGCCGTGGGCTGGACGCAGCACACCTTCGGCACGCAGATCATCCGCACCGCGGCGATGTTGCAGCTTCTGATGGGCAATGTGGGTCGCGCCGGCGGCGGCGTCAACGCCCTTCGCGGCCACTCGAACATTCAAGGCGCAACCGACATGGCGGGGATTTTCGACAACCTGCCCGGCTATTTGAAAGTGCCTACACCCGCCGACGACAACTTCGACGCCTACACAAAAAGGATCACGCCAAAACCTGCCAAACCCGCGCCGTGGGATTCCTTCAATTATTGGGGCAACACACCCAAGTTTGCGGTCAGCTTCTTGAAGGCCATGTACGGCGACGCAGCCACCAAGCAAAACGGCTGGGCTTTCGATTACTTGCCGAAGGTCGACCGCAACTACTCCTGGGTCCAGCTCTGGGACAACATGTACAACGGCATCGTGAAGGGCCTCTTCGCCTTTGGCATGAACGGCGTGGCCATCGGCCCGGACTCCAAGAAAAATATTGACGCGTTGAAGAAAGCAGACTGGCTGGTCGTGGGTGAAATCTATCCCGACGAAACCAGCGAGTTCTGGAAATCGCCGGGCATCACCACCGACGAGATGAAGCAAATCCAGACAACTGTCTATCGGTTGCCCTGCGCCGGCTTCGCGGAAAAAGACGGCACCTTCACCAATTCCGCGCGCTGGCTGCAATGGAAGAACACCGCCCTGCCGATGCCGGGCGATGCGCGCCTGGACCAGGCCATCGTCGCGCAGATTTTTTTGAAGGTCCGCGATCTGTACAAGAAGGACGGTGGAAAATTCCCCGATCCGATCTTGAAGCTGACCTGGGCTTACACCGATCCGTCGAATCCGTCGCTCGCCGAAGTCTTAAAAGAAATCAACGGCAAGGCGCTCGCCGACCTCGAAGATCCAGTCACCAAGCAACAGATCAAGACTGGTCAGCAGCTTCCCGGCTTTGCCTGGCTCAAAGACGACGGCACCACCTCATGCGGCAATTGGATTTACTCCGGTTCGTTCACCGAAGCGGGGAATCTCACCGCGCGCCGCGACGCGTCCGATCCCTCGAACATGGGCGTGCACCAAAACTGGGGCTGGTCCTGGCCCGCCAATCGCCGCGTTCTGTATAACCGCGCCTCCTGCGATCTCGACGGTAAGCCCTGGGATGCCTCGCGGCGTCAAGTCTGGTGGAACGAGGCGGCGCAGAAGTGGGTCGGCAACGACGTTCCCGACTTCAAAGCCGATTCCAAGCCCAAGGACCACATGGGCCCGTTCATCATGAACCCGGAAGGCGTGGGACGCATCTTTGCTCCGCTCGCCGCCTTTGCCGACGGCCCCTTCCCCGAGCATTACGAGCCCATCGAGAGTCCCATCGAAAATCCGTTGCACCCCGAGCAGACCCACAATCCCGTGGTAAAGCGATTCAAGACGCCGGACGACAAGTACGGATTGGTCAAAGACGGGTTCAACGTAATCTGCACCACCTACCGGCTCACCGAGCACTATCACTATTGGACCAAGAACAATCCCATGAACGTACAACTCGTGCCGGAGCCCTTCGTCGAGATCTCCGTCGAGATGGCCGAAGACATGGGCCTCCACGGTGGCGAGAAGGTCAGAGTCACGAGCGCTCGCGGCTACTACATCGCCAAAGCCATGGTCACCAAGCGCATCAAGCCCATGATGATCGAGGGCAAGAAAACCTATCAGATCGGCATTCCCATTCACTGGGGCTATCGCGGCATTGCGGAAGACGAAGGCAAGACCGCCAAAACGCTGACGAATTCCCTCTCGCCCACGGTCGTCGATCCGAACGCCTACACGCCTGAATTTAAGGGCTTCCTCGTCAAGGTTGAGAAAGCGTAGCGGATGCTATGAGCCAGGCCACACTGCGCATTCAGAAAATCTCCGGCCACGCCGGCACCGTTCCCGGCGAGGACACCCAGCGCCAATTCACCGTCTGCAAACTCATCGACACCACCACCTGCATCGGCTGCAAGGCCTGCGAAGTCGCCTGCATGGAATGGAATGATCTTCCCTTCGGCGAAACCATCTTCGGCAACACCTACCAGACCATGCCGGAGACCCGCTGGAACTACTGGAACCTTATCCTCTTCAACGAGCACGAGCGCGAAGATGGCACCCTGATGTGGCTCATGCGCAAGAATCAGTGCATGCATTGCGCCGAGCCAGGCTGCCTCGCCGCCTGTCCCGCGGATGGCGCGATCGTCCAATACACCAATGGCATCGTCGATTTTCAGCAGGACAAATGCATCGGCTGCGGCTATTGCATCACCGGCTGCCCGTTCAATATTCCCAAGTTCAATCCCGAGACCAAGCGCGTTTTCAAATGCACGCTGTGCACCGACCGCGTCAGCGAAGGCCTCGAGCCCGCGTGCATCAAGTCCTGCCCCACCGGCTGCTTGCACTTCGGCAGCAAGGACGACATGAAAGAACTCGCCGAGACGCGCGCCAAGCAGCTGCGCACCCACTACAATTTTCCGAACGCCGGCGTTTACGATCCCCCCGGTGTCGGCGGTACCGGCGTCATCTACGTCCTGCATGACGCCACGCAGCCGGAAATTTACGGCGGACTCCCGAGGGACCCGCACATTCCGTGGACCGTCAAGCTTTGGAAGGGCCCCTTGAAGTGGCTCGGCAACGCCGCGATGATCGGCGGTCTCATCGGCCTTTTCGTCCACTACCTCCGCTTCGGTCCAAAATCTCGCGAAGATGAAGATCTGGTGCCGCAAAAAGGAGAACAGCCATGAGCCCTCATGAGCAGCTCCTACCTCATGGCCACATCCTGCGTTACAACTTTCGCGAGCGCCTGGTGCACTGGATCGCGGCGTTCTCCTACGTCTACCTCTTGCTCACCGGACTCGCCTTTTGGTCGCCCTGGCTTTTCTGGATCGCTGTGATCCTCGGCGGCGCTCCTGTTTCGCGCATGCTTCATCCTTGGATCGGTCTCATTTTTGTCGTCGGCGTTCTCCAGATGTACAGCATGTGGGCGTCGCAGATGCCTTTCACCGATGTGGACCGTGCCTGGTTCCAGTCCATGCGCCACTACATCCGCAACGAAGACGAAAAGATGCCGCCCGCCGGCCGCTACAACGCTGGACAAAAGCTCCTCTTCTGGGGATTTTTCCTTTGCGGCATCCTGTTGCTCCTCAGCGGCTTGGTTCTCTGGTTTCCCGAATACATTCCCTGGAGTCTGCGCTGGCTCCGCTATATCGCCGTCATCCTTCATGCTTCCAGCGCGCTTCTTACCATCGGCCTCTTCATGATCCACGTGTACATGGGCGTTTTCGCGGAGCGCGGCGCGTTCGGCTCGGTCATTCGCGGCGATGTCTCCATCGACTTTGCCAAACGCTTCCACCCCGGATGGTATAAAGAGGTTGTGGGCTCGTCCACGCCTCGCAAATGACCTCTGCACAAACCGGCGCCCCTGACTACGACGCGCGGATTCGCCGCGCCAAATACCTCGGCGCAGTTCATTCCTTTGCTACGGAAGTCATGACCTTCTATGGCCACCTTGCGGCCTTCCAAAAGCACCTCTACGCCCAGCTTCCAAAGCGCAACAACCGCGACCTTGTCGCCCCCTCAGCTGCCGACTTCCGCTCGCACCTCGATCTCGCCCTCCTGGTGCCGCACTTTCCCGATCTGCTTTCTCTTCTCCAAAGAGCCGGGCCGGCACCTGTCGCCGATGCCGCGCGCCAGCTTTCCCTGCAAGGCCCCGCAGCCTGGATCAGCTTCCTCACCGACTACTGGAGCATCGAATGGAGCGCCGGACACTCCCCCTCGGAAGACGAGCAGCCCGCCTCCGAGGCCCTCACCGAATTCATCCTGCGCGTCTTCTTGCAACCCTACGCCGAGCTCCTCGCCGCGGGCCGTCCCGCTCCCCAACTCGAAACCACACCCAGGGTCTGCCCCATTTGCAATTCGGCCCCGCTGCTTGGCGTGCTGCGGCCGGAAGGCGACGGTGGCAGGCGCTGCTTAGTCTGTTCGTTTTGTCTTCAGGAATGGAATTTTCGCCGCATCCTGTGTCCCACCTGCGGTGAAGAAGCCGAGAACAAGCTCCCCGTCTACGTCGCCGAACAGTTGCCCCACATCCGCGTCGAAGCCTGCGACACCTGCAAGTCCTACCTCCGCACCATCGACCTCACCAAAGACGGCCACGCCGTCCCTGTAGTCGACGATCTCGCCGCCATCCCGCTAACGCTTTGGGCCGCGGAACACGGCTATTCCCGCCCACACCCCAACCTCCTCGGCACGTAGCACCATGTTTATGTAGGCGCCGGGCTTCAGTTTACCCTGAGGCACGAAGGGCCCGGCGCCGCCTTCCTCCCGTTGTAGCGGCGAGTTTATCTCGCCATCTTCGCTTTGGGAGGGCACCGCTTCAGTTTACCCAGAGGTACGGAGGGCCGTGCCATAGGTGCTTGCGACTCAACTAGGCTTTAGCCGCCGATGCGAGCAAGCGCGATTTTCCTCGTAGGGGTGCAGCACTGCTCCACCCCATTCGCCCAGGCGTCAGATGCGAAGGAGGGTGTGCGCTTAAGCTAAGTCCGGTAGGGTACGTGAGTGCGGCGGCTCGTTTTGCTGCGAGCCGCCGCACCCGTCAATCCTCGAAGCCAGCTCAGAACAAGTACTTAAGCGAAAACTGAATCAGCCGGGGCGTTCCCACCACCGAGGTGATCTGTGTGAACGAGCTCTGGCTCTCGACATCCACCGCCGATGGGTTGGCGAAAGACGGGTGGTTGAATAAGTTGAAAAACTCCACGCGGAACCGCAGGCTTTGCCTTTCGGTAATTTGGAAGATCTTTCCCGCGGTGAAGTCCACATTTTTTTGTGGCGGCCCAATCACGCAGTTGCGCGAAGCGTCGCCCAAACCAGTGGCATCGCCGGGCGCGCCACTGGCCAAGGGAAGAACCGCGTCCGGCTGATACGCCAGAGGGTTAATCCAGTGAGCCAGCCGAGACCCGACGCCTCCGGACGTCGGAGCGTTCTTGCAGTTAAAGCCTGGGGCAAACGTCGGTGTGGCAAGATTCGGACTGCTGAACGCGTACGCGCTGCCTCCCGCTGAATCGATGGGCGTAAATGGCAGCCCCGATTGCAAAATGGCCACGCCGCTAACCTCCCATCCGCCCAGCGCCTTGCCCGTAAATCCCTTCGCGTGCGAGAAGAACGGAAGTTGATAAACCGCGCTGGTTACAAACCGATGCCGCCGGTCGAAATCCCCCAGCCCTCGCGAATCAGCCGCGATGTTCTGGTCGTTAAAGCGCGTGTCGAACGACACGGTCGCGTTCGATACATCGTCAATCTCTTTGGAGAAGGTGTAGGCGCTTTGCCAATAGAGTCCATGGGAGTAGCGGTGCCCCAGCGTGGCCTGCAGGGAGTGGTAAGTCGAATCGGAATTGGGAGCAAATGCTTCGAAATTGGCTGGAGCAATTCCGAGGAACGGCGATCGCGCCGGCGCGTTTTCCGCTGTGGAATCGGTGATCACGCATTGAGCGCCGGCGCCCGTGGTCCCGTTGCAGTTGACACCCGGTATGGTCACTGGGTGCTGCGGCGTGGCCAGCGTCGCTTCCGCTGGGTCATACGTCGAGCGCAGATGTGTGCCTTTGGTACCCACGTATCCAAGCTCGGCAAACCAATTCCTTCCCAATTCGCGTTGGATCGTCAGGTTCCACTGTTGCGTGGTTCCTGCCACCCAATGGAGCGGTACCTGTAGGGAAATCAAGCTGCTCACGTTTCCCGTAAATCCAGGTCCGCACTCCGAGGAAACGCCGGCTGCGCCGTTGCCCAACGTGCAAGTCGCCGGGAAACCCGTGAAGAAGGACGCTTTCGGCACAAACGCAGGACTCAGCACGCCTAGCGGCGGAATGCCCGGGAATCCAGTGGCCGGATTCGGCTGGAAAAGGTTCGCCAGACTTCCCCCTCCGGGAAGGAAATTAACGGCGATGGGGAAAAACGGCGCTGAGAACGACAGGTTATCCACTGCTCCCAGGTCCTCGCGCACGCTGTAAATACCGTACCCCGCGCGAATGGAGGTCGTATGGTGCCCAAGCACGTCGTAGGCAAGACCGATGCGCGGCTCCCACACCGTTGCATAATTATTGCTCAGCGCGCTGCGCTGTTCCGTACCCGTCAGGCCTGGCAGGTGGTAGTTGTTCACGCATCTCGGGTAGACAAATGGCTGTCCCGTCGAATTTGCCAAAGTCGGATCCGTGTTGCCGATCCGGCAATCCTCGTCGTAGGGCGCGCCCAGAAACTCATTGCGGAAGCCCAGATTCAGCGTAAGGGACTTTGTCGCGCGGTAGTCATCCTGCGCAAACCACGCGAACGCCGGAATCCGGTAGTCATGAGTGCCCACACCGCCTCCGGCTTCCCCAAAGAACGGCGAGCCCTCTAGGAAACTCTGAAAATCCGTTCCCACCGTCGGCGGCGAGAAGAAAACCAGTCCGTTGTCCGCCACCGGCAGGCTCCGGCGAATCGTCGTGCGATCGATCTCGCCGCCAAACCGGAATGTATGGTCCGCCGCTTTGCCGCAAGCGAAAAGTGATGTCACGGGTTGGTCTGCGCAAATGTATACGGCCTTTGTTGGAGTGAATCACTCCTGGCCATGATGGAATGCGCTGCGC
>Ga0187819_10000137_pt1 | contig 33481 bp, 37 predicted proteins | sample NC_wetland_sal_i_15_FD_132411 | JGI IMG/M metagenome (GOLD analysis project Ga0187819, IMG submission 132411) | Wetland sediment microbial communities from Neuse River Estuary, North Carolina, USA - SO4_4 | ecosystem: Environmental > Aquatic > Freshwater > Wetlands > Sediment | place: USA... | reverse complement strand
AGCTGCCGGTGGAATCGAAGCGCGCGCAGAAAATTTTGCAGATTCTGCTGCGGGAAAAGGTGCTGATCAAGGTCACGGAAGACCTGGTGTTTCACCGCGTGGCGGTCGGGCGGCTTCGCGAAGTTCTCGCGAAATACCGCAAGGAGCGCGGGGAGCGTCTGGCGATCCCGGCTTTCAAGGAGCTGACGGGGATCACCCGGAAATACGCGATCCCGCTGCTCGAGTACCTCGACCGCGAGCACGTGACACGTCGGGTAGGGGACGAGCGTGTTATACTGTAGTCAGTGCGCGCTGCCGTTCCGCATCCGAATGAGGTAGAGTGACGGGGTAGGATGCGAGCGCGAAGAGAGGCTTTGGCATGGAATTTCTGAGTATTCCCCATCTGCTGATCATCCTGATCATCGTGCTGATTTTCTTCGGCGGGCGCCGAATCCCCGACGTCATGCGCGGCCTGGGCGAAGGCATTCGCAGCTTCAAGGAAGGCATGCAAGGCACGCAGCCGGCGCAGCCGACGAATCCGCCGGCCAATCCGCCGGCCGCTCCGCCTGCTGCGACACCGACACCGACCGAAGAAAAGAAGTAACGCACCCTCGAATTCGAACCGTGCCCCATTATCGTATTGACCTTGCGGCGCTGTCCGCCACCCGATTGATCCTGCTTTCTTCCCTGCTTAGAATTTCTGCGCGTTTTCGATTCACCAAGGAGGAATTATGAAAGCTCTGATTGCGCTCACGTTCTGCCTCCTCATGGCGGCTTCACCTGTGGCTTTCGCACAACACGGCCACGCTGCAGAAGCTACGGCTCCGGCGGAATTGATGTCCGGGATGGGCTCGCTCCATCACGAGATCGCGACGAGCAATCCCGAAGCGCAACAATTCTTCGATCAGGGGCTGACTCTGATCTACGCCTTCAACCATGACGAAGCGGTGCGGTCTTTCCGGCGCGCCGCGGAACTGGATCCGAAAGCGGCGATGCCGTGGTGGGGAATTGCCCTGGCGCTCGGGCCGAATTACAACCTGGACGTTGATCCAGAGCGTGAGAAGGCCGCCTTCGACGCTGTGCAGAAGGCCAAGTCGCTAGCAGCCTCCGGCCCGGAGAATGAGCGGGATTACATTGCTGCCGCTGCCACGCGCTATTCGGACGATCCCAAGCCGGACTTGAAGAAGCTCTCAAACGATTACGCGCGCGCGATGGGAGAGCTTTCGAAAAAATATCCAGACGACCCTGACGCGGCGACAATTTATGCCGAGAGCATGATGGATCTGCGGCCGTGGGGGCTTTGGAAGCTCGATGGCACTCCGGCGGAAGGAACGCTGGAGATTATTTCCGTGCTCGAGTCGGTGCTGGCGCGCTATCCGGATCATGTGGGGGCGAATCATTACTACATTCACGCCGTCGAAGCGTCGCCGCACGCTGCGTGGGGATTGCCGAGCGCCGAGAGGCTTGCGACGCTGGTCCCGAACGCCGGCCATCTGGTGCATATGCCGGCGCACATTTATTCGCGAGTAGGGGATTTCGAGGCCGCGGCCAAGAGGAACGAAGCTGCCGCTGCCGTGGACATTGCTTACATCAAGGCAACCGGCGCGCAGGGCATTTACCCCGCGATGTATTACAGCCACAACCTGCATTTTCTCGCTTACGCGGCGATGCAAGCAGGGAACTATGAGGAGGCGCTCAAGGCCAGCGAGGCGCTGGGTGAAAACATCCGTTTGCGAGCGCAGGGAATGCCTGTGTCCATGACCGAAGGGTTCCTGACCTATTCGCTTTTGGTGCGGGTGCGGTTCCGGAAATGGAAGCAAATTCTGGAGACCGCGGCGCCAGATGCAAAGCTGCTGATAGTGACGGCTACGTGGCACTTCGCCCGCGGAATGGCTGACTCTGCAACCGGGAAGCTTTCGGACGCGGAGGCGGAACGAATGGCGTTCGCATCCGCGGCCGAACAGATTCCCACGGACGAGACATTCGGGTTCGATCCGGCGAAAACGGTAATGCAAATTCCCGCGGCCATGCTGGACGCTCAAATCGCCGAGGCGCGCGGCGACCGAAAAGCCGCGATTGAATTCTGGAGGAAAGCCGTAGCAGTGCAGGATGGGCTGGCCTACAACGAGCCGCCTGACTGGTATTACCCGGTGCGAGAGTCGCTTGGGGGCGCGCTTATGAGAGATGGGCAGGCTGCCGAGGCGGAAAAAGTGTTTCGCGATGATCTGGCCCGCAATCCGCGAAATGGGCGCTCGCTTTTTGGGTTGTGGCAGAGTCTGAAGGCCCAGAACAAAACTGCCGATGCGGATTGGGCGCATCGCGAATTTGAAGCGGCGTGGAAAAATGCTGATTCGGAGCTAAACGTCGGCGACATGTGAGGCAGGGGCAGCGTCGTCCAAACCGAATTCGCGCAGCAGGCTCCAAAGTCTGGCGAGCGGCAAGCCCACCACGTTGAAGTAGCATCCCTCGATGCGAGTGACGTACCTGCCGGCGATCCCCTGGATCGCATACGCGCCCGCCTTGTGATACGGCTCGCCGGTCATCAGGTACCAGTCGATTTCCTTCCTGGAAAGCTTGGCGAACCGCACACGCGTCCTTTCAACGGCGGTTTTTACCGCGCCGTCGGGAATTCGCAGCACGGCGAGGCCTGTGAGCACGGTGTGAGTGCGCCCGCTTAGTAAATGCAGCATGCGGCGGGCGCTTCGGAAATCCCGGGGCTTGCCGAGGATTCTTCCTTTTGCTACCAGCACGGTGTCCGCGCCGATAATGACTGCATGGCGGCCGCTGCGCGCGGCGTTGTCGCCAGCACGGCGTGCTTTTGTGAGCGCCAGGCGGCGAACATAGCGTGGCGCTGATTCGTGCGGCAGACGGGATTCGTCCACGTTGGCCGGGAAAACCTCAAAGGCGATTCCAGCGTTGCGCAGAATCTCAGCGCGGCGGGGCGACGAGGATGCGAGGATTAGTTTCATCAGCGCGTTTTGCCTTTCGCTGCCTCGATTGCCGCTACGGCCTCTGCCTTTGGCCAACCGAATAGGCGCGCCAATTGCTTAGGCTGGGCGTCGGCATGCCATTCGAGGAATTTCTGCGCCAGCGCCTGGCGTGCTTGCTCCGGCTGTATATGCCGCGCGTCGGCTGTTTCTTTCGGGAAGGCGCGGCAGGTGAGGTCATATCGGCCGGAAGCCCATGCGGCAGTCTCCTGTTCGGCGCCTGAATGGACGGCGATGAGCTGGCATTGCAAGTCGAGAATGGCGCGTTTGAAGCGCTTGTTTCCAGGCTGGGTCTCCATTTTGCAGGCCTGGCGCAGCTCGAGCGTTGCGAGCGGCCCGTGCGTTTCGAGCGCTTCCCAGACGGCGCGGGCGTCTTCGCGGATGCGGCCGGCGGTGTAGAAGCGATCGTGGTCGGCGGGAGTTACGGCTGCTTCGCGCATGGCCAGAAAATGAGGCAGGAGTTTGAGCGAAATGAGAGTACCGCGGCCACGCAAATACTTCGCGTAGTAAGCTCGGCGCCGGCGCGGCAGCTCGTCCTTCCAGCGCCAGACCATCGCGGAGTACTTGTCCCAGATCATCTCGACGTGGGGATTGCGGCGCGTGACGGCATAGTAGAGCGAGGACAGCGGGACATTGGTTACAGGGAATAGCATGCAGTAGCCTGTCGCGTCGATGTACTTCACGGCTTCGGCAGTCGAGAGGACTCGGCGCGGCCAGCGTATTTCATTTTCGAGCGTGACCTTCGATTTCGTCATATTGCACGCATGCGGAGCCGCAAAAACTTAACATAGAGGACGCCGAGAAACCCAGAGGTCACGGAGACCTGCCCTCAGGCGGAGACAGCGCGGCGATTCGGGAAAAGTCTTACTAGCGTTGACGTAGCCAGAGGAAGAATCCGAAGATGGCGCCCAAGGCGACGGAAGCGACAAAGAACACTCTCGCTTCGGGGAGAGTGATCAACCCGATAAGAACTATCCCGGCTGAAAAAACAAGGCCCACCGGATGGCCTGTGATTATGCCGACGCCGCCAGCCCCAAATGGGCGGACCGTGGTTTCATTTAGTACGGGGCCCTCCGAGGAAAACTTGCGTGAGGGCCTCGCCCACACGTTAAAAGGCAGTTTCATTGAAATAATTATATACCTGGAGGAGGGTCATCGCATTCAACGCACCCTAAATCACAACGGACTCCTGGTATTCGCCGAAGGCACGCCGAAGCGCGTCGGAGATTTCGCCGAGCGTGGCCAAGGATTCCACCGCGGTGAGGATGGCGGGCATTAGGTTTTCAGTGCCCCGGGCGCGCCGTTCGATTTCCGCGAGCGCTGCTTTGGCTTTCGCAGCATCTCGGCGAGCGCGAAGCGCATTGAGGCGCGCGAGTTGGTCGCGCTCGATTTCCGGATCGAGATGCAGAGTGGGGATGGGGTGCGGTTCATCGGCCTGGAAGCGATTGACGCCGACAACGACTTGTTCGCCTGAGTCCACAGCCTGTTGGTATTCGTAGGCGGCCTTCTGAATTTCCTGCTGGACGTAGCTGGTTTCAATGGCGCGGAGCATTCCGCCCATGGCGTCAATTTTGGAGATGTAATCCTGCGCGCCCGCTTCGATTTCATCCGTCAATTTCTCGATAGCAAAAGACCCCGCCACAGGGTCAACAGTATTCACGACGCCCGATTCACTGGCAATTATTTGCTGAGTACGGAGCGCGAGCAGGGCGGCCTGCTCGGTGGGAAGGGCGAGGGCTTCGTCGAGCGCATTGGCGTGCAGCGACTGGCAGCCGCCGAGGACGGCGGCGAGGCATTGCAGCGCAACGCGCACGAGATTATTTTCCGGTTGTTGCGCGGTAAGGGCGGATCCGGCGGTCTGCGAGTGAAAGCGGAGCATCATGGAGCGCTCGTCGCGCGCACGGAAGCGATCGCGCATAGTGCGCGCCCAGAGACGGCGAGCGGCGCGGAATTTGGCCACCTGCATCAGGAATTCATTGTGCGAATTGAAGAAAAAAGAAAGATGCGGCGCGAATTCGTCCACGGCCAGGCCCGTGGCGATGGCCGCTTCGACGTAGGCGATCCCGTTCGCGAGCGTGAAAGCGACTTCCTGCACCTCCGTCGACCCGGCTTCGCGGATGTGATAGCCGGAAATGGAAATCGAGTTCCAGTTGGGAATTTCACGGCGAGACCAGGCAAAGATATCGGTGACGATGCGTATCGCGGGACGTACGGGATAGACGTACGTGCCGCGGGCGATATATTCCTTGAGGATGTCGTTCTGAATGGTGCCGGCAAGACGCTTTAGATTTGCGCCTTGCTGCTTGGCGACGGCGACATAGAGGGCGAGGAGGATGGCGGCGGTGGAATTGATGGTCATCGAGGTTGAGACGCTCTCGAGCGGGATGCCGTCGAAGAGCGTCTGCATGTCCTCGATCGAATCAATCGCCACGCCGACTTTGCCGACTTCACCCAGAGCGAGCGGGTGGTCCGAGTCCATGCCGATCTGCGTGGGCAAATCGAAGGCGACGGACAGGCCGTTGACGCCCTGGGAGAGCAGGTAGCGGTAGCGCTGGTTCGATTCGACGGCGCTGCCGAAGCCCGCGTATTGGCGCGTTGTCCAGAGGCGTCCGCGGTACATAGTGGGATAAACGCCGCGAGTGAAGGGGAACTGGCCGGGATAACCAAGGTCGCGGTCCGGGTCCCAGCCGGGCAGGTCGCGCACCGAGACGACTGCATCGATCGGCAGGCCTGTGGTGGAGGCGGATTTGCGCTCCGTCAGGTCGAGGCGCTTTTTGGCGTCTTCTTGCATTTAGTTTAGAGAAAATGGAAAAGTGAAAATGGGAAACGGCCTGCGAATTTCTCGTTGCCGGCGATCCATGGAATTCTAGGTCCCATTTTCAAATTTCCCTTTTCCAATATCCAATCTCATCTGATTCGCCGGGCGCTGCGGAAGGCGGCGAATGCGAAGACAGCCATCATTATGGCGTAAATCAGGGCAAATCCCATGAGCCAGGGCACCGGGCGGTACTTCCATTGCCGCCAGGCGGCCAGCAGACCATAGATGGCGAAAGCCGCGAATAGAGTGCCCGCTGCCTCGTGAAATAGCTGGCGAGCGACGCGCCAGAGGGCGCGTGAAGTGACCCCGGTAGACTTCCAGAAGACCGGCAACCACCGCGCATCCATGCGGGAATTGTAGTACATCCAGCGTCGGTCTGCCGTGCGGGTTGCCTCGTTGGCGGCATGTGTGCTCCCAGCATCAAAGAGAGAGTGAGATGGCGCAGCAGCCGGGGCCAGGAGGCGAGACCCAAGGTTCTGCACCTGAGGACAGTTAACCGCCTCGAATCGTCCGTGTATGTGGGCCTTGTTTTCCCGGTTGCACCAGAACTAAAATTGGTATAGGAAGGGCTATTCGCAGGAGGTGCCGCCCTTGCAACTCGACGACCGCATGAAGCAGTTACTGCGTGAGCTGGGCCATGCCATCAACGATACCGTCTCGGACTCCGAGCGCATTTCAGAAGCGATCTCCAGCGTGCGGGCCGCAGGGTTCGATATCGTTCTAAAGCTCGATGCCACCATCGGGCTCGCGCGCCGAACGAGCTCGGATGCCAAAATGACCTCGCAAGACCGGCGCTTTCTGGAATCCCTGCACATTCGCGTGGACGATGAAACCCTGGAAGAAGAGCCTGCGGAAACGAAGCTGGATATGACGCCCCAGGACGTGAAATTTCTAAAGTCGCTAAAGATTTCATTCGATGATGAAATATAGAATCTTCGCCGGTTTGATCGCGCCCGCAGCTTTATTGTCGATTTATGCGGCTCCCGCGCGTGCGCAAGCCCCTGTTGCCGCCGCGGCCGCTGCGCCAATTGTCTCCGAAGTAGTGAGTACAGTTGTGGTGAAACCGAAACCCAAAGGCGAGTGGCTGAAAGCGCAGGTAATTCACGCCGACTCGAACTCCATCCTTGTCCGCGAGGAAGGGAATGAGAGGATGATTCACACCTTCACTTTCGCGGCGCCGCTAAGAGATAAGATGGCCACGATTGCAAACAAAGGCGGCTACCAATACGGCGACAAGGTCAAGATCCGGTACATGACAGGCGAGACGGAAGCGCTGGACGTAAAGGGCAAGCCCTCGAAGCCCATCTAACGCGATTCGTGCGAACCCGCTCACAAGAGACGTGAGCATAGTCGCGAGTGCCTCCCGGCAGCACTAGAAAATCCATGATTCGCCCTCCTGCTGTTGCCGGCCGCTTTTATTCCTCGGATCCAGTAGAACTAGCTCGCGACGTGGACGGCTATATTCATGGCGCGGGCGAAAATATCACCGCACTCGGCTGCGTGGTCCCTCATGCTGGCTATATTTATTCGGGTCACGTAGCTGGAGCTGTTTACTCCTCGCTGCAAATTCCCCACCGATGCATCCTGCTCGGCCCACGGCATTATCCTCGCGGCGAATCCCTTGCAATCCTGACCGAAGGAACCTGGCAGACTCCCCTTGGAGAGGCGCAGATTGATTCGGCGCTGGCGCGGGAGTTGGCTCACGCGTGCCCGCGGCTGCGCGAAGACGCCGTGGCGCACGAGAGCGAACATTCACTCGAGGTGCAGCTGCCGTTTCTCCAGCGGCTTGTGAGAGATTTCCGCTTTGTTCCGGTGGTGCTGGGGACCGACCGGTATCCGGTGCTGGAGGACCTGGGGCGGGCGGTCGCCCGTGTGGTTGCAGCGCAGACTGCGCCGGTGCTGGTCATCGCCAGCTCGGACATGAATCACTACGAGACCGACGCGATCACGCGCGTGAAAGATCAAATGGCGATTGCGCGGATTTTGGAGCTCGATCCGCGCGGACTCTACGATACAGTGCGGTCGGAGGGAATTACGATGTGCGGGTATGCGGCGACGGTGGCAATGCTGGCCGCCGTGATTGAGCTTGGCGCGAAGCAGGCGCAGCTCATCCGTTACGCCACATCTGGAGATATCAGCGGTGATTACGACAAGGTGGTTGGGTATGCCGGGATTGTAATCACGTGAGCGGTGATTTTAGCGCGCTCTTGATGACCCGTGCGAAGCGGAGACAGCCGAGGATGTTGCGCCCGTGCCGCGCGAGAGAGAAGGCACAGAAGCGCGCATGCCGCTGCCTGCCCCAGGGCTGCCTGCTGCTCCCATTGCAGTGCGTATTGGTGGCAGTGCGGTCGGCATTTTGAGCGCTCTTGGCGCGCCATTGAGAGCGAGCGGCTGCGGCGGCGCGACATTTTTCCCACCCACCAAATTGCTGGGCGAGGCGCTCACGAAGCGCCGCTGAGCCGCATCGAATGCCACGCCGGACCGCAACGCTTCCAAATTTGCCGCCGTGGGTACAACGAGCTGCGCCTCGCCTGGCAGCAACACCTTGTGATGTCCGGCGGGCGCCGATCCACCAATGGCGCTTGATTGCAGCGCAGCCAGCTCAGCGGGAGTTGCGATCCTTCCATTCGAGAGCGGCGCAGCGGAAAGGGATTGAAGTTTTTCGTCAGCCTGCTCGGCTGACATCACTTTGTTCGCTCCACCTTTGCCGAGATCCTTGCTGGCAACAACCACGGGCACGCTCGCGGTTGCATGCACGGCGCCTAGCCGGACCGGGTTTACCGGAGCCCAGCCGATGCGATTGCCCAAGCCAAACCACTGCACTGGTGCCGGCGACCAAAACCCATACCCGCCGGGAAGCCAAAGCCAGCCGAACACGGGAGAATATTCCCACTGTCCAAAATGGTACGGCACCCAGCCCCATGGTTCTGAGCTGAGCCACGTCCAGCCCAGGCCTGGATAGAATGACCATTGGCCGCCCGAGAACGGCGCCCAGCCGTTCGTCACGCCATAAGGCTGCCAGCCATAGCCGAACCCCGGATAGAAGGACCAGTCACCGTAGCTCGAAAGATCCGCCATGCCGTAGCTGAACGGCGCATTCGTATATTGCAGCGATTGATTCTGGCCCTCGGAAAGAAGGCTGAAGCGGCTCTTCACCCACCGGTCCCAACTATCCGGCGAAATATTGGACGAGATTTTCGCGTCTGTCGGCGTGTTGGCGTTCAACTCGAGCGTCTCGCCTTTGCGCAGATCTTTGGTCCCCGCGAGCGAACTGACGGAGACGTGGCCTGCGAGCACGCTGAGGGAGCTGCTACCCTGGCGCACATCCGCGCGAAATTCAGATTTGGCGGCGGGAGTAATTTGCAATTCTGGAGTGACCAGAAGGAAGAAATCGCCGGAAGCGAGATTGGGGCCGAACGTGGCGATCCCTTGCGAGAGGTTGACCTTGGTGATGCGGCCGCCGTTCGAGAGCGCCAGCTCAGTGAATTGCAGGAGAGAATTTTCACCTAGCCAAATGGCGCCGCCATTTTCGAACTCGATTTCCGCCCGGCCATCGTTCGTGCCCACCGCCATGCCCTGCTGAATAGGCATATTCATCAGTGCGGGCTCCCACTTGGCGTCATCGGAACGGATGACTTGAACGTCGCCGCTGACGAGGCTCAGGCGCACGATGCGGGCGTAGCTGTAAGAGTTGTCGCCGGCTCGCGCGGTGGAGGGGGAGAATCCCGGGAGTAGCACCGCGATGAGTGCGAGACCAACGAAGATACGGATGAATTCACGCTGCCGCATGGCACATCCCCTCTGAAATTCCGCACAGCTTTCATTGGATGATACACCAGTTGGAAAGGATAGCCGCCGCTGAATTCCGCCCGGGATGCACTTAATGAGCAGAGCGGATGCGGACCGCGAGGGCGCGCGCGCGTTGGCGTGCGATGTCAATATACGTGCTATCGGAGGCCACATGGTCGAGCAGGGGGAGCAGCCGGTCGGGCTCCGGGATCAGCTTGTTGTTGAAGTCCGTCTCCATTTGCTGGAGGGCGTCGTTCACGCCCAGGTGATCGTAGCGCATGGTGCGTTCGAGATTTGAGGAGTCTGACTCTTGGCGCGTGAGGCCTTCGAAGATGTTGAGCAATTGGGTGGCGGAATCGTCGAGGGTGTAATTGAATTTCACCTCGTGCGCTTCACCGCCTTTTTCATACCGAAAAGTTTTTTCGCCGAGGTTGGCGATGCGGCGGTGGACATCCAGGTCCACGCCTTGGAAATTGCGGAGCTTTGCGGCGAGCTCGAAAATGCGCTGGGTGAGCGACCCGCTGATTTCGAAGTGGGCGGGGCTCGAATCTTCGTCGAGCTGGCGAATATCGTAGGTTCCCGAGCCGCTCTGGCTCACCTTGATCTCGACGAACTCCGGGTAGCTCGATTTGAAAATCTTGCGGAACGTGACGGTGGGTATTTCGCCGGTGGCCTGCGCCGCGCTTGAAATCGCCAGCGCCATGAACATGGTGCGGCTGAGAGCAAAAATCACTCGGCGGAAATTCCAGGCTGGGAGGCTCATGGCCATTTGTTAGACGCGAGCCGCGCGTTCCCGGATTCGCTGCACGGCGATGGCCGGCCGGATTCCTGTCGCCGCGGCGATGCGGTCGCGCGCTTGCGAGACATGCGCGTGGCAAAGTGCGACGGCGAGCGCGTCGGCGGCATCGGCAGGCTCAGGGTAGCTCGTGAGGCCGAGAAGTGAGCAGACCATTTGCTGCATCTGCTGTTTCGAGGCCGCGCCATAGCCGGCAACGCTCGACTTTACCTCGCGCGGCGAATAGCTGTGCGCGGGAATCTGCGCTTGCGCGGCCGCCAGCAGCACCACGCCGCGTATTTCCGCGAGCTTTAGAGCAGTGCGCATATTGAGCGCGGTGAAGACGGATTCGACAGCGACAGCGTCGGGCGTGAATTCCGCGACGAGCTGCGTGATGAGCTTGTGAATTTCGCGGAGGCGCGCCGAAAACATTGCACGCGCCGGGAGCTTGATGGCGCCGAAACGCACCAGGCGCGCCGATACGCCGGCGAACTCGACGATGCCATAGCCGGTAGCGCCCGCGACGGCCGGGTCGACGCCAAGCACGCGCAATCTGTGCCCATTGGCGCCCGGTCGGACGGAAATGCAGGGATGAATTGTGGCGTCCGAAGGCATCTCAGCCGGCACAAGTGTACGTGCGGCCCCGAAGCGGAGAAAGGGTTTTTTCGCGAGAGCGCGACGCGAAGGAAACTAGCTGGCGACGGCGGCCTGGATTTCCTTTTCGTCGATATCGAAGTTCGCGTAGACGTGCTGGACGTCGTCGTGATCTTCGAGCGTTTCGACCATGCGCAGCATTTGCTGGGCCTGGGGCCCGCTGAGCTTCACGTAGTTTTGGGGAACCCAGGCCACTTCCGCTGTGGTGGGAGTGATCCCAGCCGCAATCAAAGCTTCGCGGACTTTTTCAAGCGCCTCGGGCGGGCTGATCACTTCCCAGGCGGAGCCGTCGTCGCGCAGGTCCTCGGCGCCGGCATCGAGGACGATGCCCATCATTTTTTCTTCGTCCGCCGCTTCCTTGGGGACCACAATATCGCCCTTGCGGTGGAACATCCAGTTGACCGCCCCGTTCTCGGCCATGTTGCCGCCGTTCTTCGAGAACATGTGGCGAATTTCGCTGACGATCCGGTTGCGATTGCTGGTGACCACCTGCACGAGCACACCCACTCCGCCGGGGCCGTAGCCCTCGAACATCACTTCATCGAGCGTTTCACCCTCGAGCTGCCCGGTGCCGCGCTGGATGGCGCGTTCGATATTGTCGTTGGGCATGTTCTCGCCCTTGGCCGCGAGGATGGCTGTGCGCAGGCGAGGATTGGTGTCCGGGTCGGCGCCGCCGACGCGGGCGGCAATGGTCAACTCGCGAATAATCTTGGTGAAAATTTTGCCGCGCTTGGCGTCAGTCGCGGCCTTCTTATGCTTGATTGTGGCCCACTTTGAGTGTCCAGACATGGATAAACCTTTTACAGGAAGTGTGGCAGGAGCAGCAGTCCGGCTCTTGCCACGACAGTCTAGCAGCAGCGCCGGGAGGAGGCAAGGGATTGGGTGCTAATTTGAGATTCCAAATTTTGTGCCGCTCTCAGCCTGCGTAATTGGCGAAACGCTCGATTGCCAGCGGCATGTACTGTCCAACCTCGATCAGGTATCCGTCGGGATCTCGCATGTAACAACGCAATTCGTGACCGTGATTATTGAGAGGCTCGGTGAGGAAATGCGCGCCCTTCGCCGACCATTGTTTGTAACAAGCCCAAATGTCCGCCACTCGCAGGTTCAGGAAACTGCTCACAGTATTGAGTTCGCGAGGTGTTTCCAATATCACTTCGGGTTTATCGGGCGTGGGACCGCCGCCGGAATTGAGAATGATCCACGAGTTGGCCAGCTTGATGTAACAGGGGTTTTCAGGGAGCACGACCTTGCCACCCAGTATCCCGACGTAGAATTCCTGCGATCTCTTCTGATCTTTTACAGTCAAAAAGTGTGTAACGAGAAACCCTTCATGGGAAACCGGTGCGTCCGCCAGGCTCATGCGGCACCTCGCGCCTGATTTTACTATAGCTTCCCCCAATGCCTTGAAGGAGCAAACGTGGTAACTTTGCGCTCTCAGACCGCTCATGCCAACGTACGTCACGCAGGTTCTTGAATTCGCGCTGCTGGCAGTGACGTCCGTTTTCTTTCTCGTGGACCCCTTCGCCGTCATTCCGATGTTTCTGGCAATCACGGCAGACTCACCGCAGACCGAGCGGCGGCAGATGGCGCGGCGTTCTGCCTGGACTTGCTGCATCGTGCTATGCGTTTTTGCGCTGGCCGGCAGCCTGATTTTCAAGATGTTCGGGATCACCCTGCCCGCATTCAAGATCGCCGGCGGCATCATCCTGCTTCAGATCGGCATGGACATGCTGCAAGCACGGCAATCCGGGACGAAAGCAACTCCCGAGGAAACGGAAGAAGGCACGGCGAAAGAGGACGCCAGCATTATTCCACTGGGGATGCCGATGCTGGCCGGGCCGGGCGCGATCTCGACCGTGATGGTCTTGGTGGGCGAGTCCCACACTCTGTGGCAGCACGGAATCGTCTATGCGACGATCATCTTGACCGCCTACCTTTCGTATCTAATTCTTGCGGGAGCGGACCGCGTACGGCGGTTTCTTGGCGAAACTGGAATTCGCATCCTGATGCGGCTTATGGGCCTGCTGCTTGTGGCGCTGGCGGTGCAATTCGTGGCCAACGGACTCACGGACTTCGGAGTGCTGAAACCACTGAGCTCGCCCTACTAATGACCTCGCCCTGCTAGTACTCTTCTTCTTCCTTTTTCTTCAGCCGCGTGATTTTGAGCGAGATGCGGAAATCACGCGAGCGGGCCTCCGTCAGGATGGCACGGCGCGATTCCATCGGCAGTGTCGAGGGGCCCAGCACTCCAGCGGACTCGCGTGGAAAATGTTTCACGAAGAGCGCGGCAAGATGCGCGGTGGCATAGGCGATGGGTGTGGAGATCAGGCCGCGCTGGCGAATTTGATAGAGCGTAGGGAAACTCGCGTCCCAGCGGACGAGCAGCGGTTGGTCGTGCTTCATGCCGCGGACCAGCACGGCCGCGGCAAACCGCGCGTTTTCCAGGATACCGCGGCGGATGAGAGCGGCCACCTGTCGAGGCGTGGGAGTTTTCGGGAAGCGCTTGCGTACGAGTCCCTGGGAGCGATTTAACCGCCCCTGGCGATACCAGCGGCGTAAGCGTTCGAAATCGTTCCCGCCGATTTTTGCGTCCGCGTCGCGCACCGGGATCACGTAAGGCAGCATGCAGACTTCATCTTGCGCCGCAAGGTACACCGGAGTCTCCCCGAGCGGCGGCGGAAAGCGGAACTTTTCGCGCTCGGCAAATCGTTTGCCGAGGCTGAAGCGTCCGTCGCGATAGATGCGCGGGCGTGAGATGGCGGCGTCATAGGCCACGTCCGCGGACCAAGTCGAAATCGGATCTTTGCTCTCGGTGCTTTCGTACAGGCGAATCTGGATGGACTCAACCGTGTCGAGCAGCTCTGCGCCCCGTTTCGCAAGGAGGTTGGTGAGTCCGGGCGCGGCGCCGACACAAATGAGCGCGGCACGATTCTTGGCGACGAATTTTTTGTGGAAACGGAATTGTTCAGGCTTGAAAGGGGAGCGCGTGAGGTGTGAGTTCAGGTCGAGGTAGTGGGAGCGCAGCCGGAGAGCAGCGCGGAGTATGATTTCGTTGTACACCGCGGGTGAAGCGTTGACGAGCAGGTTGCAGCCCCGCGCCGCCCGCACAATGGACCAGAGGTTCCGCGCGTTTGCTTCGTGGACTTCGATGCCGCTCTTCTTGTCGAAAAACCGCCGGGCCCGCTCCGGATCGCGGTCCCCGCACCACACCGTATGGCCTTGGCGCGCCAGCAATTGCGCCAGCAAGGAGCCGGTGCCGCCCGCGCCGAGAACGAAGATGCGCATCGGCCCGCAACTCTACCATATCCATTGCGCCGGGGCCGCAGACTGGTTCCCTGGATGGCTCAAGATGAACGCCATTCTGCTGCAAATGCGAATCTGTGATTACAATTTCGTGAAAATTCAAATCCCCGGGGTGGCACGGATTAGCATTCCAATTCGCTTGCGTCCGATTTACCCTAGCCCCCCATTCGCTCCCATCCGGGGGGAAACATGACATTTTTGGACGTTCTGCTCGGAAAACCGCTCGCCACATCAGACGAGCGCGCCGAGCAAGTTGGAACATCCGCGGGAATCCCAATTTTCGGCCTGGACGCTCTCAGCTCGGCAGCATACGGGCCCGAAGCCGCGCTGACGCTGCTGATTCCGCTTGGAGCCGCCGGGGTCGCGTATATCGTGCCGGTGAGCGCCAGTATCTGCGTGCTGCTGCTAATTGTGTACTTTTCCTACCGTCAGACGATCGCAGCCTACCCGGGCGGAGGTGGGTCTTACACGGTGGCATCGGAAAATCTGGGGGAGATGCCGGGGCTGCTGGCTGCCGCGGCGTTGATGCTGGATTACGTGCTTGTGGTTGCGGTCGGGATTTCCGCAGGCGTGGGGGCGTTGGTTTCGGCGATGCCGAGCCTCGAGCCGCGAACACTGGTGCTCTGCCTTGTAATACTGGTCGTCATCACGGTGATCAATCTGCGTGGGGTGCGGGAGGCAGGAGTCGTCTTCATGGTTCCCACTTACCTTTTCGTGGGTTGTTTGCTCATCGCGATCGCCATCGGCATCTCCAAAACAGTGCTCGCCTCGGGACATCCGGTGCCGGTCGTCGCTCCTCCCGCAGCCGCGCTGCCGGCCGCGACCATCAGCATCTGGCTGCTCTTACAGGTGTTTTCCAATGGCTGCACAGCGATGACCGGAGTCGAGGCGGTCAGCAACGGTGTGCGCGCTTTTCGTGAGCCGACGGTCCGAAACGCACAGAAGACGCTCACGGTAATCATTGGCATCTTGATCGTCCTGCTTGCGGGTATTGCGTATTTGATTCGCGCTTACGGCATCGCGGCTACCGACCCCGGCCTGCCGGGCTATCAGAGTGTCCTATCTATGATGGTTGCCGCGGTCGCGGGGCGAGGGTGGTTTTACTATCTGACGATTGGCTCGGTGCTGGTTATTTTGTCGCTTTCGGCGAATACGGCGTTTGCGGATTTTCCGCGGCTGTGCAAGGCGGTCGCGCATAACAATTTTTTGCCGCACTCGTTTGGATACCGCGGCCGGCGGCTCGTCTATTCCCAGGGGATTATCGTGCTGAGCGTTCTTTCCGGAGTGCTCCTAATCCTGTTTCGCGGAGTGACGGACCGGCTAATTCCGCTCTTCGCGATTGGCGCCTTCCTCGCATTCACTCTGTCTCAGATTGGAATGGTAGGGCACTGGAAAAGGGTGGGAGGGAGCGGGGCAGGCAGGAGCATGTTGATCAACGGTCTGGGAGGAGTAGCCACAGGGATAACTCTAGTTGTGGTGCTGGTCGCGAAATTTACGTCCGGAGCTTGGGTGAGTGTGCTGCTCATCGGAGGTCTCGTATACGTGATGTTGTGGGTGCGGCGGCACTACGGCGCAGTGGCGCGAGAGACGGAGTGCACCGCTCCACTGGAAGTGGGAACGCTCGGTCCACCCATTGTGGTTCTTCCCATCCAGGAATGGAGCAAGACATCGCAAAGGGCGCTGCAATTCGCGCTCACGCTCTCGCCGGATGTGCGGGCTCTGCATGTCGCCACCGAGGAGGAAACGAACGCGCTGCAAGAGAAGTGGAACGGAGTCGTGGAAGCGCCTGTGAAAGAAGCAGGGGGGACGCCGCCTCGGCTGATTACCCTGCCTTCGCCCTTCCGCCTAGTTATCCGGCCCATTCTCCAATACGTTTTGAAAACGCAGGCGGAGAATCCGGACCGTCAAATTGCCGTCATCGTCCCAGAGTTGGTAGAAAAGCACTGGTACCACTATCCCCTGCACAACCAACGAGCGGAACTCTTGAAGGCGCTTCTGCTCGTAAGCGGCAGCAAGCAGATTGTGCTTATCAATGTCCCGTGGTATTTGGAAGCGTGAGAGGTTGGAGGGCAGCTTTCGCTTCGCGGGTTTGCGGAAGAAGATCAAATCACCAAGGCGCGAATTCAGCTCCGACAAAAGTCATACCCATTCGTCAGGAGCTCGCGTACGGGGTACGAGCGCGCCAGGCCTACCCACTATTTGCCAGCGCGGGGTTGCGGGCGTAGAATCACCTTGATTTCTCCGATCCCCGCGGCCTACCGGAGAGACATCCCAGGGCGCGGGGGCGATGCCTTCGAGTACATCGAAGGATGAGGGTGCCGGCGGAAACGCCTGTTCCTCCCGTGCTTGGAAAGGAGAAGGTCTCGACTGCGGCAACGTCGGCCGAGGCCACTCGCCCAAGCCCGAACATGGACTTGGGCATTCGAGTTTTGGCGCCTTCGCGACAGGAGAAGTCATCTAAAAGAATGTGATGCCGCTACACGATAAATTCGGGCGCCAGATTACCGACCTGCGCGTGTCCATTACCGACCGATGCAATTTCCGCTGCGTTTATTGCCGGTCGGCCGACCCGGAAAATCACATGGCGCACCATGAGTTGCTCGAATTGCATGAGTTCGAGCGGCTGGCGCGTATTCTCGTGGGCATGGGCATCCGCAAGGTGCGTGTTACGGGAGGCGAGCCGCTGGTTCGCCCCGGAGTCGAGGATTTTATCGCGCGGCTCAAGGCGATTGGCGTGCAGGACCTCTCAATGACCACGAACGGCTACCTACTCGCTGACCGCGTGGATGCGCTCGTCGCGGCGGGGCTGGACCGCATCAATATCAGCCTCGATTCGCTCGACCGCGAAAAGTTCGAGCGCGTCACGCGGACGAAGACCTTCGACGAGGTGATGGCCGGGATCGAAGCGGCGCAAAATTCCCCGCTGCGGCCCGTGAAGGTAAACGCGGTTCTGGTCCGCGGCTTGAATGACGACGAAGTGGAAGCTTTTGCGGAGTTTGCGCGTGAGCGCGGCCTGATCATGCGCTTCATCGAATTCATGCCCCTCGATGCCGACCGCGCCTGGACGCGCGATATCATGGTTCCGGCCGCCGAGGTGTATCGCCGGATATCCGCGCGCTGGCCGCTCATGCCGATCGAGCATGAGCGCAGCGAGACGGCGCGCAAGTACCGGTTCGCGGACGGTCCCGGTGAAATCGGCTTGATTGCCCCGGTCACGCAGCCCTTCTGTGGCTTCTGTTCGCGTATCCGCCTCACCGCCGACGGAAAACTGCGCACTTGCCTCTTCAGCAAGGACGATCATGATTTGAAATTCCTGCTGCGCGGCGGTGCGAGCGACGATGATATCGCGAATGAGATATGCTCGATCCTCGCGCAAAAGGAAAAAGGGCATCGCATCAACGAACCGGATTTCGTGCCGCCGTCGCGCACCATGGTCTATATCGGCGGCTAGGCAGCGCGGGGAGTTGTGCTGGCGAAGGCTCTCTTAACTAAGATATACGGGACAAAGTGCCCCTGCGCCCTTGGACTCAAAATGGCCGACGAAGAAGCCAAATATTTTTCGCTCACCGAAGCCGAACGCCTGCGGGCCCAGCTTGAGCCCGTCCTGATTGAGGCCATGGAGACGCGGCGCAAAATGGCGGAAGCCGAAGAGCAGTTGCGCGCCCTCTCCGAGCGAATCCAGCGTTCAGGCGGATTAATGGTCTCCTACGAAAAAGCGGGGAAGACTCGACTCGAATGCAACCGGCTGACAGAGGCTGTGCAGGCCGCGCTCGATCGCATCCATGCGACCGGCTGCGTGGTGAAGGATCTCGACGTGGGGCTGCTCGATTTTCCGTCGCGTATCAACGATGAGGATGTCTATCTCTGCTGGCGGCTGGGCGAGGACCGCATCCGCTTCTATCACCGGCAGGACGAGGGATTCGCCGGCCGCAAGCCGATTGACCCACGCGACGCCGGATACCGCAATCCGATCCAGTAGCGCAACCAGCACGAATTCCCGCGACACCAGGGAGAGCTTGTGACGCATTCAACGGAAAATCGGCTGAAGAATTCCGCCAGCCCGTATCTGCGCTCAGCTGCGCATCAGCCGGTGGACTGGCATGAGTGGGGCGCGGAGGCATTCGAGAAGGCGCGCGCGGAAGAAAAGCCCATCCTGCTCGATATCGGCGCTGTCTGGTGCCACTGGTGCCACGTCATTGACCGCGAGAGTTACGAAAATCCCGAGATCGCGGCCATGATCAACCAGCTCTATATCCCCGTGAAAGTGGACCGCGATGAGCGGCCGGACGTGGATTCGCGCTATCAATCCGCGGTTAGCGCCATATCAGGGCAGGGCGGTTGGCCGCTCACAGCGTTTCTCACGCCCGATGGAAAGCCTTTCTTCGGCGGCACATATTTTCCGCCCGAAGACGCCATGGGCCGCCCCGGATTCAAGCGCATTCTGCTCGGCGTCGCCGAAGCATTCCGCAATCGCCGCCCGGATGTGGACAATTCCGCGCGGGCATTGGAGGAAGCGGTAGCCAAGGCGGAAATGTTTCAAGGTGCACGCGGCAAATTCGATGCCGGCGTCGTCGAGGCAGTCGTCGAATCGGCGCTGCACCTTTTCGACGAAAAGCATGGCGGCTTCGGGCAATTGCCAAAATTTCCACACGCGAGCGCCGTGGATTTGATTCTCGAGCGCTATCAGGCGACGCGCGATCCGAATTTACTGCACGTGGCGGAGCGCACTCTTGATGGTATGGCTCTCGGTGGCGTTTACGATCAAGTTGGCGGCGGCTTCCACCGCTATTCGGTGGACGAGCGCTGGTGCGTGCCGCACTTCGAAAAAATGACCTACGACAATTCCGAGCTGCTGAAGAATTTCCTGCACGGATATCAGGTGACCGGGAAGCTGCTCTTCCGCGAAACAGCCGAAGGGATCATCTCTTGGATCGGCGAGGTGCTTTCCGCTCCGGAGCGTGGCGGATTTTACGCCAGCCAGGATGCCGACCAGACGCTTGAGGACGACGGCGACTATTTCACGTGGACGCTCGCGGAGATTCGCGACGTGTTGTCGCCGGAAGAGTCGCGAGCAGTGGAAATCTACTATGACGTCGAGCCGCGAGGCGAAATGCACCACAATCCCGAGAAAAACGTTCTCTGGGTTGCGTCGGATGTGGAAGCGCTTGCAAAGGCTCTCGGGATGGACGAGGCCAGCGCGCGCATTCTGATCGCCCGCGCAAAAGGTAAATTGCTTGCGGCCCGCCGCGAGCAGCGCCCTACGCCAGCAATTGACCGGACACTGTACGTCGCCTGGAACGCGATGTTCGTCTCGGCGTATATCGAGGCCGCGCGCGTGCTTGGCCGCGATGATTGCCGTGGCTTCGCGCTGAAGACGCTCGACCGAATCCTCCGAGAAGCGTGGGATGAGTCCAGGGGATTCCTGCACCGCGTCGGCGGGCCGCGGCTCGAAGGCGCACTCGACGATCAAGTCTTTGCGGTCGCGGCACTGCTCGATGCTTACGAGGCAACGCTCGAGCGCCGCTACTTCGAAATCGCCGAGCGAGCCATGAAACTCACCATTGACCGCTTCGGTGATTCTGAGGGCGGCGGATTTTTCGATCGCGCGAAAGATGCCGCGCCGATGGGTGGCCTGGAGATTCGAAGGAAGCCGCTCCAGGATTCACCCACGCCGGGAGCAAACTCAGTAGCCGCTATCGTCCTCGACCGTCTCCACGCTTTCACGGGAGAAAAACTGTATCGCGAATGGGCAGAAAAAACGCTCGAAGCATTCGTCGGGTTGGTCCCGCAGTTTGGTTTGTTTGCGGCCACCTACGGCCTCGCGGCCTTGCTTCATGCGCGTCATCCGCTGCAAGTGGTGGTCACCGGCGCGGCGCGCGATTCCCGAGCCGCCGAACTTGAAAAAGCAGCAAATGAAACGTACCGCTTCGGCAAAGCCGTGCTGCGCGTTTCGCCCGAGCAAATCGCGTCAGGAAGCCTAGCCCCGGCGCTCCGTGAAACGCTGCCCCACTTGAACGCCGCGAGCGCGCAAGCCCTCGTCTGCGTCGAGACGGCTTGCCATCCCCCCGTGACGGACCCCGAGAAGCTGAAGGGGCTGCTTACCGAAGTGGCTGCCGGCGCCGCGGCCCGCTAAGCATTTGATTTTGCGGAATTACCTGCCGATTTGTTTCGTTGGGTGCGCCGGCATACGATGCTCGCTTCGGACTGGTGCGCCTGAAATTCGCCGCAGTAAAACGACTTAGCTCTCAAATCTCATAGAGCTGGGAATGTTGCTGCGCATCGTCTGGGGTGCGATAATGACGGTGTTCGATGAGCCGCGATGCGGCTCCGGGCTTTAAATGGGGGTTTCCGATGGCTTTGAGGGATGCCTGGATTGAAAAGCGTGCCGCGGCAGCGAGCCTGGACGAGCGACCAGGAAAAACGAATGGCGGCGTGCGCAATTTTTCGCAGATGCACTACGCGCGCCTGGGCGTCGTCACCGAAGAAATGGAATACGTGGCCAAGCGCGAGAAGCTCGAGTCGGAGCTGGTGCGCAGCGAAGTGGCGCGCGGGCGCGCGATTATCCCCGCCAATATCCACCACCGCAACCTCGAGCCCATGGGCATCGGCGTCGCGTTTTTCTGCAAAATCAACGCGAACATCGGAAATTCTGCGACCACGTCGAACGTTAGCGACGAACTCGAAAAGCTGCACCGCTCAGTTCACTACGGTTCCGACACGGTGATGGACCTCTCGACCGGCGGCGACATCCCCATGATCCGCAAAGCGATTATCGATGCTTCACCTGTGCCCATCGGCACGGTCCCCATTTATGAAGCCCTCTCGCGTGTCCGCCGCGCCGAAGACCTCAATATAAACGTGATGCTCGAAGTGATCGAAGAACAGGCCGAGCAAGGCGTCGATTACATGACCATCCACGCGGGCGTGCTGCGCCAATTTTTGCCGCTGGTGCGCAACCGCATCACCGGAATTGTCAGCCGCGGGGGTGCGCTGCTCGCGCAGTGGATGAGTTTCCACAAGCAGCAAAATTTCCTCTACGAGAATTTCGACGCCATCTGCAAGATTTTCCAGAAGCACGATGTCAGCTTTTCGCTCGGCGACGGTCTGCGCCCCGGCTGTCTGGCCGACGCGAGTGACGAAGCGCAATTCGCTGAACTGCGCGTTCTAGGCGAGCTTACGAAAAAGGCTTGGGAATACGACGTGCAAGTAATGATTGAAGGGCCGGGGCACATCCCCCTCGATCAGATTGAGCTGCAAGTGAAAAAGGAAAACGAGCTGTGCTACGAGGCGCCCTTTTATACACTCGGCCCGCTCGTCACGGATATCGCGCCCGGCTACGATCACATCACGAGCGCCATCGGCGCCGCCATGATCGGATGGCATGGGGCTTCGATGCTCTGCTACGTGACGCCGAAGGAGCATCTCGGGCTGCCAAATGCGGATGATGTGCGGCAAGGCGTGATCGCTTACAAAATCGCGGCGCATGCGGCCGACGTGGCGCGGCATCGTCCCGGCGCGCGCGACCGCGATGACGCGCTTAGCTACGCGCGATTTCTTTTCGATTGGAATAAACAGTTCGAGCTCTCGCTCGATCCGGAAACCGCGCGCGCCATGCACGATGAATCTCTGCCGGATGATTTTTATAAAGAGGCGAAGTTCTGCTCGATGTGCGGGCCCAAGTTCTGCTCGATGAACGCGACGCAGATTGCTGAAATCTATCAAGGGCTCGACCAGAAAGACCGCGAGCATAAATTCGCGCAACTCCTATCGAAAGTGGAAGGGCAGCCTCCCGCCGCCGTCGCTGCCAACGCCGAGCCGCAAGCGAAGTCTGCGGCATCAGACTAAGGCCAGGCTACCCGCCATGCTCGAATGGGTTCCTTCGCAATTCCGCGGGATATTTCTGCGTGCTTTCGCGACACTCACGGCTGTGCTTGCACTATCGCTCCCCGTGGCGGCCCGTGCGCGCTTGGCGGCAGGCGGTGACGACGCAGCAGCTTATCGCGCTTCCGTCGAGAAATGGCGGCAGGATTACGAGGCCGACCTTAGGTCCGACCACGGCTGGCTGACGATTTCGGGACTCTTCTGGCTGCACGAGGGCGAGAACAAGTTTGGGTCGGACCCGCTCAACGATGTCGTTTTGCCGGAGGCATCTTCCCCGCCTGACGCCGGGTCCTTCGACCTGCATGACCGCAAGGTGATCGCGCACATCAAGCCTGGAGTCCCAGTGACGATGAATGGAAAGCCGGTTGAGACGGTTGAACTCCAGCACGATTTGCCGACCGACCGGCTGGTGATCGGCGGCGTGACATTGTGGGTGCATGCCAGCGGCGGACGGCTAACGATCCGGGTGCAAGACAAGAACAGCGCGCTCCGGCGGGAGTTCACCGGACTCCACTGGTTCCCGATCGACGAATCGTATCGCGTGGTGGCGCGGTACGTGCAGTACGAAAAGCCGAAAGACGTGCCGATTCAGAATCTGGCGGGCGATTCGCTCGCGCTTCCGATTTCGGGCTACGTGGTCTTCACCTTGCGCGGAGAGGAATATCGCCTGGAAGCCGAGTCTGACGAGAAGGGCGAGCTCTCCTTCGTCTTCCGCGATTTGACCAGCGGCAAGGAAACCTATGCGGCCTCGCGCTTCCTCGATACCGATGCGCCCAAGGACGGCATGGTGATCCTCGATTTCAACGAGGCCTATAATCCGCCTTGCGCTTACAACCCCAATACCACGTGCCCGCTTCCACCGCCAGAGAACCGCCTGCGCGTGCGAATCGAGGCGGGCGAGAAAATGTACCGCCGCGGGCATTAGAAGTATCGCGGGCATCTGTCAGTCCGGAGTAGAGAATCAATGGCTGAAACCAAAACACGGGAACAACTGCGCGAGGAATTCAACCGCTGGGCCGATTCCGGCAAGGGCGAGTCCATGGAGCACGACCATTGGCCGATCACGAAGCCCGTGCTCGAACTGATGCGCATTGCCCCGACCGACAATCTTCTGGACGTGGGCTGCGGCGCAGGCTGGCTTTCGCGCATTCTGGCAAAGGGCGTCCCGGATGGGCGCGTCGTGGGCATGGATATTTCCGACGAGATGATTCATCGCGCGCGAAAAGCAAGTGTGGATTTCACGAATCTCGTATTCGTCGTCGGCGAAGTGAATGAGATTCCCTGGGAAGCGAATTTCTTCGACAAGGCAATCTCCGTCGAGTCTTCGTATTACTGGCCTGATCCGGCGAAGGGCATACGGGAAATTTTTCGAGTTCTGCGCCATGGCGGCTCTGCTTGGATCCTCATCAACTACTACCGCGACAATCCGCACTCCCACCAATGGGGCGAGATGCTTGCCGTCCCGACGCACCTTTTGTCGGCCGACGAGTGGGCCAAGCTGTTTCGCGACGCCGGGTTTGTCGATGTAGCGCATCGGCGCATCCCCGACCCGACTCCGAATCCGGAGGAGTACACCGGCCGCTGGTTCCGCGATGCCAAGCAGCTTGCAGAGTTCCGCGCGATTGGCGCCTTGCTGATCCACGGCCGGAAGCAGGAGGACCAAGCCGCAGATGGACACAGATAATCGCTGATCGAGTTTTGAGACTGAGGGATAGGCCAAAGTTACGGCCCTAGTTCTCTGGGAAATTGACTAACTCGCTGAGGCTGGGGGCGCCAGCGCACGAGTGGTCGGCCGGCTGACATGAGAGAGCGAGCGTGGGGCGCGGGCGTCGGGCGTCGAATTTATCCGCCGGATGACGGTGGCTAACCTACCCGCCCGCTGCTGCAGCTTGAGCTTTCGGCTCTGATCTGACGGCAACTTTGCTGGCCAGCTCAATTACCTGTTTCAGGTTCCACCACTCGCGTTCCGTCAAAAGCCTTCCGTCGCTGCTCGAAAAATAGATTGAGGCGTACCCGTCATCCGATAGAGGGGCACGAATCACCAAAATGCTCTTCTGTTCCAGCAACTGGTTATCCGACATCGATGCGCTCCTTCAGGCTGGCACCTCGGCCCTTTCAGCAATTCTCGCAGTGGGCACCGGTGCGGCAGGATAATAGCACGACCCAACCGACACTGGCATCGTCAGGCATCGTAATAGCTGCCCTCCGCATCATCGCCGATGATTGCGTATGCGCAGTTGCACTTGTCGACCGGGATTGCCGCCGGCGAGCCGGCGTTCAGAATGTCTCTACTCGTGGGGGCTGGGCACATTTTGATAAGCGAGGGGATCGGACCATCTCGAACTAAAGGAAGGCTTGCTGACATGCTGCTTCGGGGCGGGACCGAATCACTCGGCGGCTTTAGCTGCGAGTGCATCCACCACCGCGATATTTTGCAGCAGATCTTGCGGCAGGCCATGCCGCTGCTCCAAATAGGATGAGCTGTTGTAGGAGACCCAGACCTTTCCCTGTGCGTCTTCCGCGACAAGAATTTTGAGAGGGAGATCAATGGCGATGCTGGGAGCTGCCAGCATCAGAGGCGTGCCAGCTTTGGGGCTGCCGAAGATCAGGAGCTTGGTAGGCGGCATCTTCAGCCCGACTTTTTGGGCTTCGCCACTGTGGTCCACCAGTGCAAAGACGGTGACCCCTTTGGATTGCAGAATAGCTTTGAGCTTTTCAACCGTTTCCTCCACCGAATGATTGCTGGGCTTGCTGATGATGCCTTTGTCGCATGCCATGGATATCTCCTTAGTATTTTGAGAATTTGAATTCGCAGAACCATGGACGGAAATCAGGTAGATGGCCATCGCGATGCCGACCAGTGCGAGAAAGAAGGCGACCACGACGGCGGGGAGTGCAGGGCGCGAGAGAGCCGATTGGCAGCGGTCAAGCTCGCGAACCAGACGAGCGTGCTGCCAGCCGGCAAAGATATTGACGGCTACTCCAACCGCGATGAGCGCAGTGCCGAACCAGAGCGACAGGCCGTAGGATTGCAACGAGGGAGTGTGCTCGGTGACTTGGAGCTCTTGCAGGAAGAGTCCGAAGCGGGCGACGACGAAGCCGAAACCCATCAGGGCCAAGCCGGTGCGAATCCAGGCCAGCATGGTTCGCTCGGCAGCCAGATAATCGCTCAATGCGGCCTTGGGGGTGGGCTGTGTTGGGCCGTCCATCTGTCTGCCTCCCGGGCATGGGCTCGGGGCGAATCGCTCCAGACGCGGCAGGACATGGTGCGCATGGAGCGGGGACTCGCGGATGAGGGTGGATAATACCACTCGCGTCGTCCTACTCCCAATACGGAAAGGAAGTGTGCAGTCCCCGAAGCGGCTATCGGGGGCACATTGACTTGCGATTGGCCGCTGTGTTACCCATACATACCCTTTTGGGGGGCTTCCCTCGACTTCGGATGACGGCGAACACACAACGACTCGAGGTCCTGCTCGAGACACTGCTCGATAGCGTGGACCTCGCCGAAAGCATCGCAATGCGGGTCGCGGAAGCCTCGGGCTTCGCTGAAGAGGACATCCATAAGATCGGCATGGCCGTGCGCGAGGGTGTGATCAACGCCTATAACTACGGCAACCAGCAGGACCGCTCGAAAAAGATACACCTGACGGTGGACCTGGGCCCGGACACGTTGACCGTCCTCGTGCAGGACGAGGGGAAGGGCTTCGTTCTCCACGAAGTGCCCGACCCGCTGGCGGAGGAAAACCTGCTGCGGACGTCGGGGCGGGGGCTTTTCCTGATGCGCGCGTTTATGGACGAATTTTCGGTGCGGCCGGGGCCGGGCGGGGGCGCGGAATTGGTGATGGTGAAGAAACTCCCGCGAGCAGTTTCCGGTAACGGAACAGCCCAACCGGAGTAGAATTGCGGGCAGGGGTACCTCGTGGCTCTCCAAGGAACCAGCAGGGAAATAGGCGGGATCGTGATCGTGGATTTCAGCGGGAAGATCACGCTGGGCGAAGGCAGCGCGACGCTGCGCCGGACCATCCGCGAGCTCCTGGATCGCGGGCATCGCAAGATTATCCTGAATTTGTATGACGTGGATTACATCGATAGCTCCGGAATCGGCGAGCTCGTGAGCGGGTATACAACCGTGCGCGGTCTCGACGGCGAATTAAAGCTCCTGTACCTGACCAAACGCGTTCACGATTTGCTCCAGATTACGCGCCTCTTTACCGTGTTCGACGTGCGCTCGGACGAAGAAGACGCGATTCGCAGTTTCAACTGAGACGGGTTGAAGAGTCTGTGTGAAGACTCAGAATTTCATCAGGGCACGACTTCAGTCGTGCCGTAACCTCCCAAAATCAATGCGGCTTCAGGCCCTGAGGCTGAGTTTGGCTAATTCTCACACAGGCTCTGAAGGCCTTTTCCGCCGCGCTGCTGGGGAAACCTCTTAGTCTTCAAAGTGAAGCTCACGAAAGTCCGGTTCTTCCCGAGTATTGGGCTCAAGGCTCATATTCCTATTTCGCGTTTGCTCCGGAATGTGCCGCGACGGCACACTCTGGACACGGAAAAGGGTTTGTGCAAGAATCCCGCCGCTGATGCGGTCTTGTAATCCTGTGGGAAAGCGCGGGACCCGTTTCGCGCGGGGCAAGCGCGGAAACCGACTGGCGTTACAAGCAACTGAATCGGGAAATCACTTGAAGAGGAGTGGGAACTTTGGCTCGAGAACAGGGTGTGGTCAAGTGGTTCAATGCCGCGAAGGGGTTTGGGTTCATTCAACGCCAATCGGGAGAGGACGTATTCGTTCACTTCTCCGCCATCGAGATGGATGGATACAAGTCGCTGAACGAGGGACAGCTTGTCGAATTTGAGGTGAAGCAGGGGCCCAAAGGTCTGCAAGCTGAAACGGTCACCAAGGTTTAGCCGGTAACAAAGTTCAGGCCCCGTCCGCCCGTGGCAGACGGGGCCTTTCTTTTTCGCGTGTACCCCCGGCCGCGTTTCCCCGGTTCGCAAGCGGGGGCCAGCGCTACAACTTTGCGGAGAGAGCCCCATTCGCGGGTGCCAGCAGCTTTGTGGTAGGATTAAGTTTGTGAAGTCTTCCACGGGGTGAGACCTTGGCGCAGCATATTTCCCGCAAGGAATTGAAAAAGGATGAGGTGCGCGAGACCTTCGCGCACGGCGCCGAGGCGGTCCTTTCTCATCAGAAACTCACCATCTATTTGCTGGCGGCGGCCATCGTCGTGGCACTGGGCGTTTTCGGGTGGAGGACGTACTCGGAGCGGCAGACGGTGAAGGCTTCGGCGTCGCTGAACGAGGCCATGAAAGTGTTCCTCGCGCGGGTGCGCGCGCCGGGCGAGCAGGCCGATCCCGGAGAAGTCACTTACGTGGACGAGAAGAACAAGTTTGCAGATGCCGCGCAAAAATTCGGCACGGTGGCCATGAAATATCCGCGCACACGCCCGGGGCAGATCGCCAGTTTTTACGCGGCGCTGAGCCTCGAGAAAATCGGCAAGGACGAAGACGCGCGCAAATGGCTTCAGGGGCTGGCAGAAAGCAACTCCGACGATTTGGCTGCCAAGGCGCGATTCGAGCTGGCGCAGCTTGACGACCGGGCCGGCAAGAGCGATGAAGCCGAGAGGCTTTACCAGCAATTGATTGCCAAGCCGGCCGTGCTGGTCCCAAAACCGATGGTGATGATGGCGCTGGCCGAGCATTACGCGACGAAAAATCCCGCCGAAGCCGCCAAGCTCTTCACTCAGATTAAAACCGATTACCCCGACACACCCATGGCCGAACAGGCGGACCAGGAACTGGCTCTCCTGCCCGGCAAGATCTGACCGGGGAGGATGGCGGCGATGCCGTCTCCCTCCTACGCGATGGACGTGAGACTTTCGCGGGGCCGCCGCTATCCGGAGCCCCCGCATCCCTACCGCAATGATTACGCCCGCGACCGCGATCGGGTCATCCATTCGCGAGCCTTCCGGCGCCTGGAAGCCAAGACACAAGTCTTCACCACGCGCTTTTCCGACCATTTTCGCAACCGCCTGACGCATACGCTCGAGGTAGCGCAAATCGCACGCACCGTGGCGGCAGCGCTGGGGCTGAATACCGATTTGGCGGAGGCGCTGGCTCTGGTCCACGATATCGGGCATCCGCCATTCGGCCACGCAGGCGAGAAGCAACTCGATGCGCGGATGCGGGAGTACGGCGGAAGATTCAACCACAATTTGCATGCGCTTCGAATCGTGGAGCATTTCGAGCAGCGTTACCTCGATTTCCCCGGTTTGAACCTCACCTTCGAAGTGCGCGAAGGAATCGTGAAGCATTCGCGCGATTATTATGCCGCCGAGTTTCCGGAGCTGGAGGAATACTTGCTCGACCAGAGGCCTCCGCTCGAAGCCCAGTTGATTGACTTGGTGGACGAGATTGCCTACAACACGGCGGATCTCGACGACGGATTTGAGGCCCATCTGCTGGATCTGGATCTACTGCGCGAAGAAGTGCCCATTTTCGATGCGGCGTTCGCGGAAGTGGACCGCCACTATCCTCAGGGCCGCGAGAAATTGAAATTCAATGAAGCGCTCAAGCATGTGCTCGACCAGCTGGCGACGAACCTCATCGAACACACGCGCGCCGCGGCGGAGCAGGCAGGGGTCGAGACCGTGGAAGACGTGCGCGCGCTACCACATCGCCTGGCGGGGTTTTCGCCCAGTGTGGCTCAGGACAATGGGAAGCTCAAGCGCTTCCTCCACCAGCGGCTGTATTCGCAGCCGGCGATCGCGGAAGATCGCGACCGATCGGTTGTGGCGCTCGATGCCCTATTTCATTTCTTTTTGGAGCACCCAGGGCGGATGCCGGAGCAATACGAGGAGCAGGCAGGCGCGGAACCGCGCCACCGCGTCGTTTGCGATTACATCGCGGGGATGACGGACCATTTCCTCCTCCGGCAGTGCCAGGAGATTTTGGGTGCACCGGCGGAACGCACGCTCTGACCCGAAAAAGGTCATTGCCCGTTTCGTGTCATTTGGAATATCTTCCGCGCCCAGGTTCCTTGACAATGTTGGTACCGGTCTTATAATGACATTTCGTTTTAAAAACGCGGGGAAAACCGATGTTTCTGGATGTGAATGAACTCGCCCTTCGAAAGACACGCATCCGGAAAAGCTACTCGCCGGGTACGCTGGATTTCCATTCCGGAGAATTCCGCCAGGTCGAGCCGCTGGAAGTCCGCGCCACCGCCGAGCTATTGGAAGGGCAGATCCGGATATGCGGTAACTTGCACACCCGCGTGGAGTTAGTGTGCGCCCGATGCCTCGATACCGTGGTCGAAGAAATCAGCCGCGATTTCGACCTCTTCTACCGCCCAATGACCTCCATTGCCGCCGATGAGGAATTGCACCTGAATCTCGATGACACGGAAATTGCCTTCTTCGAGGGAGACGGCCTTTTTCTGGCAGACGTCCTTGCCGAGCAAGTCAACCTGGCCCTTCCCATGAAGGTCATCTGCCGCGGAGACTGTCGCGGCCTTTGCCCCCATTGCGGCGCGAATCTCAATAACGAAGAATGCCGCTGCGAGAAACACGCCCCCGATTCCCGGCTCGCCCCGCTGGCCCGTTTGAAGCAGGACTGGTTCAAAAAGCAATAAAACGCTACACTATTGGTTTCCATTTTAGAGCCCATGATGCCGGGGCCTGCAAAGAGGAGTTGAGATGCCCAATCCAAAGCGACGACACTCGAAGCGCCGCACCTCAAATCGGCGCGCCCACGATCATTTGAAGCCGCTGTCTCTCGCGGAATGCCCCAATTGCCATGAGAAGAAGCTGCCTCATCAGGCTTGCCTGAAGTGCGGCTACTACAATGGCCGCGAAGTGATTGACACCACGGCCAAGACAGCCTAAGTTTCCCTCGCCCTGCAGCTATCCGTTTTAGGTGCCTGTGATGATTACCATTGCTCTCGATGCTATGGGGGGTGACCATGCGCCTCGCGCCGAAGTCGAAGGAGCAATTCTAGCGGCGCGCGAACTCGGGGTGCGCATTCTGCTTGTGGGCATCGAGTCTGCGGTCCGGCAAGAGCTGAACCGCCACCGGCAACGCAACTTGCCAATCGAAGTCGTGAACGCGACGGAAGTGATCACCATGAGCGATTCGCCTTCCCAGGCCTTCCGGCGCAAGAAGGACAGTTCCGTGCACGTGGCCGCGAAGCTCGTGCGCGACGGAAAAGCTGATGCGCTCGTCAGCATGGGAAATACCGGCGCCGTAATGACCGTCGCGCGGTTCGTGCTGGGGACTCTGCGGTCGGTTGACCGGCCGGCCCTCGCAGCCGCGTTTCCGAACATGAAAGAGAAGGTCACCGTAATCTTGGACGTGGGCGCGAACGTGGACTCAAAGGCGGTCCAGATCGAGCAGTTCGCGGTCATGGGCGAAATCTATTACCGCACCATTTTCGGCGTGAAACGGCCGCGGGTGGCCATGCTCTCCATCGGCGAAGAAGAGATGAAGGGCAACGAGCTCACGCGCGAGGCCTCCAGCCGCCTGAAACAAACGTCCCTGAATTTCGTCGGGAATGTCGAAGGCCGCGATGTCTTTCGCGGCAACGTGGACGTGATCGTCTGCGACGGCTTCATCGGCAACGTCGCGCTGAAAATCAGCGAGGGGCTGGTCGAGCACATCGGCGGGATGCTGAAGAAGGCCATCAAAAGCCGCCTCACCTCGCAGCTCGGTTACGTGCTTTCGAAAAGCGCCTTCGACGATTTTCGCAGGCGCACGGATTACTCGGAGTATGGTGGTGCTCCGCTGCTGGGCGTGAAGGGAATTACCATCATCGGGCACGGACGCTCGAATCCCATCGCCATCAAAAATGCCATTCGCGTGGCGAACGAGCTTTGCCGTTCGCACGTGAACGAGAAAATCGAACAGGAGGTTTCCGCTGCTGCGGCCGTCGCCGTGCGGGGCTGAGCGCACCGGAAATCGCAATCGCATGGGCAAAATCGCATTTCTCTTTCCCGGACAGGCTTCGCAATATCCCGGCATGGGGCGGGAGCTGGCCGAAAAATTTCCGGAATCTCGCGCCGCGTTTGACGAAGCCGATGCGGCGCTCGGATTTTCGATTTCCCAACTTTGTTTTGAAGGCTCGGAAGAAGCGCTCAAGCTGACCGAGAATACGCAGCCGGCGATTCTAACCGTCTCGACGGCAGCCTACCGTGCGCTGGAAAAGCACGGAGTAACGCCGGATTTTGTCGCGGGGCACAGCCTGGGCGAATATTCGGCGGTGGTAGCGGCGGGCGGGTTGGATTTCGTGACAGCGGTAAAGATCGGCCGCGCGCGCGGGCGCTATATGCAGGACGCTGTTCCCCCGGGCGAGGGAGCCATGGCCGCGATTCTGGGGCTCGCGCCTGCCGAGGTCGCGGATATTTGTAAGAAGGCCGCGGATCATCAAGTGGTTTCGCCTGCCAATCTGAATTCGCCCGAGCAGACCGTGATTTCCGGGCACGCCGCGGCTGTGAAGCGCGCAGTCGAAATCGCTTCGCAGAGCGGCGCGAAACGCGCCGTGATTCTGCCGGTTTCAGCGCCATTCCACTGCGCCCTGATGATGCCGGCGCAGCAGCGGCTCGAGACGGATTTGCGCGCGGCGAAATTCAGCGCGTTGCGGTCTCCTCTGATCACGAATGTGGACGCGGAGGCGGTTACCACCGGCGACGAGGCGCGCGATTCGTTGATACGCCAGGTGACACAGCCGGTGCGCTGGCTCGACTCGATCCACGAAATGATCGAAGGCGGCGCCACCATATTTGTCGAAGTAGGCCCGGGTAAAGTTCTCTCCGGGCTGCTGCGCCAGATTGACCGCTCCGTGCGCGCATTAAATGTCGAAGACGCTGCGAGCTTGCAGGCGACTCTCGACAAAATTGCCCAGGCGCGCGCGGAAGCGGCGGAAAGCTAGCCGAATGTTTTCACTCAAAGATAAAGTTGCGCTGGTTACAGGTGCGTCGCAGGGAATTGGGCGGGCCACGGCGCTGGCGCTCGCGCGGGCTGGAGCGAAAGTAGGCGCGGCGGCGCGCAATGCGGAGAAACTCGCTTCGCTGGTTGTTGAAATCGAGAGCGCGGGCGGCGCGGCCCTGGCCGTCCCGATGGACGTGGCAGACCCGGCGCAGGTGAAGTCCGGGTTTCAGCAAGTGCTCGGGAAATTTGGCCGGCTCGACATTCTCGTAAACAACGCTGCGATTACGCGCGATACGCTGGCCCTGCGCATGAAGCTAGAAGACTGGGACGCGGTCCTGCGCACGAATTTGACGGGCGCACATCTGTGCATTCAGCAGGCGCTCGGACCCATGCTGAAGCAGCGCGGCGGGCGCATCATCAACATCACGTCGGTCGTGGCCGAGACGGGCAATGCCGGGCAGGCCAATTACGTGGCCTCAAAGGCCGGGCTGATCGGCTTGACGCGCGCGATTGCGGTCGAAGTAGCGTCGCGGAACATCACTGTGAATGCCGTAGCTCCCGGCTTCATCTCGACGCCGATGACCGACCCACTCTCGCAGGAAATCAAGGACAAGCTTATTTCGATGATTCCGCTCGGACGCTTCGGCACCGACCGCGATGTCGCCGCCGCAATTCTGTTTTTCGCGAGCGATGAAGCCGGCTACATCACAGGCCAGGTCCTCGACGTGAACGGCGGCATGCACATGGGCTAGGGTTTTGACGGCTCGCGGTGAATTTTCCAATCTCACAACGTGCCAAAGGTTGACCCAGCATAGGCCCGCGCATAGAATGGGCAGGTTGTCTTGGGGCCGAAAACCCCGCCAGCAATGGCGCGCGGGGATTTGAGACTGCCGTGACCGGAGGAACAATCAGAATGGCCAGCGTCGAAGAACGCGTGAAGCAGATTATTGTCGAGCAACTCGGTGTGGATGAAGGCGAAGTCACTCCGACCGCTTCGTTTGTGGACGACTTGGGCGCCGACTCGCTCGACACGGTCGAGCTGGTGATGGCCTTCGAGGAAGCATTCAGCATCGAGATCCCCGATGAGGATGCCGAAAAAATCGCCACGGTCCAGAACGCCGTCGAGTACATCGAAAAGCACTCCAAGGGATCGAAGTAGTCCGCCGGTCGTTCCATTCCGAACAGGAGAGGCCTACCATTGAACCGCCGAGTTGTCGTGACGGGCGTTGGGCTGGTCTGCGGATGCGGCATCGGGACCGAAGAGGTCTGGAGCGCACTGCTGGCCGGGAAGAGCGGGATTGGCCCGATCACGCATTTTGATGCCACCGCATTCGATTGCCGCATCGCGGGTGAAGTGCGCGATTTCGATCCGCT
>Ga0187819_10000136_pt1 | contig 33572 bp, 22 predicted proteins | sample NC_wetland_sal_i_15_FD_132411 | JGI IMG/M metagenome (GOLD analysis project Ga0187819, IMG submission 132411) | Wetland sediment microbial communities from Neuse River Estuary, North Carolina, USA - SO4_4 | ecosystem: Environmental > Aquatic > Freshwater > Wetlands > Sediment | place: USA... | reverse complement strand
TCGTCTGCGATGGGCGTCAGGATGTCCACCGTCTGTACCAGGGCCTGCTCCGCCGGGCCGGGGCCGAGCAGATACACCCCCGCATCGTCGTAGGTGTCGAACCCTACGAGCACGTTCGGGTCAGATTGCCGCGGCAGGCGGCGCAGCACAGAGTCCAGTATCCCGGGACCCAGCTTCGCCGCTCAACCAGCGGCTTTGGCCCGCGCCGTCAGTTTGACGGTCTCCGCCAAAGCAGTGCCCTCCAGAGTGCTGGTTCGTTCTGTGGGTCAGTATATCGCGAGCGCAGACTGGCCGTATCCATACCGGCGGAACGAACGAGGATGGAGATTCAGGCCTCGCAGTGGGGGAATCAGCGGGGCACGATCCCGACCAAATCGAGCGTAGAACGCGTCAGCGGGTGCGGGCGTCGTCGCCGGAGAGGGTCATGCAGGTGGAACTGGCGCGGGCCACGAGATTGCCCTGTTCATCCGTGACGTCGCATTCGACCAGCCCGATTTTGCGGCCTTTTTTCACGATGCGAGCCGAGGCGCGCAGGCGGGCTTTCCACACGGGGCGCAGGTAATTAATCTTCAGCTCGACGGTGGTAAACGACTCGCCTTCCTGGAGCTTCGTGGCGTAGGCAAAGCCCATGGCCGCGTCCGCGATGTCGCACAGCACGCCCCCGTGGACCGTGCCCATCGGGTTCCAGTGGCGCTCGTCCGCATCCAATTCAAACACGGAGTGGCCGTCGGCTGCCGAGAGGAGCTGGAAGCCGATGAGGCGCGCGATGGGAGGCGAGGGCGCCTGGCCGGAGATGATTTTTTGCACTGTTTCCTGGGCGGTGCTCATCGGTCACTGACCCTCACGCTCAGAGATTGACCCGCCTCATCATGAACTCGGGGTATCGCTCGCCGTGCGTACCCCCGCGCGGGGCCGCGGCGTTGATGCGTTCCAGGTCGCGCGCGGAAAGTTGAATGCGAACGGCATCGGCATTCTGGTCCAGGTACTTTCGCCGCTTTGTGCCCGGGATGGGCACTATGTCTTCTCCCTGCGCGAGGAGCCAGGCGAGCGCGAGCTGCGCGGGCGTGCAGCCTTTTTCCGCGGCGATTTCCTGGACTCGTTTCACCAGGTCGAGATTCCTCTGGAAATTCTCGCCCTGGAAGCGCGGCGTGTTGCGGCGATAGTCGTCCGGGGCGAGGTCTTCGAAGCGTTTGATTTCGCCGGTCAGGAAGCCGCGGCCGAGCGGGCTGTAAGCCACAAACGTGATGCCCAGCTCGCGGCACGCGGCAAGAATCTCGTCCTCCGGGTCACGCGACCACAGGGAATACTCCGTCTGGAGCGCGGCGATGGGATGAACCCTGGCGGCGCGGCGGATGGTCCTCGTGCCTGCCTCGGACAGTCCCAGGAAACGCACCTTGCCCTGCTCGACGAGCCGCGTCATGGCCCCAACAGTCTCTTCGATTGGCACGTTCGCGTCCACGCGGTGCTGGTAGTAGAGGTCAATCACTTGGACGTGCAGGCGGCGCAGGCTGGCCTCGCAGGCCTGCTGCACGTACTGGGGACGGCCATTCACGCCTTGGAAGCTGCCGTCGGCGCCCCGCACGTTGCCGAACTTGGTGGCCAGGAAAACCTTCTCCCGCCGCCCTCGCGCGGAGCCATCGGGGCCGTGCAGGAAGCGGGCCACGAGTTCTTCATTTCTGCCCATACCGTACACGTCGGCGGTATCGAAGAAGGTCACGCCGCGGTCGACGGCGCGCTCCATGGTGGCGAGGCTCTCCAGGTCGTCGCGGCCGCCGTAGAACTCGGACATGCCCATGCAGCCGAGGCCGATGGCGGAGACGCTGGCGGGCCCGCGGCCCAGGCGTCGCTGGGGAATGGTTTCGAAGGTCTGCGATTGTGCGCTGGGCATACGCCTCTCCTCTTGAACGCGGTGTGCTGACTTGAATTGGATGAGCGCGGGTGCCCGGGGTTACGCGCTCCTCCGGACGCCCGAGGACATCTCGCGGGCGGTGCGGGTGCGAATCAGAGTCCGGCGTTCTCGGCAGAGATTTTTGCGATGACCGACCAGTCCGAGTCCCCGTACCCCCGCGCCAGCGCCGAGATCATGTGATCGCGCACCAGGCTCGCCACCGGGAGCGGCACCTGCACGGACTCCGCAGCCGCCAGCGCCAGGCGCACGTCCTTCAGTCCCAGGGGAAGCAGGAAGCCCGCGGGCACATAGGATTCCTTTGCGATCAGCGAGCCGTACGATTTGTACACGGGGGCGGGGAATATGCTCGTGGTGATGAGATCGAGAAACTGCGCCGGCTCGATTCCATATTTCCGCACGAGCGCGAAGGATTCGCCGAGGCTTTCAATCACGGCCGCGAGCAGGAAGTTTCCCGTCAATTTGATGACGTTGGCAACCGGTGGCTGTTCCCCCACGACATAGGTGCGCTGGCCGATGGCGTCGAAGAGCGGCTGGCAGCGCGCGAGGGCGGCGGCCGGGCCGGCAGCGACGACGAACAGCTTTGCAGCCGCGGCGGCTTCCGGCCGGCCGAAAACCGGGGCGGCCACGTAGACGCTGCCCGCGCGAGCATGCTCCTCGGCCAAACGAGCGGAGAGCGCGACGCTGATCGTGCTGAGGGAAACGTGAACGGCGCCTCGAGGCAAAGAAGCGACGATGCCGCCATCGCCCAGCGCCACAGCTTCCACCGCCGCGTCATCGGCGAGCATCGTAAACACCACGTCGCCCCTGCAGCATTCCGCCGGTGTGGCCGCAATGCGCGCGCCCTGTGCGCCCAGTGATTCGGCGCGCGCCCGCGTACGGTTATAGACGACGAGCGTGTGTCGTGCCTTGATCAGGTTTTCCGCGATCCCTCGCCCCATATTGCCCAGGCCGATGAATCCCACGTTCATGTTTGCCTCCTCTGCGGGCGCGGCCCAGCGTCTGGCGATTCCCAGCCGCGCGCAGGCGAACGAAATCAGGCGTGATCGTCGCGAGGGTCGTCAGCCAGAGCGCTGGCGGCTTCTCCCCCCAGGCTGCGCTGCCAGGCGGTAGTGCGCCAGTTGTAGTGCGCCTCGCCGGCGGGAATCCACGGCGGCAGCGACAGGAGCAAGCGCTGCGCCAAGCCGTTAACGTATGGCTCGTACATCTCGCGCATCTCGCCCAGGCGTTTTTCCGCCTCCGACGCCGTAGCGTCAGCAGAGCAGAAACGAATGCCGGTGGGAGCCAGACCCGCGCGCAGCCGCTCGAATTCCTGCGGCGGCAGGCGGTCCGGCTGGAGGGTTTGCGGGCGCGCCCGCAGGATCTGCGCGATGTCGGTGACGGCATGGCGCGCCATGGCAAAGGTGAGCCGCGCCTGCAGCGTCTTCTGTTTGTCGAAGGCCACGACCGTAAGCGCGCAGGTGTCCAGGATGACCGTGAGCGCAGCAAGCCACGATTGGTTGTCATGCTGGGAGCGGTAATACACAAGCAGGGGATACGAGAGATGGCTCTCCAGGACTTCCGCCGACCATCGCTCCCATTCCCGCAGCAGCTCGTGGACCGCTCCGCGGTTCTCTTCGCGTCCGAACCGCCGCAACAGCTCAGAGGCAGAAGGCGGAGAGCCGCCGCGCGCGTCGAGCAGGGATATGGTGATTTCGCGGCGGGAGAACGCCTGGTAGAGGATCGGCAGATAGCTAATCACCAGCGCCAGAAAACCGAAACCCAAGCCGGCTTCCGCCACGGCGACGATGCGCCCCGCGGTGGTATGTGGCAGGACGTCGCCCAGCCCCAGCGTGAAAAACGTAGTTCCGCTCAAGTACAGGTCGAGCAGGAAGCTCATCGGCTCGCCGGTGGACATCACCGCTCCGCCCACCCCCGCGTGGACCAGCGAAAACCCGAGCACCATTCCCAGCGCCCAGGTGGTCATGAGCAGCAGGATGGATAGCGGGCCAAAAACGCTCAAATAGACTTCGCGGAATTTCCCCAGGCGCATCCTTCGCGCGATGGCCGACCATATGCCCCAGGTGAAAATGTAGAACAGGCGGGCCAAGCGGAACTTGCGGGTGACGCGCCGCGGCAGAATCACCGTCTCGAAGGCGTCCCACAGGACGGCGACGACAATGGCGATTCCCAGCGTGATTTCAAAGACTCTCATGGTGCGCTTTCGCGGATCCGGCGGAGCGGGACCGCGGCCTCAGAACGTGAGCGCAATTTTTCCGAAGTGGCCGCCGCTCTCCATGTGCCGCAGGGCCGCCGGCGCTTCGGCAAACGGGAAGGCTCGGTCCACCACCGGATGCAGGCCGTGCGCGGAGATGGCGCGGTTCATATCCTCGAACATGACGCGCGAGCCGACGAAGATGCCCTGGATGCGCGCGGCGCGGAACAGAATCTGGGTGGTGCGCACCTCGGCGCTCACGCCCGCGAGAACTCCGATCATGCTGATCATCCCGCCCATGCGCACGCAGGCGAGCGAACGGTTGAAGGTGCCCGCGCCGCCCACTTCCACGATGTGGTCCGCGCCGCGGCCGTCCGTTTGCCGGCGCACTTCTTTCTCCCAGTCGGGCGTGGTCTTGTAATTGATGCCGCCGCAGGCGCCGAGTTCGCGCGCCCGCGCGAGCTTCTGGTCGCTGCTCGAAGTGACAATCACGCGCGCGCCGGCCATCCGCGCAAACTGCAGGGCGAACAGGGAGACACCGCCGGTGCCCTGCACCAGCACCGTGGAGCCCGGCTGGACGTGGTCTGCGACAAACAGGGCGTGCCACGCTGTGAGCGCGGCGCACGGCAGCGTGGCCGCTTCTTCAAAGGAGAGGTGCGCGGGGAACGGCAGGACACTTTCCGCGTTGAAAAGGGTGTATTCGGCCAGGACACCGTCCACGTAACAGCCCAGGGCCGAATCCACTTTCTCCTGCGTGACCGGGCCCTCGATCCAAGAGGGCGAGAAGCAGCCCACCACGCGGTCGCCCACTTTCACCCTGCTCACGCCCGCTCCCACCGCAGCGACTTCGCCGGCACCGTCGGAAATGGGGATGCGGGGCAGCGTCTGACGGGGCCCGTAGCCTCCCTTGATCACCACGAGGTCGCGGTAGTTGAGCGCGGCCGCGCGCATCCGGACGAGCACCTGGCCGGGCCCGGGTTGCGGGTCCGGCAGTTCGACCAGTTTCAGATTCTCCAGCCCGAAATTGCCCACGATTTGAAATGCTTTCATCGCGCCTCTCCGTCGCGCTGCGGCGGGCGTTGTGGTTTGTCGAGGATGTGCAGGCGCCCCGCCACAGTGCCGTTCCCCAGCCCTTCGCGGCGCAAAGGCACGCCGCTCGCCTCCGTCCGCAGGCTCGCCGCGCCTACGGCGTCAAAACGATTTTGCCGTGAGCCCCCGGCTCCATGACGGTCTTGTGCGCCCGGGCCGCTTCCGCGAGAGGAATCTCCTGGCCCACCACGGGCCGCAGCGTGCCATTCTCGAGCCCGGCGTAGATCGCGGCGTGAACGCCTTCCAATTCGTTGGCCGGTGCCGCCAGCAGGGACATGCCGCGGATGCTGGCATCGCGGCCCATCAGATCCCGCGCGTTGATTTCTACGGGGCCGCGGCTTCCGATCACCACCACCCGTCCGCGCGGGGCCAGCAGAGCCAGGTCCTTGCCCAGATTCACGTTGGCGAGCATCTCCAGGATGAGGTCCGCGCCGTGGCCCCCGGTGATCGAACGCAGATGTTCGAGATAATCCGGCGCGCGGTGATCCAGCGCGTGATGCGCCCCTTCGCGCAGCACGAGTTCCCGTCCCTTGGCCGTGCCGGCCGTGCCGATTACCACGAGTCCTGCCGCGCGCGCCAGTTGGAGAGCGGCCGTCCCGACTCCTCCGCTGGCTCCGTGGACGAACACGATTTCTCCCGCGCGGGCCTGCCCGATCTGGAACAAGGCGCGGTAGGCCGTAGCGTACGGAACGTTTACGCCGGCACCCTGAGAAAAGCTGATTTTCTGCGGCAGGAGATGCGCCTGCGCCTCCGCGCACACGGCTTTTTCGGCATACGCGCCGCTCAGTGTGCCGCCGGTGTAGACCCGATCTCCTTCGCGCACGCGCGTCACGCCCTGGCCCACCGATTCGACCACGCCAGCGGCGTCCATGCCTGGGGTAAAGGGCAGCGAAGGCTTGAAGGCGTACGTTCCTGCGAGAATATAAGTGTCCACAGGATTCACCCCCGCGGCCTTGACACGGATGACGACTTGTCCGGGCGACGCAGAGGGATTGGGGACCTCCTCGAGGCGCATCACCTGGGGCCCACCGAATTCATGGACTCGTATTGCTTTCATGGCATTCCTCCGGAGGGTAAAGCTATCAGATTCCTCAGCGAATGGGGAGTTATACGCGGTCCGACATCAGCCGCAGAAATCCAGCGAGGTGCGGGTTGCTTGTTCGCGGTTCGGACAGAGTCCGCGAAACCTCAGACGACGGCAATCACGAGGAGGTGGTGGCGGACGCGGCGCGAATGGGGATCGTCAATGACGGCTTCCCCTCTTCCACGTTGGTCATCTGGCAGCGCCCATCCAGGATTCCCCCGGCCTCAATCACCAGGCAAGGCGAACGCACCTCGCCGCGGACGATGCCCTTCGCCTGGATCTCCACGCGCCCCTTGGCGGAGATCACACCCTCAAAACGGCCGCCCACGACCACGTGGTTCCCGTCGATTTCGCCTTCGACGCGAGCGTTTTCGCCAATGACGACGGTGGAGTTGGAGACAATTGTGCCCTTCATCTGGCAGTCAATGCGGAACGTCCCGGCCAGTTCGATGCGGCCTTCCAGGGCCACGCCTTTGTCGAGAAAGCCTATCCATTCGCCGGATGGCACCGGTCCCTTCCGGTCCAGAAGCTTCATGGTTCTCCTCCGAGGCGGGCTCTTTGGTTCTACCGGGCGCGGGCTGCGGTGTCAAGGCGGAACATAGCCTTCTACTACATTAGTAGTCTTTAGACCGCCTCAGCCGTTCGTATAGCGCATACAACTGCCGGTCTTCGTGATACTCGATGATGAGCTGGCCGGCACGCCGTCCCTGTGGCGGACGCAGCATCACGCGGGTTCCCAGCTCGCGCTCCAGGTCTTCCAGTGCCGCGCGTGTATTGGGATCGCTGTGTGGCGCATGGCCGAGCTGTGGCTGCCGCTGCTTCCGCGCTGCCAGTCGTTCGAGCGCACGGACAGTCAGTTTGCCGTCCGCCGCACGCCTTGCTGCGGTGAGTCGCGCTGGAGAGCTGTCGAAAGCCAGAAGCGCGCGACCGTGGCCGGCGGAGAGCCGTCCTTCCTCGAGCAGCGCGAGGATCTGCGCTTCGAGCTTGAGCAGGCGGAGGGCGTTGGCAATGGTCGCTCGGTCCTTGCCCGTGCGGGAGGCGGCCTCCTCCTGGGTCAGACCGAAGGCGGTGATCAGAGTCTCGAAGGCGCGGGCCTGTTCGACGGGATTCAGATCTTCCCGCTGCAGGTTTTCAACGACGGCCATTTCGAGAGCAAGGTGGTCAGAGACCTCACGCACAATTGCGGAGATGCGATGCAATCCAGCGCGCTGGGCAGCGCGCCAGCGGCGTTCGCCGGCGACCAGTTGGAAGCGCTGCCCGACGGGGCGTACGACCACGGGCTGAATCAGTCCTGTAGCCCGGATGGATTGGGCCAGCTCTTCGAGACTTTCTTCGCGAAAGCGGGTCCTCGGCTGGCGAGGGCTAGGATCAATCAAGTCGATGTCCACCTCACGCGCGCCGGTGGGCGCGGGCGGTTCGAGGGGCTCGGGACTTCGCTTTGTCTCAGGCTCCCGGATTAAGGCGCTCAAGCCCCGGCCCAGTGCGTTTCTCGCCATTTGCAATCATCTCCCGGGCGAGCTGTATATAGCTCGCCGCCCCAGTACTGTGTATGTCATAGAATATAATAGGCTTACCGTGGCTCGGCGCTTCCGCCAAGCGCACGTTGCGAGGGATCACGGTTTTGAAAACCTGCTGGCCGAAGAAGCTTCTCAGATCGGAGCTCACTTGCTTGGAGAGTGTGGTCCGCTCATCGTACATCGTCAAGAGGATTCCTTCGATTGTGAGATCGGGGTTCAGCGTTCGGCGGATCCTCATGAGCGTGTCCAGGAGTTCGGAGACCCCCTCGAGGGCCAGGTATTCACACTGGATTGGAACTAGAACCGAATCACACGCGGCCAACGCGTTCAGTGTCAGAAGGTCGAGCGAGGGCGGACAATCGAACAGAATGAATTCGTAGTCGCCGCGGATGGGCTCAATGAATTTGCGAAGCCGGAATTCGCGGTCCGGGAGGTTGACGAGTTCAATGGAGGCGCCGGCGAGATTTTTGTCCGCGGGAATGAGATCCAGGCCCTCCACCTGAGTTTTCTGGATGAGGCGCGAGTGGGGCTCTTCCAGAATGAGCCCGTGGTAGAGGGACCTGCGGGCGGGGTTCTTGGGGAAGCCAATGGCGCCGGTGGTGTTGGCTTGAGGGTCGCAGTCCACGATGAGGGTACGACGCTCTGCCGCCGCCAAGGAAGCCCCCAAATTAACGACGGTGGTGGTCTTCCCAACGCCCCCCTTTTGGTTCGTAACAGCGATGACTTTGCCCAATGCACCCTCTACCCGAACTCTGGGACGCCTGGAATCTAACAGAGGAGCCGGTGGGGGGCAAGTGTTCCACGTGGAACAATCCATCCGCAGGGTGGCGCCTCCGGCGCGGGCCGGCCGGATCAGGAGCGAGAACCGATCAGCAGAACCCGTTCGCGAGAATCCGGCACAGGCTGGGTTTGCCATTGCCACCCGGCCAGATGGCATAGTTTCTCTGCATCGCGGGCCCCAATCCAGAGCAATAGTTTTCCATCTGCCTTTAGCTTCGTGTTTGCCCAACTGGCGAGCAGATCATATCCCCCCAGCGCTCGTGCAGTGATGGCATCCAGTGAGCCGGCCGGAATCTTCGAATCCTGCCAACGCGCGCACTCCACCTCGACCTGTTCGAGCCGCAATGTACGCGCGGCCTCGGAGAGGAAAGCGGCCTTTTTCCTACTCGACTCGATCAACGTCACTGACCAATGGGGCAAAATCAGCTTCAGAGCCAGGCCGGGAAACCCTGCGCCGCTCCCCACATCGCAGAGCCGTCCCGACCGCGAAGCCAACCAGCGTGCGGCCAGGAAGCTCTCCGCGAAGTTCCGGGAGACAATTTCGTGCGGGTCGGTGATCGCGGTGAGATTAATCTTCGCGTTCCATCGCAGCAACAGCTCGATATAGGCGGAGATGGAATCGAGGAGCGCGGGTGTGGGGTCGATCCCGGCGCGGCGCAGGGCCTCCCCGCGGGAGGCCACAGCCTCGCGGATGTGTTTACTACTTAGTATACTTCTGCCGCGCTCCGATTTCCGCGCCAGCGGCCGGCTCATGAGGTCTTCCCCTGCGCGCACCGGCCGGCCGGAAAGCTGGGACCCGGTAGAACGCCATTCACGCCTAACAGTTCATCACGGCCGGCGGCGGGGATGCAAGGGCACGCGTGTTCTGAGCACGGGCCGCGCCAGGATACCCAAACGAGTTCTGGAGCGACTGGAATTGGGGAAGACGAGCCAGGATGGGATCGTCAACCCTCCTCCCGGCTCACCGGCGTTGACACGGAAGCGCACCGGCCGCTATCGTTTCCCCGCACATGAAGATCCTGGTGATTGGGAGCGGCGGCCGGGAGCATGCCCTCGCGTGGCGGCTCTTGGGGGACACGGGCGTAGAGCACCTCTGGTGTTTGCCGGGCAACGGCGGGATGGCGCGGCTGCCGAACGGGGAATGCCTGGCGGTCCCGCCGGGCGGACTGACGGATGCCCCGGCGCTGGCGGCGTTGGGAGAAAGCCTGCGCCCCGATCTGACGCTGGTCGGCCCGGAACTGCCGCTCGTGAGCGGCATCGCGGACGAATTCACGCGCCGGGGGCTGCGCGTCGTGGGGCCGTCGAAGGCGGCGGCGCAGCTCGAGGGGAGCAAAGCCTTCGCCAAAGAGTTTCTGTTGTGCAACAAAATCCTCGCCGGGCCGCTGTATGGCATCTTCGACTCCGCCGGCGACGCCTATTCCGCGCTCTGCGCGGTGGACTGGCCGTGCGTGATCAAAGCGGACGGCCTGGCGGCGGGCAAAGGCGTGCTGGTCGCGTCCACACCCGACGACGCGACCGCCTTCATTGACCGGCTGATGGTGGCGCGCGAATTCGGCGCCGCGGGCGACCGTGTGCTTCTCGAAGAGGCGCTCCGCGGGCCCGAACTCTCGTACATCGTGCTGACGGACGGTGAAGCGATTCTCCCGCTGGTGCCCACGCGGGACCACAAGCGCGTTTTCAACGGGAATCGCGGCCCCAATACCGGCGGCATGGGCGCGTATTCCGCGGACGGCCTGGTTGCGGGCGATCTCGAAGAGCGAATCCTCGGCACCATCGTGCGCCCCACGCTGGAGGCGATGGCCCGGGAAGGCCATCCGTACCGCGGATTTCTCTACGCCGGCCTGATGCTCACCGCCGACGGCCCGCAGGTGCTCGAATTCAATTGCCGCATGGGTGATCCGGAAACGCAGGCCATCGTCGTGCGCATGGATTTCCCTCTAGCCGAAGCGCTCCAGGCCGCGGCGGAAGGCCGGCTGCGTGAAATCAACGCGCGGTGGAAGCCGGGCGCGAGCGCGTGCGTGGTGATGGCCGCGGCAGGCTATCCCGGCGAGCCACGCACGGGCATGAAGATCGGGGGCTTGGAGGCGGCCGCGGACGTTCGCGACACCGTGGTGTTCCATGCGGGCACCAAACTCCAGGGCGGGGAGGTGGTGGTGAGCGGCGGGCGCGTGCTGGGAGTCACCGCGACCGGAGCGGATCTTTCTACTGCCGTCGCGCGCGCTTATGAAGCTGTAGGAAAAATCTCGTTCGACGGCGCTCACTGCCGCCGCGACATTGGTGCCACGGGCGGGAGCGGAGGCGCTTCCGGTGCGTCTCGGGGCGCGGGGAGCGAGGTCTAAGCGATGGCCGAGGTCGCCCATCTATTTCGCTGCCTGGCGCACCGGCTGCCCATGCGCCCCTTGGAGGAAATCGAGGCCGTCGCGAACCGCGGCCTCTCCGGCTGCGCCCACGCGCAGCCCGGAGGCTTGCGGCAGGTGCTGCTGATGGACCTGGAAACCCTGCAGGAGATGCAACTCCGTGCCGGGGATGTGAAAGAGAACATCACCACGCGGGGATTTGACGTCCGCGGCCTGCGCCCCGGCCAGCGCCTACGCATCGGCGAAGCCTTGCTGGAGGTCACCGTGCCCTGCGAGCCGTGCAAACGTATGGAGGAAATCCGCGCGGGCCTGGAGAACGAACTCCGCGGGCGGCGCGGGATACTTTGCCGCGTGCTGGAAGGCGGAAGGATCCAGACCGGCGACCCCATCCTCGTGCTCGATTACGAGCGTATCGGCACGTAATGACGGCCATCGCGTGGGTGCGCAGACTCGTGCTGATTCCCGTCCTCGCCTATCTCGCCGTAATCGTCCTGCTTCTCGTGTTCGAAAGGCGCCTGGTCTTTTTCCCGCAGATTCCTGGCCGGCTGACGGGCGATTGGTCACCGCCCGATCTGACGCACGAAGACGTGTGGCTCACTGCCGGCGACGGCGTGCGGCTGCACGGCTGGTGGATCCCGGCCTATGCGAAGAATGTTGGTTCGGAGGGCACTCCTTCTCCCACGGGCGCACCCGGCGGGGCAGGGGATCTGCCGACCTTTCTGTGCTTCCACGGCAACGCGGCGAACATAGCGTGGCGCGCGGATTTCTATCGCTTCCTGCGCGGCCTGCCGGCAAACGTTTTCGCGCTCGAATATCGCGGCTACGGCCGGAGCGAAGGCGTCCCCAGCGAACAGGGGATTTACCGCGACGCGGATGCGGCCTACTCCTACCTGGTTCGCGAGCGGGGAATCCCGCCGCGGCGGATCATCGCGCTGGGGCAATCTCTGGGCACGGCCGTTGCTGCGGAGTTGGCCGCGCGGCGGGAACTGGGCGGAGTGGTGCTGGAGGCGCCGTTTCCGTCCGCTCGCGCCCTGGCGCGGCGCATCTATTGGTTTGTTCCGGGCCTCGGCTGGCTGATCCGCTCGCGCTTCGAGATATCACAGAATCTGGAGCGGGCGAGCCACAATTTCGCCGCGCCACTTCTGGTGATGCACTGCACGCGCGATCCCGTGATTCCGTTCGCGTTCGGGAAGGAGGTTTACGACCGGGCGCCGGAGCCCAAATCGTTTCTCGCCGTTTCCGGCGAGTGCCACGAGGAAGCCACGCTGGTGGATCCCCAGGGAGTGAAGCACGCGTTGTTACTCTTCGCGGAGCAGGTTCTCGCCGCTCAGCCGACGCGACGCCCATAGCGGTGCTGCCGGCCGCGGCGTGGGCAACGCCCTATGGAGAATCGGGCTTTGTGAGCAGGGTCGGCCGGCCGGGCGGGCCCTCATGTTTCTCCAATGGGGAGAGCGGCGCCAGTTCCTGTTGCCCCAGCACCCATTTCATGCCTTTTTGCTCCGTGATCACCAGGATCATCTGGCGTGCACGGTGCGGAGAAATGCTCTGGAAGGCTGCGCGCAGGAATTCGAGCCCGTCGTCCATTTTGATTTTCTGGCTTTCGCCCTGGACGAGCAGTTCCGCGGCGCGCCCGAGTCCCGGGTCGGCTGCGCGCAGCGCGGCCAGGCGGCTGTCGTTCTCTTTCAGCAGGTCAACAATAGCCGGCTCGCCCGGATCGTTCGGCGGATAGCGCGTTTCGAGCAGGGTTTTCGGCTGGCCCTTGTCGGGCGGATAGAGTTGCACGTACTCGGGGCGATGGATAGCCGTGCGATAAAAGTCGCCGCGCAGTGCTTCCTGTTCCACGTGGTAGCGCAGGCTCCAGACCTCGGGTCCATATCCCGGCGAGTAGCCCACCAACAGCAGTTCCGTGAAGAGTTCGCGTGGCTGCAGGTGGAGCGGCGCGTGGAGTTGCGCGGCGGCGTTGCGCAGGGGTTCCAGGAATCCCAGGCCGATGCCCTCGATATCCGTGGCCGACGTTTCGTACTCCTTAGAGGGCGAGGCTCTGATGCCGACGGCGCTCCGCCGGAGTTCCGCATCCAGGCGGAGAGGGGGGCGGTTCGTGCCCGGCCAGACCCATTCCACCGGGCCCAACAGCACGCCCACGCGCAGGCTGCCCAGGGGCACAATCAGAGGAGGAAGCGTCCCCGGCTCGACCTGGGATTCCGCGGTGATCACGGCGATCCCGTCCTTCGCCACCAGCACGGCCACGCGGCCCGCTGCCAGATTCGCCACCACTTCGTCCGTTGATTGTTGTGTCGATGGGGCTGCCAGGCCGCGCCCGGCAGGCATGACCGCCGCAGTCGCCAGCGCCGCGAGAACCGCACCAGCGACCGGGCACAGGCGCCACAGAAGCCGGTGATGCGAATGCACCGTCATGATTCTCCCTAGAATGACACGTGTTGCCGCTACACGCTACGCGCCGCTTGCCGGTCAGTCGCGGCCGTCGCCTTGCGTTAGAATAGGTGGCGTAGAGCGAGGCAATTTATGGTTTCGGGAGCGTCATGGGAATGTTTGGGAGCGGACTGCGGAAGCCGAAAAGCGTGCGCGTGGGCGGGAAACGCCTGAGCGAAATTCTGGAGGCGCATGAACGATTCGCGCGTGCGGCCGAAGGCGGCGCGAGGGCCGAACTCGCCGGTGCGGACCTGGCGCGCGTGGACTTTTCGGGCGCGGTGCTGACCCACGCCAACCTGGCGGGCGCGCGGCTCGAGGGCGTCTCACTCCGCGAGGCGAAGCTCACTTCGGCCGATCTCTCTGGCGCGAATTTGCGCAAAGCGGACCTTCGTACCTGCGATGCCACGGCCGCGAATTTCGCCGGCGCGGATTTGACGGAGGCGGACCTTTCCGGCGCCGAGCTGTTTCGCGCGGACCTCACGGGTTGCCGGATGCTCCGGGCCACGGTGCGCGCGGCAAATTTCCGCCTGGCTATCCTGCGCAATGCCGACCTGAGGGGCGCCGACCTCAACGTGGCCAGCCTGCGGCAAACCGACCTCGAAGGGGCGAAACTCGAAGGGGCGGACCTGCAGACTTCGATCATCCGCAAAATCTGACGCGAGTTTCGAGCCTGGCCGTTCCGCACACCGCGTCCCGAAACTTAGGGACCCCCACGCAATCGCAGTGCGGATGCGATCGAAAGTTGCGCTGAACCGGGCTGGAGAGCCGGAGTGGTGGAGGGGGAGTTTGGGCTAATCTTCTCCGCCGGGGATGGCGGGCACTACGCCGCGCGCCGCCGCGCCACGCCGCCGGATCTCGATGCCCAGGCGCTTGATCTTTTGGTTCAGCGTGGAGAGGGGGACCTGGAAGCGCTCGGCGGCCTCCGTCTGGTTCCAACTGGTGCGCTCGAGCATGTCCAGGATGATCCGCCGCTCGATTTCTTCCATGATGGCGAAGAGCGACGGCGCGGATTTGTCCGGCGAAGAGCCGTTTTCCGTGGGAAGAAATTCAGAAAGCTGCAGGCGCACGCCCTTGACGATTTCGCGCGTGCGGATGGCCTCGGGGAGCAGGTCCACATCCATCACTTCCGTCGTGGAAAGGACCACGGCGCGGTTCACCGCGTTCTCGAGTTCGCGGACGTTGCCGGGCCAGCCATAGTCGAGCATTAGCTTCATGGCATTGATGCTGAACCGCCGCACGCCCTTGTTGTTTTCCGCGCAGTACCGCGCCAGAAACGTTTCGACCAGCCCGGGCACGTCCTCGCGGCGGTCGCGCAGCGGGGGCAGGTGGAGGTTGATCACGTTCAGGCGGTGGAACAGGTCTTCACGGAAGCGTCCCTCCCGGACGTGCTGCATCAGGTCCAGATTGGACGCGGCCAGGATGCGCACGTCCACCTTGATCACTTCCGTGCCTCCCAGGCGCATGAATTCCCGCTCCTGGATGACGCGCAGCAATTTCGCCTGCGTCTCGAGTCCCACGGTGCTGATCTCGTCCAGGAATATGGTGCCCTGGTCGGCGATCTCGAACAGGCCCTTCTTTGACGCCACCGCGCTGGTAAACGCGCCCTTTACGTGGCCGAAGAGCTGCGATTCCAGCAGATCCACGGGAATCGAGCCGGTGTTCACGGGCACAAAGGGCTTGTCGGCACGCGTGGAGGAGGAATGGATGGCCTTGGCGATCAGCTCCTTGCCCGTGCCGCTTTCGCCGGTGATGAGCACGGTGGAGCGCGAGGGGGCCACCTGGGCCACCAGGTCCAGCACCGCCAGCATTTTTTCGCTCCGGCCGACAATGTTCGGGAAGTTGTAGCGCTGCTTGAAGGCGCGCTTTAGCTGGACGTTTTCCTCGCGCAGGCGGCGGCCTTCCACGGCCTGCGCCACCTGGGCCAGCAGCTCGTCGTTCGACCACGGCTTGGTGATGTAGTCCAGGGCGCCGTTTTTGAAGGCCGCGCGCGCCATGTCAATCGAGCCGTAAGCAGTGATCAGGATGACCACCACGCCGGGGTCGCGCTGGCGCAGCTCGCGCAGCATTTCGATGCCGTTGCGGTCCGGCAGGCTGACGTCGAGCAGCACCAGGTCGTAGGGCCGAGCCTCCAGCCGCTCGAGCGCCGCCCGCGCACAGTCGGCCGGGTCCACTTCGTACCCTTCCGACGTCAGTAACAGCTCCAGGCCTTCGCGGATTTCGGTCTCGTCGTCCACCACGAGGATCCTGGCATTAGACATGGACGGACTTGCCCGCGGCGGGGAATTCGAGGCGGAAGGAAGTGCCCTTGCCCGGCGTGCTGCGGACGTCAATCCGGCCGTTGTGCTCCTGGACGATGCCGTAGCTGACGGAAAGGCCGAGCCCGGTGCCGCGGCCAATGGCCTTGGTGGTGAAGAAGGGGTCGAAGATGCGGTGCAGGTTTTCGTCCGGGATGCCCGTGCCCGTGTCCGCCACCTCCACTTCGACCAGTCCGTTCTGGCTGGCGGTGCGGACTTCCAGCATGCCGCCCGCGGGCATGGCGTCCCGCGCGTTCAGGAAAAGGTTCAGAAACACCTGCTGGAGGCGGTTTCCCGAGCCGTTTACCGGCGGCAGGCTTTCCTGGAACGATTTGAGCACGCTGACGTGCGCCGCGCGGAACGGGTGGGCCACGAGCGTCAGAGTTTCCTCGATCACCGCGTTCAGGTTCACGGCCCCGAATTCTCCCGCGCCGGTGCGCGAGAAATTCAGCAGGTTGTTCACGATTTCGCTGGCACGGAAGGTCTGCTTCACAATCTTTTCGATGATCTTTTGCCGGGAATCGTCGCCTGGAAGCTGCTTGGCCAGCATCTGGATGTAATTGGAGATGACGGCCAGGGGGGTATTCACCTCATGGGCCACTCCCGCGGCGAGCAGGCCCAGCGAGGTGAGCTTCTCGGTCTGCAGGAGCTGCTGCTCGAGTTGGATACGCTCGGTGATATCGTCGAGGATCACCAGCCGGCCGAGTTCGGCGCCCTGCTTATCCTCAAGCGGCGTCACGGAAACATTGACGATGAGGCCCTGGCCGGCGCGGTTCACCAGCGGAAACTTATAGATTTCCCCGCCGTGTCCGTTGCCGGCGCGCGCCTCGAGTTCTGCCACCAGGTCCGCCGGCAACACCGTGCCGACGCTCTGCCCCAGGGCATGATCGCGCGGGATGCCCGTGAGTTTTTCCAGTTGGGGGTTCCACGAATCCACGCGGCCGGCCAGATCGAGCGCCATTACGCCCACGTTCAGCGAGCCCACGATATTCTCGCTGAAATCTTTCAGTCGCTCCACCTGTTCGGCCTTTTGTTCCAGCGACTGGTAGAGCCGCGAATTCTGCACGGCAATGCCTACGTAGCCGGCGATGCTCTCCAGCAACTCCACGTCGTCGCTGGTCAGGAAATCGCCGTCCACGGTCTTGCCCACGCCGAGCACGGCCACCACCTCGTCGCGCACGCGGCAGGGAAGGAAGTAGTTCAGGTCCAGGCGCTCAAGGGTGGCGCGCGCCTTGGGGTCTTCTATCTGCGCCGCGCGGCCCGTCTCGAAAAAGAGGTAGTTGCGTCCCGGCGGGAATGCGCCCTCCTCGAGGAAGCTCAGATCGGAAGCGGCCTCCGGATCGATGCCCATTGAGCGCGCCAGCCGCAGCCGCCCGGTGGGTCCCGGGTCGCGGAGGAAGAGCGCCAGCCGGTCCACCAGGTAGGTTTGCGAGATGCGATCGAGCACGGAGTCGAGCATCGGCTCGAGGCGTACTTCCCGGGTGAGCGTGCTCCCGAACTCGATCAGCGTGCGGCGGTAGTCCAGACGGTCGCGATAGAAGTAGCGGTCCAGGCGTGTCTGCACCAGGTCGCGCATGGGCTGGAACAAGAAAGCGGCCAGCAGCACGGCCAGAACGTTCACGAAGCTGCTGTTGGGCACGAACAGGTGCGAAAGCTCTCCCACCAGCGCGATGACCACGAAATACACCACCACCACGCCCAGCGTCGCGGCCGTATAGGCCAGCCCGCGCTTGAAGATGATGTCCACGTCCATCAGCCGGTAGCGGATGATGGCGTAGCCGAAGCACAAGGGCAGCAAGCCCAGGGAGATGACGGAGAGCTTCATCCACGCGCCCGGCACCGCTCCGGCAAAGAACGGGAGGATGTAAACCAGAAGGAAGGGTAGGATGCTGGCCACCGTGCCGCGCGTCACCCATTTCAACTGCTGGCGCAGCACGCCGCTGGGCGCACGGCGAGAACTCGCGAAGAACAGCCCGGCGGCCACCACAAAGTAAGCGCCCAGCAGGAACAGATCAATCTGGTCCAGCGCGATCCGCGCGCCCACGGTGGGCACGAATCCCTGCGACTGCGTGGCCACGGCGATCCGCAGGGCCAGAGAGAGCGCCGGAATTCCGTACACCAAGAACAGCGCCGTCTTCACTTTGCGGTGCCGCTCGGGGAACAGCAGCGCGAAGTGAACCAGCAGCGCCGGCTGCAGCAGCGACGCCACCACGTTCATCCAGTAAATTTCCGTGTCGAACGTGTTCAGCTTTCCCGTGTAGTGGAACGAATACAGGACGAACGACGCCAGGCAGAACAGGTAGAAATGCACGGCCCGTGGCGCCGTGGATCGCCGCGCCAGAATGAAAAGTCCAATGAAGAGGTAGAGCAAGCCAACGATTCGCAGGTAGTTTTGAAGAGAGGTCGAGTGGCTGGCAGGTTCCAGCACGAGGGAGGCCTCAAACTGCTTCCCGTTGCGGATCAGTGTGTAGTGAACTTCATTCCACGTACCGATCCGCCACAGCCTCCGTGGAACCTGGAGCGAACCTCGCACCGGCGCGCCGTTGATCGCGGTGAGTTCGTCGCCGGGCAGAATTCCCGCGCGCTCGGCAGGCGAGTTAGGGGCCACCAGCCAGACGACCGCGCCGGCAGGATCATCCTTCCAGGAGATTCCATCGTCGGGGCTGAGAAACCTTCCGGACTGGCGGAAATTGACCCAGGCAAAGCAAAGGGCGACCGCAGTCAATACGGCGAGGACTACTGCTCCCGGTCGCATCCGAATGCCAGACATTGCGCTTACCTTATGGGGTCAGACACACCCTTGCCCGTCATTTTTCGAGCACGTCGATGGCCAGGATCTATGATAACTCATTCCAGCTAACATATTAGAATCAATGATGTTACGACGGCTTTTGGAACGAGAAAACCGGGCAATTTCCCTTTTTTGAAGCTCTCTGTGAAATTGTGGAACGGGCGCGAATCCTAGAATTGGAAGCTCAATCCGCCGCGTAGGACTCGAGGCGAAGCCGTCAGCCCCAGGCGCCCATCCGCCGTGTACCGGTAAACAGTTCCCTCCCCCATCACGTTGAGAAGGTCGGCCACGGCCTCCAGCTTTCCTCCTCCGAGGCAGGCTGGGAGTGCCTGATGGATGCTGAGGTTCAGAAAGGGATCAGTTTCGTAGAGAGTTTCGCCATAAGCGTCTTGGCGCGAAACGTCCAAACCTTCCACCCACTTATACCCCGCAGTTACTCGGGTTCCTGTTCGGTGGATGCGTGCGCCCACGCTCACGGCCAGGCTGTTGCGAGAGCGCTCTCGCAGGAGAGCCGGGAGAGCCGCGCCATCGTTCAGCTGGTCGGCCGAGAGAACTCCCGCCCAGGCGTAAATCAAGGCGGCCTCGAGGTTCTCTGCGAGTCTCTGCCGGTAAACGACGCGAGCGCCGTACGTAGAGAGGCCACCACCATCCACGGCGTGTGAAATCGCCAGCGAGTCGATCGGCTGGGAGTCGCCGGCAAGGGAGGTGGCGAAAACCGGCGTATGAGCAGACTGGTCACGGAAGCCGGCAACAGAAAGACTGCCGTTCTTCACGACGCGGTGCTCAATCCGGAACTCTTCGTGCCAGCCGTTGCCGATCATGGGGTTGCCGTTGCGGAACATCACGGCGGGGAAGACCTCGAGCTCCCCCAGCGCGGATTCCAGGTTGGCGACGCCGAACTGTCCGCGCGAGGGGAGCGAGCCCGCGAACACGGTGGCCGTCCAGTCGCGCGCCAATTGCACGGTCACGTCCGCCCGGGGATGCAGAGCAGAGGAAGTGTCGCGAAGACTGACCCACACGTATTCCGCCTCGTAGTGAATCGTGACGCGGTCGCTGACGTGGACGCTGCCCGCCTGTTCGCTGCGAAGTGCCCGCAGCATGGGGCCCGTCTCCCCGAGCCGATACTGGCGCAGCGCAAATGTGGTGCGGGGAGCATCGGCGGATTCGCCGAAGGGCGCCCAGGTGGTTGCCAGGCCGGCGGTCCCTCCCGAGTCGTAGCTGAATTGCCCGGCCAGGAAGAGCTTTCCAAGCACGCCCACGGGCTGGTCATAGGCGAAAGCGCTTTGCGTGAGAGAACTGGCGACCCCGGGCTCTGTTCCGCCGGAAGTCAGCTCCACGCGGCCACGCGGGGCCCCGCGAGTGGGCGCCGAATCGGGCCCCTGCCCGCCGCCGGCATCCCGGTCATCCTGCTGCCAGCGGAGCACGGACCGAGTGTCCGCGGCGGTTCGCAGCACCCAATCCCAGTCATCTGGCTGAGTGCCGGACTCGGGAGGCTGGCGAAGGCGCGCCACCGAGGAGAATACGGAATCAAGTCGCAATTTCAGCACCGTGGTGGCGCTTGCGCTCACCTCCACACTGCGGGAGAGCACGGGCAGAAAGCCAGCCAGGGTCACCCGGACGCTATAAGCTCCCACGGGCAGCTTATCGAGAACGAACCGGCCGGCCTGGTTTGTGCGTACGCGGAGCGCATCCGATCCCAGCAGCCCTTCGGCAGTCACCCATACGGTGGCTCCCATCTGCGGCTTTCCAGTGAAATCCACCACAACGCCGGCCAGTCGGCCGCTGCGCGTCTGCGCGGCCGCAGTCCCGGCGGAGAGCAGTGCCGCCAGCAGGACGACTCCGAGCGTTGTGCCTTTCCTGATCACGGCATCCTCCTTCCGGCTCAATTCTTGGCCGTCGCCACCGGGGCCTTGACCGTGAACTCGGCAGCGGAAGAGATCGATTGCTTGCTAATCTTGTCGTTGATCTGTACGGTCACTTTATACCGGCCGGGCTCGAACGGTTCAAGGGAAACAAGCTTCCGGAGTGTTATCTGCTGGCCGGTCTGGCCAAGCTCTGCCGAGGTCTCGCTCTTGTGAACCACTTCCTTCGGGGCCGTACCGTCGATGCGGGTGACCAAATAATCCAGGTCTACGTCGGATTTGTGTGTCTTCTCGTCCACGTTGAGATTGTAGACCTGCAGGTAGACTCCCAGCTGTTCCCCTGGGCTGAAACTCTGGTCCATTCGTGGACGAACCTTGGTATCCCCGATCACGAATTGGCCCAGCCCGATCTGCTTCGAGGAAACGCGCTCGATCTGATCAGCCAGAATCATCGTGCTGGATGTCAGTTTATCCTCGTCGTAGTGTGGCACGCGCAGTGAGGTGTACCAGGTGCCCACGTTGCCACTATTCACGTCTTTGACCACCAGATCCAACCGGTACAGTCCCGGCCGCAGCGGCACCGCCTTCTGATACAAGGAAGATCCCTGGAGAGACTGGCGCAGCAGCGACTCCGGGAAGTCCCGGTTCATGGTGTCCTCAAACGTCTGCACCACACGGCCGGTAATCGTCGTGACGCGCCCAAACACTTCCAGCACCGCGGAGTGTACGCCTTCCTTCGACTGGAAGGTGAGCTGCCGGTTCGGGATCTGGATGGTAATGGGCACCAAAACCGTGTCAGAAGTAACCCGCATGTAATCCGTGCGATATTCGAATTTGATCTGATTCCGCAATACCCGTGAGGTGACCAGGGGCTCCAGATCCTTGAATTTCAACGGTGGCGGCGCCCCGATCTTGGCGAATTGCGAAATCCGGTCAAATTCGTTCCAGCTCGCTGGCCGGCCGCCCAGCGATTGGCCGCACGTGGTCCCATCCGTGTTGGTGAATCGGTCGGCCTTCGTGGACATGCCGAGTGTTTCCGCCATGGTCAAGCCGGCATTCGGTACTTTGGCCAGCGCATCCTTTTCGCAGGGATCCATGGTCAAGTGGTACTCCCCGGACATCGTGGTGTCCACGAACTCCAAGTCCACGTTTTGGCCGATCCCCTCCAGGTAGCGGTAGTTCCAGATTTCAAAGGGATACGTGGAGGTCTCTCCGCCGCCCTGCTCCGACGGGCGGTCGTAGGTCCCGCCGCTGGGGTGTGACTCGATGGAGTCCGGCGGGCCCCAGATGATATACGTCCGCCCGCGGTCCGTCTTCCAGCCCGGTATCCCCGAGGCGAAGTGCTCGTCCGCGTAAGCGATGCGCCGGTAATGTTCTTCCTTGAAGTCGTTTTCGGCTGATTCGGGGTCTGTGTTGCGCCTTCGCCAGAAATTCTCGATGAACTGCTCCCGCTCCTCGTTGGTGGCCAGCTGCAAGAAAGCTCTCCGCTCCTCGGGCGTGATGATATAGACGACATCTTCCTCGAGCCATTTCCGGTAGGGCGTTTCCAGCTCTTTGAGCAGCTTCCGATCGCTCTTCTGCTTCGACTGGGCGTTCGGCTCCTGGCCCTGCGGAGATCCTTCGGACTGCGGACGGGCAGCAATCCCGTGAGGCACGCCAAACAGGAGGACGAGCACAAGCCCAATCAGGACCGATTTCGGGGAGATCACTGAAGACACCCTTCCCCCTTCTTGCGCCTCAATTCTATATTTGGATAGGATGCCAAATCAATTCCCCGGGCTGTACCAAGCCAACCTGCCCAGCCGTCCTTTGCCCATGCAGTCGGAAGGCGACTTCCAGGATGTTGAAGAAACGACACAGTCCTTGGTGCCTGTGTGCCTAGCCAGCGGTCTCCGGCGGGCGACAGGCTGCCCGGAACAGGCCGTCGGTTCTTCGGGCGCGTTCTTAGAACACAAACTTCGCCGCGACTTGGATCACCCGCGGATTGCTGGAGAACGCAATCGCAGGGTTACCGAAATTAGCGCTCGCCGGGTTCACGTAGTTGGCTGCAGAGGTGCTCGTATAGACGACGTTATTGACCTGATTGATGCTGCCCGCGATGTACTGGGGATGGTTGAGGGCGTTCAGGAGTTGGGCCTCCAATTCCACCCTGAATCTCTCTGTGATTGCGATCTTTTTTCCCGCAGTGAGGTCCAGGTTATTGATCCGACGCATTTGAAGCGTATTGCGCCCCGCGACGTTGAGGCCGTTACTGGATTCCAGCGCGCCGGGCTGGGCTTGAATGTACCGCGCCGTCGAATTCGTAGCCGTATACGCTATTGTACACGCAGTGTTGGGCTGCGTACATGTGGGCTCGCAGGTATATCCCTTGCCGCCGGCTAGTCCTATACCGACGATCACGGTGCCGTTGGCGAGGCAGGTCGGTGTCACGCCGCTTGCGGTGCCCGCAACGCCGGACGGGTTCACCAGCACCCGGTCGCCGACGGAATCGCCGTTCAGGTTCCCGTCGACGAAGCTTTGGAGATTGGCCCATCCACCGGACTGGAACGTATAGACAGGCACGAAAAACCAGTTCCCCAGGAGTGCCTGCCGAATCCGGCTTCCCGATTTGAAGTAAGGCGGCTCGTAATACGCCTGCACCGTAAATCGGTGCCTGTGGTCCAGCGCCGAGTTGCCCCAGTCGCCCGCGAGGTTCTGGTCATCTTGGGGCCGGGCCGGATTGATCACGCTGTTGGGGTACGCGGAGGAGGTGTCGTCATTCGTGTGGCTGTACGTATACGACACATTGAGCTGCAAGCCGTGCTCGAATCGCCGCGTCACCTGAGCGGCCACGCCGCGGTACACGGAATCGCCTTCGGACTGGTACGAAGTGATGTTGGAGGTAAAGCACGGCGCGGGAGCCAATTGCCCCTTCGAGTTCGGCAGCAGTCCATCCGTCTTTTGACCCGAAACAATAGCACACCCGGCCACGTAGCCGGGCACGTAACTTGCCAGCGGCGTGGCCGTTTGCAGCGAGGTCAGCGTGTTGGAGAGCGTGGCCAGCGTTGCGGCGGTGGGCGCAGTCAGGTACGTCGGAAGAAAGGCTGTAGACGTAAGCGGGGTCTGCCGGTTGAGGTTGATCGGCACAGGCAGATGGTAGCCGTGCGTGCCCAGGAAGTGCACGTCGACAATGTAAATCTTCTTAAACAGGTGTTGGACTCCCAGGGTGTAGGAAATCGCCACCGGATTGTTGATGTTGACCGGGATTTGTCCGGTCGTGGCCGCCTGCTGATCGGCAAGTGCGGTGGCGCCGGTCCCGGTCGTTCCGCAACCTACGGGCGGCGGGCAGGCCCCGAAGGTATTGAAGCCGACAGCCGTGGGGAGAATCCCTCCGTTGAGCAGAAAGTTGTTGATGATCCCGGTGGAGTTGGCAACTCCGATCGCGGCCTCGGTCGCCTGGTCCCTGCTAATCGTGGAGCCCAGTTGCGGAACGCCGCCGTTGGCCACGGTGTTCAGCCCCAGGTTGTCGTAGAGCGCGTCGTAGTTCATGACGATGCCCCCGCGGATCACCCAGGTGCGGTCCTGATTCGGCGACCAGGCAAAGCCGGCCCGCGGCATGAACTCGTTTTTCGGCGCGCGCGGCTCGCTCCAATTGATCAGACCCAGCACGTTGGCGGCGCTGTTCAGGGATTGCAAGCGCTCCCCAAACGGCACCGTCGCGTACTCGTAGCGCATTCCATAATTTATGGAGAGCGACGGCTTGATGCGCCATGTGTCGTTCACGTATAAGCCCGTGTCCACCAGGTCGCCGTAATACGTCTCCCTACCGGCGCTCCGCTCGGCCAAAATGTCCGGGTTGATATCGTAGAGGTAAGTGCCCAAGGAGGAGTATTCGTAGTCGCCGCGAGCGTGCTGCGTCAAGCCGGTGGGAGCGATGTAGCGCCGGAGTTCGACGCCCGCGCGGACGTTGTGTTTCTTGTGCCACCAGTTCACATTTTCACTTGCTTGGTAGTCGTTCTCGATGGCGAAGCGCGGAGACAGCGGGTCCGGCCCCAACTGCGCATTGATGTCGCTGAATACGAGGTTGGGGAACTGATCCAACCCCGTGAAAGCGAAGTTGCCGGACGGGACCACGTCGGAGAACCGGCTGTATCCCAAGCGCAGTTCGTTGCTCAGATCCGGCCGGAAAGTGTGGTAATAGCTCACGGAAACCAGTTGATTGCGGAGCGGCGTCAAGAGATAGAACGCAGGCAATTCCGCGGCCGTGTCGATCGTGCTCGAACGGTTGTAAATATAGCGAATGCGGTACTGATCGTTTTTGGAGCGATTGTAATCTACGCCGCTCGCCAGGTAGTAGCTGTTCGTGTAGTTCGGCGCAGCCACGCTCAGCAAGCCCACGTCAATAAACGTCGGCGTGGCGCCCGGTGGACACGCATAGTGGGGGATCGGCTGAGACGGATTCGGTAGCATAGGAGTTGCCCCACCCGTGCAGATCACGTCGGCATTGGTCGGGTTGGCAGCCGTCAGCCCCGGCGGTGCCGCCGTGAGCGGGCACATGCCGCTCGTCGTAGTGGGAGCAGCCGTCAGGTAGGTCTGCAGGTAGCTCAGGTTTGTCGGGTTCACCGAAATCGTGCCGCCGGTCACCGGGTTGGGGTTCGCGCCGGCCGGAAGCGCCGCAAGTTCCGCATAACCGGCCGATGTGGGAGCGCACAAGCCTCCCGCGACGAATGAGGATTGGCCGAGTGGGTCGTATTCGCCGTTGGCGAAGAAGAAAAGCTTGCCCTTGAGGAAGAAGGGAACGGGTCCGCCCATTTGGCCACCCAAGCGGTTGGAGTCATAGCGCGGCCGCCGCGGCTCAATGTTGTTCACAACGGCCTGCTGGTCGATTGCGTCGAGGTTCCGGTTTTCGCTATACGCGTAGGCTTTGCCATGGTACTTGCTTGTGCCGGTCACGATCGTCTGGAGGAACTGGCCGCCATCGGAGTGTCCGAACTCGGGGCTGTACACGTTCTGAAGGACAGTGAACTCGGCGACCGCGTCGTTGGGAACCTTGACCACCGGCCCGGTGGCGCTCTTACTGTTGTTGTCCACGCCCTCAATCGTGAAGTAGTTGTTCGTGGGGCGCTGGCCGCCGACCGCGGGACCGGTGCCGGATCCAACGCCGCCAGCCGAGGCCACTCCCGGCAGCAGCAAACTGAGATTTACCACTCCCAGCCCAACCGTTGCCGTGGGCACGTTGGCCGTCTCTCTCGCCTCAAACGTGCCTTCGATATACGGCGTGGTCATATCCAGTGGGGGAGGAGCCACCCGGGTCACGGAAGTCACCTTCTCGGTCGGCGCAAACAGGATGAAGGTGGCGGTGTTCGTGCGGCTCAATTGCACGGGAAAGCCCGTTTTCTCGTACTTGGCGAATCCCGCGGCGGTCACCGTGATGTTGTAGGTTCCCGGCGGGAGGTCCGAGAAGAGAAACTCGCCCTGGTTGTTCGTCGTGCCCGACCACGCGAAGCCCGTCGCTGGGTACACTAACCGGATATTCGCCTTGGGAACGGGCGTCCCGGAGTCGTCCTGGACCGTCACTGCCAGGTTGCCGCTCACCATCTGCGCCCAAACGGTCCGGCCCAGCCCGAAAACCAGGAAAGCCAATCCGAGAACCAGAAGCTTTTTCATAGTTTCTGTATGCTCCTTAGTGATTTCTCTCCCCGCAACCCGCTCCCGAGCCGAAGCAAACATCGCGGGGCGAGGCGCCCTGCTCCTTAGCCACGCCTCCTCGCCATTCTGTCCCGCAACTTGATCCACCGCGGGAGAGGCGCTGAACCACCTACACGCAATCCCTGAATATTAAATCAGAGATGCCCGTGACCTACGCTCTGAATTTGTGGAGGGTCCGGAGTCGAGCTTGAAACTCCAACCACAAGCCCCTCGGAGATCGCCAGCCGTTGCTCCAGGATTTGCTCCATCCGGCGAAGGCGGCAACTGCTCGAACCTGCTCCACCCACCCGAATGGAGCCGTCCTCTTCCTTCCGGTTCAATTCTTGGCAGCAGCCGTGGCCGCTGCGTCCTTCACTGTGAACTCGGCTGTAGGCGAGATGCTTTGCTTCGACACATTGTCGTTGACGAGCACGGCGAATTTATACCGTCCCGGCGCCAGGCCGGCCAGCGGGATGCGCTTTTCGAGCGTCACTTGCTGGCCCGATTGGCCGAACTCGTCCGAGGTTTCCTTCTTACGGAAGATCTCCTGAGCCGCGCCGCCGTCCAGCCGGGTCACGGCGAATTCATAGCTCACGTTGGAACGGTGCGTCTTTTCGTCCACGCCCAGATTGTAAATCTGCAGATAGACGTTCATGCGTTCCGTGGGCTTAAAAGTCTGGTTGACGCGCGGGCGGACTTTGGCATCGCCGATAACGAACTGGCCCAGGCCGATCTGTTTCGACGAAACCTGTTCCATCTGGTCGGCCAGCAGCAGCGTGCTCGCCGAGAGCTTCTCGTAATCGTACCGCGGGACGGCCAGGCGGGTGTTCAATACGCCGACGTTTCCGCTCTTCACGTCCTTCAGCACCAGGTCCAAACGGTAGAGTCCGGGCGCGAGCGGGACGGCCTTCTGGTACACGGACAGGCCCAGGCGCGCCTCCTGAGCCAGCGAGTCCGGGAAGTCGCGGTTCAGCGTGTCCTCGAAGGTCTGCACCACCTTGCCCGTCAGTGTGGAAACGCGCCCGTACACGTTCAGCGCCGCCGAGTGCACTCCGTCCTTGGACTCCCAGGTGAGCTGCCGGTTGGCGACCTGCACGGTGATGGGCACCAGATCCGTGTCGGACGTCACGCGCAGGAAGGAGAGTTCGTAGTCAAAGGTAAGCTGGTTGCGCAGGATCCGGCTGGTCACCAGCGCGGCCATTTCCGGGTTCTTGAGCGTTGGCGCTCTGAGGATGGCCGCAAATTGGTTAATGCGGTCGAATTCCAATGTTCCCTCTGGCTCGTTGGTCTGGGATTTCGAGCAGGTGGTGCCGTCTGGATTCGAGAACCGGTCCGCACGGGTCGAATCTCCCATGATCTCCGACATGGAATAGCCCCCGGTACCGGTTCTTGCCAGTGCGTCCTTTTCGCACGGGTCCATGGTCAAATGGAATTCACCGCTCCAGGTGGTGTCCACGAATTCGAGGTTGATATCGTCTCCGATTCCGTCGATGTGGCGATACCGCCAGTCCTCAAAGGGATATGTGGTCGTGGAGCCTCCCCCTTCCTCCGGAAGCCGCTCATAAGCCCCCCCGCTGGGATGGGAATCTCTCTCGTCCGGCGGGCCCCACATGATGTAGATCCGGCCACGGTCCGTTCTCCAGCCCGCAAGGCCCGAGGCAAAGCGCGCATTGGCATACGCGATGCGGCGGTAGTGTTCTTCCTTGAACTCGTTGTCGGGGGATTCGGGGTTGGGATTGCGCTTCTGCCAGAACGACTCGATGAACTGCTCGCGCTCCTCGTTTGTGGAAAGCCGCAGAAAGGCTTTTCGCTCTTCGGGGGTGATGATGTAGACGACGTCCTCTTCGAGCCACCGGCGGAAAGGCGTATCGAGTTCTTTCAGCAGTTTGCGGTCGCTTGCTTTAGCTTCCTTGTCTGTTCTCTGCGGCGGGCCAACACTTTCCGTCTCCTGCTGAGTGGGCCTGTCCTGAGGTTTAGCGGGGATAGCCACAGCCGGCACAAGCATGGCGGCGACGAGCGCAAGAGTGATGGCCAACTGTTCGTGCTTCACCGGGACACCCCAATTCGGCTTGTCAACTGTCTGGAACGGCAGATTCTAATGCCCCCAACATCGCTCGTCAAATCGGCCATTCCCCTGTTGCTCGCTCCACGAGCTCCCTCTTAGCCCTTTGGATTCGCGGCATTACGGCCGAGTTGCCCCGGCAGCGACGCACAGAAAGCCCCCAGACTCCCAGCGCCGTGGAGCGGATCCTAGCCGAGGGAGGCGCCTACGGATGTATCTCGGTGGCGAGGGTGCGGTGCGCCCATGCCTGGAATGCTTGGCCCTAAAAAAAAGGGAAGGCCGGAACCGGCCTTCCCTTTGTCGAGGCGGGTTTGCGAGAAACCCGCTGGTTGAAGTTAGAACCGGATGCGGAATCCGAACTCGAATGACCGCGGCACGTTCTCCTGCGCTCCTTCGAACGCGCCCCAGTCCCCAGGGTCTTGCAACGCGTTGTAGGGGTCGAAGAATTGGATGTGGTTGAACACGTTGCTCATGACGATCTCGAACTCCCCGGTCACTCGCTCCGTGATGTGCGTGCTCTTCCTGATTTGCAAGTCCATGTTCAGGAACAGTTGGCCGCGGAGTACGCCGCCCCCGCCGTTGGGGCCGTTGTCATATCCCAGGATGGGGTCGCGGAAGCAGTCAAACGACACCTTTGGGTTGGCATAGAGGTTGATGGCGTACGGGCTGCTATTGCCAACCCCGTTCGAGGCGCCGGTAATGCCGTTGTGCCGCGTGGCGCCGAAGTTCCCGGAGCAGGCCGAGCCCGGCTCGCGAACGGCGTTTTCGGCCGCGAAGTAGCCGCCTCCGGCATCACCCTCGCCAAAGGAGGTGTAATTGCCGTTCTGGTATTGGGTTGCGGGGTACACCTCGAGCGGCAAGCCGCTGCCGGTGACGAAGATGGGCGCAATCGTCCAGCCACCCAGGATATGTCCGATGACGCCCTGCTGGCTCTTGTAGTACGGCGGCTGGTAAACCAGGAAGGTGGTCCAGACATACTTACGGTCCCAAGTCTGCGGGCCGTAGCCGCGGCCGAGGTCAAAGGGATCCGTGGTTGTGAGTCCGCTGCTGGCCTGAACCGAGGCGTAAAGCCCCAGCGCCTTCCCGTAGGTAAAGTTGGACTGCATGGTGATGCCATGCCAGTCCGCCATCCTGGCCGAGAGGAACAACGCGTTATAGTTCCCGAAGCCTTCGCTGGTGCTCATGGCCACGCCGGAGCTGAGCTGCGGTGTGAGCCCGGTGCTCTCCAGCGAGTTGCCGAAGTTGAACCCAGGAACGGTCCCTCCGCCATCCAGATCGCTCCACAGGCTGGAGACGCTCTGAAGGGTGAGGTTACCGAGGGCACCGCCTTCGTTCGCCACCATGGCTGCTGTGCAATTCGGAGGGGTGCAGTAACCGGTGCCGGCCAGGGCCGTTTCGAAGAACGGCTGTGGCTTCACGGCTGCGGCATTTTGGTCGCAAGCGCCGCCCGCCATATGGGCAATGCCCCCGCAGTACTCCAGGACCACATTGGCGTAGGCTTGCTGGAACGACTGCTTGGTTCCAGCAGTGCATCCAGCGTTGCCCGCCGGGCATGTCACAGTAAACATGTACGGCACCGAGTTGAGCTGGATGGGCAGGTATTCGTTGCGGATAATGCGGCCGATGTAGCCGCCTTCCAGCGAGATCTTGCTGGTCAACTGCCGCTGGATGGTGAAGTCCATCTCGTAGCTCTTGTTGGGCCGGAAATTCGGATCCAAGGCCTCGCTTTGCCCGGCCGCGGCGGCGTTGATCCCGGGGAAGTCCGGCTGAGGGAGAGTGGCACTGGCCGTGGCCAGCGGCACCTGGGAAAACGTCAAGCCATCCCAGCAGGGTGCAGCGGCGCAGCCAAAGCCGGTAACCGGAGTCGTCGGCCCGATGCGGAAGGAATTGGAGGGATCGCCGGTGGGCGTCGATCCCCCGCAGATTTTGGGGCTGCTGAGGGCTATCCCGGTAACGGTTGGCGACAATGGGTTGAAGCACTGCACCGGTTGGATCAGGCCCGTGCCCAGCAGCGGCGCCAGCACCAGGTCCACACCGTTCAGGCGTCCATAAATGATGGAGAAGCCGCCCCGGATCACTGTCTTGCCCCGCCCGATGACGTCTCCCAGGATTCCCTTGTCGAAGTTCGGACTCCAGGCGACAGCGAGACGCGGACTAAACGATCCGTAGTAGGGGTTGTAAGGGTACTTCAGCCCGCCGGCGGCATTGCCCACCAGCGAGAAGCCGAGTTCCGGGTTGTAAACTTCGCCCAGCAGCGCATTGGCTGCGCGCGTTCTGAAGTAGTCTTTAGTGTTGATCAACTGGTTCGCCGCATCCACCAGCTCCACCTGCTTCCCACTTTCCTCGACCGGCGGCATTTCCAACGTCCAGGCCAGACCGTAGGTGATTGTGACCGTGGGCTTGATGTGCCAGCTATCCGTGAAATAGACGTTGTAATAGGGGATGTGGACCCTGTCCTCCACCGGCGTGAGCGCCGGGTTGAGATTCAACTGCGCGCCCGACCGCGTATACGCGATCTGGTCTTCGGCAAGGATGCCCAGCGCATCCGCGTAGGCATGGCCCCAATTGGTCGCCGATCGAATGCCGTTGCCGGCCCCAGCAGTAGTAAGGTCGGTGGGCACATAGCCAGCCATAAGCGTGTTGGTTCCATTCACGCCGCTCGCCAGCATGTAGGTCGGGTAATAGTTGATGCCTACGCCGTTGTCCGAGCGCGAGTGTTGGTTGTAGTTGTGCTGGTAGATGCCGCCCCATTGCAGCACGTGGTTGCCCAGCAAGCGCGTCATGTCGTCGCGGAGCATGTGGTCCTGGCCGTCCCAGTAACGCGTACGGATGTCCTGGGTCCTCACGTTGTACGGGGCCAGCACGCCTGAGGATGTCTCGCCGCCGGGTTCCAGTGCTGCGCCCAAGCCGGTGCAATTTACTCCGCACGCCTGCGGGGGACCGCCAAGGTCGCCCCACAGCCACCAGTTGCGCAGATAGCTGTAGTGGAAGTCGTTCGTAAAGTTGGTGGTGAGGTTGCTGGTCAGCCCGGTCACAAAGTACCAGGGAATCTGGGGGCGATTGGCGAGGGCCAGGCCCTTGCCGCCCGTGGGGGTCGCGAGTATCTCCGTTTGATTGCTGGTAGCGCGGACCAGGCGGTAGAAGCGATAGCTGCTGAAGAAATGCTCCTTGTCGCCAAAGTCGTGGTCCATGCGGGCAATGCCCATGTTGTCCGACTGCGGGAGCGCAATGTTGGTACTGAATTCCTGCACGTTGATCCCGTCGCAGAGGCCGCCGAAAGTGCAGGAGGGATGGAGGGTCCCTGCCGCTGCGGTGCCGGTCGTACCGGTTATATTGCCCAGCGGCATCAGGTTCCATAGCCCCACCATCGTGGGATTGATTCCCAGGGAGCGCGGGTCGCAGGGAGCGGTGGCTGAGCCCAGAACGCCGGCACAGGCTCCCGTCGCGGTCCCAGCTATCGTCTCGCCAGGCATATACATGGTGCCGTTCACCAGCGGGGAGCCCGGAACGGCCGGCCCCGTGTAGGTCGTCGCCGCGGGGTTCAAGTTGAACACCGCGGGGCTGTTCACCTGGGTCATCAGCCCGCAGTTCGCGGTGCACACGGTGGCCGCAATCAGCCCTTGCCGCAACCCCGGCCCTGGAGTTTCCCGGTTCAGCGTGGCCGAGTTCGGATAGCGGAACCCTTGGTAGTTGCCGAAGAAGTAGGTTTTCCCGCCCAGAATCTTTTTGGGAACGATCGGCCCGCCGCCAGCCGCGCCAAACCGGCTGTAATGGTAGTCGGGAATCTTTATCCCATTGACGTCGTTGTTGAACGAGTTGGCGTTCCAGTTGTCGTCCAGATAGTACTCGTAAACCGTCCCGTGCCAGGCATCATGGCCGCGCTTGGTCACCATGGATACTTGCGCGCCCGCCGAGCTGTTGAAGTCCGCGGTCTGGTTGGTCGTGCCGACCTTGAATTCCTCAATGCTGTCGATGGGCGTCGGCATCACGCCGGTCGGCCCGCCACCGCCGACTCCAACTCCTCCGGTTCCGGTGAAATTGGCCTGTGTTATGCCGCCCGACGGGTCCCCGGCCTGGCTGGGGGTGTAGACGTTCATGCTCCCGTCCATGTCGTTGGTGTTCTGGCCGCCATCCAGTTGGAAGGTGTTCTGGTCATATACCGCGCCGGCCACGCTCCCCTCGGGAGTCACGCCCGGCTGCAGCATGGCAAATGTCGTTGCGTCGCGGCTGATGCTCGGCAGCGATTCCAAGGAGATTCCTGAGAACGCCGTGCCCACCGTCGAATTCAGGGTCTGCAATTCGGCGCCGGCTCCGGCTTGGACTTCCACCACTTCCGTGGCCACGCCGACTTCCAGCTTGACGTTCAGCGTGAGCGTCAGGCCGACGGTCACTTCCTGCTTGGCAACCTTCCCCGAGCGGAAGCCCGTCTTGCCGACGGTGAGATCGTAAGTGCCAGGCGGAATGTTCACGAAGAAGTAGTGGCCATCCGCGTTGGTCACCAGCTTCCGCGAGGCATGCGTGGTTATGTCCGTCAAAGTGACATCCGCGCCTACGATCACAGCTCCCGACGGGTCAGTGACCGTGCCGGTTACCGTGCCCGAAGATACACCCTGCGCGTGCACGGCCAGTGGAGCTGTGAAGAAGAGAAACGACAAAGCAACCGCGAACAAAACAAATCGCTTGCTTAACATTCGACCGCCTCCTGGTTGGGCCAGCTCGGCCCGTCGAACTTCTCACCCCGAAACGTGCAAGGCATCGGAAAAACCAAATTCAAAGTCATTCTAAGTTTATATTTCCCCTCGCAAACCAACACACCCGCCTTCATTTCAAGGGTGGACGTTGCAAATCCGATACCAGACCTGAAAAATTCAATTAACTCCATGAATTCAATAAGTTAGGTGGTCATCGCCCCAGAGTGGGGTCCGCTCCATCTACATCAGGTCACAGTGCCATACAGTTTTTGGAATATAAGCAATCACCTATTCTTCTCTCACCGGCCGGTCATGGCTCACTTTCTTGTGCCTTCTCAATGGCTTGGGCGCCTTTCCCGCCACTCCGTGCGCGCCTGCACGATGGTGTGTGTGGCCTTGCAGGCCGTTCGAATGCGGCCGCGAATTCAACGGTGACGAGAATAGTCCCTGCATGAATTCATTTCCCTGCTGAGGAAATACGCCCTGAACTGTACATCGAAAATTCACACAACCATGGATCCGGCGATGCATTGGCTTTGGTTCATTGGAAAATTGGATTGAATTGGACGGGAAACAGCAGATGGGCATCTGTGGTCGGCTCTGGGCAGCGGTCTCCAGCTTTGCGGCCCGCACCCGCGCCTAGCGCACCGCTTCCTCGGCATGGGTGCTCACCTTGCCGAAAGAAAGCCGGAGCGGCGAACCATTTGGCGTTTTCCGCCTCTTTCGCTTAAAACGGTTGGAGGCGGACACGATGGGGGGGGCTCAGTCCTCCGGGGGTGCAGGAACTATGCCGGGGGAAAGCAGTGTCCAGCTCGCAGTTCACCCCGCTCCCCCGTTTGCCGCGTTAG